>Ga0307514_10001118_pt1 | contig 37225 bp, 46 predicted proteins | sample 16_EM_MG_FD_203088 | JGI IMG/M metagenome (GOLD analysis project Ga0307514, IMG submission 203088) | Populus trichocarpa ectomycorrhiza microbial communities from riparian zone in the Pacific Northwest, United States - 16_EM | ecosystem: Host-associated > Plants > Roots > Unclassified | place... | reverse complement strand
GGGGGGGTCATCGCGGCCGTCGAATAACTCGCTGTCCGGCCTTTCCATTTGAGTCTGGAAACCCTCGCGGAAACTCCCGGGTGTAAAACCACCTGTAAACCAGGGTGTGACAAACCGTTCTCCGCACCCCCGCCCTGACCTGCGGGGACCTGCCTACCAGAGACGACACCACCCGCGCTCATCGTCCCTCAAAGCGTGGGTGGTGTCGTCTCAGTCAGTCAGGAGGTCAGGGCGGGGGTGCGGAGAACGGTGAGTTGGTTTCAGGGAAGTCGATGAGTTGAGCAGGAGTTTGATGGGCGGGGGAAATACGGGGCCGGAAAAGGAGGACGGCCGGTGCCCCAGGAGAAACCCGGAGTACCGGCCGGAGGGCGGGCGAGGGGGCGGTCAGGTGGTGGGCATGGCGGAGGCCGGCGGCGCGGGGTGGACCTCAAGCCACTCGCGCGGGTTGATCGGTGACGTCTCGTCGGGGCCGTCCTCGTAGCCGGGGTCCGTCCGCCTCATGCGCAGGAACGGGAAGTACTTCTGCGGGTCGGGGGCGTCCTGGTCGGCGAGGACCAGGCCGTGGACGCTGTACTCCCGTCCGACCAGGGTGACCTCCTGGCCCCGGAGGTACCCCCAGTCGACGCCGAGCGGGTACACCGGCAGCCCGAACGTGCAGTACGGCGGGTTGTGCCAGTGGTGGTCGCCGATGCCGTCGCGGTACTCGAGGCCGCACTTCCAGCAGCGGGTGTAGTCGGCGGTCTTCTCGCGGTCGTCCTCGCAGAGGTAGCAGTGGGGTTCGTGCTTGTCGTGCTCGGAGTGTTCCGCGTAGGCCCGGTTCGTCTCGGCGTCGATGCGGGCTTCCTCGGCGGCCTCGGCGCAGTAGCAGCCGTCACACGTCGTGCAGACGCCGCAGCCGCCGCACAGCGCCTTGTAGTGGTGGCCGCAGGCTGGGTTGACGTCGTTGTACGGGTCGCCGGTCCAGGCGGAGATCCACGGGCCTCCGTCGCCGGGGAACGTCTTCGGGGCCGCGGGCGACTCGGCTTCTTCCGCTCGGAGAACTGCGGTGTACTTCCCGCCCTGACGGGCCGCCTCACGAGCGCGGCGGGCGGCGGTGGACTGCTTCTTCGGCATTGCGTACTCCAGACGCGACGGTCTCCCACGCTCCCGCCGGCCGTGTACGTCGGGGCCGAACAAGGACAGCACGATGGTGATGAACTCCGCGGGCCCCGGGAGACCTTGGCCGACTGTGCCCCTGCGGCGTGGGCGCCGGGGCGGCGGCGAACGGCGGTACGCGTCTAGCCGTGTCCGTGAACGGTAGCGCCCGCCACTGACAAGGCGCCAGGAAACGCCGAGCGGCCCCGTGGATAACGCCACGGGGCCGCTCGGGACGGGGTGGTTCAGGACGCTTCGGGCTGCTCCTGGTCCTTCTTCTCGGAGACCTTGGGCAGCTTCCCGGTACGCCGCAGGTGCTGCGCGTAGTACGCGATCGCCGCGTCGGCGACGTCCTGCGGGCCCACGCCCATGGCCTCGCCGATCTCCGTCACCAGTTCGTCCGTCTCCAGCAGGACGCGCACGTTCATCATGACGCGGGTCGGCCCGGTGGGGCGGCCGCGCTTGCGGGGCGGAAGCCCCAGCTCCTTGCGGCTGGTCGGAGTCGCGGCGGCGCGCTTCGTGCTCGGCTGCCGGACGTCGTCGCCGACCTTGATGTCCTCGTCGTCGTCCGGCAGCTGCGGGTTGTCGCCGCCGTCGGCGGTACGGGTGCGGGGCGGGGTCACGGGAGCGGGATCTCCTTCAGGAAGGTCTGGGTGAGCAGTTCGTAGGTGGCGCGGCTCTCGGAGAAGCGGGACTCCGTGAGCGGGATGGCGTTGTTGTTGCCCGTCGCCAGCGCCTCGCGGAACTTCACGATCGGGTCCCACACCAGGTCCCCGAAGATCCGGCGGACCGAGTCGCGCTGCTCGCTCTGGCGGACGGTCTGTTCGTTGAAGGCGTTGATGATGACGCCGCGCAGGCTGAGCGTCGGGTTGGCGAGGTCCTTGGGGCCCTTGGCCCTGATGAAGTCGCGCACGCGCTTGGCCGCGTCGATCGCGTAGATGTCGGCCTCGGTCACGATGACCGCGTCGTGCGCGGCGGCGAGTCCAAGCTGGGTGAGGTGGAACAGGCTCGGCGGGCAGTCGATGAGCGTGTAGTCGACCGTGTCGTCGACGCCCTCCAGGGCCTTCTCCAGCCGCCGCCAGGCGCCGGCGATCCCGGCCTCGCTCATCCTGTTCTCCAGGGTGAGCCGGGCGGGCGCGAGGGTGATGCGGTCCGCGTAGTCGCACTCCCACCCGATCGGCTGAATGACGTCGCGGGCCGCGCCCTCGTGGTCGGCCTTGATGGCCTGGCTGATGGTGGGCTGCTTCTCCTCTGGGTCGTAGTCCCACCCGAGCATCTGGGAGGCGTTCCCCTGCGGGTCCATGTCGACCACCAGCACCCGCTTGCCCGCCTTCGCCAGTCCCTCGGCGACGCGGACGGTACTGGTCGTCTTGCCGACCCCGCCCTTGTTGTTGACCATCGCGACCCGTCGGGCCATCGTTCCTCCGTCTCCGCTCGCCCGGGACTCTCGCAGGCCAGCTCATAGGCTCTGATCAGCATGTCAGCGGACGCGACAGGCCCCGCACCGCATACCGGCGCTCGCAAGTCTGCGAGCGTTCCCGGTCATCATCCCGGCTCGCCTGATCCTTAGCTGGAAAGCGCGCCAGTTCCCTCACTTTCACGCTGACCAGCACAGCAACTGTTTTCGCTAGCTGAAAGGCTCGCGTTTTCGATCGCTTTTGCGTGTCCGGTTTCGCTCGCGTGAGTGCTCGCCATGTCAGCGGTTCGCTGACACCTGTGGTGTGTCAGTGGAATGCTGACGCCCATGGCGATCGACCGCGTGCGGCAGCACGAGATCAAGCAGGCTGCGGAGAAGCTCCTTCAGGAGCGCTACGGCAAGCCCGACGGCCCCTCTGGTCTGGTGACCGGGCAGCACGCCCTGGAGGCGGTACTGCGGGCCGTCAACGGCTTCGCTCCGTACGGCGAGGAACCCCGCGAAGTGCCGGCCGATGAGGTCCTGGCCGCGCTGACGCAGGTGGCGGAGGCCCGGGAGCGACTGGACCGCATGGAGCTGCAGCTCATCGGCGCCGCCCGCGAGCGCGGCGCCTCCTGGCAGAAGGTCGCCGACTCCCTCGGACTGGAGAAGCGGCAGTCCGCCGAGGGCCGGGCGCTGCGCCTGGAGGGCGCGGTGAAGAGCTACCAGCCCGGCCGTGATGTCGGCTCCCGGCGGCTCGAAAAGGCGCGTCAGCGGGCGGCTGATGCCTGGTGTGAGACCCAGGCGGACCGGATCCGCGATGTCGCCGAGCGGCTCGTCGACACCTCCGAAGCCTGGGGCGATGCGGTGACCGGCGACATCCTCGCCCGCAGCTACTTCCAGATGCTGGGGGCCCTCCTGGCCTCCGACGGCGACGCGAAGGCCCTGCTCGACAGGATGGAGAGCCTGCGGATCACGCTCATGCCGTACGGCCGCCCGCAGCCCGAGCCGACCGGCAAGCACGCGGCGGCCGCCGCCAAGGCCCGCGACGACATGACGGCGCTGAGCGTCGACGTCGGTGCCGTCCGCTACCAGGTCACCAGCGCCCGCGACGGAGGCAATCCGTGAGCGAGGTCAACGTCGTCGACCAGGAGCTGACCGGCGCCGAGCTGCTCGCCGCGGCCGCCGCCGAGGTGACGTCCTGGCCGTCCGTCTCCGCAGCCCGCGCCCGCCAGGTCGCGTGGGTGGCGGGCGAGTACAGGCGCGCCCTGGCCCTCGCCGAACACCCGCTCGGCGTCGACGCCGGCGTCGACGAGGTGTTCACCCGCGAGCCCGTGAACGAGTACCTGCGCCTGGCCCGCACCGGCCAGTTGCGCGTACGCAGGGCCGCCGACCCGTCCAGGGGCTCCGACCACTCCGAGCAGATCCGCCTGGAAGTCCTCAAGCTGCTCGTCACCGCGTGCGGCGCCGAGGACTACGCCGAACTGCCGCCGCAGCCCGACCCGCCGCGCAAGAAGCCCGTCGACAAGCGGCCCCGGTCGCTCCTGCGGACGCAGCTGACGGAGCTCGCCGACCAGGGCGGGACCCCCAGCCAGATGCGGATGCTCGCGGTCGGCGCCGTCGTCACCGACACCGGCATCCGGGCGGGCGAGATGTGCGCCCGCACGGTCGAAGACCTCTCCCCCTCCCTCGAGGAACTGCGCGTGGTGCGCCGGCCCCAGGGCTGGAGCGAGTCCGAGGCGTACGCCGAACTGCTCGCCCTGTCCGGTCTGTCCCGGGCGGCGCTCAAGCGCTGGCTCCCCGAGCGCCATCGGCTGCTGGACCGGGTCGGCGGCACCGCGACCGCACTGTGGGTCTCCCTGCGCGGCAACCACCACGGTGGCCAGCACGTGCCCGAAGGAACGCCCCTCATGCCCCGGGGCCTGGCCCGCGCCTGGACCCGGGCGGTCGTCGACACGAACAACGAGATGGCCGGACAACCGTCCTGGGAGCCGCTGCCCACACGCATGGAGCAGCTGCGCCGGGGCGTCACGCCCAAGGCCGCGGCCGCGCCGATGGCCCCCGACGCCGAGAAGGCCGCCGAGCTCCTGGACGACGTCGCCGCCCGCGGCCGCGCCCTCGCCGAGCTCCGCCGCGATGGCGAGGAGAACTCCACCGCCGAACTGCAGGCCCGCGTCGCCGTCCGCCAGGCCGTGCGCGACGCGTGGGCCGAAGGCGTCGAGCACACGGTCCAGCTGTCCGTCCTCGCCGACGCGGGCCTGGCCGACGACGCCGCGCTCGCGGCCGCCGGCTGGGAGCCGGTCCTGCTCGGCGCGATCGACCGGAGCCAGGGCTGGGGCCGCCCCTCGAAGGCGGCCGCCGCCGTCTGAACCCCCGTTCTCGTACGACACGAAGGCCGGCGCCACGCGCCCATGGACTTCTGCCCCCCGGACCAACTCACCTGCAGAGGGACTGAGCATGGACAGCACGAACACCGACATCGACGCCGCGGCGATCGTCACCACGTTCTTCGCCGAGCGGCTCGCCAAGGCCCGCGCCGAAGCGGAGAAGGCGAACGCCAAGCTCGCGGAAGCGGAGCAGGAGGCCGCCGCCTTCACCGATCGCCAGGAGCTGCCGCCGGAGGTCGGAGCGATGAAGCAGGGGTGGGAGCTGGCCTCCTGGGTCAGCGACCGCGCCACGCGTATCGCGAAGGACGCGATCGACGGCAAGGCAACCCGCGAGCAGTACCACCAGGCCAAGGCGGAGCGCGCGGCCGTCTTCGCGTGGCTGGAGGCCAACGGGTACGAGGTGCCCGGCCCATTCAAGGACTGACCGGCCTCCCACCCGTTGACCAGCGTCAACCCCCAGGGCCCCGCCCGGCTTGCGGCCGCGCGGGGCCCCATTCTTGCCGCTATTTCGCTAGCGAAAAAGAGAACTGAAACGCTCTCTTTTGATACAGCAATACCGCGAACGCAACCGCGAGCAGAACGGATAGCTATAACGCTCTTGTGTTTGAGAGCGGAATAGATCTCTATGGCGCTCTCGTAATCAGGAGCAATACAGATCGCATTGAGGATCGCGCTATATCGACGGCGTGTCAGCGGATTGCTGACACGCCTGGCCCGGCGGCTCAGGCCGCAGAATCGCGTCCAGCTCCGGGTGGGCGTGCAGCGCGTTGCGCAACGCGTACGCCGTCAGCCCGGCCCGGGCCGCGGTGGCGCCGAGCGCCTGGCCCTCGTGCAGGACCAGGTCGACCGCGGTCGCCGTCACCGCGTCGCGGCGGCGGTCGAAGGCACGGCGCTGACGGTCCAGGAGCGCGAGTTTCTTCTCTGTCTCGCTGCGGTAGGTCGGCATGGATTCCATGACAGCCGACGGCGCACCGCCGGATCAACGGTTCTGCGGAGTTTCCCGTTTCCGATCGCATAGCCCCTGCTCGAAGCGCTTATAGGGCCCGCTTTTTGGCTAGCGGGAAAGCGACTTTTCCAGTAGCGGAACAGCTTTCCTTTCGGATCCCTGTTCCGGTGGTCGGTGCCGCTATCGGGGAAGCTCGCCGAGGCCGACCAGGAGGACCGCCGAGGCGCGCGTCCTGCGATGGCCTCGCCCTCGATGCGAGAACGAGCTCCTGGCGCTCGAAGCCGGGGGTCTGGAATCGACGTGTCTGACGTGTCAGCGCAGGTCACGACCTGTCCGCTGATGTGTCCGCCGTGGACACGACGACACGTCACGTCGGCGGCCGACGACAGGCCGCGACGCGTCAGGGCAGGTCACCGGACAGGCGTACGACGCCCCGCGCGGGCTCTTCCCCGCCGTTCCCGGTCGGCGTCACGCTGGAGCTGGTGGTGACGATGGGCATCGAGGCCGGGGTGACGACGAAGCGGCGGCGCTGCGAGTTCAGGCGCTGCCGCCGCCTGCTGCCGAAGGACGCGTCGCCGCGGCGACGGTTCTGCGGGCCGAACTGCGTGGCGGGCGCGTACCGGATGCGCCGGCGGCGCGAGCGCGCGGATCACCTGATGACGATCGTGATCGGGGCCAAGGCCGCCGAGTTCCTGAACACGCCCGGAGGCTTCCACGACCGGCTGCTGGCCTGGCAGACGTGCGGCGGGCCGAAGTGCCGGGTGGTGCTGTGGGCCGGGGTACGGCGGCGGAGCAACTCGCGGTACTGCAGCGCGAAGTGCCGCCAGGCCGCGTACCGCGAACGTCAGCGCGCCCGATCATGACGTGAAGCCGTCACACCCTGCCGGGCAAACCGGACATCCGTTACGGCGGCACGTCATGGTCACCCACCCCGGCCCGTGAAGCCGTCTGCGGCCGCTGGAGCGCCGAGCGGCACACCGGCCCTCCGAGGGGACGTCCGCCGGGTGATCGTCCCGCACGCGCCCGTACAGCCGGTTTCTGGGCGTCCGCCGGGTGCACCATCCGCACCACCGGCCACATGATCGAGCGCGCCGGGCACCAGGAAAGCCCCAGGAAGGCGGCTGTACGGCCCGGAGAGCGCCGATCATGCGACGGGGGCCCCGTTCCACCCCGAACCCACGAAAGGCCGTCAGGCGGCGATCTACGGACGTGCCGCCCTGCTCTTCCAGTCGCCGCGCGAAGCGCGTCTGCTGTGCCATCGGTGGAGTCGGGGCGCCCGTGGCGCCCCGGCGGAGCCGATTGGCTGCGTTGAGTCGTCCCGGAGGGACGTCCCATTTATGTGTTGACCTGCACGTACGACGTGGGTCAGCCCCCACGGCGCGGGCCCCGTCATCACCTCAGCCACGACGATGCGGTCAGCTCTGCACCGGCCCCGTCACCCGAACGGGTGACGGGGCCCGCGCCCCTCTCCTCTAACCCCTAACAGGCCCTTGCGCCTTTGGATCGGGCTGGCGCCTCGCTTCGCTGTTCGGTTGTCTGCGGCTCCCGCCGTGGTTGCGGCGCCGACCTGCGCTTTCAGCGTGAGGGGGTCACCTCGGAAATGGGCGGTGGGTCCAGTACCGGGAGTACTGGACCCACTGGGGACGGCCGCGCAAGGGCCTGTTAGGGGAACTAGGGGGCGGAATCCTTCGGCGCCGCGGCGCCGCGAGCGCGGCGGAGCCGCCATCGAGCCTCGCGCGCCACTACCGGTAGATGGCCTACGGCGTTCAGCGGCGCAACGCGCCGCAAGGCGCCAAACCCGATCTTGGTTTCGATGAGCTTGGTGTCGATGACCTTGGTTTCGTTCTGCGGTGGCGTTTCGACCACCTCGCGACGTTGCGTTCACACCACCCCGCGAGGTGGCGTTCATGCAACCTCCGGAGGTGGTATCAGTACCACCTCCGGAGTGACCTGCGGTTTTACGGCTCCAGAGCCTGAAATCGGGGTGAAAACCGGGGCTGAAATCGGGGCCCGGAGACCCGGTTTTCACCCCGGATTCGCGGTTCGCCGCACCCCGGTTTCCGGACCCGGTTTTCACCCCCGGTCACGCGCCCGCCGGAGGCACGCTCCCGGCCGGCCAGGCGGCGAACCCGACCCACATCCACGGCCAGTCGCGGATGTGCCCGATCACCTTCTCTGCCGGCACCTCGATGTCCCGCGCCTCCCCGGCCTCCCAGGCGGACAGCAGCAAGCGCACGTAGTCGACGTCCCAGCTGACCGCCGTGTACGGCTCGCCGTCGCCGTCCAGGGCCAGGAGGAAGCCGTAGCCCTCGGCGGTCGGCTGCAGCCCGGCGACCGCGCACAGCGCGAGGTAGGCCGCGGGCCCGTGGAAGTCGTCGGCGGTGGCGAGCATGGCTCCGTGAATCGCGATCACATCGTCCTCGTCTCGGTCGGGCACCGCCTGGAGGCGGCGCAGGGCACACGGAGAGGCCCCGCCGGCGGATCCGACGGGGCCTCGCAGGGGGAAAGCGACTGCGTCAGCGGATTGCTGACAGGGGGCGGGAGAGCCGTCTCCCGGTGCCAGGGCACACCGAAACCCCGGTCCGACCCTGGGAGTCCAGGCGAACCGGGTGTCGGGAAGAGGGGCGGAGGGGAGAGCCCGCAGACCCTCCCCGTCCCGTCAGCGCACTGCGGCCAGGTCCTCGTGCTCAGCCATCTGCGCACCCCGGCAGACGCCGCACAGCCCGTCCTGGGCTTCCGTCGTGCGGCCGCAGGGGGAGCCGTTCCAGCGGACACCCGAGCAGGGCGCCGGTTCCGCGCCGTGCATGACCGGCATGGCCGGGACGGCCGGGGCCGGGGCCGTCTCCGGTGCGGCAGGCGGCTCCTGGGGGCGGTCGTGCCGGTCGTCGTCCAGCGTCGCCATCCGCAGCCGGTGCACCGCCGTGGCGGCGGACCGGGCCGTGAGCTGAGCCGCCAGGAGCTGACCGAGGTCATCGGCCCCGTCCTGGCGGGCCCGCTCGCGCGCCTGCTCCGCCTCGCCGAGCACCCGCTGCCGCGCGTCCGCCCACTCGGCGGGCACCTTCTCCATCGCGGCGACGTCGGCGGCCGCCTTCTCCGCCGCCCCGGCGATGTCCCGCTCGAACCCGCTCACGCACGCCGGGCACAGCGCGCCCTCGGTCCCCCGGTCCTGCTCACACCCGGGGCACAGCGGCCGGGCGGCAGCGGCGGCCGCCGCCTCCTTCTTCGCCTCGCGCGCGGCCTTGTGGCTCGCCTTGTAGTCCTTGCCGCGCTCGATGCACAGCACGCACGGCCCGCCGTCCGCCAGGAGCTCGCCGTCCTCGCACCCCGCATCCGGGCACTCACCGTGCCGCAGCATCGCCACGGCCGCGCCCACCGGACGCTCCAGACGGCCCGTCTCGAACTTCTCGGCGTACCCGTGCGTCGTCCAGCGCCGCAGCACCCGGGAGACCAGCTGCTCGGCGGTCCGCTCCTTGAGCGCCTTCGTCACCGCCGTCACCAGCGTCTTCGGCGCGTCGGTGTGCGCGGTCTCGCGCATCGCCTCCCGCAGCTCGGGACGGAACGCCTCGAGGACCTGCAGCACCTCCGGAGCCAGCGCCACCTCTGCGGCCTTCTTCTTCCGTGCCTCCCGCGCCGGGGCGGGCTTCGGCTCCGTCGCGGGCTTCGCCTGCGCCGGGACCGTCGCGGCCGCCGTCTTCTTCGCGGCCTCGGTACGGCCCTCCCACTTCGCGGCCGCCTTGAACTCCGGGTGCGCGTTGTAGAAGTCCCGCAGCCGCAGCTGGCCCTCATAGCCGGCCGGAGGGTTGAAGCGGACGAAGTACTTGTACCCCTGGCGCATCCCGCCCGCGTACCGGTACTTCTCCGTCCTGATCGCGCCGAGCGCCTCCAGCTCCTTGCGGTAGGTGGCCACCTGCCGGTCGTCCGCGAGCTCCAGGACCACCGCGATGGCCTTCTGCTTCGGGCAGGCGATCCGCCGGTTCGGGTTCTGGATGCGCGAGTTGATGTGCTCCGCGAGGAAGGCGTACATCAGGTAAGCCTTCGCCGACAGGCCCGCCAACATCACCCACACGGGCACCGGCGTGTGCACGGTCGGCCAGTCCTCGGCGACGAGCTGGTCGCCCTCTTCCTCTTCGCCGTACCCGTCGTCGTACGGCTCGTCGAAGTCGTTCATCGCGCCACCCCCGAGACCGAGGCGGCGGCATCGCCAGCGGCGCGCGCGGGCGGGGGCATGTTGGGAATGAGCTGGGTGTACTCGCCGAAGCGGACAACCGTACGAGCGTGAACCCCGCCGGAAAAACGTCGGCCGAACCGGTCAAAACGCGCCGTACTGACCTTGACGAATGATGAGTCGGACTGGTTGAGCCCGGCTGTCTTGCGTACTCTCATGTTGAGCCTTCTCCACCCTATTGGAGAGCTTCCACGACTGCGGGTGTGAGAGCCCGGGCAGTCCGTACATGGCCCCGTCATCGACGGGGCCTTTTACGTGGCGCAACCAGTGAGAGAAGCCCTCATAGAGGGTTTGGCTACGACACGCGCTTGGTGCATCTTCCTCTTCCTACATCGAGACCCAACTCCTGAACACGCGTTTTCGTTGCTGGGCCTCCGCAATCCCGCCCGGCGGGCAGGGATCAAGCTTCACGTCCCGTCACGCGGGACGACAGCCGCCAGGGCCCCTTCGTCGAAGCCGTGCTCGGCACGTTGGGCACGGCGTTGTGCCGCCCACCCGGAGACGACAGTCGGCTCGGTGGACGTCCGGACGTGCCGGAACCCCTGCCCGAGGTAGTACGCCTGCAGCTGCGTGTTCGTCGTCCAGGCGTCGAGCCGGAGCCAGGTGACACCCTGGCGGGCAGCCTGATCACCAGCCCAGTTCAAGAGCCGAGGGCCAAGGCCGGCACCCGCGTACTTCCGGTCCACGGTCAGCTTGTGCACGTACAGCGCCGACTCGGCGCGTTCGTCCGCCGTCCAGAGGCGTTCGTCCGCGTCGCGGTCGAGCGTGATGGTCGCGGCCGCGTCGGCGGCCTGGTGCTCCTTGAGCAGGTAGACCTCCCCGGCTCGGATGCTGGCCATCATGTGGTCCGCGGGGAACGGCTTGGCCCACTGGTCAGTGCCCAGTGAGCTCAGCCAAACCGCAGTGTCAGTCCGGAACTTGAGCAGGCGCGGCAGGTCCGCCAGCTCGGCGCGTACGAGGATCAAGAGTCGGTCGCCTCTCCGGGCATCGGGTACTTGTCACGCTCGAAGACGATCACGTGCCGGTCGGCGGCGAGGATGTTCACCGTCACCTGCACCGGCGTCTCGTCGCGGTCGAATGTGGTGACGATGTGCTCGATCACCCAGGTTCCGGCCTGCAGCTTGAGGCGCTCGACTTCGGCCGCCCTCGGCGGGCGGACGTAGATCTCATCGAGCGCTTTGACGAGTTCCCTGCCGAGATCGGCGAGCACCTGGTTGGTGCCGCGAGCGACGTCGTTGGGACTCATCCAGTCGCTTCCTTCGACCAGGGCCAGGGGCACGTACGAGTCGTTGAGGTTGTAGATCTCGCCTTCGATGCTTCGGGTCCGGAACCGTACGGCGACTTCCTCACCCTCGGGGAGCTGCAGCCGACTCCGGATTGCTTCGTCGGGGACGGCGGTCGTGATGTCGATCTTCTGGCTTCCAGCCCGGCCCTCAGCGGAGAGCATCTTCGTGAAGATGTCGACGTTGGGGGGAAGTCGCTTGAATTCCTGCTGCGGGCGATAGACCAGCGGCTTCCACTCGCGGACAAACACCCCGGCCCCTTGCTTGCCCACGACGATGCCCTCCGCCTTGAGGAGGGCGACGACACGCGCGATGGCCTGCCCGCTGATCTCGTAGTGCGCAGATAGGAAGCGGGTGGAGGGCAGCTTGCTCCCCGGGGGAAACTCCCCCGCGTCAATGCGAGTCCGCAGGTCAGCGGCAATCGCGTTGATGCGCGGGGTCGTGTCGTGTGGAGGACGGCTCTTCGTCATAGCCGCACCTTAGCGTAACTTCTCATGAGAAGTTAAGAGGTCAGTCCTGGGAGCGTGTGTACGTGTAGACGCTCCACCGGTCCCCTGTGGTCAGGTACTCGCCGAACTCGATGACCTCCCCTTCGGCGTCTCGTGTCGTGTTGCGGCCCACGATCAAGGCCGTTCCTTCGGCGACGCCCAGCGCTTCGGCCTCTTCGGCGTCCGCGTTCTTCGCGCCGATCTGGTCCTTGCCGTCGACCCAGGCCCGGCCGGTCGCCTGCTCGATGGCACCCGGCGTGCCGCCCGGGATGCGCTCAGCCTCAAGCAGTGCCGGCACTGCTTCCGCCAGCTCGGCGGCGAACCAGCTGATGGATGAGCTGACTGGCCCGTCCTCGTTGTGTGTGACGCGGTAGCGGCGGATGGCCTGCGAGCCTTCCGCGATCCCCAGTGCTTCCGCGACATGCGCGGGGGCCGGCGCCAGTCCGGCGGACTTGATGACCGCGTACTGGCCAGGCGGGTAGATCCGTCCGGTCTTGCTCATCGTCTGCAGCCGGTCGGCCGGGGAGTGGTGAAGGCGGGCGCGGGCCTGGACCACGGTTCCGATGCCCTGGCGGGACTCGACCAGCCCCTCGGAACGGAGCGCGGCGAGGACCTTGGTCGCGGTCGCGCGCGAGATCCCCCAGTCCTCGGCGATCTGCCGTTCGGACGGAACGGTGTCTCCCTCGGCAAGCTCGCCCCTGACGATGCGCGCTCGCAGACTGTTCACCACCTGCAGGTACGGCGGGATTGGACGGTCAATCTCAGGCATAACGGGATACTCCTCACGGCTCTGGCTTAGGCCACTGCCAGGTTAGCGGCTCAGCTACTTGACGGTGGATTGTGGCATAGGCCACCGTAGACCCACCACCGTTCGGGTGTGGCGGCTCAGCACACCCAAACGACTTCTCATGAGAAGTGGTTGACGGAGGCGGACGGTAGCTCTAACGTCTTCCTCAGCGCACTTCTCATAAGAAGTGAGGCGGAATCCCCATGCCATCACTCCGGGGGCACCGCCATGCCAAAAACGGCGACACCGGACCGCCTCGGAGCTGTACCGAACCCGGTGTACCGAGAAGAACTCCACAGAGTGCTTTTGAAGCAAGGGATACCGCCGAGAGCCCCACGAAGGGAGTGATGGGGGCGAGGCGGATGGCGATCCAAGGGCGGGCCCAGGTTCGGGTCTCTGCGGAGGAGGGGTTCGACTCCCTACCCGCCCACGCACCACTGCCCATGCCCGAATGAAGCGGCCCCCCGGCCGGCCTGCAAGCAAGACCGGGGAGCCGCACGGGCCGTCAACCTGAGAGGAAACCGACCCGTGAACGTCATCGTCGCAGGACAGCGCATCGTGAGCGAGACCGAGTTCGCCGAGGCCGCGATGGGCTTCGACGGATTCACCCCGACCGAGGCCGACCTCAAGGACTTCGCCGAGTTCGTCGCCGAGGGCTACGGCCCCGCCGAGCGGCGCAACGAGGTCGACGCCACGAACGACTTCTACTTCCGCCGCCGCAAGCCGATCGCCCGCCGTCGCCGCAAGGCCCAGGGCGGCTCCGCCACCGTCGTCCCGATGCCGCGCATCGGCGCCGGCCTCGCCGAGGACCGGAAGGGGCGGGCGGCATGAGGACCCCCTTCGGAACCTGGATCTACCTGCTGCTCGTGATCTGCGGCGGCGCCTGGGTGCTGGGACTCCACACCGCCTGGTGGCAGCGGGCCCTGGCCGTGACCGCCGTGTTCGGACTGTCCGCCGCCGACGCCGCGCACACCGCGATCGTCTCCGAGCTGCGCGAGCGCGCCGCCCACGGACTCGACTCCCTGTCGACGTGGATCCGGGGCCCGCTGGCCATAGCGGGCGGCGCCTGGATCGCGGGCCTGAACCTCCCGGTCACCGGCCGCGTCACCCTCGCGGCCGCCGTCCTGGCCGTGCTCCTCTTCGAGCGGTCGATGACCGCTACGGCGCCGGTCGCCAGGAGCGCCCCGTGAAGGCGGTGCAGCGGCTGGTCCGCTGGCTGACGAAGTACGTCGTCGACGTCGACGGCATCCGCCTGATGATCCACCAGCCCAAGCAGTGGCTCCTGACCCGCGCTCACCACGCGTGGATCGGCCTCGCGCCGCTCGCGCTGGTCGCCGGCGGCAGCTACTTCGGCCGGTACAGCCCGTACTGGCTCTGGACGATCGCCGTGATCTACGGCATCGGCAGCTTCGGCACCGACCTGGTCGGCAACGGCGCCCACGCGCTGTGGCAGCGCGGCCGGATCTGGCAGGACACGATCTGCCCCTGCTGCGACGAGCACGGCGGCGGCGGGTGGTTCGAGATCCCCGACCTCTCCCCCGACGGCCCGGAGGACCACGGGCGTACGCCCGATGAGACGCCCCGGCCGTCCCTGATCACCATCACGACCCCCCGCGAGCGTTCGGCTCAGGCCGCGTACGCCGCGCTGAACTTGGAGGGCCTGCGATGAGCGAGGCAACCACCTACCGCGGCCGCGAGCAGATGGACGCGGTCAAGGCCAAGGCGGCACAGGCTGAGGCCGCCGCCACGTCCCGCCGCACCAACGCGCTGACCTCGATCGAGATCGAGGAGGCGCGCGAGAAGGCCGCCGAGCGCAAGGACCTGCGCAAGGCGTCGGCGAAGACCAAGAAGCTGGAAGAGAAGGCGAAGCGGCGCGAGAAGGCGGCCCTCGCCCGCAAGGCCCGCAACGAGCGGCTCGCCGCGACGATCGGGCAGCCGCTGCCGTGGGTCCTGGTCGTCGTCGCCGCCTCGGTCGCCACGGCCTGGCCCGGCCAGTTCCACTCCATGACCTCGCTCGGCATGGCCGTCTTCGCGGCGCTGCTCGTGCCCGTCTTCATCGAGGGCGCGACGTGGTCGATGGCGTGGATGACGCGGTGGGCGGTCATGAACGACAAGCCCGCCGGGGTCTACCGGGCCTTCACCTGGGTGTTCGCGTTCACCGCCGCGACGCTCAACTTCTGGGAGCACAAGAGCGATCCGACGCTCGCCGTGACGTACGCGCTGTCCTCGCTGATCGGCGTGATCGTCTGGGAGATCTACATGCACTCCCAGCAGCACGCGGCCGGCGGCCGCAGTGTCGAGGACATCAAGCTCGCGCTCAAGCGCCGGATGCGGCACCCGAGGGTCTCGCGCCGGGCGTCGTGGCTGCGGACGGCGACGATCCCGGCGATGAACGAGACCGACGCGTGGAACATCGCGTGGCGGCAGATCCGGGGCACCGAGCCGGGGCTGACGAAGCGGACGCTCAAGCGACACAACAAGCTCGCGGGCAAGATCGCCGAGCACGCCGAAAAGGCGTGCGAGCCGCGCCTGTCCGCGTCGCTGGATCTGTTCGCGGCGCCGCTGGAGCCGGTCCGCGAGGTCGGCCCCGCACAGGCGTGGGCGATCGACCCGAAGGCCATCGAGCGGATCCTCACGGACCCCGCGCTCGCGGCCCGCACGGCTCGCACGGAGGCTTCCGCGACGGCGATCGATTCGGCTAGCGGCAATGCCGCCGAAACGCTCGCGCAGGGCTCACAGGAGGCTCGCACGCGCGCGGCGAAGTCGCAGGTCACGCCCAACAACCCCCCGGCCGCGCGAGGCCGGGAGAAGGGCGTCCAGGAGGGTTCCGCGAAGCAGGCCCGCGCGGCCCGCGCGCTCGCGGCGGAGACCGCCCGCGCGGCCACCCCGGAGCAGGCCGAAGAGGCGAAGCGCGCGGCCCGCGAGTTCGTGCTGGAGCGGCTGCGCGCGGACAAGGCAGTCCACTGGCGCGACGTCCAGCGGTACTTCGAGAAGGAGATCCCCGAGCAGCAGATGCGGATGCAGCGCGGGGAGACCTGGTGCCGTACGCGCATCAAGGAAGCCGAGGGCGAGCTCGGCGGTGACAAGCCGCTGCAGCTGGTCGGCTGATGGGCGCGGTCCGCAAGTTCTGGGACCCCGAGGGCGAGCGCTTCGGCCTCCCCACGTGGCCCTGGAAGTGGGCGCCCGCGCACTACAAAACGCGTGACCAACTGGTCGCGATGGGGCTGCGGCCCCACCAGCCGATCGCCGCACAGGTGATGTGGCACAGCAAGCGCGGCGTGCGCCGCGCGTACCTGTACGACGTCGCCCTGGCGGGTCCGCCCAAGAAGCGCTCTCCCGGTCAGATCGCCTCGCTGGAGGCGGCCCGCCGGAAGCGCCGCACCTGCCCGACCTGCGGCGAGGTGCGCGAGTACACCCTGTCGACCGCGCTCAAGGAGTGCACGACGTGCGCGGACGGCCTCGAGGCCGCCGCCTGAACCATCCGAACCGCGGGCTCCCGGCACTCACTGCCAGGCGGGGGCCGGGAGCCCGCACCCAGCCGTACGGCACCGACCACGACTTCTTCCGCGCGGACCCCGGCACTCACTGCCAGGCGGGGACCGGGGCCCGCGCTCACCTCACCAGGAGGCATCACCAGCATGACTGAGATCGACGAGCGCCCGGCCGCGACCGGCCAGCCCCGCAACACGGTGATCGACGCCGCCGAGCTGGTGGTCTCCACCCAGTTCGGCTCCACCTCGATGCTGCAGCGCAAGCTCCGTGTCGGATTCGCCGAGGCGGGCGCACTGATGGAGGCGCTGTTCCGGCTGAACATCGTCGGCCCCGCCGACGGCTCCAAGGCCCGCGAGGTCCTCGTGAAGACGTGGGACCTGCCCGACCTCCTGCAGGAGCTGGAGGCCAATCCGCCGGCCCCGGTCGGCGGCGACAAGGTCGTCACCCTCGCCGACTACCGCGCCGCCGAGGATTCGACCGCGCCCATCCCGGCCGCGGCCATCCCGCTGGTCGACTTCACCAAGGCCGACGTCGACGACCTGGTCGTTGAGGAGGTCTACGACCAGGAGGACGACGAGGACCTGGTCGACGAGGACGACGACGATGAGGTCCTGGTCGACGACGACCAGGAGCCGGCCGCCGACGCGAAGAAGGAGCAGGCGGAGGACTGGGAGCCGAACTTCCGGGAGCGGCTGCGCGAACTGCCGCAGATCCCGGCCACGTTCCGCTCCAAGGCGGCGTTCGGCCAGGCCGTACGCGACCTTGGCAACGACACCAAGCACGGCGTCTTCCACGTGGTCACGCACTCGCCGAAGTACGCCGGGCGGGAGGTCAAGCGGGCGGCGAAGTTCTACACCCGCAGCGCGGGAACCACCGCGCAGTGGATCTACGCCCGGGAACACAAGTTGCTGGTCCAGCAGGCGTGGGCGGCGAAGCAGAAGAACGCCGCGCTGATCATGTCGACGACCAAGGCCATGTACAAGGAGCGCACCCGCCGCACGGTGCGCGCGGCGGGCCTGGCCCTGGCGGCCGCGGTCGTGACCGCGATCGAGTTCGGCGCGATCTGGTACCTCAGCCCCGACTGGATGCGGCCCTTCGCCTGGGGCCCGGGCCTGGCCGTGGTGACCACGCTGGTCGGCATCGGCGCGGTCGCCGAGCGCATCCACTCGCGGGTCACGCCGGTCGAGGGCGACGCGTACGAGGCGGAGGCCGCCGACGACGACCCGTTCCCGATCGCCGACGCCCGCTCGCGCGCCGAGGCCGTCGACTGCGTACGCCGCACCCTCGCCGCCAACGGCATCAACGTCGGCGCGGTCGTCCGGCCCCACCGCCACCGCTGGGGCTGGGAGATCACAGTCCGGCAGAAGTCCGGCACGCCCGCCGAGCTCGTCACCAAGGCCGGCGCGATGGAGACCCAGTTCGGCCTCGGCGTCGACCGGCTCCTGGTCCAGCCGCACAAGGCGGTCCGCTCCGACTCCACCCTGCGCCTGGTGCAGAAGAACCCGTTCGCCGGGATGGGCGAGCTGGAGAAGGTGAAGCCCGGCACGCTGACCATCACCGAGCCGCTGCTGATCGCCCGCCGCATGGACGCCATGCCGTTCCTGCTGCCCGCACTCGGCAGCCACGTCCTGGTCGTCGGCGGGCCCGGATCGGGCAAGTCGATGCTGCTGCGGGCGATCGCCTCGCGGGTGGCCGACTGCTACGACGCGCAGCTGTGGGACGTCGACCCGGTCGGCCCCGGCCTGGACGCACTCGGTCCCGCCGTCGCCCGCAAGGCCCGCAGCATGGCGCAGATCGAGCAGCTGCTCGAAGACGCGCTGAATATCGCCCGGGTCCGCGCGACGAACGTCCTGGCCTGGGGGCACGGCGACAACTGGCGGCCCTCCGCCAAAGAGCCCGCCCTGGTCGTGATGCTGGACGAATACAAGTCCCTTTCGGATTACGCGAAGGAACTGGTCGTCGAGATTTTCGGCGTCGGCCGCAAATCCCGCGTCACCGTCATCATCGGCTCGCTGTACGGCACCGCCGACGCAATCGGTGAGGCCGTCGCGACGGCGGTCGCGGTCCGCATCATGCTCCCCTGCCGCAGCCAGGACATTCAGCTGGTATTCGGCACCGGCGCGGGCGCCGAGGGATGGCGCCCGGACCGACTGCACCCGCTGGTGGAGGGCGAGGACCCCGACGAGTCCGATGTCGGCTGCTGCTACATCCGCGGCGGCGGCTCGAAGGAGCCGCTGATCTACCGCTCCTACCCGCTGGACCCGAAAGCGGCCTACGCCCGCGGCGTGGCCCGCGCCGAGGTCGGGCTTCCGCAGCTGGACCGCCGCTCGCTTTCCGCGGCCGGGGTCAAGGCCCCGGAGCTGCCCAAGGTGGCCGACGTGCCGGCCCCGGAGGACGCCGAGCCGGAAGCCCTGTCGCTGGACGACCCGGCGCTGGAGCTGCTGATGGACGCGCTGGACGGCGTCGACGCGGTCGGCGCGGTCAACCGCGACGGCAACGGCCGGGGCCACCTGGACACCCTCGCCGCCTGGCTGGCGGCGGAGTACCCGGACGCCTACGGCGACTGGGACCAGGCCCGGCTGTCCAAGGAGCTCAAGGCGGCGGGGGCCAAGGTCCACGGCTCCGTCCGCGTCGGCTCCGAGGGTCCTCGCTCCGGCATCAAGGGCGAGGAGATCGCGGAGCTGATCAAGGAGGCGCAGGACGCCGCCGAGGCCGCCTCCGAGGGCGAGAGCTCCGAGTCCTGACTGTAGAACCGCAGGTCAGCGGCCTCTACCTACCTCTCTACACCCTGCTCTACACGCCGGATGTGCTCTACGTAGAGCAGGCGAGAGAGCCCCGTAGAGACCCCCGTAGAGGCCGCTGACCTGCGCAAACACCGCTGTAGCGCGGTTGTAGAGCGTCCGAGAGGCCCGAAAGGCCCGGAATGCTCCCCGACTCTGTTTGATCTTGAAGGAGGTCCCGCGATGGGCGACGCAGCTACCGCCCGAGCCCGTACGGCCCCCGCCCCGAAGAAGGCGGCGGCCAAGAAGACGGCGGCCCCCAGGACCGCCGCGAAGAAGGCGGTCCCGGCCGCCAGGGCGCCCCGCAAGGCGGCGGCCCGCAAGACGACCGCCGGGAGGCCGGCCCCGACCGAGCCGACCGCGCTCGCCGAGGCGATCGCCGCCCGCCAGCAGCAGCCCGGCTTCGACGCCGACCAGCTGCTCGCCAACTCCACCCAGGCGCCGCCGAAGAAGGCGGCGCCGCGCAAGGCGGCGGCCAGGAAGACCACCGCCGCGAAGAAGGCCACCGCCGCCCCGGCGGTGAAGAAGACGCCCGCCAAGAAGGCGACGCCGAGGAAGAAGGCGGCGAAGAAGCCGGTCCGCGCCTCGGCGGCGAAGGCGGGCACCAGCCGGGCGAAGAAGGTCACCCGGACCGTGAAGTACGCCCGCAAGCACCCGTTCACCGCCTCCCTCGCCGTGCTCCTGGTCGTCACCACCGTCACCTGGCGCGTCGTGAAGGGCGGCGGACGTCTGCTCAAGTCCGGCGTCACCAAGGCGTGGGCCAAGGGCGAGGACGACCGCCTCAACCGCCGCGCGGCGAAGAAGGCCGCCGAGGCCACCGCCGCCGGGCACAAGGGCTGTTCGGCCTGCAAGGGCACCGGCGTCCTGCCCAAGCACAACGCCGATGGCACCTGGGCTGGTTCGGTCCGCTGCACCAAGTCCGCCGCCCGCCGCGTCGCTGCCCGCCGCAGCGCCTGACCAGGGAGGACACGATGCAGGAATGGACCACTGACACCCCCTGGGGCGTCATCACCCCGTACATGCTCATCGTCGAGGGCAAATGGCGCCTGGCGGACGTCATCGGCCCCTGGTTCGGCGAATACGTCACCTGCCCCTTCTGCGAGAACCAGAAGGGGCTCACCTTCCGGACCGACTCCAGCCGACTCGGCGAGATGTGCGACATCACCTGTCCCAGGCCCTGCGAGAAGACGTTCCAGATCCTGGAGATCACCGGCTACGACCTGCAGCAGCGCCTGGCCTTCCTCGAGGGCGAGGAGACCGACCCGGCGTGGGAGGCGAAGATCCACGCCGAGGACCCCTCCCGGCCTTCCGGCCCGCTGCCGCCCGCCCCCGACGAACCCGCCGAACCGCCCGCCGAGCCGAAGGCCAGCCCGGCGGCGGGCGGCACGGCGGAGCCGAGGGCCCCGCGGATGCGGACCGGAAGCCGCAGGAGCCGGGTGGAGAACCACGGCGTCATCGTCGGCCCCGGCGAGAAGGTCGACGGCCCGGTCTGCGTCACCACCGGCAGCACCACCGCCAAGAGCAGCCCCGCCGCCCGCAAGGCGGCCCGGACCTCCGCCGAGGCCGTCTCCAAAGCCGTCGACGACGCGATCCGCCCCGCTCCCGGCACCCGGGTCTACCGCAACGACGGAGTGGTCAACACCGGCCGTATGACCGGGCGCGTGACCACCACCGTCGTGGCCGGCGGCAACAACCAGCAGATCAACGTCCGTTCGGACTCCCGGGGCAGCCGCGTCACCGCCGACGGCAAGCCGGTCCCCGAGGGCGGCAAGGTCCCCCGCAAGGTCGCCGCGAAAGCCGAACGCGCCGTCCGCGACGCGCAGCGCCAGGCCGAGGCCGCCACCGGATCCGGCGGGACCACCATCCGCCAGAACAGTGGCCGCGCCAGCACCACCATCCACGTCCAGGGCGAGAACAACAGCGTCGTCACGAGCACCACCGACGGCGACCACGTCCAGGTCAACCGCGACTCCGACTGACGAAAGTGGAAGGACCGGCCGTGATCACCGTCTCCGCCGTCATCGTGTTCCTCGCCGCCGAGATCGGCCTGATCTGGAAGGGCGGGCTGAAGTTCTGGCACGCGGCGGTCTGCAACATCGCCGCCCTCTACCTCGCGGCCACGTCCGCCGGGCCGTCGCTCTACGGCGGGCTGGAGAACGCCGCACAGATGCTCGGCGAGATCCGTTTCTGACGAGCGGAAACGCGGGCTACAACTCTCGCCTTTCCGCTAGCGAAAAAGCTCTCTTTACCAATTGACTGATCAGCTCGCGGAATAGCTATCTGACTGGATAACTCAACTGCGATCAGTTCAGTCGGCGTAAGAGCGTGCGTTTTTCTCGATCTGTCAGCGATCCGCTGACAGCCGTGTTCGACCTGCTCAGCCCCGCCTCACACCGTGCCACGTAACGGAAGGAGACCCCCTTCGTGGGCGTCAAGTACGTGATAGTCGAGCCCGATCCGCCCGGCTGGTGGGCCCGCAACAAGTTCAAGACCGTCGTGGTCCTGGCCGTGGTCGCCGTGGCCTACCTGAACGGCCGTGAGAACGGATCCGCCAGCGGCCCGCAGCCGCGGCCCACCCCATCACCCTCGGCGAGCGTCAGCCGCACCGCGGCGCCGTAGCCCGGCCGATCCCGCCGGCCCCGGAGCGCCTCTCACCGTTCCGGGACCTGGCGGGGACGCCCGGTCACCCCGACCGGCGCTTGACGAAGGAGAGCACCGTGTCCGTCTCCGACTTCCTCGCCCGCCTGCAGGGCAAGCGGGCCGCGTACGACACCACCGACGAGGTCGCCGAGCTCCTGGACGCGCAGTTCGAGCGCGTCCGCGACAGCCGCCTCCCGGTCCACCTGCAGCGCACCGCGCACCTGGAGCAGCGCCTCGCCTTCCAGCCCGGCCTGGTCGACGCCCGCGCCAGGACCGCCGACCTCGCGCTGTACGCCGAGGCGCTCATCACCGCCGCCCGCTCCGCCGGGCACGCCGACCTCGCCGAGCGCCTGGACGACGTCGCCGAGGCGCTGCACGGGGCCGTCGCCGAGCTCGCCGCCGCCACCCAGGCGACCGTGCCCGTCCCGCAGGTGCCCCTCGCGTACGCGGCCTGACCTGCACCAACAAAAAAAGCATCCTCGAAAGATACCGAACGCTTGAAACGCATCCTTTAAGGATGCATTATTGAGGTGCGGGGGTCGCCCGGCCCCCGCACTCCAGACCAAGGAGCAGATCTTGAGCACGCAGAAGATGCACACCGCCGCCGCCGGTCCGATCGAACTGGACCTGTCGGTCTCCAACGGTGCGATCAACGTGCACGTCAACCCGAAGGCCGTCCACGCCACGGTCACGGTGCACACCGCCGCCACCGAGGGCCCGGTCGCCGACGCGGTCAACGACACGAAGTTCTCCGAGCACGGCAACAAGCTCACCGTCTCCGTCCCCGACGACATGACCACCGGCATCGTCGCCGGCGGCAGCACGGTCCAGATCGGCGGCAGCACGTTCAGCTTCAACGGCGGGATCGTCAACACCGGCAGCATGACCGGCGTCACGGTCAGCAACGGAGACATCTGGGTCGGCGGCCGCCAGGTCGTGGCCGGCGGCAGGGTCGTCGCCGAGGCGGGCACCGCCGTGGGCGGTGGGACCGGCACGATCACGGTCGACGTCGTCCTGCCTCCCCGGTCCTCGCTGGCCGTGACCACGAAGAACGCCGAGACGACCGTGCGCGGCGACCTGGAGGCGATCCGCTTCGACGCCCGCAACGGCTCGCTGCAGGCGACGAGCGCCAAGGTCCTGGAGGCCGAGACCCACAACGGCTCCGTTCTGGTCGACCGGGTCGACGACGAGCTGGAGGCGAGCGCGCACAACGGCTCCATCACCATCGGCGCCTACAACGGCCGTCGCGGCTCCGCCCGTACGCACAACGGCGACGTGACGATCAGCGCCACCCCGGCCTCCAGCGGCAGGCTCGCCGCTCGCACCCACAACGGCAACATCCGGGTGCGCGGCGCCGGTCACCTGGACCTGAAGACGTCCACGCACAACGGCCGCGTCTGGTAGTTCCGCCCCGGGGCGGCCGCCTTCTGGCTACCAACCTCACCGGCCGCCCCGGGCCTCCCAACCCGCTCCAAGAGGAGCAGGGGGCAGACACATCGTCCCTCGAATCCGACTGGAGCACTCCATGACCCCGCGCCCCGACGAGCAGGCCCGTACCGAACTGCGCGACCTGGTCGCCAAGGCCAGCAAGCGCCGCGACGACGAGCACGAGCGAGTCGAGACCGAGTTCTGGCAGGAGATCGACGCCCTGCAGCAGCGCTACCACGGCGCTCAGCAGGACATCGCCGACGCCCTGGACGTCAAGCGCAACCAGATCCTGCGGCAGACCAAGCGCTACCGGTCCACCGGTCAGCCCGCCGCCGACTGACCCCCCGGCCGCCGTTCCGGCCCGGCTCCCCCGGGCCGGAACGGCACCCGCCGGGAGACGCCCCGAGGAGGGCCCGATGCCTCAGTACCCCCCGGCTCCCGGCGAGATGCCGGCCCCCCGGACGCCCGCGACCTTCCTGCGCGAGCACGCCGCGTACGCCACCACCGCCGTCTCCGCCGGCACCCTGCTGACGCTGGCGAGGATTTGGAACGAGCAGGGCGCCGAGCACAGCACTGGTGCCGCCGCCCTGATGCTCGCCTTCGGCGGCGCGAGCGGCTTCTTCGCCATCCGCCTGGACGACCCCACCGCGCAGACCGTGTTCGCCTCCGGTGCGCTGACCTTCGGCGCCCTGTCGGTGGCCACGTACTCCGACCCCATCGCCCCCGCGCTGATCATTTGGGCCGTCGCCCTGATCGCCTCCTGCGTGATGATCGGCCGCTCCCACCGCGAGGACCACCGCGTCATGCGGGCCCACCTCAACAACATCGAGGCCCGCAACCTGGAGCGCAGCGCCGACCTGGCCATCGCGAAGGTCAGCGCCAAGGCCCGCGTGGACGTCGCCCGCGAGCAGAGCGCCCTGGCGGCCGCGCTCGAAGAAGCCCGACTCCACCGCGCCGCCCTGGACGAGAACGGCGACATCGACCCGATGGCGATGCTCCGGGCCAGCGGGCAGCTCCCGCCCCTGCGGGTCGTCAAGGACGACGACGTCCGCCGCACCGCCTGAGCGCTCACGCGCCGTTGACCGGCTGCCCGATCCGCCCGACACCGACGGGCGGTGAGGGGAACCGCGCCAGCGCTTCCGAGGAGCACTGACTCACCCGACCCGAGGGGAACCCACTGTGGCCACCATCGACCCTGCAGTCCTCGCCCCGTTCGTCGACGACATCGCCTTCGCCGCTGAGGCGGAGCCCGCGACGACGCCCGAGGAATTCATCGACCAGCTCGGCACGGCCGCCCGCAACCTCGGCTTCTTCGCGCGGATCAACGGCGCGGAGGACCTGGAGACCGCCGTCACGTACCTGACGGACGCGCTGGAGGCCAAGGGCACCGAGCGCGACGTCCTGCTGAACCGCGCGGTCGGCTACCTCAAGGACACCGCCGACATCGTCGACGAGTACCGGCTCATGGTCTGACGGCTGGCCGGTAGCCCTCGGTCCGCGACGCTGCGCGCGGGCCCTGGAGATCTGACCAGCACCATCCCGCACGTCACCCACACCGAACAGGAGACACACGGATGTTCCAGGCAGGCGACGAGGTACGCATCGTGAGCTGCGAGGACGACCCCCGCGCGGTCGGCCGGACCGGACGGATCGTCGACGAGGTTCCGCCGGGCAAGCTCACCCAGGGCCGGTGGACGGTCAACCGGATCAGCCTCCTGATCGGCCCGGTCCTGTGCCACGGGTCCGAGCTGCAGAAGACCGGGCGGTGACCGGGATGAAGCTCCCCTGGATGAGCGGCGCGGACAAGCGGCGCTGGCGCTCCACTGCCGGACTGAAGGACCTCGGCAGCCGCGTGGCGTCCTGGCTGATCGGCGACATCGCCAGTCAGCCCGGCTACCAGCCCAACTGCGGGCCCGAAGAGGAGACTCAGCACCTCATCCCGGTGCTGGTGGCCGTCAACCGGCTCGGCTACGTCACCGACGGCTCCCAGCCCGGATTCGCCGGGTACGGCTACGACCACCACTGGTGGGAGCAGCGCGCGGCCGTCTCCGGACTGGTCGACGACCCGCAGCTGCGCGAGCGCCTGGTCGCGGCCGCCGAGTTAGCCGGCCTCACCGTCGTCCAGCACGACATGACGCCCCGTCGGCACGCCGAGGGCGTCCCCGTCACCCGCTCCATGGGCCGCGTCTACACGGCGTTCGGCAGGTTCCTGCCCGTCCGTGACCTGCGCACGGTCTGGCCGCCGCAGATCATCGGCCGACGTGCCTTCGACAAGGTCGCCGAAGCGTGGCAGCTCACGCTCATCGACCCCAAGTGGGGCCGCGACGACGTCCTGTGGGAGGCCCTGGCGGAGGTCGTGCGGCAGTACCGCCTCGAAGCCGTTGAGAAAGAGGCCCGGCTGTCCCGCGAGGCGCTCTCGCACGAGAACCTCTGCCGCCGCTACGCGTACCCCCACCTGGCCCGTGGCCTGGTCAAGGAGTGGCACGAAGAGCGGCTGAACGCGGCGATCGACGAGGCGAAGCTCTCCGGCTGCACCGACGCCGACATCGCGCTGGCCAGCGGCTGCACCTGCGACTGATCTGCCCCTCCCCCGTGCCGACCGGCGCCCCCACGGGCCGGGCGGTGCGGGGGACCGGACAGGCCGGTTCCCCAGGAAGCAGCAAGGAGGTGGACGCCATGGCGCACTGGGAGATCAGGATTCCCACCGTCACCGAAGGCCAGCGGACCGGCGTCCAGGTGTTCACGTACCCGGCGGACAAGTTCCGCGTCCAAAGCGAGGCCATGAAGCAGGCCCGCGAGGACTTCGACAGCGAGGCCGCGGTCCGGCACCGCGGCGGCGCCGTCGCCGGTGCCGACGCCATCACGGCGATCTGGCACGACCCGCTGATTTGAATTCGCCCCGGGGCGGTCGCACCACGACCAAGCAGCCGGCCGCCCCGGGCCCATCCCGACCCCATCACTGAGGAGGGACTCCCTTCATGATGCACGTCGCTCCCTTACGGCAGGTCCGCACGCTCATACTCGCGGCCGCCGTACCGCTGAGCCTGGCGGCCCTGGCCCTGGACGCGCACCGGTCGCGTGTTCAGCTGAGGCAGGCCCGCCTGGACCCGCTCACCCAGCTTCCCAACCGTGCCGCCCTGGACGCCGCCGGCCCCGCGATGGCCGCCGCCCACGACGACACCCTCGCCGTCCTCATCGACGCCGACGGCTTCAAACGACTCAACGACGTCCACGGCCACGCCGCCGGCGACACGGTGCTGCGCGCCATCGCAGACCGTCTGCAGGCGTGGTGCACCGACCATCACGGCCTGGCCGTGCGGCTCGGCGGAGACGAGTTCTTCTCTGAACTAACGAGGGTGTCCCGTGATCAGGTGACGGGACGATCAGTCCTGAGGGGAAGGGCCGGAGAACGGCTGCGAACGGCGCGGGTGTTAGTTTCCTTCCCGTGTTAAAACACCAGGACGAGACCAGGGCGGCCTACGACGGGGTCGTCGACCTGTATGCCTCGATGTTCACTAGCCAGTTGGAGACGCGGCCGTTCGCGCGGAACATGATCGGCACCTTCGCCGAGCTCGTGCGTGCCACGGGGAACCTGCGGGTAGCCGACGTCGGGTGCGGACCCGGTCATCTGACGGCCATGCTGCACGACTTGGGGCTGGACGCCTTCGGGCTCGACCTCTCCCCGGCTATGGTCGACCACGCCCGGCTGGCCCAGCCGGCGCTGCGGTTCGACGAAGCGCGAATGGAGGCCCTGCCAGTCGAGGACGGTGCACTCGGCGGAGTGCTGGCTCACTACTCGATGATCCATACACCACCTGGAGAATTGCCCGCGCTGCTCGCCGAGCAGGTGCGTGTCCTGGCACCAGGGGGCCTGCTCCTGGTGTCCTTCTTCGGGACCGAGGGACCGGAGCCGGTCCGCTTCGACCACAAGGTGGCGCCCGCCTATAGCTGGCCGGCGGACCTGTTCGCCGAGCTGCTGGCCGGGGCCGGACTCGTCACGTTCGCCCGGCTACTCCACGACCCAGCGTCCGAGCGCGGCTTCCTCGACACCCACTTGCTGGCCCGCCGCCCATAGAGCGTGCCCCTGGCCTGGGACGGGGTGATGGAGACCCTCCGCATATGAAGCTCGCCTAACTCGAAGGTCCTCTTGCCGTACTGATTCGTGTCGCGATCTGGCTGAAGCGGGGCATGCCGAGATCAATCACTTGGCGTTGACGGACTTGCTCTGCATCGAGCTGGGTGAGCTTCTCCTCCGCGCTGGCGAGGCTGACTTGAAGTCCTTCGATCTCACCAAGCCATCCCTCCTGTTCTGCTTCGGTGATTCGGGCGATCAGGTTGTCGCGGATCTCGACGAGGCGGTGTCTCTGAGCCGGATCCGGTCGGAGCATGGAGCATCGAATACACGCGTGTTCGTGGATGCAGGGAGTTCCGAATGCGCGAGCGCAGATTCCGATGGACAGTTTGCGTCGCTCGAAGTGCCCGAGGAAGGCATCCCATTCCTCGTTGGTGGGGGTTCTGTACTCCTCGCTGGGTCGGAGTGCTCGGCGCCGGGCGATGAACGCGCGATGGGCTTCGATAGCCTCGCCGGGGTAAATGGCGTTGTATCCCATGGTCGTGTTGATACTGGTGTGCCCGGCGATGACCTGCGCGATGTGCGGGGGAAGGCCGCTGCGGATGGCGTCGGTGATGAAGATCCGCCGAAAGTCATGAGGCGAGAAGTCCAAGGGCCGTCCGGCTGAGTCGGTCAGATTCGTGGAGGCCAGCACCTCTTGGAGTGCTTCGCGCAGGAGCTTCGGGGAGAGGCGAGAGCTCTCGCCACTGCGGCACCACTGGAAAAGCAGTGGCATCTGCGGATTCCAGGTCTTCTCGGCCATGTCATAGCTGGAGACGTAGGGGACAGCGCCTGTGCGCGGGTCGCGGATGCGGGCGATGATCGCACTGAGCACATCGGCGAGCTCAGGGCTGACCAGGATGACTCGTTCCTCATCGGTCTTGGAGGGCGCGATCTGCAGGAGGGGGACAATCTCGCCGGTCGTGGGCAGTCTGTACTGGATCAGGCTGTGATGGCTGGCTTCCAGCATCTCCTCGATACGGACACCAGTGTGCTGAAGAAACTCGACCATCGCCCAGGCCCAGAACGCGCGACCCTCCGCGAGGGCCAGGTCGACGCGCCGACCGGTGGCGATGTTCACCACCCAGGTCGTTCCATCCTTCGCTGCCCGCCTGAAGGCGTCGCCCGCGAAAGCAAACTGACCGCCTGGCGGAGTGTCCATCAGAGCCTGTAGCCGGGCTTTGGCCTCGTTCAACCATGATGAAGCCGCTCGGGCGACAACAGGCAGAGCCGGAAGCCGTTCCCGCGTCCGGTGATCCATCCGAGCTTTGCGCCGCTTGTTGTCTTTCACGACAGCGACATCCGCGTCCTTGATCGGACTCGGCACCGCCCAAGGCCCCCACCGCGCCGGCTCGTCGATGGCCCACTGGGCAATGTCGAGATAGAACGCCCGGACGGAGAGCATGATGCTGGCGACATTGGCGCGCACGGTCACTACTTCACGCACTTTGCCGTCGGGCTGGCGACGCCGTTCGATGCGGGTCCGGCATCTCTGCTTCCAGGCCGCGCTCACCTCGGGCGCGAGGTGGAGAGAGTCGATCCCTGGATGATGTTGTTCCAGATCACCCCAGAAGTTGCTGGCCAGGTGCCGGGACAAATTGTTCAGGGACGTGTAGTCGAGACCCGGCTGCCGCTCTTTGAGATAGTCCACCAAGAGATCTCGGACAGGGCGGCAGCGGACACCGAACCGGTCGACGAGCTGCTCCATCGACACCTGCCCACTGGTGTTGGCCAGGTAGCGCAACGAGCTGGGTGCTTCTGCAGGCAGGGTGCCCAACTCTCGCAGCCAGGCGTAGAAGAGAGTGTTGCCGCGCGCTTTGGCGGTCGCTGCTTTGTTCGCTGCTTTGAGTGCGGCGAGATACTCCACGGCGTCGCCGACGGTGATGTCCGCCAAGGTGCCGCCCTTTGCGGCCACGATCTTGACCAGGGAGTGCAGGGCATCACGCCCGACCTTGGAGGACCACGTGGCAGATTCGATCAACGCTTCAAGCTGGGCGAATCCTTCCGGGTCACGGACAGGGATCAGCCCGGTCCGCAGGCTCGTCATGTTGGCCGAGGTCCGTGACAGCAGCCAGGGGAGGGCTGGCCTGACAACGTCTGCGCAGATCAGACTCAGCAGCCCTCCCGACAGTGCCTGTCGTTGCGAGGGGCCAACAGCCGTTCCGATCCACTCGGGTGCCAACCGGGCCCAGTCGTTGCCAGGAAGCGTGCTCGCGGGACTGGTGTTCCAGCGCTGCTGCCAGGTGGCCCCCGGGAAGGTCTCCAGCCACTGCAAGGTCTGGCGAGCTCCGCGGATCCTGGCTCGGTGCTGTCTCACGTCCACCGGCCGCAGAGGAGGGTGTTCCAGACGAGCCAGGATGTCGGCTCGCTCGCATGCAGTGGTCGGCCAGTCGTCCTCCGCAGGTCTGGGCGGGAAGCGCAAAGCGACGGCCTTCAATGCCTCCCCGGCCAGGCTCAGGGACGCGGGAGGTGCGACATGCGTCGCGACGGACATGGTCTCCGTAGGTGTCACCAGGCAGTCCCGAAAAGATTGTTGAGGGATTCAGGGTTGTAGCCGGCTGCTGGAGGCGCGGGAGTCCGCTCGGCGGACTTGGCCCGTCGGGCATGGTGTGCCCGAACGTGTTCAATCACCTCGTCCCGGTCGGCCGGAAGATAGAGCTGTGTAGTCGACAGGTGTGCATGACCGAGCACCCACTGCACGTCGGTCAGCGGCATCTTCGGATCTCTCGCCAGCCGATAGGCGGCTGTGTGTCGCAGATCGTGGAGAGTCCAGTTCGTACCGAGCAGACTGTTGGCTCGGTTGAACATTGCCCGCGCCGCCGGATAGTTCAGGGGACGCCACGGGCGCCGCAACGTCCACCACAACCCCTCGTTCTGTCCGCGGGGCACCCCAGCCCGCCAGGCGCTGTCCTGATAGAGCCGTAGCCAGACGAAAGCGTCCGCTGAGCAGGGGAGTTGTTGATAGGTCCGGCTCCCCTTGCGGACCACCCCCAGGATTTGTTGGCCGGGCAGCGCGTCGCGTTGCCGACTGGTGAGCAGTTCCTCAGCGCGAGCCCCGTTGGAAACCCAGAACGCCAGCAGAGCTCGATCACGGTCGTGCTGTAGCGCGGCGAACAGTGCGTTGAACATCGCGTCGGGGATCCGCCGAGGTGCTCGCTTGGGGATGGTCGGCCGGTAGCGGCCCTGCCGCTCGTGGCGAAACCGCTGGTCAGGGTTGTGGTGAGCGTGTGCCCGGCCATGGCGCCGGGAGCGATCCAGGGGAAACGGGTTCAGGATCGGCCCGGTTCCCTCGGAGAGGTGGAAGTCGTAGAAGGCCCGCAGGACGGTCTCGCAGTGTGCTCGCGTTGTCGGCGCGTATCTCGGCCCTGGTGACGACTTTCCCGTGATCGGATTGGGGGCTCCGGGCGGCAGCTTCTCTGGTGCTGGCTTTGGTGCTGTCTCCGTTTCAATGTCCCGTCGGTTGCGCCAGTGCAGCGGTGCGGGCTTGTTCGCGATCTTCATCCAGCCGGCGAAGTCCCGAGCGTCCGACCGGCCTGCACGATCCCAAGCGATCCCCCAGCCCCACAAGAAGCGCCACCAACGCAGCAGATCCATTCCGTACGACCGGATCGTGGCTGCTGACTTGTCACAAGCCAGCAGCTCCGCGAAGAAGGCGGCCACGGGTTCGATCTCGACCCCGTCCGCGTCCAGGAGGACAAACGGCCTCCATCGATCTCCGGTCTCCGCCAACTGTCCGGCCTTGGGCAGCACGAAGCTCGCTAACTCCCTCTCGGGATCACGTTCAAGCATCCACGGAAGCTAGCAGAAAGGCCATCTGACCTGCGAAAATGATGGCGTTAGTTCAGTCAACGGTTCGCCGCCGTGGTGCGCCTCGAGGCCGCGGACATCGACGAGGCCCTGAACACCCTCCAGATCGGCCTCACCCGCACGGTCCGCCACGATGGCGAGACGTTGACCTTCGGCGTCTCGATCGGCGCGGCCACCACTCACGGCCCCGACCGGCCGTGGTCGGCGGCGCTGCGCGCGGCCGACGCTGCGATGTACGCAGCCAAGCGGGCCGGTCTCCAGCTCCCGCGCCTCGCGGGCACGGAGGAGGACGCGGTACCCAGCGTCAACGGCCGCCGCTACGGCCGGCCCGGCGCGCGGGTCGAACTCCCGCGCCGCATCGTCCGCCTGGACCAGATGATCGGCCCCGAGCACACGGCGGAGTTCGTGGCCGCCCGGGTCGCCGACATGCTCAACGAGGACCTGATCCCCGCCGAGGCGGCCCGCCGCCTGGTCGCCGACGCCATCGCCGCCGGATCGCCCCACATCCTGGCCACCACCGGCCAGGTGTGGGCGTTGCGCCCGGGAACGGACTCCGAGGGCTGCATGGCCACCACGCTCTACGTCGTCCGTCGCAACGGCGACTCGGTCACCGTCCAGGACGGTTCGGGGACGGGCGAGGAACTGACCGTCTCCATCGAGCTCCTGGACGAGCAGTACGAACTCGACTTCTGGTCGTGGGCGCAGTGACCGGGCAACCGGCCTTATCTGCGGAGGCCGTGCCGCTCGCCGCCGCCCGCACCGTCGCCCGCAACGCGCGGGACAAGGACGACCTGCTGGACCTGCTCGCCGCGCTGGCCCTGCCCTCGGACGAGGACACCGTCACCGCGCTGCTGCCCCTGCTCGGGGAAGCCCAGCCCGTCGTCACCGCCTCACCCGCTCCCCTGCTATCGCCCCGCCAACCCCATCCCTGCCCCAAGGAGAACCACCAGGTGAACGCCTACCGCGCCGTCGTCCTCTCCATGAACAGCGACGGCTACAGCGACCAGCAGATCGCCGACGAACTCAAGGTCTCCATCGAGGAGGTCACCCAGACCATCGACGCCGCGAAGGCGGACCAGAGCGGCCAGCCGCAGGCCCCCGCCGAGCCGACCGAGCAGACGGCACCGGTCCTCGCCGAGGAGACGGCGCCGGTCCCGGTCCCCGAGCCGATGCCCGGGGTCGACGAGCTGCTCGCGTGGGCCGCCGCCCACGACGACAAGACGGTCCGCGCCGACGGCGAGCAGGCGGCCGCCGTCCTGGCCGCGCTGCGCGAGCGCCGCCAGGTCGACGCCGAACTGGAGCAGATCACCAGCGAGGCCACCCAGTTGGAGAAGCGGCTGACCGAACTGCGCACCCGCGAGAACGAATTGCGGCCCGCAGTGACGAACAAGAAGCAGCAGCAGCGCGATTACGAGCCCGGTGAGGTCCGTGCCTGGGCACGGCAGAACGGCTACACCGTGCCCGAACGGGCCCGGATCCCCAAGGACGTCCTCGCCGCCTGGCGGGCCCGCAACACCCCCCAGCTGCAGGCGGCCAGCTGACCAGCCCGCCCGCCCCCTCCCCTCAGAAAAGCATCCTCGGAAGACGCCGAACCCTTGAAACGCATCCTTTGAGGATGCATTATTGAGGGGCGGGGGCCGCTAGGCGCCACGGATCGAGAGGACCGACCCATGCGCAAGCGCACGTACAACTTCACCGCGCAGGTCAGTGACGGCAGGCACCACGACGGCGAGGCCGTCGGCACCGTCAAGGCCAGCTCCGAGGCGGAGGCCCGCCGGGCCGTCGCCGAGTGGGTCGTCCAGGACGGCGCCCGCAAGAAGCGCACCTGGACCGCCACCCGCATCGACCTGACCTGACCGAACCCCGGGGGCGGCCGCACCTACCGCCAAGCAGACCGGCCGCCCCCGGGCCCATCCCATCCCGCGTACGAAACAGGAGAGCCCCAGCATGACCGACGCTGCCACCTTCGCCGCCGTGTTCGTCGCCCTGTACATCGCCCACTCGGTCGGTGACCACTGGGTCCAGACCTCCCACCAGGCCGCCCACAAGGGCGAGCACGACGGGAACCCGGGCCAGTCGAGCCGGGCCGGACGCCTCGCCTGCACGCTGCACGTCATCGGACTGACGATCACCAAGGGCATCGCCCTCGCCGCGGTCGTCCTGGCCCTCGATCTGCCGGTCACGGTCGCCGGAGTGGTGGCCGGCCTCGGCGTCGACGCGGCGACCCACTGGTGGGCCGACCGCCGCAGCACCCTCGCCTGGCTGGCCAAGGTCACCGGCAAGACCGAGTTCCTCAGCCTCGGGACGCCCGCCCACCCGGCGCACCCGGCGACCGCCGACGGCGGGTACGCGCCGACCCTCGGCACGGGTGCGTATGCCCTGGACCAGAGCTTCCACCACCTGTTCCTCGGCGTCGCCGCGCTCCTCATCGCCGTCCTGTAGCAGGCCGCGCACGACCGATCCGGCCAGACATCTCGCCCTTCACCACGGAAGGACCCCAGTGGACCGCACCCCGAAGCTCACCCTCGACCAGGAACTGCAGGCGGCCGTCGCGATCGTCCGAGTCGGCCTGGACCGCATCCGCGACGCCGCGTGCCGTACCGAGGCGGTGGGCCCGCACGCCGCCGCCCTCCAGGCCCTGTACGACCCGGCCAAGCCGGACGCCGGTGTGCTGGCGTTCGTCGCCGACGTCGTCGGCACCATCACGGTGTCGATGGGCGATGTCGACCACGACGACATCGAGCGCGTCACGGAGCTGCTGGACGAGGCTCAGGGCCACGTCCAGGACAGCACTGGCGACCGCATCCGCCACGCCCTCGCCCTCCTGGAGCCGCTGCTGCAGCGGTGCGAGGAGTGCGGACAGCAGAAGCCGGACGTGGAGGTCATGGCCGACCCGTTCTCCACCGCGCTCTACCCGGAGGAGAACGACCACCGGCAGATCCCGCTCTGCCCGCCGTGCGCCACCAAGCGGTTCGAGGAGAGCTGACCATGCCCACGATCACGATCACCTCGTTCGGCACCGGCCACACCGATGCCCCCTGGTCCGCCCGCCCGGTCGTCGTCGACACCAAGGCCCTGCGCAACCCTCCCGAGGACCCGGACGTACGCCGCCGGATGACGCAGCTGACCGGCCTGGACCGCGACGTCGCCCACTACGTGATGACCACGCCGGGCGCCGAGCGGCTGGTGGAGGCCGCACTGCTCGCCGTGTACGACCGCCTCATCGCGGACCAGGACGCCGACGTCGACGTCCACGTCTCGTGCACCGGAGGCAGGCACCGCAGCGTCGCCGTCACGGAGGAACTGGCCTCTCGGCTGCGCGCGCTGGACGCGATCACCGCCGACGTCCAGGTCGTCCACCGCCACATCGACCGCCCCGTCCTGTTCCCCAGCGACATCCGGCGCAACAGCAACGGCTACTACTGGGTGGTCAGCCACCCCGAGACCGGCACCGCCACCCGGTTCTCCGAGAAGGCCGTGCACCACCTCCTGGACGACATGTACAAGTGCATGGCGGGCGCCTGGATGTGGCGGTTCGGGCCGCTTGTGTCCCGCGCCTTTGTCTCCGTGCCGGAGCCCATCACGTTCGCCCCGCAGGACGCGGCGGAGATGGCCCGCGCGCTGCGGCAGATCGCCACGACCCCGCACCTGTACCGGGAGTCGGTGCGAGAGGTCCTGGAACAGCTCGCGGCGCACGCCGAGCGCGCGGCGGCCGCCGGCGAACACTGGACCTGGGACAAGGAGGCGTCGGCATGAGCACGCGCACGATGCTCACCCCGAAGACCGAACCGGTCGGCGCCGACGGCTTCACGTTGCGCGAGCGGTCGTGGAAGCGGGAGGCCGACAAGCACGTCCAGGCGCTCAACGTGCTGCTCGCCGAGCGCGGCGCCGGGATCCGCTTCGCCTTCCCGGCCCCCGTCGCGATGCCGTTCAAGGGGCCGCTGCCCGACGAGGCGTACGCCGGGGCGCCGCTCCTGCTCGATGAGCTGGACGACGTCCTGCAGCTGTCCGCCGCGCTCCTGCAGGACGCCCGCACCGGTACCGAGGAGGCCGCCGACGAGCGGGCGTTACTGCTTCGGCGGGCCGCCCTCTCCGACCGGCTCGCCCTCGCGGCGCCGTCCGACACCACCGCGCAGCACCGAGCGATCCGCGCGGCGCACGTGCTGATGACGTTCGACGTCGTCCACCACACCGGCCGCGGCGAGTTCGCCGCCGACTCGATCGAGGCGGACGGGGCCGGCGGCCCGCGCGCCTACGTCCGCCAGGAGTACGCGGCCTGGCACGTCCCGATCCCCCCGGGCGAGGGCATCTGAGGCGATCCGACCCGCACTGTCAGACCACCACGACACAGTGAAGCCCGGGGCCGTCGGAACCGGCCCCGGGCTTCACCCATGAAGGGAACCAGATGACCACCCCGAGCACCGACTCGCACGCCCGAATCCGCCGGATCTACGACGGCCACGCCGGGCTGTACGCCCCCAGCGTCGTCGACGAGGCCGCCGCGCTCCTGGACGCCTACCTCGCCACCGCCGAGCAGCACGGCCTGGACCGCAAAGCCGCCGACGACGAGGGCTGGCTCGCGCTCGCCGCCTCCGAGGCGGTCTCCGGGAAGTACGGCCGTCCGGCGACCGAGCGGACCGCCGCCGAGCTGAACAAGCTGTCCACCGCGCTGAGCAACGCGCTGACCGCCGAGGACCTGGAGGTCGTGCCCACTCCGGTCCGTATGGGCGTCGGCGTCGCGCCGGTGCCCGGCGGCCCCACCTGGGGCATGGCCGGTGGCCTGGCGGTCGCGCTCTACTCGGACAGCGGGTGGCAGCTGATGCTCAACGCCGCCCGCACGCCCTCCCACTCGATCTGCGCTCCGGTGACGGAGGCCGGGGCCGTTGAGGTCGCCCGGCTCGTGCACGGCGTGCTGCGCGGCGACGTCGCCGACCCGTTCCGCCGGAACCGCTGACATGTGACCGCGCCGGGCGGCTCCAGGGGAGACAGCGGCCATCGCGCCGGGTCACACTGGAGACCGCCCGGGAGGAGGTGAAAGGACCGTGAGTGTCGCCTACAGCCACGCCGGACCGTGGACGCTGGACGACGTCCTGGCGCTGCCCGAGGACACCACACAGCGCGTCGAGCTGGTCGGGGGGCAGCTGATGATGAGCCCCGCGCCCGGCCTGCCGCACCAGCGCGCCTCGCACCGGCTGCACAACCTGCTGGAGCAGGCCGCCGAGACCGCCGGCGCCGACGTCGAGATCTTCGAGGGGATCAACGTCATCGTCCCCGACGGGCTGCTGATCCCGGACCTGGCCATCATCGACGCGGCGGCCGCCGAGGAATCCGGCGTCGCCGTCCCCGCCCACGACGTCCTCGCCGTGGTGGAGATCGCCTCGCCGTCGACCCGGGTCACCGACCGCAAGCTCAAGCCCGCGCTGTACGCCGCGGCGGGCATCGCGCACTACTGGCGCATCGAGCTGGAGCCCGCCCCGCGGCTCCTGATCGGCCGCCTGCAGAACGGCTCCTACGTCGACCAGCCGCCGCTCCTGGCGGGCGCCGTCGCCCATGTCGACGAGCCCTTCCCGATCGCGTTCGACCCCGGATCCCTGACCCGCAGGTAGCCGCTCGCACAGCACTTCCGAGGCCCTCGTGCCGCCGGTCCCCACCGGCAGCACGAGGGCCTTTTTGCGTTTCCGGAGCGGGCCGGGAATCCGACCCGCCGCCGGGCACCGTGCCCGTCAGGCGGAGCCGGTTTCAAGATCGTTGCCCGCCAGGCGGGAGCGGACGAAGTTCCTCGCGCCACGGCCGCCCGGGATGCCGTAGGCCGGGGAAGGCTGCGTGATCACGCGCCGCCCCGACCTTGCGGAAGGAACCGCCGATGTCAGATCCCTACAGCACCCCCGACCTCGACCCCGGGTTCGCCGTCGCCACGCTCGGCGAAGCGTTGCACCGGCTGCTCTCCACCTACGGCCCGCTCCCCGAGTACGACATACACGGCGGCGAGCGCCCCGCCTGGTGGCTCATGCTCCAGCTGGCCGACGACGACACCACCCCGGCCCCGGCCTCTGCGGCCACCGTGACGGTCTCCGTCGGCTCGGAGTCCACCCGCATCGAGGTGTCCCGGCCCGTCGGCGAGGGGGCATCCGCAGCCGAGGCGTTCCGGATGGACGACGGCGCCGGCGGCGTCATCATCGAGGGCAGCCCGTACGCGGTGCCGCTGACCGCCGAGATGATCCGGCCGCTCACGCGCCTGGTGATGGACCTCGTTTACAACGAGGAGCACGCCGCCCTCGAAGACGGGCGCGGCGTGTGCCAGCTCTGCGGCAAGGGCCGCGCTCT
>Ga0307514_10001117_pt1 | contig 37283 bp, 46 predicted proteins | sample 16_EM_MG_FD_203088 | JGI IMG/M metagenome (GOLD analysis project Ga0307514, IMG submission 203088) | Populus trichocarpa ectomycorrhiza microbial communities from riparian zone in the Pacific Northwest, United States - 16_EM | ecosystem: Host-associated > Plants > Roots > Unclassified | place... | reverse complement strand
GTCCATCTGGGCTGCACAGTGACATTTTCGAGTTTTTGGGGAGCTGATCTTGAGACAACCCTCCCAACAAAAACCGCACTTTTTATCGGCATCCCATTCCTATACAGTCCTTAATTTTTGCCAAAATGCTCTCAAGACATAAGAAAGTAAGTTTATAATGCTCCCAGGCCACCCCTACAGAGTTGTGGTTGCATCGCTAAATATTTGCAGGCGGGGAGTCGGTTGCCATGCCCAAACGGGCCGGGAATGCCAAAGTTACGATCCAAGGGATACATCCTCTTCCATACTCATTACTTTTTCTGCTTCCTTTCAAGCCAAATTCAAGATAGGGTTGGGAGCTCAGTGAAGACAATGTATTTGATGTACTATAATATCCACAAAGGCGGCGAAGCCGTCTCCTGAGCTAGTATTTGCACATAGCTGCTACCGGTCTATGCTAAGGGCGGCATCGGTCGATCTGACCGCCTGAGAACACTGTTTATGTGCAACACCCAGAGTTCACTCGAAGATCCACTGGGCAAGTTAATTGTCTGAAGTCGACGGTGCAGTCTGGCGTTTCCACCCCCGCGTGGCCAGTGACCAATCGTGCGACCAGCTTAATTTCGGGTGACCTCCGGCTCGCGGCCAATTATTTTTTTTGACAAGAAACTCAAGTTTTACGCTCTATATTCTGCTCGTTTACAAACCACTGTCTTTAATATATAATACAGTACTTATCCTTCCACCCTCTAGCTGTGTGTGCAATCAGGTCCTGCCGATCCTTCGCTCGATGCTCTGTGGTGTATTCGCAACTTAACTGAGCACAATTCTTAAAAAGTAGATCGACGGTTCTCTCATCTCGTCTGGTGCCGGATCTCTAAAGCTGAGAAACACAGAATACTGGTGTTGCGGTCTTGACATCTACACCGTTTCTAGGGATAGTTTAAAAACTCTCGAATTTGCCTCTATATGCTTTTGCGAGTGCGGGCAACATGCAAAAGGAAAGTTGTGACAACACTTTCGCTAGACACTGCACAGGCATATTCCAATAAATCCTTATTTTCTTCGGAATTGATATCCGCCCCCTGGCGAAGGAGGATTTGAACAATACTTTCGTGTCCTCAGGTACAGGCGTCACGCAGTACACCGAAATTGCTTGGTCCGTTGACATTCCCGCCGTTCTCGAGAAACAATTGCACAATATCTTCGTCTGCTATACGCATGCAGTTTGTAATGCTGTCCCACCAGACTGATTCGAGCAAGAATTAGGATCGGTCCCGTGCAGAAGTAGAAGTTTGACGATTTCATGCTGGGATAAGATACTGTCGCTAGACATTGCAGACATATGCCAATAAATCCTTATTTTCTTCGGAATTGATATCCGCCCCATGGTGAAGGAGGGTTTTTACGATTTCTGCGTGTTTTCTGGTACAGGCGTCCCGCAGGACGCTCATATTGTTTGGGGCGTTGACATTCCCGCCGTTCTCGAGTAACAATCGCACGATATCCTCGTCTGCGACACGGCATGCAACCTGCAGCGCAGTTTCACCAAATAGGCCATTGCAAGAATTGGGGTCTGCCCCGTTCTGGAGGAGCAATTTAACGACCCCTTGGTGTGATAATTTGCAGGCCTCCTGGAGTATCCCTTTGGTCTCCGTGACCTTGGCACCATACAGTATGAGTTGTTTAACGACATTCTCGTTTCCAGTCTTGCAGGCCACTAGCAAAGGAGCCAGTTCCGTATCACTTCCAGCTGCAGTACAGTTATGCACATTTGCACCTTTTCGTATAAGTGAGATAGCCACGTCTGCAAATCCGCGATAAATAGCGAGTCCAAGAGGAGTAATATGCAGGTGTGAGACAGCGAGAGGCACTTCTTCAATATCGTTAATTGGAGCCCCATGCTCCAGCAGTAATTCGACTATTCGGGAATCGTTGGTAGTGACAGCACGAAACAATGCATTCCGGTGAGTGCCAGTGCGGTCACGTAGAGACACTCTAGCACCTCTTTGTAAAAGTACGGCAACCAGTTCGATTCTCCTGGAAAGAATTGCAACCTCCAGTGGCGTCACAAAGGCTCGCTCCATTTCATCCCATAACATTGAATTAAAATTGAAATCTTTCTCAAGCAGCCAACCGAGCATCCGCGGCTTGTTCTGCCGGATAACGCCTGCTAGTGCCTGGAGGAATCGATACTTTTTATTGGCTAACTTTATCTCTAGTGAGGCATCAAAAAGCAGGCAAAAACACTCGAAAGAGTCGATGTTAACTGCAATTTCAAGAGCTCTTTCTTCATCCGGAATTGATAACAGATCTAAGTCTGCGTTTTTGGCGACAAGCAACCTTGCAATCGTGACAGAGTTTCGTTCCGTAGCCATGTGCAATGCTGTTTGCCCCTGAAAACCTCTATCATCTAGGAACCGCACTCCGTAGGTATCGAGAACAAAAGATACAACTGCAGGATTGCCGAACATGACGGCTTGATGCAAGGGAGTTTGAATGATCCCACTATCGGCAAGAACACAGTAGGAATCGGTATAAGCGTAGAATAGGTTGGTCATAGTCTCAGTTAGCCGTAGGTCTTCGCTCCCCGTATCATGGGCTTCAAAATATTTCATTATATCCTCCAAAACGCGAATCTTCGATCCAGTTTCATCTATACTATCGTACAGACTAGCAAGTCCAAGCATCGGAGTCACTTTGTCCGCTAGAGTTGGCCAGTAGGGCCAGTTTTCGCTAAGATGATTTCGGCAATGCAAGGCATTCAGGTACAACTTTTCGGCCTCCAAAAAATTACATTGTGCCAGCAATACTGCAGCTCTTTGTTCCGCACTCTCGATAGTTTTTGAATATGTTTGTTGGAGATTGAGGGCAAAACCCTCCAGTCGAGTTACAGTTCTATCGGTCAAGGAACCTGCACAGTTGGCAAATAGCCGAAACTTCCTTAAGCTGGTAGACGTCAGTTTCAAACTCGCAGTTGGAGCTACTCTAGGGCCATACTTCACTAGAAGCTCTCGATCCAGCGAGGCAGAAATTTCCCCAGAGCCAAGTCTGCCATGGGTATCTATGGCCGTTGTAATGAGTGCTGACTGTGTACCTGTGGGGTCAGTCACGGCGGCAAGCGGCGTGTTATTCGAACCTGTGGTCATAAATCCGGGATTCGGCTCGCTGGAGTGAACTGCTCCTGGATGCCTGTTTCCAGTCTCAACTGGGGTGTGATGTTCTTGAATTTCAGGATTTAGGTGCTCTGTCGCTATTGGAACTGTTTCCGTACCTGATGACAGTCCTAAAAGAGCAGTAACAACCGACTCTGGCACAGTTGCAGCACTAGGTAGGTTACTGGTATCCGGCCTCGATACTTGCTGTTTCTTCCCGCGGGTGGCTTCTTGGGGCTCCGAACATTCTTCCTTCCTGTCTATACAAGGCTGGCACTTTGTCGGCCACTCCCGATCCTCGGGCTCACACTGACAGCGCCGTCAGTCTCACACTTATACTCAGTTTAAGAGATTGGATTAATACCTTGATCTTTTTCATCCGGCACTGATGACACTTGAACCTGGCCAACCTTCTACGCTTCTGACTAGGCTGCGAGCCGCAGATGTAGCCGTTAGAAAAGCACCAAGTGCATGTATAATGTGGAGTGTGCGACGATGGTTGACACTTCGTCTCAATCAGTATGATAACTTCAAAGTGGTTCTTTAAACAAACCCCTTTCCTATCTCGTTTGCAGTTCCCACACCGATATCGCTCTGGGTTTGGTGATGTAACATTGTCGGCAGCCGCATCAACAGAATATGGTTGAAGAGGTGGGGTTTCCCCTGTCTCAAAGGCAGTTGTAGGAAAGACCGCAAGGCTCATACTGCAACGCTAGGAAAGGATATGTTCAGTGTTGGGAGAGTAGCGGCGTTGGCGTATATATATGATAGTGCTAGTTGCTCCGCAAGATGACACGAATCCTTGATATCATTGTTGCCACTGATCGCACCTCGCATCCAAGCAGTCGGACGTCGATCGGGCTTTCGTGCGAAGATCCCGGTTGGTGAATTACGTAAGCGAGCCCCACCGCAGTCTTAACTCCGGTTCTACACTGCGCAACTACACGTCTCGCATATCTCGCTACAACCGTTCGGGCATAGTTTGATACGACTATTCTGGGCTGTCGCATTCCTTGACACGCGTCCAAGGGTGACGTGACTGTTAGTGTTTTAGGTGCCAGGAAAAGATGGATGTAGGGCGAAACTCGTTGGATTTCTATTGTAGGTTTGCTCTGTATCTAGATAGTTTGGTTCCCATTTCTAATTATATCTTGTTATGTGCCGTATTATCTGGATGGATCTATCCTTTTTGTAGCTTGTGCAGTTTGCATAGCCGACTTGTATACACTTCTTCCGTTGTCGAGAGTTAGCCGTACTCAACGCGGCCGACTGCCAAGCTCGCCACGTGGTGTGGCTTTCATGCTGCGCAGTCACTGTGCCACATCACGTGGTGAGCTTGGCAGTCAGCAGTATAGCAATTGAATATATGAATCGAAAAATGCGTAGATCTTGCTTTCCACAGTATAATTACTGCTTAACATGGGAAAGACAAATCTCAGTGGCACCACCAAGGGCAACCTATTGGCTACACCATCAGAAACTATCAAGGAAACGAAATCTGGCAATTAACAAAAGAAGATACAGAGGTTTAACTCGGGGTCAAACTCCCCTACTCCCGAACCCTGTTTTTCGATTCATCTGTTCAATGGCAGTAGACTGCGACCAAGTTTTTGGGTCGCGCATTCGCGAAGCCAGAAGAACATTCGTTTATTTAGTGCTAACATCACATATTATTCCAGAGAACGTTAGAGGGTTTCCTCTGCATCACTCGGTAAGCTTGGAAGCGAAGAAAGTTCTGACGATGATCGGGTACCCAGGCTTCGCAAAATCTTGGAAGCGTGGCGGCTATCAAAAGTGGCAACCAGCATGAGAAGGTTTTGTTTGTTTGTTTTAATCATTCTGCATGCACTCTAACTAGAGATGGCAGTACCTAATTTCCCCTCCTTCTACCCTTTGCATGAGAAGCCGCAAAACGATCGGCTCGGCAGCTGAAGTTGACTATTATTAGCTTATGATTGAAAGGGATACCCAACAGCCAGCCGCCGCCCCACTCCTGGCCTACTCCTTGATCTTCACCTTCGCGAGCACAAAGATGGCCCCGATTATGCCGCGCTCTCCTTCTCCAGCCGGAAGCACCTCCAAACGCTCCAGTCTACTCGGTAGACTCAAAAACCGATTCAGCAGCTCGAACTCGCCGAGTACCTCTCGCGATGGGTTCCTCGCGCCAGAACCCACCAACAGCCCTGCGGCCTCTCCATCAAGTGCGCTCAATACCACTACCTCCTCCACCGTCAGCACTTCCAGCTTCGTCGTAGTTACACCGTGTGCACCACCGTCGCCGCCCCAACAACCACTGCGCGCACTCTCAACATGGGAGAAAGCACTCTCCCAGCTATCACCGTCAGAATGCTCATCTCTCGGGATTCAAGACCCCTCCAAACTCGACCGTCTGGAGGTCCTGACAGCCATTGTAGCGGTCACTAACCAGAAACGAGACCTTTGCATTAAAAGACGCTGGACAATCACACACAAAGGCGAAGAGGTTGTGCTGCGAGAAAAAGCAGATAAAATAATTGCCTGGATCAATAAATTCAAGAGCATTGGGAATATCGTTTCCCAATATGATCCGGCACACTTCGCCCCACCATGGGCAGGGATACGGTTTTTGCTGCAGGTATGAGGGGTCAGGGATGGGGGCGGGGCGGAATCTGACGGCTGATAATAGATGCTAGGTAGTCGTTGAGGATTCGGAACAAATGGGGTTACTGCTTATTGCGGTGGAAAGGATTGCGAATTTGATTGACCGATGCGCGGTATACGAGGAGCTCTACTTAAAGAATGCAAATGGGGGATCGCAAACGAATGCAGTTCGGAACTTTGAAAATGCGCTGATCGGTTTGTATACTGCGATTCTTCAATTTTTGGTGTGCGCAAAAACATACCTCTCAAAAAATACTGCCAGTAGGATTTAACGACCGCATCTTCATTTCCAAGCTTACATTTCTGTAGCGCGGGCATTTTCGGGAGCATTGACAACGGACCAGCTCTCATTGGCGGATGTTGAGAAGAAACAACACACAGTTCATATTGAGTTCCTAGTAGTGGAGGCAGAACGTAAGGCGGAGTTAGAGTATTGTATGACCATACTCTTACGAATACATAGATTGGAGAATTTTGAACGAAGATATTAACAAGAACGTTACGGGTATGTAGAACTTATTCCTGCGGGAATAATGTCAGCTTAAAATGTTTAGATCAACTGCGAAAGGTCCTTGATGACTTGGATGAGCCACTGAAGACCATAGATGCCAACGTCTTTTCTATTAAAGATCACCTGCAGGGTAGGGTACATACTTCTCAATTACCAATGCATCTGCTAACTGCAAAATAGAGTCCAAAAGAAGCGAAGCTCTTTTGTGGCTATCAAAGATTCCCTACCGACAGCATCACCTGAAAGCCAGAGAAGGCCGAGTCGAGAATACAGGGCAATGGCTTCTCGAACATGAGAAGTTCAGTTCTTGGAAGCAATCGGAAAAGCCAACCACTTTGTGGTTACACGGAATACGTGAGTTCATCCAAGAATGTCTGGATCGCCTTGAAGACTGATTATACTTCCAGCGGGGGCCGGCAAAACAAAACTTGCGTGAGTCTCCATATGATTATTCTTCGTGGTGTGTGGATTCTTACCATCCGCAGATCAACAGTGATAGACTTCCTCTCTGACCAAACTTTCGACGATGCTCTCGCATATTTCTACTGCAACCGCGGCGAACCCGAGAGACGAGACCCGGAAGTAATTTTGCGAACCCTCGTCAGCCAATTAGCCTCCTCGGGGCCCGATCAACCATTGAAACAGTGTGTTCTCGACGACTATGGGCGACGAAAGCGCGATGGTTTCGCGTCTGGGTTGCCAACGATAGAAGATAGCACTACGATGCTGAAAGAATTAGTTAATTCCTACCCTCAGTGTCTGATCGTGATAGACGCACTGGATGAGTGTGATAAGATGAAACGAGGCCGACTACTTACCGCGCTCTCGTCCATTGCTTCCCAGGCCAACAGTAGGATTAGGATATTCTTGACTAGTCGTGATGAGCACGACATCACCTTGCGGATGCGGGATACGCCAAATCTGTACATCACTGCAGGAGACAACTCCAACGACATTGAACGCTTTGTGCGGACGGAGGTGCAGAGATGTATTGAGGAGTGCGAGCTGTTGGATGGGGAGGTCGAAGATGAGTTAAGAGATAAGATATGCACAACGCTTATAGAAGGTGCTCATGGGATGTACGTATCTTGTTGCTCACCGCCTCCGAGACCCCACTAACTGAAATCCTCTGCCTAGGTTTCTGTGGTGCAGCATCCAGATAAAACGGCTCTGTGAATTATCCTTTCGTTCAGACGTAGAAGAAAGTCTAGGAAAACTCCCAGAAACTCTAGAGGAAACGTACGCGAACATGCCCGTCGCCAAGTATCACTAGCTAACGACTCGCCTGGCGTCAGCTACTCTGAGATCCTCAAAACCATCCAAAATCAGAAAGGTAGCTCTCCGCAAATCGCCTCCTCAGTACTCAACTGGATGGTATGCTGCTGCCGACCGCTATCACCGGCCGAGCTTGTTACCGCCCTCTGCATAGAGTTCAAGAACATCAAGAGCTCGGATGTAAACATCGCTGTGATCCTGAAACTGTGCAACAACCTGGTTGTTTTCGACCAGCAGTTGAACCTCCTGCGAACCGCACATTTGTCTGTAACTGAGTTTTTGGAGCACCAGGGAATCAGGGTGGATATGGATGCTGTGGCCGCCAAAACGTGCCTCTCAGTCTTAGTAGACTTAGTTCCTCGACGAAATCATTCGGGTACACAAAATCTGCATGCGTTGGACCTTAAGCAGTATTCCGTGCTCTACTGGACGGTGCACATGCAAATCTGCACGCAGCACAAAGACACAGAGCTTTCGAAAATCCTATCTCAGTTCCTCGGAACCTTCCACTTTCCGGGTGAGGCATTCAAATACTGGCACCACGAAGCCACCGCCGCGATTGCGCTACTAAATGATGAAGAAAAGCAGTCCTTGCGACTACTGGACGACATGCAACACTTCGATTGCGAACCCCTGAACCCGCTGCCGGCAGTAAGTCTCTGGGGTGCCGGCGAGATCGCACTGTCAGTTTGGGAAGCTCCCTTCGACCCACAGTTTTGCAACAAGCGCGGCGAACCATTGTTATACCTTTCCTCGTTGTGCCGGCACGGGTTATTAGAAGTTCCGTGTGATCACGAGTGGACACTGCGGAAGCTCCTCGAACTGAAGGCGGACGTTAACGCCGAGGGAGGCTACAGTAGCTACGCCCTCCTGATCGCCGCACAAACGCTAAAAGTAAAACACTGCGAGATTCTGTTACAGCATGGTGCAGACGTGAATGTGACAGGTGGCGAATGGGGCACAGCATTGCAACTAGCCGTTTTCAACGGGAACGAGAGGCTTCTGGAATTACTACTTGAGCATGACGCGGAAGTCAACAACATCTACGGATATTACGCCACCGCTTTACATGCTGCGGCGGAACAGAACCAGGTCGGTATGATCCAACTACTATTACAGCACAATGCGGAGCAGGTAATGGGGGGGAAGTGGGGGGTGTCCTCTGCAGGCTGCATTGGCTAGTAGCTCCAGCGAAGCAGCAGCGTGGGCATTGATTGAAGCTGGCGCTGACGTAAATGCGCGTGGTGGGCATTACGGGTTTCCACTACAGGCGGCTGCAGCCAGACGGGCTCCGCTGGAGCTGTTTGATAAGATCTTAGAAATGGTCCACGATGTCAATACCATGGATAGTGACAGCGTTTTCGGTACTGCGGTACAAGCAGCGTCGTGCTTTGAAAGGAGTATACCCATGTTGGACCGGCTTCTAGAGAAGCGTGCCGATGTGAACGTTGAGGGTGGGTTTTATGGCACTGCCGCCCAGGCCGCGGCATATCACAATTGTGAGCAGGCATTATACAAACATATTGAGCACGGAGCGAAATTGAATACCAATTGCGGCTACTTTGGAAATCCTCTGCAAGCATCGTGCTGGTCTGGCGGGTGGGGCAGGTCTGGTGTGCTTTATATGGCTCGCCGAGGTGCCGATATAAACCTAACAGGGGGCGAGTATGGCACAGCTTTGCAAGCGGCTGCAGTGACAGGGCAGACGGAGATTGTAGAGGCTTTGCTAGAGTCTGGTGCGGATGTGAATATCTATGAGCCTCCGGGCGCATACACTAGTACCCTTCAAGCAGCTATTAGCACGGGTCACGACGACATAGTTGCCATGCTTGTGGACAAAGGTGCACGAGTGAATCCAGACTTTGATCTTGCGGCCGAAAAGAGCCCGACACATTGGAGCCACGAACAAAAGGGCGATGGTCTCATTATTTCTGATGATGGGCTAGAAGTGACCTACAGTGGTTCGTTGGTGAACACCCTACCTGCACAGTCGCAGTTTCTAACGCTCAAAACAGCTACAAACTTCGTGCCTGCTTCTGTTATGGCCAATCACCCGATCCCACTCAGGGATGAGATTTTCTACTTTGAAATCACGGTTATAAAAGGACCGAGTAAAGCCCATGCAAAGTTGTCGTAAGTATTCCAGCCATGTTGCATGCTACGCTTACCAGCAAAAGACGTGTATCCCTGGGTCTGGGTAATCCCGGCCAGCGTCTCGATGCCCGGCCTGGCCTTCACACGACGGCGGATAGTTGGGGCTACCACTCGGATGATGGCCGGATATTCAGTATCTCTATACTGGAGAACTTGGATTTAGGAGGGCCTACCTATACGTTCGGCGACACAATCGGTCTCGGGGTATTACCTAGACGCCGGTGCGCATTTTTTACTAAGAACGGTAGATTTCTAGGTATATCTGTATGGTTCTTTACCTTTAGTTCGAACGCTGACTGTAATAAATAGGCGTCGCATGCAAGGATCTCAAAGGTCGATTATATCCGACGGTGGGCTTTTCGACGGAAGCAGGGGTGAAGGCAAACTTTGGTGCAAAGCCGTTTGTCTACACAGTGACTGCAAAGGACTTGGACCTCAACGGCACCATGGTGGGTGACACGAGTGTAGGAGATATCAAGGAGGGTAACCCGTATATCGGGAAATGGGGATGATGGCTGTATTTGATGACGATTTAACCTTTTATTTGCGTTTTTTTACAAAATATCTGCGCTTGTATACCAGCCGCTTTTTTTCGTTTCGAGGAGCGAGCTTGTGAGCGACGAGAAACCTGGGAACGAGAGCACACAATATAATATCCGGGAAGCTGCAAAGATATTTTGTTTCACGAGCGTGCAACTTATTCTCGAGTGACAATTTATGACACGTTTGAGCCCAAAGCGGAAACACTAGTGGTTAGAGGCTATGAGCGCTTGAGCTTAAGAGCAGTAGTCGTGGCAACCCTGGTGGGCCACTCCAAGACTATAAGCGGGACCTTAACTTCAGATAAAACATCCAACGCCTTTAGTCAGATGCAAAGTATCTTACACAAGCACATACTCATCTTTCGACTTCATCCGTTCCTCCACATACTCCAACCAGTACGTAGCAAACCCCACCATCCAAAACTTCTTCCCCCCCTCTTCCTCCAAACTCGCCTCCGTCTGTTCGATCAGTTTTTTCGCATCTTCCGCTCGATCTAGCTCGTCGTACACATCCGCCAACGAATAGTGTACAACGTTTAGTGGATGCTTTCCTTCCGCCCAGCCACACTGCTCGCCCGCTTCCAATGCCCGCTGCCATCTACTCAACGCGTCACACCACCGGCCCTGGGTGTGCGAAATCCTCGCAAGTCCAGACCACACTCTGAACATTGCCGTTTTGGAGATCATGTCCGGATCCTTATCAAGCTCTATCACCGCTTGCAACTCAAAGAGTAATTTTTCCGCTTTATCCAACTCCCCTTGTCGAATATAAACCTCGGTCAACGCAAGATTCAATCTTCGACCTGCGCTGATATTTAGCGTCCCCCGACTTCTCATCAACTCTATTCCCGGCACAAGAATTTTGTATGCGTCATCTGCGCGACCAGTTTCGAGATACAGATCCGCGAGGTTGGACAGGATGATCATGCGGTTACCGGTGTGATCGTACAGCTTATCGTCTCTGCTTTCGTCCAGGACTTTTTCAAACAGCACGATTGACTCCTCGAAGCGACGTTCCTCGCGGAAGATTTTTGCGAGTGTGGTGTTTCGGTTCCGAAGTACGATAAGTTCCATAGCCGAGATAGGATCCGGGGATAACGGTTCCCATTCACGCAGTTCTTTCTCTGCCAACGCTGTATTCCCATTCATAATCAAATTGTCAGCGAACGAAACGACAAGTTCACCGCGTTGCGCGTTCCATCGCCGCGACTTTTCAATATTCGGGGTATCGAGGGACGGGAAAATTGTTGAGTGAATGCATTCTTCCAAAGTTCGGCTTGATTCGGCCATCATGCCTTTCATTCGTAAAAGGCTCGATTTTCGTTGAGTCGCCCAGCCGTAAAGATAGGGGTCTCCGTCGTCAGACAAGATTTGTTGGGTAGTCTCAACTACCTTCCACTTCCACGAGTTGTCGGAAAAGCGTGAGGAGGCGAGGAGTAAAGCGGCCATGTGAGACTTTGTGGCTTTGGTGACTGGCGGTCCATTTTGGGTGATGCGATCGTACTCCTTCATACACCGGCTAACATGAGGAAGCATCATGCGTCCAAGATCGCCGAATCTGAATGCGTTAACAACGAACACCAAACGCTAGAGGTAAACCTACTTGTCTTCCAGATACTGATGTCTAGGAAACGCTTGACTAACTAAAAGAATAGCCTGCTCCCGCCATTTGCGTTGCTCTTCCTCACTCACCCGATAAGCTACACAGTCCTGCACTAGCGGGTGAAGCGAAAAGCTCCGTTTCCCCTGAACATCATAGTTCCTCTGAATCAACGAGAACTCTCTGAGCTTCTGAATCGCATCGTCGAACACAATCCTGTTTGTAACCAGTTCAATAATCCCATTATCAACACCCGCCTCACTTGGCGAATAGTCACAAACTTCCCCCGCCGCTCCCCACCGCCTTTGCGGCTGACATCCTCTAACTAGCATACACTGATTAATTTCTGCAGGATCCAAAAACGAAAGCAGCAACAGTAGTTTCGCCGCCAGCTTTGAGTCCCGCTCAATCTGTCGAAAACTTACTTCCCAAGTTGCAAACACCGACCTCTGATACGACCCTAGCTGCACGGGATACTTTAGCAGCTCGTTACGCTGGCACTGAAGCAGCTCGATATATTCCTGCAGCGTCAGCTGTCGTGCACTGATATATGCCCCCGCCTGCTCAATCGCCAACGCCAAACACCCTAGTTGCTCTGTAATACACCTCGCATCCTCGATATCACTATCCGTCGGCTTCAGGATCTTAGATCGCTTAAGTAACAGTGTCACTGCTTCTTCGGACTTAAGACCCTGCACCTGCGACTCCTCGCCGAAGCTTCCTGTTGGATCCCGCGTGGTAACAATGACATGGCCCCAGGGGGCAGTGGGGAAGAAGCGTTCTAGGTGTACGGAGGCGAGTTGGTCCGCGTTGTCAAATATGAGCAACCAATCGGTGTTGTCCTCGGTTGCGAGCCATCGCTTGACACTGGCGACTTTGTCAGAAGTGTTGTCAGAGTTGCCGAGTTTTAGGAGTTTGAATATGCGAGCGAAGTCGGCGGTTAGCGTTGTGAGTGAGTCGGCGTTGAAGAAGAAGACTTTTCTGTAGGGCCGGTTTTGGTGTGTATGTGCATACCGGAGTGCGGTTTGCGTTTTACCAGAACCACCTGGAATGGTCAGTAAATGAGGTTGTCTGGAATAAATGGAGACCTACCCAAGCCAGTAAGCACATATATCAAAAGCTTTTGAGTCCCACCCGAGTGCAGGAAATATGTTTCCATCTGCCCTAGTAGTTCCTCCCTGCCCGTGAAGTTATGACACGGCGCAAATGGGATTTCAAAATACTGCTGGCTCGCTGTCTCTTGCTTAGCAAAGTTCAAACCTGCCTTTGATTAAGATATTATTACCCCGTATCCCCTTAGTCACCTCCGGCACCTCCAGCTGTACCACTGCCATCTTATGCAGAATATCCTCATGAAACTGCACCAGCCTCGTCTGCACCGGGCGATAATTTATATCCTCCTTCCCCAAAAACCTCGCCAGATCGCGATGATCCGCATACTGCCCAATTGCCACCTCATTCGGCAAGTTCAGACACGCCGATTGTCTCGACACCACCTACCCTCATTAACCCCCAGACCCTCAAAACGTCCTGAAGGGTATACATACCACGCGTTTAATCAGCCCTCGAAAGACATTTGTCATATTCATCTCATAAAACGACACCAACTCCAGCCGCGGCGTTTTACTGATAAAATCCTCCGAAATCTGGTACAGCACCTTCGAGTCCTTCCGTAACGTTGCCAGCAGCTTTTGCGCAGGACTAAATGACGAACATGCCGCAACAATATTTGCAACCAACGCACCAGCGCTTGCAAGGCTGCTGCCACTATGCGGCGTGCCTAGGGGTGTCAGTTGACCCCACGCATGGGGAGGTGGGGAAATACCCATGAACATAATCCCATATACCGCTTCCTGCACCCTCCGAAACCCGCTATCCGCCGTCTGCAACGAAATCATCAACTTTGCCACAATCCCGCCAAGCGAATGACACACCAACACCAGCGGCCGTTTCTCCTCCTATTCCCATCAGCCCTGTCTCTTTTCCCAGGAGGAAACAAACCTCTTTCCCCTTCCGAACATCCACCAACTCGCTCAAAAGCTTCTTTGCGATACACCGCAGGTCTTGCAGCACGGTAAAGTTCTTGAATTTCGCGTTGTACCCGAAGGTCATAATGCGAGAGTTTGGGAGGGCGTCAGGGAGGAGGTCGCGGAGCCATAGGACGCGGGTGGTGGGGTGCGTGAAGGTGTTCAGGGCGTGGCCGTTGAGGCCGTGGATTGCTACTATGCTGGTGGTAGAGGTTAGCGGATGAGCGCCTGGAGAAGAATATGTACGTACTCGAAAACTGTTTTGTCGGTACTGGGGTTGGGTCTGTTCTCTGGGGAGTAGAGAATGGTTATTCCGCATGGAGGTTCTTTGGAGGGAGTTAGTTTTGAGGCCATTGTTAGAGTGCAGTTGTGGCCCAGCGTGCAGGGACAAGAAGGCCTTTAACATTACAGCTACGCGCTGGGAGAAGTGGTATTACAAGTCGCTTCTCCTATGAATAGATACCGGCCACGGAAAAGGCATTGGCTCGTCTACTCTCAAGTAAAATATAGGCGCTTGAAACACGTTTCATATGTTGAGAACTTTGGGAAGATTGCAACACTCAGGGTACATATAGGTTACACAGCTGTAGGATTCAAGGATTGTGACTGCGGGCGGGTCCGGGAATAGCCGCAAGCTAACTCGTTTCATCGACCAGGTAGCCCCCCTGTAGGGCGTCTCACGAAGGGTACTACTCGATCTGGGAGGAAATAACTCGGTGTAAGCCTTTGGACTGGCAATGCAGGTGCCACAGATCAAGATCTTTTGGTAGTTATTCAAAAGTGCATATGCTGTTGTCACTCGTCCCGGGTATACTGTATCTAGGTGTAGCGCTATACGCAAACCCGAAGCAATCTTTTATCCGTCCTGAGAGTTGTGAAGTTACCTAATGGACTGGGAGAATGGGCAAATGAAAGCAATGGATCGGGCGTCCTGCAGCGCTACAAATAGACTGGATTCTACGGTACTCAGCACGTGCGTTAATCTAGTCAAACTCATTGCTTTTGTATACGTGCAGGCTGCATGCCTGGCGTCAACAGCGGTTTCTATTCGCCTTGGCGCTTGAAGTTAATATTGCCAGGCAAATGAGGATGTTCAGTCTCTGATGACACCTACAAGTACCTATTACAAAGATGACCTGTGAGACTCGATCGTGCAATACAGTGTTCAGGGGCTATCCCCTATGTATCTGCGTAGTGCATGTGTAGACAACCCTCGCTTCGAAGGACCATGGCGCGAGAGCGCAGTGGAACGGAAGTGGATCTGTCGCAATTGGGGCGCTCGCCCAAGTGATCAACATCTAGAGCAGCTCTACTCCACTTATCGTCCAAGCACACCTGGCGGTTAACCCCGTCCCTCAACGAGTAGAATCCAACACATCTGACATGGCTATTAATCTTCAAACTCCGCAGCACGTCGCCGAATCTGGCAGTACATATTGCGCAGCCAACTTGGCGTGCGTAAAAAAAAAATTTCGTTCCGGCCCATCTTCGCCTCACCGCGAAGAACAATTACGCCTCATCGCATGCTCCTTTTCCGGCTGTCCACACGCACCACAATACCCCAAACGCCTCGTTTCCCCTCAGCCAGCCGACGCTACATCGCCATGTCCACCGGCACCGGGAAAACCTACAGCGTTAGGCCTCAGCCACCGACGGAACGCAAACGATCAAGGCTGACATCACCAGGACGCCGTAGCGTTACTGAACACGCTGCAAACGCCCTTCGAGCAGCTTGAGGCGCGACGGCAGGCCGGGTTGAAGATGGACTCCTCGGCGCTGCTGGAGATGAAGGAGTGGGTCCAGCGGATCGGGTACCAGGTATCCCCACACCGCCGATCTTCTGTGGGTGTGGCTAACGGAGGTAGCTTCGCGACCTCAACCGCCTCAACGTCGTCCACGTCGCTGGCACAAAGGGCAAAGGCTCCACCTGCGCATTCGCAAACGCGATTCTCTGTCGCTACGCCCGCTCGCACGGCGCGCCAGCAAAAGTCGCGTTATACACGTCCCCACACCTAATCGCAGTGCGCGAGCGACTCCTGATCAACAACGCCGCTATCTCCGAGGATGTGTTTGCGCGGTACTTTTTCGAGGTGTGGGAGAGGCTCGAGGAAAGCGCGATCAGAGAAGGCCTGGATCCGACTCACAAGCCGGTGTATTTCCGGTTCCTAACGTTGATGTCGTTCCACGTATTTCTTTCCGAACAGGTGGACGTGGCGATCTACGAAGTCGGTGTTGGTGGGGAGCTGGATTCTACAAATGTTGTCGAAACACCAGCGGTAACTGGGATCACGCTGCTAGGGATTGATCATACGGTTGTGCTGGGAGATACTATCGACAAGATCGCCTGGCATAAGGCAGGGATCTTCAAAACTGGTTCACCGGCATTTACGGTTCCTCAAGTGCCCGCTGCCATGGAGGTGGTGGAGCAACGAGCGAGGGAAAAGGGGGTGCGCCTGGAAAAGGTGGATCATCACCCCGAGATCGATGCTGTCAACTTTAAGTCTGGAGCGAGCTTTCAGCGGATGAATGCTTCGCTTGCTATACGGCTTGCGGCTGCGGCGTTGGAAGGGTTTGGATATGCACTCCCAGACATTGCGGAGAAGCTTCCTGCTGGGTTTGTTCAGGGACTCAACGAGGTAGAATGGAGAGGGCGATGCGAACTGAAGGTTGAAAATTTGGCTGAGTGGTACCTGGACGGAGCACATACGTACGACAGTCTGAAGGTGGCTGTGGAGTGGTTCGCAGAAATGGTTCAGAGCAGGAAAGAAAGGTAGTTTACACTATCCTACCGCATGTGCGCGCACGCGTTCGTTAATTACTGCTACAGATGTGATAGGGAGTTTTCCGCCCCAACTGCACTAATATTTAACCAACAATCACGACCCGAAGTCCTCGATCTCCTCAAAGCTTTGCATGACAATCTAAGGGCATCACTGGGTGAGCAAACTTCGTTCGACCATGTTGTGTTCTGCACAAACGTCACCTGGAAAGGCAAGGGATACGGCAACGGTAAACCACTTGCATAGAGAACCCCCAATCGCAGGATCCAGAGCTGACTACTCGTTCAATAGACTTAGTTGACCTAAACAATGATCCACAAGTCGTGAAAAACCTACAGGTTCAAAGATCTATGGCAGATATGTGGAAAACATTGGACAAACATGCCCAAGTGCATGTGGTTGCGACAATAGAAGATGCGGTTGACTTTGGTAGAACGCTTGGAACTGAGGATAACAAGGCTATGGTGTTTGTTACGGGGTCGTTGAGGTTGGTTGGAGGCGTTTTGACGGTCCAGGAAACTAAAAGCACTTGATAGACTGACACCCTACAACGGGGTCAATAAAACTTGTAAATGAAAAGATATATTTCACTGTCTATAAAATAATTACCAAAGACTTATCTCAAAAACCCTTCAATAAAAGTAACACATGAGAGTAAAAGTCGAAAAAAACCTTTTAATAGGCATGCACGTCTTATCGACCCGTCTGACATGGATGTCCATTTCCAGGTGGGTGAAGATAAGCTCGCCACTAAAATCTAGCGTTGCGGCTCTGCGGGGAGGGCCGCACAGGCTGCCCCCACACTAACCGCTTATGGCCAGATAACAAGCCAAAATGTAAGATACTTTCTGTTTAAGTCCTTCTTACTGCTTGATTCGAATATATATTGCACCTGATTTCGGATTCTATTCGAATCTACTGGCCGGTTCTTAGACCTTGACAGTCCCCCCATCAAAAGCCGTCTCGATGCAGCGGCTTAGAAGGAATCTTAACAACGGCCATCGAAGCTAATACCATCAAAAAAAAAGCGGGACATCGGTCGTGCAGAAAGGATTCATGAGCTGGTCGTTGTTAGCGTCGCGGTGTCGTTGATGTTGAATTAGTCTCCGTAGCTGAGATAGGGCTTAGGGTTGGAGTGTAGGCTAATAACAAACTGCAGCTACTTCTTAGTACTATACATCTTCTCCACGAGTGTGTGTGGCCCCTAACCTAAGCTGTATGGGGCGGCTCGCATACGACCAATATAGATCCTAGCCAACGAAAGTTCCGCTGGGACGATATCAATATGCGATGTGACCAGAACGCCAAACGACAAACAAAACCGCAACTCCAACATAACAAAGACAAAATAGAAACAAGCTGAAAACGTGTCCCAAGATCCGCCAGCATCTAGGGGATCATGCCATGCCAACAACGTGAGAAATAAAGTAGGGTCCAGGTGGACAATATCGTGTGGCTCGGGTGCGCTGGTATCGTGTGGCTCGGGTGCGCTGGTATCGCGATCCAGAGTGAACATACCGATCGATGAATAGCTGAGCTTTAATGGAGAGGCATTTCTCACTCCGCCAAGCCGGCCTTCTTTTTGACCCTGCTTACCACCCGGACCTACCCATCACCAGCTTCCGCAACAAAATAATGTCCCTCCTCTCGCTCCCGAACAGCCTCCAGGTCGCAATCATCGACTTCCTCCCCACCGCACACGATGTCGCCAGCCTCCGCCTCGTAAACCACGATCTCGCCGTCCTCGCGCGCCCGCGCCTCTACCACCACTTCTACACCGGCGATGCCGCGCCAACCCGGCGCGTCCGCCGGCTACTGCGCCTTATCCACTGCGATCGCTCTCTCGCCGCGCACATCGGCTCCGCATCCATGACCTGGGATGTGGCGGAGGGTCGCGAGTACGGCGAGGACTCGGACTCGGACTCGGACTCGGACTCGGACGGTGAGGCGGTGGAGGGGTACACGGCCGCCGAGCTCGCAAAGGACTATGCAGTGTGGGAGTCGGTGACGCAAGTACTCGGCCCGGCGCGCTCGCTGCACATGGATCCGCGAAAGTACCCCACCTCCCGCTCAAAGGCCTACGACAACATCTGCGTCCCGCTGCTCCTCTGCCAACTCCCCAACCTCCGCACCCTGCGCGTCTCCACCTTCGCCTCCCGCTTCGCCGTGTTCGCCACGGATCCCGCAATTCGTGTCTGGGGTCTAAACCCGCTCTACTCCCTACAAACACTGTTCTGGACCTCCACCAACACCGAAAAAGGGTTCCATATCAACCACCTCCTCCCGCTCCTCGTCGGTGCGCCGCGGCTCCAGGTGCTGCATGCCGAATACGCGTGTGCGCACTGGCCCGACGACCACCCCGATATCTGGATGCGGGCGAGCGAGAAGTGGTTGGATACGTTTATGGCTAGGCGAAAGATGGAGTTTCTGACGGAGATCGAGTTTTTGAATTGCAGTATCTCTGGGGCATGGTTTACGTGGTTCTTTGCGTACACGCCGCGGTTGGCACGGTTTGCGTATCGGCATTGTGAGACGAACTATAGTCCCGTGTTCTCGGCGACGGAGTTTCGGAGGGCGCTGAGGGTGGTGAAGGATACGCTTGAGGAGATACAAATTGAGCATGAGACGTTTGAGCCGTTAGGGTCTATCGGGCCTTTCACAGACTTTCCGAAGTTGAGGAGTATTAAGACGGACTTTTGTTTGTTGGTGGATGAGGAGGAGACGAAGGGGAAGTTGGTTGATGTGTTGTCGCCCGGACTGAAGACGCTGTGTTTGGTAAACGATATCCACTCCGATAGCATGTTTTTTACGCAGCTGGCCGAGGTGGTGGAGACGAAGGGGAAGGGGTTGATGAAAGAGTTGGTGGATGTGAAGACTGAGAGCTCACATGATTATGGGGAAGAGGAGCTGTTGAAGACGGGCCTCGAGGTTGCTTGCGATGAGTTTGGAGTCCGTTTAGGTTGAGATGGTGCGTTATATAATACCACGCACGAGCAGACTAGATGATTAGATGAGGTGAAATGTGGGTAGTTTCCTGTTCAGATGTTCAGTTGAGGATGCAAGGTCATGTACTCTATGTGAGGGACTCCACTAAAGTTTCTTTGATCTCCCCACCACACCACTTCAGCCTTGAATATCCTTAACTACGTGTACCCTAATCCTAATCGCACCATCTCAGCCCTGTATCCCCTTCTGTGAATACTCATACGTCTCAACACTCCACACAGGTTTCCATCCCAGCCACAAAACGGGTTCAAGCAATTCACTGCCGGCGGAAAATACGACATCTCATTGGTGACGACCTCCGTAGCACCGATTTGATTGAGGGGAAATATTCGTGCGGCCACAAATTCCAACCGGCGTCCAAATCGCGAAGGTGGTACCAGAATCCGGCTTCTTTCAACACTTCAATCCGAAACCGCCCTCAACCACCATCCATAAACCTTTGGCGGCAGAAAATTTCCCACCACGCGCCACTGCAAGCTAGGTCGACACTTCTGGACGATCTTGCGTCCGATTTCAGAAAACAGACCGGATGAATGACAGTGTTCCGCAACTCCGTCATATCTTATAGAGCAAACTACATGAAGCGGTATGTCCCTTCCCGTCACTAACTGCTCGCAACTACAGTATGCCATGTCACCGAATCGCTGTACATATTACGCAAACCTACCTACTATAGCGATGTTGTCCCTGTGTATAATCACCTTACTAACTCTACGCACAAGTCAATTGTTAGCTACATCTAGTACTAGTGTGAAAGTTGCTAATTGAAACTTCCGGATTTCTCAAGCTTGCAGTTTGGCCCAGGATAAAACTTCTACGGAATATGAAAAATAAAGCTTCCGTCTTCTAAACAGGTACTTCGGAAATGCTATCGTTCGGGTGAAATTGATATCTAGGTACATGCGCGCGATGTTGATTAATATGCACTTCAAGCTGGCGAGGTGGAAATGAAGGGAGCTTTTCATCCGGAGGAATACACAAATTTTATGTTCGGATCCATTGGGCATCTGTGGAAGCGATGAATCGATCAAGAATGTATTCGTTAGTACACATCTACCGGCCTCCCCTGAGTGGTCTAAATATAAGCTCTCCGTACTAGCGCGCACATTATGTTTCAGTGAAGTGTTTTGCTATCCATCAGTCGTTAAAGAGTTTGTCACTATTGCATATCCGGTGACAAGAGTGGCAAAGGGCGGCAAAGGCCGCGCAACAGCCGCCATCACTCTCTTGTATAGATTTTGAGTCTCTCTCCTCCTCTCTGTACCATAGAATGCACGCACACAGTCCCCCTTCCATATTGCAACGGTCACGAATTCGGAAGCACCGAGTGAGTGATGATGTATGGTACGACCTTGCGGTTTCGAAACTTCTCAATTTACTATTGACATCAGTACCGAATAAAAATTAAAATAGCCATCAATCCAAAAAACGCCATATTTAAATCCTAGCTTCTTCCGTTACCTTAACGCATTACACGTGCAGCCAAACAAACATGAAACAAAAGTCAAGCCTTCAGTCAATCTCACCCCACATATTCCGAAATTCCTCCGCCAACAATATTGCAAAATTCAGCGGTCCAACGCAAAACCTGCCGTATCCACCACCGAAATAGTTATACCAAGGAAATCCAATTCAACCAAACGTCCTCTAGCGCAAAGAAAATACCTAAGAAACACCATTACAACTTTCCCATGTTACGAAACAATATGAGACACCACATGCAAATTAGAAGTGCGGCCAATAGTTACTCCAGGGAACGGTCTTAAAAGATCCCTTAGGGAGACTCCGTAAACTGATGAATGGCTCCACTACTAGAAATGATCTGGCAAAGATAAACGCAGACACACCAGCAATAACGTAAGTCACAATCAGTACCTCAACAGCCGGCTGTTTTACAAACCAGTTGGTGAAGCGATTATTTTCAGAGTGCCACCAGGGGAAATAAAGCTTCACCCACTTGTCTAACTCGGCGGTAATGCAGATAGCGATATCCAAGCAGACAGACAAAGCTAAAGACAAAGGAACAAAGATTCCTGCTATAACTGATGAGACTCGCCAAAGTAATCGTTCAACCGTGGAAGGCAGATGAGTGTTCCATGCTCCGGCGTGTGCACCCCCGTAGAGAGCTGAGAGGCAACCCAACATGAGAAACGCCTCCAACGAGACCAGACCGTGCCCTTCCAAACTCTTACGCAGGAGACCCGTCTGCTGGATCATCCGAGCACGAACGCACAAAGGCTTAAGTTTCCTGTCTACCGGTCGACCAAGCACGACAGACGACAGTTTAAAAGGTTGTGCCACATCACCCCTTTCTCGCAACCTTGCCAATTTGATGAGTCTGACTTCTAGGTCTGTAAGATCCTCGCCTATGGAAGGCCATAGCTCAAAGGTTTGATGCCACCAAACGTATTGACTGAGTATGAAGATTGGACTTAGGAGTACTACTGCCCATAAATGTATGTCATGAAACTCCCGAAGAAAGCGCTCTCGAAATCTATTATTCTGAAGTCTGGTCGGATGAGAACGGTAGCTATAAGTCGCGGCATTCGCATTGGTTCCGACGGCCTGGGCTCCATCAAGGGTCGTCGACTTTCTTGACGTATTTCCTTCTAGCGCATCCTGCCGGGTATCCTCGGTGCCTTGCACAGAGTCCCCTGGAGGCGAGTTTCCATTGTTAGGGGGCGTTCCTGGCCGTGGCTGCGGCGGTAATGATCGGCCATCATCCCGAACTCGGTACGAACTGTAAATTTCTTCTGCGACATGCTGTTCGAGGTCCAGTATTATAGGGTACCGAACGTCCAACGGCTTGTCCCACCAAAACCAGTACATAGCCACGGCACAAAGAACATGCATGATTGTATGGAGTTCAAGTAGAGGGAGTGGCAGCCCACTGGCTTTGCGCCCAATGCCCTGAATTACGAGCCACTAGAGATGTCAGTAAGACGTCCAGTCGCACATATCCATCGTATGTTATTGAGGAGGCATACGCAATGGGTCTGTGCAGCAAAGGAGTAGGGTGACGCTTACCAGTGCCTGGATGCAAACAATCAACTTGGCCAATCCATCGGCCTTCGTTTTGTCTGCGATGAGTCTGGGATCCAAATCTTCCTCTTTGATCATCTCTTGAGCATAAAGTAATATGAATCCTCGCGGAGTCAATGTGACAGGAATCCCGTTAAAGATACCAGGTGCTGGGTGTATCGTGTAGCCCCCCATTACAACGAAAAATGCACACCCCATGCTAAAGTCTGGGAGGTGTGGCCCCTTTTCTTGGTCGTCTTTCGAGATATTTTTCCGAAATGGCCGCTTCAAAATTGCGCATCGTCGCTTCAAAGCTGCCCATTGCTCTCGCCAGAAACCTGAACAGGAATGCTGTGGGATACCCAAACGTTCTCTCCGGAAGTAAAGAACCTTCTCTCTAATTTCCCTAGCTTCCAAGAACTGATTTATCGCACACCAAAGGACTATCTCCGGAGTAAACATCCCCATCAGCAACCATACCAGCTTAAAGAAGAATATCCGCCTCTTCGTCGGTTCAGGGTTAACGTTAAGGTGGATAGCCGTCCAGACACAAAGTGCGAGGGTAATGAGGCAAGGTAACAGAATTCCCAGTGTTCCCCGGCCTGTCGGTTCCGGCGCCCATGATAGTTCCGTTTCATTAATCGGTAGAGCGACCGAGCGCCAGACGAACGTAGAGGTGTAAACTATAGCAAAGACCAACTCCATTATCTAGAAACCCGCCATATCAGTCGAATTGACTTATCGTACATTGACCAAACGAGGGGTTAACGAACCCAGCTCCTACTTTTTTCCCAGAGCTGTTATCAAGCCACGAACAGCAGCATTCTATTTAAGAAAAAAAGGCTGCAGCCGTTTTGCGCTTTGAGAGGCGGAGGATTCGTGCGCAAAGGCTGCCTAACTCGGCAAAGATTTTAGTGGAGATACTTTCACTGCGCGACGTTGCGCAACGGGATTGCCGACTGGTTGCTATCAGGTAATGGAGTCGACCGTGATTTCAAAATCCCCAAAAGCCAGGGGGAGAACGGATTTTAATAGCCTCAAGGCTGCATTTGCTTTGCTTTTCATGAGGCTCATTTCGACAACCTGAGCAGATCTCAAACGGATGGTACTTATTCGTCTCTGGGGCTCCATGCAGGGCACGTTCTGTAAGCTAGCTCGCCTGTGATTGGAGCCACGCATATCTGTGACTTAAAAGCTCCGTTTCATCCAGGCTTGGCGTTTCTGATACTTCATATACTACACTCCCCAAATGCAAACTCGTTCTGCAACACCTTGAAAAAAGAGATCTTCCAGGTTGAAAGTGATAGTCAGGAACTATAAGCTTCCCAGAGAAATAGTGCAAAGGGATGTGAGTGCGTATAATTGCAGAATCCTCTAGATTCCATTTGTCTGAAGGCAGGTTTACGTAGCTACGCGGGGCTGGGGTGGTGATGTAAAAAGACAATAGCAAAACTAACCGATGTTGCAATGCAAGCAGCAAGACTTTGCTACTTAACTTAGAATACCTTTGCGCAATTGTGCGCGTGCGGCCTTAGTTCCAAGTCGGGGAGACTGTCTAACCTCGATTCCAGATCCTCTGCGACAGAGCGTAGCGGCGATTTTAGTTCCCCCAAGCTTAAAGCGCCCCCCAAAAAGCGAGTAAATACTGGTGGTGTTGTCCAAAGATCGAAACTTCATGATAAGACAATAAATGGTGCGCCACAAACAAGTTTCGAGATTGTGTTACCTGAAATGTAAGCACAGCCTAAGGGACACCACTAGGGGGCTAACCCTCTATACGTTACTATATGGGGCACTGCACACCTGCCCTACAACTCCTAAATGAGGCGTACAGAGGGCGTCCGCTGCCCACCAAAAATTAGGCAAGATCCACGTACAGTGATATCCATCTATGTAGCGGCCCATATGAGCACGTATGGCTCACCAAGCAAATCTTGGCAACGTAAAGCACCTGCACCCCACCAAAAAAATCAAGTGAACTCCACGTATATTTTCATCCACCAACATAGATGCCCATATATGCGCATACACTCACCTTGAAAATCTTGCCCGAGCCACAACGACGCCAGTGCCTGAATACGTCATACATGGCCATCTAAGTCCATACATATCTATACATGTATGTAAACATCCGACTGTATATTCACCAGGACCGCCTTGCACAGAATTGAGTTATCATACATTTCCCTAATTGGGCGCCTGTAATAGCCCAGAATGTGCTGTATTGGCCTATATGTGCATGTATATTCAAATAACGTATTACCCACGTTACTCGGCATTGTATACCACCACCACCACCACTACCACCTCTAATGCGTACATTAGTCAACAGGTTACCTTTCCATCTTTACATCTCAAGGAACGGCATCAACTCTATTTGGTAATGGGATCACAGAAACTATTTGCTGCAATGGTGTCGTCAGCTTGCCCAAATTGCTCCCTACAATTTCCGACTGCTCTGTATCCTAAAGGCATCCCCAACTGCAAATGTCTGACGACGAAGGCGAACATCACGAAGGGGTGGAGGATGATGATGACATCCTAACGGTTTCCGATATCTCAGATCCGATTATCAAGGAGTTTATTGATGAAGTTCTGTTACTGGCGCAACGAAAAGCCAACAATAGTACGAAATACTCGGCCCGTGATATAATCATGGCCGCCAAACTTATCCTTCCATCGTCAATCAGAAGGATGAAGAAGGGAGCTGTTACACCGTTCGGATCAGCGCTAAAGGAGGAGAGGAACAATGCTCCTGTCCACATCTTGCAGCTGCAGCCCGGAGTGAGGATGAATGGAAAGCCAGGTCTAGATGGCAGGTATGCCAAGTGGGTAAAGACACAGTTCGATCTGGAGGAAAAGAACACTTACTATAGAGGGAAGGCAAAGATGATCAACGAAGACCCAGACTGAGAGGCTGCCGGGTTGATCGACATGAAGCTACACCAGTCGAGGGGCTTACGGGAGCTTGAAAAGCTTGTATGTTTGAAGATATGATCCCTATCGATTGATACATCTAAGCTAATCCGTTCTAGGTTGTCGATCTGGCGGGAAGAGACATACACATCATCTGCTTGGCTACACCAAGTGAAAAGCTGAAACCATTCCTCTACCGTACTGGTGGGCCGGCCGAAAACTTCTGGCACCTCTTGACGAAGGATAATCTGAATCACGATGACTTTGTCAGTGCTACAAGAGGAGGTTTGATCAATCGGGACGGGAGGAAAGCTGGCGCCGAAGCTTCTGAAAAGGCGACGAATCGTTTCAATACGAACCTTGCTCGAGAAGAAGAGGAAGGCGGTAGGGTCCGCGACAGATTGCGGAAGGATCTTCCTGGAAAGCTCTGTACGTTGATAAGTATGTACCCTCAATATCTCTGGTGGCATACCCATCAACTAATGGACCGGTATAGACGAGTATAATATCACACCGAATATCGTTCCGTTGAAAAAGCTACCAAGTAAGGTTGGTGCACTGAAAGCTGCGATGACGGAGAGGAAGATGAAGTGGAAACATCCATGGGCCGATGACGTTGATCTGGAGAAAAGGTTGTCATCCACCGACCTCGAAGATATGAAGCTTGTGAATGCTGCCCTTAAGGCTTCAACTCTCAAGCCCATTCACCTTCGTAGATAGAATTCATCGCAGATTGCTTCTGCATAATAAAAATGGATTTGTTTCTCAGATTGCTAGTCTTAACAATCGTCGATATGAGCCTATAAATACAAATATGGCCATATACATACAATTATATCCACTATGCACTAAACCAGACAAGTTCGGCATATAACTGCCTGTATTTGCGTATATGTGCGTATAAATGTATTTAGACCCTCTTGCACAGAAACGCAATAACACAAAAACACACAAAGGTTACATATGTATATATAAATGTATATATATGTATGTAGCACTTGCTACAGTCATATTTCAGACTCAGGAAGTTGCCGTAGCAACACCCTAGTGTCGTCATCAACGCGTTGCCATCATAACGCGTTGCCTCCACAACGCCCACCAGTCGTCCTCAAACCACGTTATACATCGCCTTCATAACAACTCCATACTGGCCGTCAACCGCGGTACCGCACATACGACGCAATGGCACCAAAAAGACTTGGCGCCCCTCCACCGAAAAGGCGCAGACGAGGGGAATATGGAGCACGGGTGGTGACAAGCGGTCCAACAATGAGGAAGAAAGTTTTGAAGTTGAACGACACACAGCCGAAAAAGTGGGCAGCAGACGAGGATAAACGGCCGAGTTCAGCCGTATGGGTAAAGAGAGGTGGCAGAGAACAGCACCAGGAAGTGCACGATCTCATTGACTTCAACCTCAACCTGTTCAACGATCACGAAGAATACCTCGAGGGTAGAGACGGCGGCATACTGCAAGATCCAGCTGTTCTTAATTTCAGAGTACAGCGGCAGAGGGTGCAGGAGAAGCGCCGGCTTGCGGAGAATTGGCAGAAAGCGGAGCAGAGGCTAGCGAATGTCGTCTCTGGCTGCGGGCTCCGACTGTGCACCTGTTTATTGAGAGAGACCGTGGATGTAAGGCACATCGACCTTGGCCGTACGTATATTGATCTGGATTAACTGGCCATCATCTAACGTCATACAGTTTATTACTTAAAACCAGTCTCTTACTGCGTCTGCGGATCAGCGAGCGCGCAACTACTACAGGATTCATCATTCTTTCCATCAACACCAGTCAAACCTCGGATGGTCTTTGCGATGAGGTTTCTGCAAGTCTTCCACTACCAATGCGTACGCGGTGCAATATCCAAATTGGCCTGGGCAGAAGGCTGGCGTGAGTTCTTTGAAGAAGAGTTGGACCCGATTATCCCCAGCTTCCACCGAAACGTATGCATATCACACTATTGTCGAGATTAACAGCTAACATCAATAGTTGTTAGAGGCGTATCACCACTGGATTGCAGTTGATTATGAACAGAAGACGCGCCTATATGAATGCTTAGAGGCATTTGAGAGCGATATGATATCACCGCCGCCAGGGGAGCCTCCCGATGCTGATATCCCTCAAGAACCTCTACCGCCGCCGCCAGGGGAGCCTCCCGATGCTGATATCCCTCAAGAACCTCTAGCACCGCCACTGCCCAGATGGCAGGAAGAAGAGCTAGAGAATGTATGCCCGTGTTGCTTCAACTTTCGGGAGTTGCCTAGCGATTTCTCTGTTGGGATTTCAGTTGATGGCAACATGCAACATAAGCGGTTCCGAGACCGAAGCCCATGGGAGTTTGAGGTATTGAGATCAAAACTGCTTGTGTGCATCCAACAGCGAAGCTTCTCACTGGCCGCCGACGCCCAGAAGAAGATCGCAGAGGCCGACAAGGCAGTGACGGAAAGAGGCGGCGGGTGCACGAGAACCTTGAAGGCTGCGTAAGGATGGAATGCAACGACTACAAAATGCGCTTCGAAAGCAGTTTTGGACGAATCTGGTTTGGTAGGAGCAGTGTGCTTCCATGGCATCGGATTGCAGTTCTTAAACATTCATGGCACAGGAGAGCGTCATATACATGTTGTCGCAATCCTTGAAGAAATCTACAATGAGCGCAGCGATATCGACCGCATATGGCTTTGCTACGATGTAGAATGCAAATTGGAAACCGCAGCGAAGACTCTGCTCCCCGGAAAGAATATCACACCACGCATTGGACGCTTCCATCTACTTGGACATGGTCTTTCGTGCCAGGTAAACTATAACACAACTAGGACTACTGGATTTGGCTTGATGGTAGGCGAAGAGTTGGAGCAATTCTGGTCGTATATCCAACATCTTATATGATCTGGCAGAGTCTCTAGTTCCCCAAGAAAGCGGCAAAAATTGGATTCATGCTTGCTGTATCTAGCGCAAAGGATGAGGGAGATAATGGGGCTCAATTTACAAAGAAGATGGAAAAGGATGAACGAGATACGAAAAGATGCCTTAGATGATCTGGAAAAAATAATCGGAAGGCGTGTTCCAAGTCGGACAGATGACGATGGTAGCTTCAGGCCAGAGAGCACGATTACCAAAGAATACCTGGAGGAACAGTATGCCCAGCAAGTGCTGTATTAAAGAACGTACAAGTATGTATGATCTCAGACAAGCAATAGCAGTGCTGACGAGGATCCAGAAAGCCCAGAACAACACCGCAAGACGAAATCTTTGAAGCTCTCAAGAAGGAGGAAGAACTATGCTTTGATCTGCGAGAAGCAATGAAGTGACGCCAGCTTGCCGAAATGAGAACAACAATTGGAAATCGGTATAAGAGTGATCCAATATACCGCACGAAACTTCGTCAACCAGCTGCCAGTCTAAACATCGACGAGCTTGCAACCTTTACCAATGGACTGGAGGCCATGAATCGCACCGATCGCCTACTGGAAATGTACGAGACAAATCGCGATGACTGGGGTGTTGATGGTGAGCTATATGGCTTCTATCAGGGGAGATTCATTCGAAAAGAGCTTCACAAGCTACAGGGAAAAATCATCCATGTGGTCACAGAACGTACGGCGGAACAGTCGATGCTCCATAAACACGCCAGAGGCCTACGAGAGTCAAAAACGTTTCTGGAGAGTTTGAACAAACGGTGGAAGCAGTTGGACGACACCGTCAAAAAGTATAATGACGAGGCTACAAGATTGGAGGGGCTAGGAGTTCGAGATATCCCACGAAAACTTAGTTCCAAGTCATTAAAACGGGATGGCCTGAGAAATGAAGAGATATGGAATTTGGATCGCATGCAATCACGGGCAGACTGGGCAATCCATGAATAGGTCAGAGAAGGAATCGACTCCCATTTCAGGCTGATGAGAGTGGAGGAAGAGGGCGTGCAACTGCAGCTCCATTACGGAAGGATGAGGTTATGGTTATCACGTCACACCAACATTATCCTACTCTACCTAGATGCAAACCCCCAAGATACCTTAATGAGGAAATCCTTTATACGCTTACTACTCCATAGGCTTCGGGGAGTGGCATCTCTTATAAGTATGAAGTGGGTTCCGGTACCGCCACTCGAGCGCAATGATTTGGAAAGTTCGTATTTTCGTTCATATGATCGGTAATCAATGGCATATGCTGATGTCAGTGAATAGACCTTGCCATGAGAATCAAGGCCCGATTATCTGCATTGACTGCAGCTGCTGAAACTCCGAACCTTGACAAGGACGTAGGTGAAGATAATTGCTTGGTGGAGGGCGAGGAGAATGATGAAGATGATCTACCTGGCACCCCCGAAGAGAGAGACCTGGACGATGAGAGCGAGGAGCAGATTGCGGAAATACTGGAGAAATTTATAGAATCTCAGGACGAGGAAGATGCTGAAGGGGATGGGGCTCAATGCCGGCATCAAGAGCAGAACAACGACCTAGAAGATGTGGACCTGGGCGGTGGAGATGCCATGGATATTAGTCCAAGTTGAGAATGATGTATGGATGTATGGTGGATGTATGGTGGATGTATGGTGGATGTATGGATGTATGGATGTATGTATGTTTATATATATGTATGTACTCTATGTATGTATGTATACATGTATGCAGGTGTGTCAATGTAGTGGATGTATGTATGGAATATGGCAAGCTGAACAACATTGGTGTATGCAAGTCAACATAGGAGATGAAAGCAGACAGCGCCTGTGTAATCACCATTGGGTATTGGTAGATACAGGGCGTGAAAGCGTCTAGAGACATATATATGCCACTCTTATCTGGCGGTTAACTTTGGTTAATTTCCACCTTGGGGTCTCATGAAGAGACGACCACGTATATAAGCACATATATCTTTGATATGTTCTTACCGACCTTCAGACTATCAGATACAATCATCATTTGGCCTAGTTGTGTATTGAAGTCATCGATGGCAGTCACAAGGGTTTAACCATATTTAACCACACACATGCTTCGATTTAATTACGCCGCCAGAGCCCATGAATCAAACCAAGACGCTGTCCTGAATGGACATCATTAATCTACGGCATATAACAAGTTGTGGGGGCGGTGATAGTGGTTTGAAAGGTTATTTGGTTGATAGAAGTTGGTATATCAATGGCATCGTACTATAACATACTAATATTGACACAAGTTCAACTTCAGCATCTATGTACGTAGTAAAAGGAGATAGCAACAATTTCAATACTGAAAGAACTCTCTGTTAGTTCCTTGGTACTCTTTGGGAATGATGGGGGTGCAGTATGATGGAAAGTTCAGATGAGAGAGTAGAATGAGGGAGTATATGAGCATGAAGAGTTGGATACAGACATATATATGATTGTAGACGTGTATATATTGAGTTGACCGAATCGTGTGAAAACCCTGATGATCACCGTTTTCTAATCAGCGTATAAAGATATATATGGCTATATACGGCTATAGAGGCAAATATATGCAGCTTCAAACTCTGCTTGTATTGGACATGTAACCATATATATATGTATATATATGCTTGTATAAGCATATATACTGCACTTTTAAAACTCTAAGACAATCATTAAATGCCGTATAGTGAATTCTAGTTCATATAGTCCAATATGGGTGTATATATACAAATATAGAGGTATATATTCACTTTACGTGTACACTGATGGTTTGTTAAACTATAGGCATATATTGCAATATATATGTATGTATACATGGGTAGATACTATGAAATATCAAAGGTACGAATTCCTGATTATTCTCTTTCGATCTTTTCTTCTTCTTCTCTGGCGGAGGGCTTTCTGAGCCGTCGCCATCCTCAGTGTCACATTCGTCCTTATCAGAAGTGGGACGAGGAGGTGGGCTCAGTTTCCCTTTCATCATGTTCGACTGATACTTACTGAAGAGGGCATTACCATCTCCATCTGTGCGCTGACAGAATGAATGGTAATCCTGCGCCAATTTCCTAGCCACAATATTGATGTCATCGGCGAGGAGCTGTTTCCTGTGCTCGTAGAAGGAACGGATTATATTTGTCAACTTATTCTACTCCTCAAGTTAGCCATCTGCAAATGTGCGAATCAATATAGATATACCTGCCTTTACAATATCTTGACAAGCTAAGTTATCAACCTTTAAACTCTCGAATACGTGATCGGATCTCCCCCAATTCTCGGAGTTCATGGTCATACACCCACGACCGTAACTTTGCCTCATTAGAAGTGCTTATTTTGAAGGTACTGGCCTCTGCTTCTTGACCAGCAATGTATCTATCTAACTTCAGACGCGTGGGTGCCTTGCGTTTGTTTCCCTTGATCTTCTGAAACGCTTCAGTAAACTGCGCTTCCATCTGCTTCTGGATTCGCAGGCGCTTGGCATTCGCAGGTAAAAGCTTAATGACTTTAGGCTTCTTGCGTGATGTATCGTCATCTGAGTCGCCATCGCCATCGTCTGATGATTCATCATCGGTACCCACAATCCTTTTGGGACTCTTCTTGGGTGGTTTCTTGGGTGGCTTCTTGGATGGCTTCTTGGATGGCTTCTTGGATGGCTTCTTGGGTGATGTATCGCTGTCATCTGATGCTTCATCATCATTGTCCACAACTTCTTTGGGAGTCTTCTTTATCGGCTTTACCGGCTTCTCGGGAGGTGTCGGAGAAGCCGATGCCTCTGAACTTTCTGATTGCGTTTCCTTTGGCTTTATAGGTTTGCTTAGTGCCATTATAGATAGATGTGTGCCTATAATCTTGGAAAAGATCGAATAAGTAGTACGGAATACGTATCTTTGGGGTGAGGAATATGGTGTGGATAGCTGTATAGATATAGGTGGGGATAACCAAATTGATACCGTACGCATCAAGCATCATGAACCAAATATTCAATAGTAGAATTCTGCACATCTCCTATAGATATAAGATCATCCCCCCAAAACTGCCGCTAAAGATACAAAATGATTCAACCTAAACACCGCCAAAGATAGAAAATGACTCAATCCAAACATACCGCTAAAGATACAGAACCATATCATTCCCTCTCCTTCTTCTTTCCGCTTCGGTGCATATAGGGCGATCCTAGCATCCCTATTCAATGACGCTGCAAATCAGAAATAGGCTAGAAGCCCAATTGTAGTCCGATTTCAGAGCAGCACACTCGCGCTCCAAAGGTTTCTTCTTGGAGTTGGCTTGCTTCTGCTTCTTTTGTTCAGCCTCGCGCTGTAGATCGTCACGTCGAGAACTCCAGCTGTTCAGCTGCTCAACAAAGGATCTGGATTCATCTGGAAGAAATTTCTTCGTAGGGACACCTTTGACTTTGGTGAAAGTGGTTGAAGTTTCTTTGTATGTTGAGCGGAACTATGCATGCATCATTAGATAGAACGGGTGGATCAGTAATGGATGCCTTTACCAATTGCTGGACCTTATTTATACCCAGATTCTGCAGAGTGTGCGCAAGCTCTAGATATTCGGGCAGCAGTGGTGATTCTTGTTCTATAGTTTCTTATTCAGTGATAAAATAAAGATCGACGGCACACAGATGCCTACCCTCTTGATCCTCCATTTCTTGGTCTTGAAGCTCCATTCCAAGATCCGCCATCTCCTGATCCGCCATCTCCTGATCCGCCATCTCCTGATCCGCCATCTCCTGATCCGCCATCTCCTAATCCGCCATCTCCGGATCCGCCATCCCTTGATGCTCGTTATCGTACCCCATCTCTGTGGTATGGGTGTCAATGCCATTGGTAGTTGTCTCGGTGTTAAATTCGGGTGGATTGTGGGGTTGCATGATATCCGTCTGAACCCCCTGATCGGTAATCATCTCGCTATTGTTGAATTCAGGCGGGGTCTGAGATTCGATAGTATCCGTCTGCATTCCCTGCGAGGTATTATGCGCCGTGATAGGCAACGGGGGAGGCGCCATGATGTAGACGTTCAGTTGCGACGCTGGAGAACCTCACACGAATCGAGATGGTGAAGTGGGCTGAAATTCACGATCCGTTATATCAAAGCTATGAATCACAGGGCTACTGAGCACAGGGCTACTGGGCACAGGGCTACTGGGCACAGGGCTGCCGGTATGAAGGCGGAATAATGGTGAGATGTTGGATTGTGGACTGGTAGACTCGCTCGTGGATCTGGCCAGTGGAACTCTGACATCGAGCCAACCCTGAAGTACGTTAGCTATCGGATCAGTACAGCAAAGAGTAGCATACATACTCGGACAGCATCTTTACTGTTGGTGCGCAAAAAGATTGTCGCTTTATTCACATCTCGCTTCGTGACCCCATCGCCTCGAAGGATAATCTCCGCTGGAAGCTCGTCAAGATACTTGTTCTGAGCTTCCGACCTGGGAAGGCGGCCGATGGCCAGCGATGTCGAAGATGCCTGCGAGCTGGAACGCAGCATCTCATTGATGTTGAAGTTTTGTCGATGTTGATGGTGTCGGCTAGCATCGGTGACGACCTATCAGTAAGCGAAGTCGGCCTTCGCAGCTCGGCTATGTGCCAAGATACATCCCGCATTGATTAACCTTCGCTTCCGCACTTCATCTCTCTACATCCCCATACATTCATTTACAGGCAACTACTATCTACAACCGTCATCGAACAACCGTTATCCAACGACTCGTCATCCGTCAATTCTCATCCAGTCCCAGATCTCAAGATGGTTCGCCGTAACAAGGGCGATGCGAAGGTATGCACCAGTCGTTGACGTCATCGCGCATAGCTAACCTGTCGTAGCTCGTGTTAGTGCAGGAAGCTGCACCGGTTATCAACAAGGGCACCAGACAGCTCCACAAGCAGATCAAGAAATCGCTCGTTGCTCAAGCTTCTGAGGGCGGCGACAGCATTGACGAGGAGGTCGTCAAGAGGGAGATTTATAACCAGGAAGCGCGCTCTGAGGTTTGTTTCCTACGCCCACTATTGCTGTTTGTCAACTCTAATGTTAGCCATCTAGTCCTATAACGTTCCTGATGACGTTCCCAAGAAGATTCAAGAGTTTGTGTGGGATAAGTGCATCATTGGTGTGGGTAAAGAGCACAAACTAGACCTGGAGGAGTTCTTCGATGATATCGGAGTTTCCGATAGGGAAGTTATGATCCGTAAGAAGATTATTGTAAAATCTCTTAGCATCCAAGAATAGTCATCCCGTTGCACTAAATGTTCCCGCAGACCTGCATCCAAAACAATCAAGGTTACCGTCGTAACTTCCTCAAGATGGTAACCCTCGATGGCAAAGAAGAGACTGACAAGGTAGCTGAGCGGATTGCCAGCTTTATCAGGGAGCTCGAGGGAATGGATGGTGGTGAGGAAGCTCTCAAAACGGCTGGAATTTCCTACATGCAACCGAACTGATTTGCAGATGGTGACTGATGCTATCTACTCACACGTTCAAGGGGATATTTTAGTAGCATCTGAAAAATAAGCAAGGGCTGTCGTCCCAACAGTGTATTTAGAGATAAATATACATCTGTATTTGCATATATATGCTTATATGGACAATTGAACGTTAGCTCTTATTTAAATGCCGATACTTGTATGTATATAGATATATGGAGATATATATGCCAATATGCTTATAATTCACAAGCTATTCAAATTTGTTGACGTATCTACAAATATATGTCTATATACACATATGTTGACATATATGTGTCTATACAGCTCACAGTGTACTCGAGTGTATGTTGCCATATATGGCAATATGCTTATAGTTCACAAGTTATTCAAATTGTTCACGTATCTACAAATATATGTCTATATACGCATATATTGACATATATTTATCTATACAGCCCTAACAGCGTACTCTAGTGTTGCCATATATGCCAATATGCTTATAATTCACAAGCTATTCAAATTTGTTGATGTATCTACAAATATATGTCTATATACGCATATATTGACATATATGTATCTATACAGCTCACAGCGTACTCGAGTGTATGTTGCCATATATGGCAATATGCTTATAGTTCACAAGTTATTCAAATTTGTTCACGTATCTACAAATATATGTCTATATACGCATATATTGACATATATTTATCTATACAGCCCTAACAGCGTACTCGAGTGTTGCCATATATGCCAATATGCTTATAATTCACAAGTTATTCAAATTTGTTCACGTATCTACAAATATATGTCTATATACGCATATATTGACATATATGTATCTATACAGCTCGCAGCGTACTCGAGTGTATGTTGCCATATATGGCAATATGCTTATAATTCACAAGTTATTCAAATTTTTCACGTATCTACAAATATATGTCTATATACACATATATTGACATATATTTATCAATACGGCTCTAACTGCGTACTCAAGTGTATGTTGCCATATATACTTGTATGTAAATGTATATACCCATATACCATACACCCAGCCCAGATGCCATAAGCTGCCCACCAGGTACTTAAGTGGTTCCAATCCGGAATCTGCCGTTTAGCTTACAGAAGCTACAATCCCATTCTATTCATCCGTCAGCAGCAGCCTAAGGAGTGAAGAAATTGTGAGCGTACAGTCTCCGCTTGTAACTTCAGTAGCACATCAAGAAGCTCCTCACTGACAGAGCAGTCTTCGAGCTCCTGGATAACATCTTTGATCTTGAGCACCAATCCAGCACTTCTTTCGAACATTTTAATCTCGTCATCCGTATACTCTTTGCGCATGTTTCGGATTCGCTGCTGTGCAAGTGTTAGCAATTTCACCCAAGAATGAACATACATACTCCAACTTGTTCTAGACTAAGCCCAGTTATTCTCCTTACTTCTTCTCTCCAGGCCAGGGTATTTGAGCTTCCATTAGTCATTCCTATCTCGAAATATGTTATGAAGATCTGTTTCTGATGTGAACTTAAGTTCATGCCCCGCTTCCTAGTATGGGTAGTGGTGGTGGTCGTCGTCGTGGTTGTAACAGTGGTACGCTGCTTGATAAGCTGTGGAGAGATCTTGGACGGGTTACTCTCAAGGCTAGAGTTCCTTGACGCATTACTCTCGATGCCAGAGATATTTGAAGCCGGCGACGATGATGGCGGATTGTGATCAGAGTGCGGTGTAGCTCGCTTGGCGTTGTGCAGCAGTGGCGGGGATGAGCTCAGAGAGCCGTACTTAGAGATCCTTGGAGCAGCAGCTCTACGAAGCAGAGGAATCTGTACCGCTTTGTTAGGAGAAACAGCAGCTGTCAGTATGCTATCCATGTTGTGCCGGCCACGACTTGGTGGTGCGCCTTCACCACGTTTACGAGAAACAGCCTTAGTCGGAGGTGGCAGAGGTGGCAGCATGAGTACTGTACGCTTGCCATTGGCGTCGATAAAATAGTTCTCGTCATCGCTACTCATATGGGATTTGTAGCGTGCGGTAGGTAAGTAGTTATTGGGTGGTGGGATGATGCAAATGGTGAGGACGATGCAAATGATGAGGACGATGCAAATGATGAGGACGATGCAAATGGTGATAATGCAAATGGTGATAATGACGCAACTGGTAGAAACATTTACTGTATATGTGTTACGGGGGTATTAAGCCACGTTTCAATAAAACACTTTATTAACTTAAATACAGCCGCCTAACTAAACTTCTTTTTCTTTCCTCGTCTTATCCTAAGACTCAACCTCTTGTCCTTATACAAGAGCTCCCTCTAAAAACAATCCCCGTTTTCTTCCTGATCGT
>Ga0307514_10001116_pt1 | contig 37410 bp, 31 predicted proteins | sample 16_EM_MG_FD_203088 | JGI IMG/M metagenome (GOLD analysis project Ga0307514, IMG submission 203088) | Populus trichocarpa ectomycorrhiza microbial communities from riparian zone in the Pacific Northwest, United States - 16_EM | ecosystem: Host-associated > Plants > Roots > Unclassified | place... | reverse complement strand
CGACCCACTTGGTGAGCGAGATCGAGAGGATCAACACACCAAAGGCCACCGTGGTGTCGGCGTTGGGAAACAGCGCACGGCCCACGCCGGCCATGAGCAGCGCCACCAGGATCGGCGGGAACGACAGCATCACGTCGCACAGGCGCATCAGGAAGGCATCGACCCAGCCGCCCTTGTAGCCGGCCAGCAGGCCCAGCGCCACGCCCACCACGGCCGATAACAGCACCGACGCCGCGCCGACCACGATGGAAATGCGCGCGCCGTAGATCACGGCCGACAGGATGTCGCGGCCCTGGTCATCGGTGCCCAGCAGGTACTTGAGCGAACCGCCTGCCGACCACGACGGCGGCAGCCGCGCGTCGCTGAGCTCCAGCGAGCCCAGGTCGAAAGGGTTGTGCGGTGACACCCAGCCGGCGAACGCGGCACAGAACACGCACGCCAAGGCAATGAGGGCGGACGCCATCGCCACCGGCGAAGTACGGAAACTGTGGCCGACGTCGCTGTCGAACCAGCCAGCAAGCATTTTTTTCATCGCGCAGTACTCTCATTTGCCAGCCGGCCAAGCGACGGCATCTTACATAACCGCGGCCGGCGCAGCCAGGCCCGTTCGGGGACACCGCGGAACCGGCTTCGCCGGGCCGCAGGTGTCGCCCCTGGGGGAGGCGGCCGAAGGCCGATTCGGGGAGAACCTACTTGATGCTCATCCACTTGAAGGGCATGAAGTTGTCGGCCATCTGCACCAGCGACACCTTCTTGCTGATGCCCCAAGCCAGCGCCTGCTGGTGCAGCGGCAGGTGGCCGATGTCGGCACTGTGGATGTCGAAGGCTTCCTTGATCATGGCGTTGCGCTTGGTCTTGTCGGTCTCGGACTGGATCTTCTTCGTGAGCTCGTCCAGCTTGGGGTTGCAGTACGCGCCCAGGTTGAACTGGCCCGTGCCCTTGTCGTCGACGCAGGCCATCAGCGCATTCAAGGCGTTGTGGGCGTCATAGGTGGCGGGCGTCCAGCCGAGCATGTAGAAGCTGGTGTCGCGGCGCAGGATCTTCGGGAAATAGGTGCCCTTGGTCTCGGCCTGCAGGTTGATCTTGACGTTGATCTTCGCCAGGTTGGCGGCCACGGCCTGGCAGATGCGCGCGTCGTTCACGTAGCGGTCGTTCGGGCAGTTCATCGCCACTTCGAAGCCTGCGGGGTAACCTGCGTCGGCCATCAGCTTCTTGGCCGCGTCCACATCAAAAGGCAGGCGTTTGTTCTGCTCGGGCAGGAAGCCGTTGATGCCGGGGCCGATCATCAGCGCCGTGGGGTTGGACGCGCCGCGCATCACCGTGGTCTTGATGCCTTCGATGTCGATGGCCTGGTAGAAGGCCTGGCGCACGCGCTTGTCCTTGAACGGGTTCTTGCCCTTCACGTTCGAGTACAGCAGCTCGTCACGCTTCTGGTCCATGCCGAGGAAGATGGTGCGCAGCTCGGGGCCGGTGGCCACACGGGTGTTGGCACCGGCGTTGACGCGGGCGATGTCCTGCACCGGCACCGGCTCCATCACGTCGATCTCGCCGGACAGCAGGGCGGCCACCCGCGTCGCGTCGTTGGCGATGGGCGTGAAGATGATGTCGCTCGCGTTGCTTTCGATCTTGCCCCAGTAGTTGCCGTTGCGCGTGAAGCTGGTGCGCACATTGGGCTGGCGCTCGCGCAGACGAAACGGGCCAGTGCCGTTGGCGCGGAACGAGGCCGCGTTCTCGATGCCCTTGCGGCGGTCCACCGGCCGGGTGGCCTGGTTGGCCTCGCACCACTTCTTGCTCATCATGTAGACCAGCGAGATCACGTCGGGCAGGATGGGAAAGGGCTGCAGGGTTTCGATCTCGACGGTGAAGTCGTTGATCTTGCGCACTTCCTTGAAGTCGTTGGTGTAGCTCTTCATGTCAGAGCCTTCGCCGGCGGCACGGGCGAAGGAAAACAACACGTCATCGGCGGTGAAGGGCGTGCCGTCATGGAACTGCACACCCTTGCGCAGTTCGAAGCGCCACACCGTGGGCGAAGTCTGCTTCCAGCTCGTGGCCAGCGCCGGCGCCAGGCTCAAGTCCTTGTTGCGGCCGACCAGCGGCTCGTAGATGTTGCCGGTCAGGCTGAACTGCAGCGACTCGCTCAGCGAATGCGGGTCCATCGACAAGGCATCACCCTGGTTGGCCACGCGGATGGTCTGCGCGAACGCGGTCGATCCCATTACGCCAAACATACAGGCGAGGGACATGGACCAGGCCAGGGACTTCAATTTCGTCGTCATGGAATTCCTTCGAGGTTGCGGGGTAAGAATCGGCTCAGCCCGCCAGGGGCATGAATTGTTCGGCGAGGCTGGCATGCAAGGCACTGCCCAGCGGCAGGATGTCGTCGTTGAAGTCGTAGCGGCTGTTGTGCAGGTAGCAGCTGCCCACGCCGTTTTCGGCGCCCTGCCCGATGCGGAAATACGCGCCGGGCTTGACCTGCAGCATGAACGAAAAGTCTTCCGCGCCCATGCTCGGCTCCATGTCGCGTACCACATGCTCTGCGCCCACCAGCGACTCGGCCACGTCGCCGGCAAACAGCGCCTCGTCCGAGGTGTTGAGCGTGGCCGGGTAGATGCGTTCGTAGTGCACGGTGGCGGTGGCGCCGAAGCCAAGTGCTACCGCGCTGCACATCTCATTGAGGCGGCGCTCCACCATCTCCTGCACCGCCGGGTTGAAGGTGCGCACGGTGCCGACCAGGGTGGCCTTGCCGGGCACCACACTCATGGCGCCGAGATCGCCGGCCTGCATGGCACAGATGCTGATCACCGCGCTGTCGATCGGGCGCACGTTGCGCGAGACGATGCTCTGCACGGCGGTGATGATGTGGGCCGAGACCAGCACCGGGTCGATGGTCTGGTAGGCATGCGCACCATGGCCACCGCGGCCGGTGACCTCGATGGTGATGCGGTCGGCCGAGGCCATCATCGCGCCGGGGTTGATGCCCACGGTGCCGGGGCGCATGCCGGGCCAGTTGTGCATGGCGAACACGGCCTGCGCCGGAAAGCGCTCGAACAGGCCGTCGTGGATCATCGCCTTGGCGCCGGCGTAGCCTTCTTCGCCGGGCTGGAAGATCAGCACGGCCGTGCCGTCGAAATTGCGCGTCTCGGCCAGGTAACGCGCCGCGCCGACCAGCATGGCCGTGTGGCCATCATGGCCGCAGCCGTGCATCAGGCCGCTCTTGGACGACTTCCAGGCGAAGTCGTTGCTCTCCAGCATGGGCAGCGCGTCCATGTCGGCACGCAGGCCGATCATCTTGCCGCGGGTGTCGGCCCGGCCCTTGATGATGCCGACCACGCCGGTCTTGCCGATGCCGGTGTGCACCTCGTCCACGCCGCAGAGCTTGAGCGCCTGCACGACGCGGCCCGAGGTGTAGACCTCTTCGAAGCCGAGTTCGGGATGGGCATGCAGGTCGCGCCGCAACGCGGTGAGCTCGGGCAGGAATTGCGCAATGTGTGCGAACGCGCGGCCATTGGCCTTGAGGGTAGAAGTGGTCATCAATGGCCTCCAGCGTGGCCGACGCGCAGGCGCGGGTCCACGGCAAAATACAAAAGATCAACCACGAGGTTGATCACGACAAAAATCAGGGCGATGAGGCAGAGGTAAGCCGCCATCACCGGTATATCGGCAAAAGTGACGGCCTGGATGAACAGCAGGCCCATGCCTGGCCACTGGAACACCGTCTCGGTGATGATGGAGAAGGCGATCAGGCCGCCGAGCTGCAGGCCGGTGATGGTCATCACCGGCACCAGCGTGTTCTTGAGCGCATGGCCGAAGTGGATGACGCGGTTCGACAGGCCACGCGCGCGGGCAAACTTGATGTAGTCGGTGCGCAGCACCTCGAGCATCTCGGCACGCACCAGCCGCATGATCAGCGTCAACTGGAACACCGCCAAGGTCACCGCCGGCAACACGATGTGGTGCCAGCCGTCGGCCGTCAACAGACCCGAGCTCCACCAGCCGATCTGCACGGTTTCACCACGGCCGAAACTCGGGAACCAGCCCAGTCCCACCGAGAAAACCAGGATGAGCAAGATGCCGATCAGAAAGGTGGGCAGTGAAACACCGAGCAGCGAAATCACCATGAAGGCCTGGCTCAGGAAACGGCCCCGGCGCAGCGCCGAATAAACCCCCATCGGCACACCGAGCACCAAGGCCAGCACGGCGGCCACCACCGACAGTTCGATGGTGGCAGGCAGCCGCTCGCCGATCAGGCGCGACACCTTGGCGCCCTGGCGCAGGCTCAGGCCGAATTCGCCTTGCGCGGCATTCCACAGGAAGTGCCAGAACTGCACGAAAAAGGGTTTGTCCAGACCGAGCGCGGCACGCAGGTCCGCCATCTGGGCCGGCGTCGCGTCCTGCCCGAGCAGAAACACCACCGGGTCGCCGACATACTGAAACAACAGGAATGCGATGAAGGCCACAGCGGTCATGACGACCACGGCCTGGATCAACCGTCGGAGAGTAAAAACGAGCATCTGCGCGGAATTAGTGCCAATGGATGCTAGCAGAGCAAAGGCCATGCCGGGACACTGTGCGCCCCTCGTTCATCAAGAAAATCAGCGTTGCGCCGCCTGCCCCAGGGATGCGGGCGTGATATGTACGGCGCCATACCAGGCGCGGGCGTCGGAACTGGTGTTGTCGCTGTCGGACATGATGGCCACACCGACCAGCGCACCGGGTTTTTCGCCGAACGCCAATTCGTAATCGGCCTGGATGTCGCGCTGGTAGTCGAGCCACTGGTTCAGGCGCTGGGGGCCAGACTCCATGACGATGGAGCGGATGCGGTCGGTACGCGGGCTGATGATCACGGAGCCCGGCGCCCGGCTGTTGCACCACACGTACATGAGCGTGGCGTAGGGCATTTCCTCGCCGGTGAGGGTGCGGGCCAACTCGGACAACATCGCGTTTTTCATGGACAAGCGGCTGCGCTCGCCTTCGAACGCGAGCATGACACGCACCGGGGAATCGTCGTGGTCGCGCAGGCCCATGTCGGCGCCGGCAATCAACTGCGGCACCTTCCAGGCGAAGCTGATCTGCCCCAGGGCTGCGGGCTCGATCCGCACGGCCTGCCGCATCATGCTGGCCGAACTGTGGGCTTCGCTCTGGATCACCTCTCGGCCATCGAGCGTGGAAACGGTATAGCGGGTTGTCTTTTTGCCGGGGAAGCTGCGCGCATGCCAAACCACGCCGGCGCTGTGCCATGCCGGCTGCCAGCTGATATTGGCCTGCACGGTCGTCTGTTCGGGCTCGGTTGTTTCGTCGGAATGAGATGGCTGCTCTTGCCGAGGCGCAGTGCTGCAGGCCGTGAGCACACATAACGCCGAGACGATCAAGTACAGCTTAAAGAATGGATATGCCGCGTTCACGCTTGCATCTTTCATCTTTGCCCCGGAATTCAAATATTACTTGCCGCCTATGGACGAATGGTAATCCAAACCCGTTAACCAAAGTTTCGATTTCATACATTTTCCCTGTGCAACAAAAAAACCACCAGTCCGAAAACTGGTGGCTTTTAACTCTAACTTTCGGTTGGTACTAGACCAACATCAAATTAGAAAGCGTGGCGGATACCAGCTGCGAACACGCTGTTGCGTTGGTCGTTCAGCAATTCCTTCTTGGTGGAAGCGAACGAGGTGTACAGGCGGGTGCGCTTGCTCAGGTCGTACCAGGCTTCCAGGGCGTAGCCGGCGTTCGTGCCCAGGTCATCACCCTTGGAGTGCGCATATTGACCAACCAGGGTCAAAGCACCGATTGGCACTTGCACGCCCAGGGAGTATTCCTTTTGTGCTTCGAGCGAGGTGAACTTGGCACGGTTGAAGTTAGCGAACAGCTTGACAACCTTCAGGTCGTAGCTACCACCAACCAGCGTGTTCTTCAGCTTGAAGGTCGTGGAATATTGGTTTTCTTGGTAAGCAACGGTTGCCATGATCGGGCCGTTAGCGTACTTCAGGTTGAACGACGTGTCGTGCGTAGCGCTGGTCGTGGTGGTCTTGTTTTCGCCAAAGCCGTAAACCACTGCACCGGAGAAGCCACCGTAGTCAGCGGATTGGTACTTGATGCTGTTGTTCACGCGAGCGTTGTTGTAGCTCACCCATGCGCCAACACCGGCAGAAGCCTTGTTGGCCAGAGCAGCGAGGCCGGCCGTGGTGGTTGTAGCAGCGATGTCGCTGGCGGTAATGTTGTAGATGTTGCCCAGGCTGACGTCGTAGGCGTTGTTGCCCTGTGCGAAGAGGCCATGGACGTCGTCATATGCGGAATACTGACGGCCCAGGGTCACTTGACCGAAGCTGCTGCTCTTCAGACCGACGAACACTTGACGACCAAAAGCCAGGCCGCCTTGAGCGCTCGTACCGGTGTCGGCGTTCAGGCCGGCTTCGATGGTTGCCACAGCAGCCAGACCGCCGCCCAGATCTTCGCTGACGCGCATGCCCCAACGGCTGCCGTTTTGGCCACCGGAACCAACGCCGGTTTGCGACAGGCGCGAAGTGGCCAGGGTCGTGGTCGTCGGTGCAGACACTGTGGTCTCACGGGTCACGTTCACGTTGGCATCAACGACACCGTACAGGGTAACGGTGGACTGGGCCATGGCTGCACCGGAGGCTGCGGCGAGTGCAGCCAGCGCGATAAGCGTCTTTTTCATTGAGAGGTACTCCAAGGTTAAATATAGGGCTCCGGTTGGGGGCCCCTCACACGTTGCGTGAAACGACTCCTCCAGCCACCCGGGCCAACCCCCTTTCGGAAGCTGGGCCTATTGCAACAGACCACGATCTGTTTCGCAAAGGTAATTGCCCTGAAACACAGTTGAATGTTGTACAACCGCGACACTCGCGCACCTTGGTGGGGCGCATACAACAGCGCCTTTTTACCTCGCTCAAAAAACTTCCGTTTTTGCATGTTTTGACGTAAAAGCACGCAAAAAAGCCATTCCGGGTTGCCCCGAAATGGCTTTTTTAGTCTTTAACCGAAGCTGGCATCAAGCCAGCCCGCGATTAGAACGTGTGGCGAACGCCAACTGCGAACACGCGACGCTTTTCTTCAGCAACACCAGTGTATTCATCTTGCTTGGCATCATTCACGCCAGCGTACAGATTGGTACGCTTGGACAGCGCATACAAGCCAGCAATACCGAAGCCCTTACGCTTGATATCTGGACCACCGGCCAATTGCGTGTCCTTGGACCAAGCATAGCCGCCAGAAACCGTGAAGGTGCTGCTAACCGGGAAATCAAGACCCAATTGGTACTCTTGCGACTTCGACACGGAAATGCCGGTCAGCGGATTGAAACCATCCTTCACGTGACCAACTGCACCGAGAAGCTTGACAACACCGAAGTCATACGAAGCGTTCAATTGGGCAAACTTGGTCGTGTTAGCAACAGCACCGTTGGCCTTTTCAGTCTGATAGGACAGAGCAGCAGCCACAGGACCGCCTGCATAAGCAACATTCACAGAAGCAATGTGGCCGGCACCGGTCGTCGAGGTCTTGTTTTCGCCGAAGCTATACAAGGCTGCCGCGGTGATGCCGCCAAAACTGGGGGTCGCGTAGTAAATGGAATTCCCTGGACGGTCGCTATAACTGTTGCTGGCCCAAACGAAGGTAGCAGGAGCGAAGATGTTGGCATCAAAAGCAGCAGCGCCGGAACCCTTCACGTCATCGAAAGGCGTCCACATCTTGCCCAGCTTGACTTCACCGAAGCCACCAGACAGGCCAACCCAGGACTGACGTCCGAAAAGTGCGGTGGAGGTCGCGCCGGTATAGGGATTGGTGTAGCTGTTGGAAACACCAGTGCTTGGGTCGAAACCAGCTTCCAGCAGGAAGTTGACCTTCAAGCCGCCGCCCAGATCTTCAGAGCCCTTGACGCCGAAACGGCTGGTATTCAAACCGCCGCCGCCGGCAGCAGCAGGCACGTTGATACCGGTGGTCGTCAGGCCATTGACCTTGACGGAACCAACATAAGCATCGACCAAGCCGTACAGGGTTACGCTCGACTGAGCGGAAGCAGCGCCGGAAGCGGCGATGACGGCCAAGGCGATCAAGCTTTTCTTCATATTAGAAATCTCCAAAAGTGGGATACAAAAACACTGACTGACAACAGTTTCGAGGGCTCACGTTGTGGTTAACCCTTATGCATATTTAACCAAACAGTCCAAACGGTGGCAAAGCTCTTTACGCTCAAAAGCAAAAAATAGACCTTATTTGTTGGCATTGAGCAACGCAACCGCCCATGGTTTACCCGAAAGACCGCTGCCAGATGCACTTTGTCACAAGCACCTCACGCGGTTTTGCTGGTATTAGGAGCACCCTGGGCCGTGGACTGCAACATACCGGCCATGACTGGCCGTCACCCGCTGCGTTGCATGCACGCCACACACAGCCGAAGAACGACCATTTCCACCCCCTGCACAAGACACTGTCGCCGACGCTTCGAGAGCGTCTCGAAACTTTAGTTCCCTAGGAGCTAAGCCTTTGTTTTGAATGAGAAAAAAGAGGCTTTCAAAACTCTTTGCATCAAACCCGATGCTCCGGGTTTTCCCCTGTCTCGCAAGCGATAAGCCGCGTGTTCCCTCTCTTTACCGTTTGAAACCATCCCTTTAGTCTTGCTTCCCAGAGGCATCGATCGATGCGGCGCCTTCATAAAAATTTTTACTTCGTTATCCAGGAGACTTCATGAAAAAGATGCGTGTGATTTCGGCCGCCGTTCTCGGCTGCATTTCGTCCATGGCCATGGCGCAAAGCACGCTCGGCAATAGCAGTGTCACCTTGTACGGCCTGGTTGACCTCGGCTTCAGCCATGTCACTGGCGGCGTTGGTGGTACGCAGAACGCCATCACCAGTGGCAACATGGAAGGCTCCCGCTTTGGCTTCAAAGGCAGCGAAGATCTGGGTGGCGGCTACCGCGCGATCTTCACGATGGAGTCTCGGCTTGAAGCCGATACGGGCTCCCTGAGCAACCGCCCAGCCTCGCTGGGCACGCTGCCAAGCCGACTCAGCACCGCGACCTCGCTGGGTTTGCCCTCGGCGTATCAAACGGCCGTCACCGGGGTGGCGGCACAGATCGGTGCAACCCTTGGTGTCAACCTGAACAACAGTGTCTTTGATCGGCAGATCTTTACCGGACTGGTCACCCCCTTTGGCGCCTTCACATTGGGTCGCCAATACACGCCGGCTTACCTTGCCAACGCAAACTTCGACGCGATGAAGACCGAGTCCAGCCTGTCTATCGGACAACTGGTCTCCATCCCCGCGTCTTTCGACATCCGGGTCAGCAACTCGCTCCAGTACGGCTTGCAAAAAGATGGCATTTCCGCCACGGCGATGTACGCAGCCGGCGAAGTTGCGGGCAAGGCCTCGGCGAATCGCTTGCTTGGCGTCATGGGCATGTACCAAGGCAGCGGCTATGGGTTCGGTGCCGGCTACAACACGCGCAACAACGAGGTTGGTGACAAGTCCTTGACGACGGCCATTGTCGGGGCGAGTGTGGATGTCGGCCCCGGCACTCTTTCCGGCGAATTCGTCACGATCAAGGACGATCATCCGACCGGCCTCGCGTCGATCGCGTCGGGACTTGTCGCCAGCGGTGTTTCCTCCACGGTGGCGACGCAGATCCAAAGCGCCTTCTACAACGGCCTGAAGCAGGACGCGCATCTGTTCCAGGTTGGCTATCGCGTCACCACCGGCCCACACACCGTCACCGTCGCCTACAACCACATGAACGACCGGACCGCGTTTAATGCCGATCGTTATTCCTATGGCGCGGCATACACCTATGCGCTGTCGAAGCGGACCGATCTCAACGCCGTGGCCACACATCTGGTCAACAAGAATACCTCGCAGTTGGCCCTGGGCGGCGCTGGCTACCTGGGCGGTGTAACGTCCGCTGCCGGCGTCGACTCCAACAGCGTGGTCTTCTCGATTCGCCATCGCTTCTGACACGCCGCGGCGTCTTCGCTCAGCTTTTGCTCAGCAGCTCAAAATCCCCCCACGTGGGGGATTTTTCTTGGGCCATCGGCTTGCAGTACAGTGCCAGTTGTCCCAGTTCCAGGCGACCGCCATGCAGAGTCCACGCCCCTCCCTTATCCCATCGCTCGACCAGACACTGCGTGTCGCCGACACCGCGCTACGCGCGATCTTCACCCTGCCCCATGCCAGCCGCACCTGCCCCACGGTGCCCGAGCTGCCTTCCGATCTCACACCCGCGGAGAAAAAACACGCGGCGGCCCTGATGCGGGTGAACCACGTCGGTGAAGTCTGCGCGCAGGCGCTCTATACCGCGCAGGCGCTGGCCACCCAGGACGACGCGCTGCGGCGCCGCCTGCAACATGCCGCGCAGGAGGAAACCGACCATCTGGCCTGGACCCGGCAGCGCCTGGACGAACTCGGCGGCCGCACCAGCCTGCTGAACCCGCTGTGGTATGCCGGCGCCTTCGGGCTCGGCCTGTTGACAGGCAAACTCGGCGGCGACCGGGTCAGCCTGGGCTTCGTCGTGGAAACCGAGCGCCAGGTCGAAGCCCACCTGCAAAGCCACCTGGAGCGGCTTCCTGCGGGCGACCATGCCTCGCGCGCCATCGTGGCGCAGATGAAGGAAGACGAGGCTCGCCATGCCGCCGAAGCGCAGCATGCCGGCGGCATTCCCTTGCCCGCACCGCTCAAGGCGCTGATGCGCGCGGCGGGCAAAGTCATGACGACGACCGCGCACTACGTTTGAGTGCGTGGGCGCTCGCCGCCCAGGTCAAGCCTCGATCAGATCAAAACTCGTGGTGATCTCGGCCGTCTTGCCCAGCATGATGGTGGCCGAGCAGTATTTGTCATGGCTCATGGCGATGGCGCGTTCCACGGCCAGGGCCGGAATGGCCTTGCCGGTCACGGTGAAATGCATGTGGATGCTGGTGAACACCTTCGGGTCCACCGGCGCGCGCTCGGACGTGAGCTTGACCGAACAACCGCGCACGTCGTGGCGGCCGCGCTTCAAAATCAACACCACGTCATATGCGGTGCAACCGCCGGCACCGGCCAGCACGGCCTCCATCGGTCGCGGCGCCAGGTTCTGGCCACCGTTCTCGGGCTTGGCGCTGTCGGGCGCGCCATCCATGGCCAGGACATGGCCGCTGCCGGTTTCCGCCAGGAAACCCATACCGGAGCGGGTGCCCGAAGCGCCCGTCCAACTGACTGTGCATTCCATCTTTGATCCTCTTTATTAACTTGACTTTGCGCCGTGCAATTGCCCTAATAGTGCTAATAGTGTGAACTAATTCATACACTCTTCAGATGGGGGATGTTGCAACGCAACAAAAACCCGCTAAACTTCCTTCATGCGTAAGACTCTTACGCGCCGATTGTCTCCTCCACCCTCCGAAAAGGTGGATTTAGCCCCAGGTTGCAAAACCTGGGGCTTTTTTCTTTTCCGGGCCGGTTTTGCATGACGACCGGACTCGCCGGCAGCCGCATTGCGGCCGGGCTCTATGATCGGTGCTTGGCCATCTCCCCTCTTTCCGGAAGTTCTTTCGCCCTCACCATGAAGCCTGCGCCCTCCACCGCCGCCAAACCCAAAGCCCTGACACCCGCCGATTATCTGAAAAAGATTCTCACCGCCCGCGTCTACGACGTGGCCATCGAGTCGGCCCTGGAGCCCGCGCAGAACCTGAGCCGTCGCCTGCACAACACCGTGCTGCTCAAGCGCGAAGACACCCAGCCGGTGTTCAGCTTCAAGCTGCGCGGCGCCTACAACAAGATGGCGCACCTGACACCGCAGCAACTCAAGAAAGGCGTGATCTGCGCCTCCGCCGGCAACCATGCACAGGGCGTCGCCATGAGCGCCCGCAAGCTGGGTGTCCGCGCCGTGATCGTCATGCCCACCACCACGCCCCAGCTCAAGGTGGATGCGGTGGCGGCCCTCGGCGGCGAAGTCGTGCTGTTTGGCGAAAGTTTCACCGATGCCTACAACCACTCGCTGCAACTGCAGAAAAAGCAGAACCTGACCTTTGTGCACCCCTTTGACGACCCGGACGTGATCGCGGGCCAGGGCACGATTGCCATGGAAATCCTGCGCCAGCTGCAAAGCCTGGGCTCGCAGAAGCTGGACGCGGTGTTTGTGGCCATCGGCGGCGGCGGCCTGATCTCTGGCGTGGCCAACTACATCAAGGCGGTGCGGCCCGAGATCAAGGTGATCGGCGTGCAAACCGAGGATTCGGATGCCATGCTGCAGTCCGTCAAAGCCAAAAAACGCGTCACCCTGGCCGACGTAGGCCTGTTTGCCGACGGCACCGCCGTCAAGCTGGTGGGCGAAGAAACCTTCCGCGTGGCGCGTGGCCTGGTGGACGACTACATCACGGTGGATACCGATGCCGTCTGCGCCGCCATCAAGGACGTGTTTGTCGACACCCGCAGCATCGTCGAGCCCTCGGGCGCGATGGCGGTGGCGGCCATCAAGCAATACGTGGCCACGCACAAGACCAAGGGCGAAACCTACGCCGCCATTTTGTGCGGCGCCAACATGAACTTCGACCGCCTGCGTTTCGTGGCCGAGCGCGCCGAAGTGGGCGAGGAACGCGAGGCACTGTTCGCCGTGACCATCCCTGAGGAACGCGGCAGCTTCCGGCGCTTCTGCGAGGCCGTCGAGCAGTTGCCCGGCGGCCCGCGCAACGTCACCGAATTCAACTACCGCATCAGCGATGCGCAACGCGCCCACGTGTTCGTGGGCCTGACCACGCACAACAAGGGCGAGTCGCAAAAGATCGCGCGCAATTTCGGCAAGCACGGTTTCGAGACGCTGGACCTGACACATGACGAACTGGCCAAGGAGCATGTGCGCCACATGGTCGGCGGGCATTCGGCGCTGGCCCATGAGGAGCGGCTGTTGCGCTTCATCTTCCCCGAACGGCCCGGCGCGCTGCTGAAGTTCCTGAGCCTGATGCGGCCCAACTGGAACATCAGCCTGTTCCACTACCGCAACCAGGGCGCGGACTACGGCCGCATCCTGGTCGGGCTGCAGGTGCCCAAGGCCGAAGACAAGGCCTTCATCAAGTTCCTCGACACGCTGGCCTACCCCTGCGTGGAAGAAACCAACAACCCGGTCTACCGCCTGTTCCTTCGCAGTTGAACTCCTCTGCCCTGTCCCGCTTCGCTCGCCACTACCTGTTGGCGGTGCAGTTCTTCACCCGCATCCCGGTAACGGGCCGGCTGGCGAATTGGGTCGGGTTCAGCCCCGCAATGCTGCGCGCCAGCGCCGCGCACTTTCCTGGTGTGGGCTGGCTCGTGGCCGCTGCAACCGGCGCCGTGGCCGCGGCCTGCATGCTGGTCTGGCCTACACAAACCTTCGGCCCGCTGGTGGCGGCGGTGTTGTGCACGGCCACTGGCGTCTGGCTCACCGGCGGCTTCCATGAGGACGGCCTGGCCGATGTGGCCGATGGCCTGGGCGGCAGTGCCAACCGTACGCGCGCGCTCGAGATCATGAAGGACTCGCGCATCGGCGCCTATGGCGCGATGGCGCTGGTGCTGGCGCTGATGACCAAGGTCGCGCTGCTGGCCTTGCTCGGCGGCCACGGAGCGCCCACCATGCTGGCGGCCTTGTGTGGCGGCCACGTGTTGTCGCGCTGGTGCCCCTTGGTGCTGGTGCGCACACTGCCGCATGTGGGCGATGCCGCGCAATCCAAAAGCAAGCCGCTGGCCGACCAGATCACCAGCGCCGCCCTGGCCGTGGCCGCCCTGTGGTGCGTCTTGCCGCTGGTGCTCGCCGGCTGGGCGCAGGGTGCCGCGTTCTTGACTGCCGCCATGGCCGGCAGCGGGCTGGCCCTGCTGTGGATGCGCCGGCTGCTCGCGCGCCGGCTGCAGGGCTTCACCGGCGACGGGCTTGGCGCGACGCAGCAGCTGTGTGAAATCGCCTTCTACCTCGGCGCAGCCCTGGCGCTGTAGCAGCCCACCATGTCGCTCTGGCTGGTCCGCCACGCGTTGCCGCTCATCACCCCCGGCATCTGCTACGGCGCGCTGGATGTGCCGGCGGACGAAGCCGCCACACGCGAGGCCGCGCAGCAACTGGCCAACGCCCTGCCCGAAGGCATCGCCATGGCCTGGTCGCCGCTACAGAGATGCGCACAGCTTGCGCAAGCCTTGTCGGCACTGCGGCCGGATCTGGCATCCCGGGTCGACCCGCGCCTGCGTGAGATGAATTTCGGTGCCTGGGAAGGCCGGTCTTGGGAGGCCATCGGCAGCCAGGCCCTGTCCGCGTGGACGGATGACTTTGCCAAGCACCGGCCCGGCGGCGGCGAAAACTTGGAGGACTTCATGCAGCGCGTGGCCGAGGCCTGGGACGAACTCGGTGCAGCGCCTTGTGTGTGGATCACCCATGCCGGCGTGATCCGCGCCACAGGCCTGCTGGCACGTGGCCAACGCCGGATCGACCGTGCCGACCAATGGCCCGTCGAGGCACCGGCTTATGGCGGCTGGACCCGCATCGAGCGCCTGGCCTGAAGCAGTTACCTCTTGAGCGCCGGCAGTTCGAGCGTGAATGCCGCCGGCCCGTCCATGCCCGCACCCAGCACGGCGCGGCGCGGCGCCACCGACTGCAGGACCAGGCCGTCGTCGACCACACTGCCCACGCGGTAGGGCTTGGCCGGCTTGCCGTCGACCGCGATCAGCGCCGCGCCGCCATGCTGCGCACCGGCCAGCACGCCGGCCAGGCTGAAACGGCCCGCAACATTGGCAACCATCGGCGCCGGTGCGGAACGCGCGCCCAGCAGGCGTGCCACCACGGCCGCGTCCACCGGCGGGCGGTTGTCGGTCTGCACCGCGGCCACCGGACCGCCCGGCGCCGAAGTCGCCTTCAACCCCCAATAAACGACGCTGGCCAACGCCAGCGCCCACACGGCAAAAGTCCCGCCGCGCACGAGCCAGCGCGCAGCGGCGGTGTCGGATGCGTTGATTAACATGCGGCGATTATCATTGAACGCTGCCGGCGCCATACGCCAGCTCCATTGTTGCCAACATCCATGACCCATCTCTCCTCCACCATGCGCCGCGGCCTGCAAAAAGGCTTCACCCTCATCGAACTGATGGTGGTGCTTGTCATCATCGGCGTGCTGGCCGCGCTCATCGTGCCGAACGTACTCGACCGCGCCGACGACGCCCGGGCCACCGCGGCCAAGACCGACGTCAACAACCTGATGCAGGCGCTGAAGCTGTACCGGCTGGACAACCAGCGCTACCCCACGGCCGAACAAGGCCTGCAGGCGCTGATCGCCAAGCCCGGCGCGGCCCCGATTCCGCCGAACTGGAAGCCCTACATCGAGAAACTGCCGAACGACCCCTGGGGCCGGCCTTACCAGTACCTGAACCCCGGCATCAAGAGCGAGATCGACGTGATGTCGTTCGGCGCGGATGGCCAGTCTGGCGGCGAGGGCAAAAATGCCGACATCGGCAGTTGGCAGTAGTCTGCGCCTCATCCCCCTCACCCCAGCCCTCTCCCCCAAGGGGGCGAGGGAGCCATACCGGAGCCCCCTGCCTTGCTCCCTCTCCCGACCACGGGAGAGGGCCGGGGTGAGGGCTGGCGGCTTCACCCTGCTTGAGCTGCTCGTGGTGGTCGCCATCATGGCCATCGCCACGGCGGGCGTGGCCTTTGCCTTGCGCGACAACAGCCAGACCCTGCTCGAACGCGACGCGGCGCGGCTGGCCGCCCTGCTCGAATCGGCCCGGGCCCAGTCGCGCGCCAGTGGTATGGCTGTGCGCTGGCGGCCCACGGCGGAAGGCTTTCGGTTCGAAGGCATTGCCGGCGGCACGCTGCCCGAGCGCTGGCTCGGCAACGACACCGTGACCCGCGCCGACACGCTGCTGCAGCTCGGCCCCGAACCCATCATCGGCCGCCAGGCGGTACTGCTGCAGTCTGCCAGCCAACCGGCGCAGCGCCTGTTCGTGGCCACCGATGGGGTGCGGCCATTCACTGTATTGCCGGCCGGCTCGCCATGACCGGGCGGCAAAGTTTCGAGCGCGGCTTCACGCTGATCGAAGTGCTGGTGGCGCTGGGCATCGTCGCCGTGGCCATGCTCGCCGGCCTGCAGGCCACGAGCGCACTGACCACCAACGCGCTGCGCCAGTCCAACGTGTTGCTGGCCCATATCTGCGCGGAAAACGAACTCGTGAAGATGCGCCTGTCCAAGCAGATGCCCAATGTGGGCGACAGCAGCCAGGCCTGCGAACAGGCCGGGCATGTGCTCGACGTCAGGGTGTCGGTGTTGCCCACGCCGAACCCCAGCTTTCGCCGCGTCGATGCCCAGGTCTTCGACGGCGACGCGCCGATCCTGCGCATCTCCACCGTGGTCGGTCGGTTCTGATGGCCCGCCATCCCGGTTCAAAAGACAAGGAGCGCGGCTTCACACTGGTGGAGCTGCTGGTCGCACTCTCCGTGATGGCGCTGCTGGCCATGCTGAGCTGGCGCGGCCTGGACGGCATGACACGCGCGCAGGAGCAGACACGCCAGCGCGCGGACGAAATCCTGGCGCTGCAGGCCGGGCTCGGGCAATGGAAGGCCGACCTGGACGCGCTGGTGCATCTGCCGCAGTCCAGCGCCATCGAATGGGACGGCCGCGGCCTGACCATGACCCGGCTCAGCAGCGACCCGCAGGCCCCGGGTCCGCTGGTCGTGGCCTGGACGCGGCGCAATGTGGACGGCACCGACCAGTGGCTGCGCTGGCAGTCTCCGCCGGTACGCAACCGCGGCGAACTGGCCCAGGCCTGGGCCCAGGCCGCGCTCTGGGCACAGAACCCGGGTGAAGAGCAGCGCCGGCGTGAGGTAGCCGTGACACCGCTGGCCGACTGGAGTCTCTACTACTACCGCGACGGTGCCTGGACCAATCCGCAGTCCAGCAGTGCCGCGACGGCCTCCAGCACCACCGGCGTGGTACTGGACACCGCCATCCCCGACGGCGTGCGCCTGGTGCTGACCTTGCCGCCGGGCCAGGCCATGGGCGGCGTGTTGACGCAGGACTGGGTGCGGCCGGCGGTAGGCGGGGGCAAGTCATGACGGCCAGCAAATACCGCCAGCGCGGCGCGGCCCTGCTCATGGCCATGCTCACCGTCACCCTGGTCGCCACCTTCGCCGCCGCTTCGCTGTGGCAGCAATGGCGCAGCGTGGAAGTGGAAACCGCCGAGCGCGCCCGCGTGCAGGCGTCGTGGGTGCTCACCGGGGCACTCGACTGGGCGCGGCTGATCCTGCGCGAAGACGCACGCAGCGGCGGCAGCGTGGACCACCTCGGCGAACCCTGGGCCGTGGCGCTGCAGGAGTCGCGCCTGTCGACCTTCCTCGCCGCCGACCGCAACAACACCGGCGAACAGAACGACGACACCGACGCCTTCCTCTCAGGCCAGATCATCGACCAGCAGTCGCGGCTGAACATCACCAACCTGATCGACGGCACCAAGGTCTCCGAGGTCTCCTACAACGCCTTCAACCGCTTGTTCGAGCAGCTCAACCTGCCGCCCCGGGAACTTGCGCTGATGGTCGACAACCTGCGCCTGGCCGCCGAGGCGAACGTAGTCGCCGTGGTCAGCACCTCAACCGGAGCCTCATCCAACTCATCCAACGCATCGTCCGGTGACGGGGCCAGCACCAGCAGCGCTGGCAGCACCCTGGTACTGATGCCGCAGCGCGCCGAGCAGCTCGGTTGGCTGGGCCTGAGCCCGCCCACCGTGGCGGCGCTGCAGCCTTTCGTGACCGTGCTGCCCTCGCGCACCGCCGTCAACCTCAATACCGCCAGCGTCGAGGTACTGCAGGCCAGCATTCCCGGCGTGGGCCGCTCCGATGCGCAGCGGCTGGCCACGGCCCGCGCGCGCAGCCCGTTTCGCACGGTGGCCGACGCCAAGGCCCTGCTCGGCCAGAACGCGACCCAACTCAGCGACAGCGAACACGGCGTGAGTTCACGCTTTTTCGAAGTACAGGGCCGCCTGCGCGTCGGCACCACCATGGTCGTCGAACATTCGCTGGTGCAGCGCGACGGCATCAACGTCATCACCCGGTGGCGCGCACGCAGCGCAACCGACCCAGCCGCCAACGCGCTGGCCGCTGCGCGCTAGAACGTATCTACGTATCTACGTATCTACTCTGCAAGAAGCACCACTTCATCTCTCTACAATGGCCGACCAATCCCGCCCATGAGCACCCTGATCGTCCTGCTTCCCCTGCTTCCGCTGGAATCCTTCAGCGCGGCCACCCCATTCGACTATGTGTTGTCGGAAGACGACCGCACCCCGACGCAACACGACCGCGCGGCCGCTTCGCTGCTGCCGGCCAGTGCCAAGGGCGGCACCGAGGTGGTGGCGGTGGTGCCGGCACAAGCCTTGTCCTGGCACCGGCTGGAACTGCCGCGCGGCAGCCTGGGCCGCGGCACGCTGGCCGGCAAAAGCGCTGGCGGCGGCACGCCCCGGCTGCGCGCATTGCTCGAAGGCCTGCTCGAAGAACGCCTGCTCGAAGAGCCCGGCGAACTGCATTTCGCGGTGCAGCCCGATGCCCGCGACGGCAGTGCCGTGTGGGTGGCCGCCTGCCAGCGCGGCTGGCTGCGCGCGGCGCTGGCCGCGCTCGAAGCCGCCAAACGCCCGGCCACACGCATCGTGCCCGAGTTCGCCCCGCTGCTCGGCGACAGCGCGGAGGCGCCGCCGCTCGAAGTACTCGGCACGCCGGCCCATCCGCAGCTCGCCAGCATTGGCGTGCAGGGCGTGAGCCTGCTGCCCTTCAACGCCGCCACGCTGGCCCTGGCCCAGGCGCAATGGCAAACGCAGTCCGGCACGGCGGAGGTCTTGCGCCTCGTCGCCGAACCTGGCGTGGCGCAGCTGGCCGAGCAGGTGGCCGGCCGGCCGGCGGTGCTGCGCACCAGCGCCCAGCGTTGGCTCGACGCGGCGCACGGCCGCTGGGACCTGGCGCAATTCGAATTCAGCAACTCCGGCCGCAGCCGCGCCTGGAAACACCTCGGCCAGCAGGCCAGGACCTTCTGGCAGGCGCCGCAGTGGCGCGCCGCGCGCTGGGGTGCCGCCGTGCTGGTGGCCGCGCAGGTGGTGGGGCTCAATGCCTGGGCCTGGAAGGAATCCGCCAGCCTGGACACCCAGCGCACAGCCGTCCGCGACACCCTCACGCAAACCTTTCCCGGTGTGAAAGTGGTGGTTGACGCGCCGGTGCAGATGGAGCGGGAGCTGGCCAACTTGCGCCAGGCCGCGGGTGCCGCGTCCGGCCGCGACCTCGAAGCCATGCTCGGCGCCCTGGCCGAGGCCGCGCCACCCGGCCAGGCACTCACCGCCATCGACTTCAGCAACGGCGAAACCCGCGTCAAGGGCCTCGACGGACAAGGCGGCGAACTGGCCAGACCGCTCGCCGCCCAGGGCTACGGCGCGCGCATGGAAGGCGACCAGCTCGTGATGCAAGCCGTATTGGCCACCGGCCCCAGGAGCCAGCCATGAAGCTGCCCGCATCCGTCCAGCGCCAATGGGAGCGACTTGCCCCGCGCGAACGCCAGAGCGTGCTGGCCGCCGCGGCGCTGATCGCCCTGGCCCTGGTGTGGTGGGTGGCGCTGGCGCCCGCGCTGCACACCCTGCAGGGCGCCGAAGCCCAGCACCAGTCGCTCGACGCACAATTGCAAACCATGCACCGGCTCCAGGCCGAGGCACAGGCGCTGCAGACCCGGCCCAAGCTGGCCTTCGAAGAGGCGGTGCGCGCATTGGAGGCTTCGGTGCGGCAGCGCCTGGGCAGCACGGCGCAGCTGAGCGTGGTGGGCGAACGCGCCACGGTGACGCTCAAGGGCGCCTCGGCCTCGGCCCTGGCGCAGTGGCTGGCGCAGGCGCGCATCGACGCGCGCGCCCTGCCTTCCGAGGCCCGGCTGCTGCGCAGCCCCGGCGCCGTGCCCGCCACCGGCCCGACCTGGGACGGCGTGCTGGTGATGAGCCTTCCCGCACGCTGAGCCCGGCCCCAGCCGTTTGTTGAATTCATGGCGCGATCCAGAACCCCTTCCCCCGCCACGCACCAGGCCCTGGTCAGGCCTTGGCGCTGGGCCGCGGGCGGCGGCGGCCTGGGCCTGCTGCTGGCCTTGCTGCTGTTCGCGCCGGCGAGTTGGCTGGCCGCGGCGGTGGAGCGTGCCAGCGAGGCCCATGTGCGGCTGGCCGACCCGCGCGGCACGGTGTGGAACGGCTCGGCGCAACTGGTGCTTTCTGGCGGTGCCGGCAGCCGCGACCAGACGGCCCTGCCCGACCGGCTGAACTGGCGCATCCGGCCCGGCTTCGACGCCGGTCGTGTGGCGCTGTCCACCCAGTTGCAGGCGCTGTGCTGCATGGCCCAGCCCTGGCGGGTTGCGGCCCGGCCGCAGTGGGGCGGTGCGGTGCTGACGCTGGCCGATGGCGATGCCCAACTGCCGGCCATGCTGCTGGCCGGCCTGGGCACGCCCTGGAACACCTTGCAACCCGAAGGCCAGTTGCGGCTGTCCACACAGACGCTGGTGATAGACCTGAATGCCGGCCGCCTGGTGCTGGGCGGCCAGGCCGTGCTGGAGATGCTGGCCGTGTCTTCGCGCCTGTCCACGCTCAAGCCGATGGGCAGCTACCGCGCGACCCTGGCCGGCGGCGCCGCGCCCACGCTCAGGCTCGAAACCATCGAAGGCAGCCTGCAGCTCAGCGGCAGCGGGCAATGGGTGGGCTCGCGGCTGCACTTCGATGGTGTGGCCACGGCAGCGCCCGAATTCACCGACGCCTTGTCGAATCTCTTGAACATCATCGGACGGCGCGATGGCGTACGCTCCCTCATCAAAGTGGGTTAACTCCATGACACAGCCAAGCTCCATGACACAGCCAAGCTCTCGCCCAACCGCCTTCGCCTTTGCCATGCGCTCGATCGCCCTGTGCGCCATGCTGACATGCGCCGCAGGCAGTTTCACCGCGAGCGCCTGGGCCCAAGCCCCGGCCGCGGGCCAGCGCGAGCCGATCACGCTGAACTTCGTCAACGCCGAGATCGAAGCCGTGGCCCGCACCATGGCCACCCTCACCGGGCGTAACGTGGTGGTCGACCCGCGCGTCAAGGGCACGATGACCCTGAGCACCGACCGCCCCGTGGCACCGATGGTGGCCTACAACCAGTTTCTCGCCACCCTGCGAGTGCAGGGCTTCACCGTGGTGCAGTCCGGTGGACTCGACAAGATCGTGCCCGAGGCCGATGCCAAGCTGCAGGGCGGCCCGGAAACCGTCTCCAGCAGCGAACCGCGTGGCGTCGCCGGCAACCAGATCGTCACGCAGATCTTCAAGCTCAATTACGAGAATGCCGCCAACCTGGTGCCGGTGCTGCGTCCGCTGATCAGCCCCAACAACACCATCAACGTGAACCCCGGCAACAACTCGCTGGTGATCACCGACTACGCCGACAACCTGGGCCGTATCGCGCGCATCGTGGCCTCGATGGACGTGTCCAACGCCACCGACCTGGAGATCATTCCGCTGCAGTACGCGGTGGCCACCGACCTGGTGCCGCTCGTGACCCGGCTCATCGATCCGGGCAGCAGCGCCACCGGCGCGGCGCCGACGGCCGGGCAGGCCGACACCTCGTTCAAGACCACCATCCTGGCCGAGCCGCGCAGCAACGCGCTGATCGTGCGCGCGGCGAACCCGGCACGGCTTGGCCTGGTGCGCGGCCTCGTGGCCCGGCTCGACCAGCCGGCCGCACAGGCACCGGGCGGGCTGAACAATGCCAGCGGCAACATCCATGTCGTCTACCTGAAGAATGCCGATGCCACCAAGCTGGCGGTCACGCTGCGCGCGGCCATCAGCGGCGAGGCGCGCGGCAGCAGTGCCAGCAGCAGCGGTGGCACCAGCGGCGGCCTGTCCGTCAACACCTCGGCCCTGCCGACCAGCAGTGCAGGCATGGGCATGGGCAGCGGCAGCGGCAGTTCCGGCTCCAGTTCGGGCAGCAGCAGCACGCTCAACAGCGCCAACAGCAACCAGCCGTCGACGGGCGGGCAGATCCAGGCCGACCCGTCCACCAATTCGCTGATCATCACCGCGCCCGAGCCGCAGTACCGGCAACTGCGCGCGGTGATCGACCAGCTCGACGGCCGCCGCGCCCAGGTGCTGGTGGAAAGCCTGATCGTCGAGGTCAATGCGAGCAAGGCCGCGCAATTCGGCATCCAGTGGCAGGGCTTGCTGGGCAGCGGCAACAACGTTGGCATCCTCGGCACCAATTTCAGCACCGGCGGCACGGCCAACATCATCGACCTGGCGCTGACCGCGGCTGGCGCAACCTCGTCGTCAACGACGACGTCGACCACCTTGCCTTCCACCGGCGGCAACTTCGGTATCGCGCACAAGACGGGCGGCGTCTACGTGCTTGGCTTCCTGGCCAACTTTTTGCAGACCAACGGCGACGGCAACGTCTTGTCCACGCCCAACCTGCTGACGCTGGACAACGAGGAAGCCAAGATCGTGATCGGCGAAAACGTGCCCTTCGTGACCGGTTCCTACACCAGCAACAACACCAGTTCCGGCTCGGTCAACCCGTTCACCACGGTGGAGCGCAAGGACGTGGGCCTGACGCTGAAGATCCGCCCGCAGATCAACGAGAACGGCACGGTGAAGCTGGTGATCTTCCAGGAAACATCGAGCGTGAAGGCCGGCACCGAAACCGCCACCAACGGCCCGACCACCACCAAGCGCTCGATCGAATCCACCGTGCTGGTGGACGACGGCAGCGTCGTGGTCATCGGCGGACTGCTGCAGGACCAATACACCGGCAACCAGGACAAAGTGCCGATCATCGGCGACGTGCCCTTCTTCGGCAACCTGTTCAAGAGCGAAGCCCGCAGCCGCACCAAGACCAACCTGATGGTGTTCCTGCGGCCGGTGGTGGTGCGCGACGCGCGCGAGACCGACGCCTTGTCGATGGACCGCTACGACCTGATCCGCGGCGTGCAGCGCCAGGCGCAGCCCGAGCAGAGCAAGATGATCCCGGTCAACGAAGCGCCGGTGCTCGCACCGCTGGTCAACCCGAACACGCCAGCCAAGGCGAAGTCGGTGCCACCGCCGCCGCTGGGCCTGTCGAGCGACAGCATCGCGCCGGCCACTTCGCTGCCGGCCGCCCCCCTGTCGCACTGAAGCCGAGAAACATGCGCCACCCCCTGCCCTACGCCTTCGCGCGCACCCAACAGCTGCTGCTGGAAGACAACCTCGGCGAACTCACGCTGTGGCTGCACCCGGCCTCGAACGCCAGCGGCTTGAGCGAGGTGATGCGCAAGTACGACGTGCGCCGCATCGAGACGCTGCCCGCGGATGTGCTGGTGCAACGCATCAGCGCGGCCTATGCGCAGGGCGAGTCGAGCGCGGCCTCGGTGGTGAGCGAGGTCGAAAGCGACGCCGACCTGTCGCGCATGATGCAGGAGCTGCCGGCGGTGGAAGACCTGCTGGAGATGAGCGACGACGCGCCCATCATCCGTATGCTCAACGCGCTGTTGACCCAGGCCGCGCGCGACGGCGCCAGCGACATCCACATCGAGCCCTACGAGCGCCATTCCAGCGTACGCTTCCGCGTCGACGGCACGCTGCGCGAGGTGGTGCAGCCCAACCGCGCACTGCACGCCGCGCTGATCTCGCGCCTGAAGATCATGGCCGACCTCGACATTTCTGAAAAGCGCCTGCCGCAGGACGGCCGCATCAGCCTGCGCATCGGCACCCGCGCGGTGGACGTGCGGGTGAGCACACTGCCCAGCGCCCATGGCGAACGCGCGGTGCTGCGCCTGCTCGACAAGAGCGGCGGCACCCTCGACCTGGCCTCGGTCGGCATGCAGGGCGATGCGCTGGCGCGCTTGCAAAACCTGATCGCGCAGCCGCACGGCATCATCCTGGTGACCGGCCCTACCGGCTCGGGCAAGACCACCACGCTGTACGCCGCGCTGAGCCAGCTCGATGCGCACGGCAGCAACATCATGACGGTGGAAGACCCGATCGAATACGAGCTGCCTGGCGTGGGCCAGACCCAGGTCAACGCCAAGATCGACCTGACCTTCGCCAAGGCCCTGCGCGCCATCCTGCGGCAAGACCCGGACGTGATCATGATCGGCGAGATCCGCGACTTCGAGACCGCGCAGATCGCCATCCAGGCCTCGCTCACCGGCCACCTGGTGCTGGCCACGCTGCACACCAACGACGCCGCCAGCGCCGTGACCCGGCTCACCGACATGGGCGTCGAGCCCTTCCTGCTCAGCAGTTCGCTGCTTGGCGTGCTGGCCCAGCGCCTGGTGCGCAAGCTCTGCACCAGTTGCGCTGGCAAGGGCTGCGAGGCCTGCGGCCAGACCGGCTACCAGGGCCGCACCGGCGTGTTCGAGCTGCTGGTGACCGACGACGCCATCCGCGCGCAGATCCACAACCGCACCTCGGAAGCCGAAATCCGCGATGCCGCGCTCAAGGCCGGCATGACGCTGATGCGTGAGGATGGGGAACGGCTGGTACGCGCCGGGATCACCTCGCGCGAAGAGCTGATGCGGGTGACGCGGGATTGAAGCCCCTACTTTTGACAAACCTTCGAGTCGTCGTTTAATATAACGACCGTTATAACGGAGATCCGTCATGCATGCCCTCAAGCTCACCCAGATCGGCAATTCGATCGGCGTCATCCTGCCCAAGGAAGCTTTGACGCGCCTGAAGCTCGGCAAGGGCGAGTCTGTTTTCCTGACGGAAACGCCTGACGGCTACACGCTGACGCCCTACGACCCGGCGCTGGAAGAGCAGATCCAAGCCGGGCGTGAGTTCATGCGCGACTTCCGCGACACCTTCCACCAGCTCGCCAAATGAGCTGGCGCTGGGTCAGCAAACAGGCCCTGCTGCTACTGCACAACGAAAGCCTGGCCGAACATGGCGGCGGAATCGGCATGCGCGACGAGGGCCTGCTCGATTCCGCATTGGCGCGGCCACTGAAGCTCGCCGCCTACGGTGCGCCCGACGTGGCGGCACTGGCCGCAAGCTACGGCTTGGGCCTGGCGAAGAACCACGCCTTCGTCGACGGCAACAAACGGGCGGCGTTTTTGGCGGTCGGTCTGTTTTTGTACCTCAATGGCTACCGCCTGCACGCCACGCAGGCCGAGGCCACGCTCACCGTGATGGGACTGGCCGCCGGCGATATCAGCGAAGAAGACTTCGCCGCCTGGCTGCGCAAGCACGCCAGGAAGCGTGGTTGAAAACTCAGCGGCCGATTTCCTTCAGATACATCTGCCGCGCGGTCAATGCCGTGTCGGTGAAGTCGGTGAACACACCGTCCACCCCCAGCCGGTAATAGGCCAGGTATTCGTTCTTCGGGTCACCCTTGTAGTCCGCCGCCAGCCGCCGGTTTTCGTTCCGGAAGGTGAACGGGTGAACGAACAGACCCGCTTTGTGCGCATCGGCGATCAAGGTGGTGGAGGCCATCGTGGTGGCGTCGGCGTCGTTGATCTTGCCGTCCTTGTTGATGTCGATGGCCTTGCCGTCGGCACCGATCGTGCCCTGGATGCTGAAGATGTAGCGCTTCCATGGGCCGATGCCATCGGCATAGGTCTTGATCTCGGCCAGGCCCGCCGGCGTGACCATGGAACTGAAGGTGCGCTTGTCGCCGGCCTTGGTCCATTCGTAGGGCCGGTCCACCGGCACGGCATAGGTCATGACGCCGGTCTTCATGTCGATGCCGTCGCCATCGATGAGCTGGATCAGGCGCGTGTTGAGGCCCTTGCTCTTCATGTACTTCAGGCTGCCGGGCTCGAACGACTGCACGAAGATCGGCGCCGTCTTGCTGTTCCAGCCCGCGGCATTGATCATCGCCACGAGCTTGTCTTCCATCGGCAAGCCCATGTCGCGGAACCACGTGGGGTTCTTGGTCTCGGGGTAAATGGCGATCGTGCGGCCGGTTTCCTTGGTCTTGGCCTTGGCGAAGTCGATGATTTCCTGGAAGGTCGGAATCTTGAACTGACCGTTGAACTGCTGCGGCCGCTCGGCGTCGGTGGAGATGCCGCCCAGTGTCTTGACCTCGGCCAGCGTGAAGTCCTGGACGAACCAGCCGGTCTGGGTCTCGCCGTCGACCTGCATCGTCTTCTTGCGCGAGGCGAACTCGGGGTGCTTCGCCACGTCGGTGCTGATGGCCAGGTTGGGGTCATGGCGGGCCACGAGCACGCCGTCCTTGGTCACCAGCAGATCCATTTCGATCACGTCGGCGCCCAGCTCGACGGCACGCGCATAAGCTTCCAGCGTTTCTTCGGGCAGGTAGCCCGAAGCGCCGCGATGCGCCACGACCAGCGGCGGCTGGCCGTCGAGCGTGGCGAGGGCGGATTTGGAAGAGGTGTTCATGTTGCCGCAGGCACTCAAGGCCGAAACCGCGAGGATGGCCAGGGCGGTCTGGACGGGGTGATGGATGGTGGTATGGATGCCGTTGAATTTCAAATTCATGTGTTGCTCTTGGTATCGGTCACGGTAGTAAAAAATTGCGCGAGGCGCCTGGCCCCTTGCCAGCCCCCTCGTTCGCCTCCAAGGCATCGCCGGTTTCGTCTTTCAAGTCGACCCCGGACAACTGCCGCCGCCGCGACTCTCGCAGCAGGTAATGCAATTTATACGTCGCTTCTGTGACAGATAGCCCTTCGGGCCGCACATTCGAAATGCAATTGCGCTGCGCATCGGTCAGGCCCACACGTGGCGCCCAGCTCAGGTACAGACCCATGCTGTCGGGGGCGGACAGGCCTGGCCGTTCGCCGACCAGCACCACCACGGCCTTGGCGCCGAGCAATTCGCCGACTTCATCACCAACGGCGACGCGGCCCTGGGTGACGATGCTGACTGGCGCGAGCGACCAGTCTTCCTCCGACAGCCGCTGTGTCAACGCTTGCAGAAACGGCGCGGCATTCTGCGCGATGGCCAGGGCCGACAGCCCGTCGACCACCACCAGCGCCAGGTCGTAGGCAGGCGCTGAAGCACCGGTTCGCAGCGCCTGCAGCTTCTGGCGCGAGGCTTCGTTCAACCTGCGCCCGAGATCCGGCCGCTGCAGGTAGGTGAAACGGTCGGCCGCGGCACTGGCCAGCACGATGGGTTCTGGCTGGCCAGGTGCAATCCCTTGCAGGGCCTGGCCGAGCTGCGCGGTGTCCAGCGGCAGGTGCACGGCATCGCGCGCCCGCGCATGGGCCAGCTGGAATTCGAGTTGGGCCGTGGTCGGCAGGCTCACGCCGCTGCGGCCGAGCGCGATGCGCGCCGCGGTCAGGCTGCGCAGGCTCTGCCAGGCATTCGGTACAACGATGGGGGGCGCTTCGTGGTCAGCCATGTCAGTTCAACGCCAGCAGGGCTTTGGCGAAAGGTGCGGGCAAGGCCGTGGCGAGCTGCGGCACCTCGGTGTCGGTGAAGATATTCATGCGCTGCAGCCAGGCTTCAAACTCGGGCGCCGGGCGCAGACCGAGCACGCGCCGGGCATAGAGCGCATCGTGGAAAGAGGTGGTCTGGTAGTTGAGCATGATGTCGTCCGAGCCCGGTATGCCCATCACGAAATTGCAGCCGGCCGCGCCCAGCAAAGTGAGCAGCACGTCCATGTCGTTCTGGTCGGCCTCGGCATGGTTGGTGTAACAAACGTCGCAGCCCATCGGCAGGCCGAGCAGCTTGGCACAGAAATGGTCTTCCAGGCCGGCGCGGATGATCTGCTTGCCGTCGAACAGGTATTCGGGGCCGATGAAGCCGACCACGGTATTGACCAGCAGCGGCTTGAACTCGCGCGCCACCGCATAGGCGCGGGCCTCGCAGGTCTGCTGGTCCATGCCATGGTGGGCGTTGGCCGACAAGGCGCTGCCCTGGCCGGTTTCGAAATACATGACGTTGTCGCCGAGCGTGCCGCGATTCAGCGACAGTGCCGCGCTGCGCGCCTCGCCCAATATCTTCAGGTCGATGCCGAAGCTGGCGTTGGCCGCCTGGGTGCCGGCAATCGACTGGAACACCAGGTCGACCGGCGCACCGCGCTCGATGGCCGCGATGGTGTTGGTCACATGCGTGAGCACACACGACTGCGTGGGAATGCCGTAGTGCTGGATCACCGCGTCCAGCATGGTGACGATCTTGATCACCTGCGGCACGTTGTCGGTAGCCGGGTTGATGCCGATCACGGCATCGCCGCTGCCGTAGAGCAGGCCGTCGAGAATACTGGCGGCGATGCCGCTGGTGTCGTCGGTCGGGTGGTTGGGCTGCAGCCGTGTCGACAGGCGCCTGGCCAGGCCCAGCGTGTTGCGAAAGCGCGTGACCACACGGCACTTCTGTGCCACCAGGATCAGGTCCTGGTTGCGCATGATCTTGGAAGTGGCGGCCGCCATCTCGGGTGTGATGCCCGGGGCGGCGGCGGCCAGAGCGGCGCTGTCGACGCTGTCGCTCAGCAGCCAGTTGCGGAAGTCGCCCACGGTCAGATGGGCGATCGGCGCGAAGGCCGCGGCGTCGTGCCGGTCGATGATCAGCCGCGAGACTTCATCGACCTCGTACGGTACGGGCAGCTCGTTCAGGAAGGTGCGCAGCGGCAGATCGGCCAAGGCCATCTGCGCGGCCACACGCTCCTGTGCATTGCTGGCGGCAACCCCGGCCAGCACGTCGCCCGAACGCGCGGGCGTGGCCTTGGCGAGCAGCTCGCGGATGTCGCGAAACCGGTAGGTCTGGCCGGCAACGGTATGGGTGAATTCGGACATCTGCAAGTCCCTCCAGGATGTGCGCCGACCTTACACCCTAGCCCGAGGTCGCCGCAACCGGCGCCGTCGCGGCAGCGTCGTCACGCTGGCCCTTGGTCAGCATGAAATAACCCAGGCCGAGCGCCAGGAACACCACGAAGACAACGAACATCATGGCGTTGAAATAGACCATGGTGGCCATGCAGACACAGGCGCCGAACAAGGCGAAGGCCGGGAACGCCGGATAGAACGGCGCGCGGAAAGGGCGCTCCATGTTCGGTGCGATGCGGCGCAGCTTGAACAGGCTCAGCATGCTGATGATGTACATCAGGATCGCGCCAAACACCGACATCGTGACGATGTTGGCGGTGAGCGGCTGGTCGTTGAACTTGATGAGTTCGTCGCTGAAGATGGCGATGATGCCGATCACGCCGCCGGCGATGATGGCGCGGTGCGGGGTCTTGAAGCGCGGATGGATCTTGGCAAAGTAACCGGGCAGGTAGGCCTCGCGCGACAGGGCAAAAATCTGCCGCGAATAACCCAGGATGATCCCGTGGAAAGAGGCAATCAGCCCGAACAGGCCCAACCACACCAGCATGTGCAGCCACTTGCTGTTTTCACCGACGATGATCTTCATGGCCTGCGGCAAAGGGTCGTTGATGTTGGCAAGCTTGGTCCAGTCGCCGGCACCGCCGGCAAACACCATCACGCCGATGGCCAGCACCACCAGGGTCAAAATGCCGGTGATGTAGGCAATTGGGATCGAACGCTTGGGATCCTTGGCTTCCTCGGCCGCCATGGCCACGCCTTCGATCGCCAGGAAGAACCAGATGGCGAACGGAATCGCCGCGAACATGCCGGGAATCGCCGCCAGGCTGAAGCCGTCTTGCCCCGACCAGCCACCCTTGGTGAAGTTGGCCATCGAGAAACCGGGCGAGACCACGCCCATGAACACCAGCAATTCGAAGATCGCGAGCACGGTCACCACCAGCTCGAACGTGGCTGCGATCTGCACCCCGACGATGTTGAGGACCATGAACACGATGTAGGCCGCCACCGCCGCCATCTTGGGATCGATGGCGGGGAATTGCACGTTGAGATAAGCGCCGATGGCCAGTGCGATGGCCGGTGGCGCGAACACGAATTCGATCAGTGTGGCCGCACCCGCGATGTAGCCGCCGATGGGCCCGAATGCCGCCTTGCTGTACGCGAACGGCCCTCCTGCATGCGGAATGGATGTCGTGAGTTCGGTGAAGCTGAAGATGAAACACGCGTACATGGCGGCGATGAACAACGCAGTGATCGTGAAGCCGAGCGTACCGGCCGAAGCCCAGCCGTAACTCCAACCGAAATATTCGCCGGAGATCACCAGCCCGACGGCAATGCCCCAAAGTTGCAAGGTGCCCAGACTCTGCTGCAGCGCTGGGCCTTTGCCGCCGCTGCCCGGTGTGTCGCTATGTGTTGACATGATGGTTCCTTGAAGGTGTGCGTTGTAATGTCAAGCCCGTATGTGCACCGATATCGCATGCACAAATTATTCACAAATCTGGTGCACGCAAATCAATACAGGCAGGCATCATGCAAAGTTGATGCCAAGGCCTGGGCGACTGTCCATGCAAGCATCGGGCCATGCGCTAACATCGCCGCTCCATTCCGCCCCGCCCCGCCGACTTCCCATGCCCGCCTATTCCTTCGAAGCCATCGATGCCCAGGGCCAGACCCGCAAGGGCGTCATGGAAGCCGATACCGCCAAGGCCGCACGTGGCCTGCTGCGTGCGCAAGCCCTGGTGCCGCTGTCGGTGGAGCCGGTCAATGCCGGCGGCAAGGCCGATGCGGCCGGTGTTCGGCGCGGCGGCTTCTTGGAGCGTCGCGTGTACAACGCCACCGGCCTTGCGATCTGGACACGGCAGCTCGCCGGCCTGGTGTCCTCGGGCCTGCCGCTGGAGCGCGCACTCACCGCGCTCACCGACGAGGCCGAAGAAGAAAACCAGCGCAACCTGCTCGCCGCGCTGCGCGCCGAAGTCAATGCCGGCGCCCCCTTCGCCAAGGCGCTCGGCCAGCACCCGCGCGAGTTTTCGCCGATCTACATCGCCGTCATCGGCGCGGGCGAACAAAGCGGCAACCTGGGCATGGTGCTGGAACGGCTGGCCGACGACCTGGAAGAGCGCCAGGCGCTGAAGTCGAAACTCATCGGCGCGGCGCTGTACCCGGCCATCGTGACGCTGGTGGCCATCGCCATCGTGCTGTTCCTGGTCGGCTACGTGGTGCCGCAGGTGGCCAACGTGTTCGCCGGCACCAAGCGTGCGCTGCCCTTCCTCACCGTGGCCATGCTGGCCATCAGCGGCGTAGTGCGCAACTATGGCTGGCTCATGCTGATCGTGCTGGTGCTGGCCGGCATCGGCGGCCGGTTCGCGCTGGCCAATATCTTCTTCCGGCAGAGATTCGATGCCGCCTGGCTCAGGCTGCCGCTGGTCGGCCGGCTGGCGCGCGGCTACAACGCGGCACGTTTCGCCGGCACGCTGGCCATGCTGGCCGCCGCCGGCGTGCCGATCCTGCGCGCGCTGCAGGCCGCGGCCGAGACGCTGGGTAACACCGCCATGCGCGCCGATGCGCTCGACGCGCTGGTGCTGGTGCGCGAAGGCGCGCCGCTGGCCTCGGCCATGGCGCAGAAGAAACGTTTTCCCGGCCTGGTCAGCATGTTCGCGCGGCTCGGCGAGCAGACCGGCCAGTTGCCGCTGATGCTGCAGCGCGCGGCCAACCAGTTGAGCCTGGAGGTACAGCGGCGTGCGATGGCGCTGGCCACGATCCTCGAGCCGCTGCTGATCGTGGCCATGGGCCTGGTGGTGATGCTGATCGTGCTGGCCGTGCTCATGCCCATCATCCAGCTCAACCAATTCGTCAGGTGACGCAGCCCGCCACAACCAAGGTCACAGCCCATGTCCCCCACCCTCAACGACAAACTGGTTGTCGCCATTTCCTCGCGCGCGCTGTTCAACCTCGAAGAAGAAAACCGCCTGTTCGATGCGGGTGACGACAAGGCCTACATGCGGCTGCAGTATGAGCGCCTGGACCTGCCGGCCCAGCCGGGCGTGGCGTTTTCGCTGGTGCAGAAGCTGCTGGCGTTCAACGACGACGGCGTGAAGCGGGTCGAGGTGGTCATGTTGTCGCGCAACGATCCGGTCAGCGGCATGCGCATCTTCCGCTCGGGCAAGGCCAACAACCTGCAGCTCGAGCGAGGCGTGTTCACCCAGGGGCGTGCGCCGTTCGGCTACCTGCGCGCGCTGGGGGCGCATCTGTTCCTGTCGGCCAACGAGAAGGACGTGGGCGACGCGCTGGCGCTGGGTTTTCCGGCGGCACGGGTGCTGACGGAATCGATCCAGGCCAGCAAGACCCATCCGAACGAAGTGCGCATCGCCTTCGACGGGGACGCGGTGCTGTTCAGCGACGAGGCCGAGCGCGTCTTCCAGGCCGAAGGGTTGGACGCCTTCCAGCGCCACGAGACCGACAAGGCGGCCGTGCCGCTGCCAGACGGCCCGTTCAAGCCGCTGCTGGCCGCGCTGCACCGGCTGCAAAGCGCCGGCACGCCGCGCATGCGCATCCGCACCGCGCTGGTCACCGCACGCAGCGCCCCGGCGCACGAACGCGCCATCCTCACGCTGATGAACTGGAACATCGCGGTGGACGAGGCCATGTTCCTCGGCGGCCTGCCCAAGGGCGAATTCCTGCGCGAGTTCGAGCCCGATTTTTTCTTCGATGACCAGACCGGCCATGTGATGTCGGCGGCCCAGCATGTCCCTGCAGGACACGTGAGCAGCGGAATCAAAAACCTCGGCTAAACCTCGACCGCCTGCGCCGCATACCGGCGCACCAGGCTCAGCAGTTCTTCTTCGGGATACGGCTTGCCCAGGTAGTGGTTCACGCCCAGGCTGCGCGCGTGTTCGCGGTGTTTCTCCGCCGTGCGCGACGAGATCATCACGATGGGCAGGTCTTTCATGGCTTCGTCGCCGCGGATGTTGCGCGCCAGGTCGAAGCCGTCCATGCGCGGCATTTCGATGTCCGACAGCACCAGCGCTGGCCGCTCTTCACGCAAGCGTTCCAGGGCCTGCAGCCCGTCGGCCGCCAGGCTCACGCGGTAACCCTCGCGCTTGAGCAGGCGCTGCGTCACGCGGCGCACGGTGATGGAGTCGTCCACCACCAGCACCAGCGGCACCTCCTGCGGGGCAACGTGCGGCAGGCCGCCAGTGCCGTCTTCGGTCGTATCGTGCGCGGCCAGCCACTGGCGTGCCTGCGCGCTGTACACCGTGCCCAGGGCGACCGGGTTGTAGATCAGCACCACCGCGCCGGACGCCAACACCGACATGCCGGCCAGGCCAGGCAGCCGCGAGAGCTGCGGTCCGAGGTTCTTGACCACTACTTCCTGGTTGCCCAGCACTTCGTCCACATGCAGCGCCAGCCGCTGCGCGGCGCTACGGAACACCACCACCGGGCTGTGCTTGCCCACCGGCTCGGTGCTGCATGGAGAAGACTGCAGCAGCACACCGGCCCAGAAGAACGGCACCTGTTCGCCGCCAAAGGCAAATGTCTGCCGCTGGTAGGCCTGGTCGAGTTCGGCCGCCGGGGTGCGGTGCACCAGTTCGATCAAATTCGCCGGCACGCCGATCGACAAGGCACCGGCGCGCAGCATCACCACCTGCGTCACCGCGGTGGTCAACGGCAGCACCATCTTGAACTGCGTGCCCTGCCCGACCTGGGTGCTGGTCTCGATACGGCCGCCGAGCGCCTGCACCTCGGCACGCACCACGTCCATGCCAATGCCGCGGCCCGAAATTTCCGAGACCTGGTCGGCGGTGGAAAAACCGGGCGTAAAAATCAGATCCGCGACCGCGGCCTCGTCCAGCGGCTGCCCGTCCGTGATCAACCCCTGCTCGCGCGCCTTGGCACGAATGCGCTCCAGGTCCAGCCCCGCACCGTCGTCGGCAAAAGTCACCGAAATGTCGTTGCCTTCGTGGTGCAGGCCGATGCGGATGGTGCCGGCAGCCGGCTTGCCCGCGTCAGCGCGCACTTCATGTGTTTCGATGCCGTGGGCAATGGCGTTGCGCAGCAGATGCTCGAACGCGGGCGACATGCGGTCCAGCACGCCGCGGTCCATTTCGATGGAACCACCGGTGATGTCGAGCTTGACCTGTTTGCCGGTGTCCTTCGAGGCTTGGCGCACCACGCCGTACAAGCGCTCGGCAATGCCTTCGAATTCGACCATGCGGGTGCGCAGCAGGTCACGCTGCAGCTCGCGGGCCTGGCGCGCCTGGGCCACCAGGTCGTCTTCCGTGCCTTCCACCGTGCGCTGCAGGTTGCGCTGCACCGTGGCCACGTCGTTGACCGACTCGGCCATCATGCGGGTCAGCTCTTGCACCCGGGTGAAGCGGTCGAATTCGAGCGGGTCGAAACCCTGCGCCGAGTCCTTCACCAGCGCCAGGCGCGACTGCATCTGCGATTCGGCCTGCACCTCGATCTCGCGCAATTGCTGGCGCAGGCGCTCCAGGTTGCCGGTCAGGTCGGTCAGCGAGCCGCGCAGTTGGTTGAGCCGCGCCTCAAGACGCGTGCGGGTGATGATCACCTCGCCGGCCTGGTTCACCAGCCGGTCGAGCAGTTGCGAACGCACCCGCACCGACTGGTTGGCCATCTGGCGCGGCGCGGGCAGCTTGGTGCCGGGCACATCCATCACCATGCGGGCCGCAGGTCGCATCTCGACTGGTACAGCGGCTTCGGCCGGCTCGGCCAGGGCAGCATCGCTGATCGGCAACACCACCGCGCTGCCAGCGGCACCCGGCAGGTGTATGGCGCGCAGCACGTCGAGCTCGGCTTGCAGCACGTCGAAGTGCGACAGCAACGGTTCAATCTGCGCGGCCTGCGGCGCGTCCGAGCCGAGCCGTTCGATGGCGGTCTCCAGCCGATGGGCCAACTCGCCCAGCCGCAAGCCGCCGGCCAGCCGTGCGCTGCCCTTGAGCGTGTGCAGCGCACGCAGCACTTCGTTGCGCGCGCCGGTGTTTTCGGGCCGGGCGCGCCATTGGCGCAAGGCACCGCCGAGTTGCGGCAGCAGCTCGGAAGCCTCTTCCTCGAAGATCGGGAACAGGTCGGTGTCGATGACGTCGATCACGTCGATGTCGTCGTCGAAATCCGTGCCCGAGGCCACCGCACGGGCCATGGCCTCGTCGATGCGCCGGTCGGCGGCGTCGCTGGTCTCCAGCTCGCTCGCCAGCGGGGAGAAAGAGGGCAAGGTCTCGCCGAAGCTCGAAGGCGTGTCACCTTCGGTGGAGAAGAAGGCCAACGCAGGATCGACTTCCTTGGCCTCTTTGCTCTCCTCGGCATGTTCTTCCATCGGCTCCGTCTGAAGCTCGGGCGCGGTGCCCGGCGTGGCCGGCGTGGACTCCATCACATCGCGCAGCGCCTGCAGCACGGTCGGGCTCGGCTCTTTGAGGAAACCCGCGGCAAACTGGTGCAGCAGGCGGCGGATGTCCTCGGCCGCGTCGGTGAACACACGTGCATGGTGGGGTGTGCCCGCGGCTTCCATCTGCACATGGGCCAGCGCATCCTCCAGCGCCCGCGCCATTTGCGACAAGGCCTGGAAACCCACGGTGGCCGAACTGCCGGCCAGGGAATGCGCCAGCGCCACCGTCGAATCCGGCAGCGGCTGGTGCAGCTCCAGCGCCCATTCGTTGAGCTCGGTCAACAGGCGGCGCGACCATTCGTCGGCCTCGTTGAGGTAGACGTTGTAGAGTGGAATACCGATGCGCAAGGTACCGATGACCTTGACGGCATCGCTTTCGGGCTCGGATTCGGCGACTGGCACCGGGGCAGATGTTGGCTCTTCGACCTCCGCCGTTTTTTCAACCAGCGCGGACTCGGCCTGGCCGGCTTCGTCGAAGGCCAGTTGCTCCGCAAAATCGAGCAATTCGGGCTCGACCCATTCGGCCGCTTCGAGTGGCTGAGCCTCTTCGATCTTCTCGGCTGGCAGGGCTTCGAGGCCGTCCACCACATGGACGGCCTCGGCCTCTTCCACAGGTTCTTCCACGACCTCCATCGACGCCAGTTCATCGGCGACCTCAAGCGCATCGGCCGCGTCGAATGTCTCCAGCTCGGCAAGAGCAACCGGTGGCGGCTCTTCGAGACCGGCCGGCGGCAAGGCCGGCGCGGCATCGGGCTCGGATACGGATTCACTCGCGAGATCGCCGAAATCGAAGTCGATGAACTCGGCCGATGGCACGGCGTCCACAGCCAAATCTACGGCCCCAGCTGGCTCGACCGGCGGGATCTCCTGCACCGTTTCGGCGAAGTCAAACTCGGCGAATGGTGGCTCGGTGGCCGCGTTTTCTACAGCGGCCATTACCTCTTCCGGCGGCAGCGGCGCCGGTTCTGCCGCAGCTTCTTCGACCTCGGGCTCGCCCGCCAGTCCCATGACCTGCAGTGCCAGCGGCACGCTGCGCCCCTCGAGCCGCAGCGCATCGGCGGCGACCCGGAAAGGCTGGGCACGCCAGGCGTCGGCCGCACCGACGGCAATGTCTTCCACCCACAGACTCAGGCCGCGCAAGGCGTCGTCCGACAGCTTCAGCAGCGCCGGGCTCGCGGGTGTCTGCTCGGCCAGCCAGCTGTTGAGCAACTGCTCCATCGCCCAGCCGGCCTCGCCGAACTCGTTGAGACCGACCATGCGCGCACTGCCCTTGAGTGTGTGGAAGGCGCGGCGCAAGCCGGTCTGCGCGCCGGCAGCCGACGGTTCGCCGCGCAGTGTTTCCACCGCGGCCAGGCCGTTTTGCACCACTTCGCGGGCTTCGTCGAGAAAGATGTCGCGCAACTCGTCGTCGTCTTCGTCACCCTCTTCGGCCACCGCATCCAGCGAGGGGCCGGGCGCCGGGACGTCGGCCGTCAGCGCGTCGGCCGTCAGCGCGATTTCGGGCAAGGCCACCGGGGCTTCCTCGGCATGCTCCGCTTCGAATGGCTCGGGCACTTCGGCTACGGCTTCCTCCGTATGCAGGGCCTCGACCAAGGGCGGCAAAGGTTCGGGCGCGGCTTCGGGCTGCCACACGGCTTGCGGGGCCGTCTCATCTGCGGCGGCAGCACCTTCGAGCGTGGGAAACCCGGTGTCTTCAGCGGCGGCCACGGGTTCTTCGGCCACCGGCTCGGCCTCTTCCACGCGGTGCGAGGCCGTGCGGCCCATCACCAGTTTGAATTCGCCAGCCTCTTCGTCGTACAAGAAGAGTTTCTTGGCCAGCGTGGGCTGGTAGGCCAGCATGTCGATCAGGAAGCCCAGCGCGCCCAGGCTGTTGCCGAGCTTGTCGAAACTCGCGGCGCGGGCCGCGGCGTCGCTCAAGTCATCGGTGATGAAATGGTCCACGGTTTCGCGCATGCGCATCACGGCATGCGAGGCCTGGTCCAGCCCCAGCACCGACATCACGCCGCGCATCTGCGACAACTGGTTCGACACCTTGGCCAGCGGCACCTTTTCGCGCGGCGTGCGGAAAAACTGGTCCAGCGCCTGCTCGACTTCGCCGAGCGCGCTGCGCAACTCGTCCACCACGCTGCCCATGGTCTGGCGGTCGCTCACGCGGTGGTAGAGATCTTCCATCCACGGATCGAGCGGCTCGGGCTGACCGCCGCGCATCACGCGCTGCAGCCGTCCGGCCAGCAGATTGGCGCGCTCGGCCATGTGCACGTTGGCCTGGTCCAGCTCTTCGTAGGCCGC
>Ga0307514_10001115_pt1 | contig 37447 bp, 31 predicted proteins | sample 16_EM_MG_FD_203088 | JGI IMG/M metagenome (GOLD analysis project Ga0307514, IMG submission 203088) | Populus trichocarpa ectomycorrhiza microbial communities from riparian zone in the Pacific Northwest, United States - 16_EM | ecosystem: Host-associated > Plants > Roots > Unclassified | place... | reverse complement strand
TCACTCCAGAATTAACTACGAGTGTTGATAGGTTCAGCTATTGGAGCACTTTGAGGAATCCCAGACACTTGAAGAAATCTCATGCCTTGGACAAAAAAATAAGTGAAATGTATAGGAACATTAACCGTGAGTAGGGAAAGCAATTTACTTCGTTATTTCACAAATTAAATCCCTAGCCCCTACTGCCTTCATAGCGTACAATTCTACAACCCGCATTCAGAGTAATCTAGAAAATTGGCCCCTGTAAATTACAAACTAACTAGAATGTTTTGATAGGCGGAATTTTTTTCGTATCTTGCACGTTGGTTCTAACAGAAATTTGGAGCCATAGCGCGGAGACTATAGGGTGCCAGATTGCCATTCCAGTATGAGTATCAATACTAGCAACCTTGAATTCAGACAAAAAGCAACAGTATACTATAGCGCCCATTTCCCTGAGACTTCTTCACCTGATGTCCCATCGCTAAACCCATTTTATATCTAATAGTGGAACCCCGCAAAAATAAAAACGATCACCTCCGACATTAATCCAATACAAACCACCCACTGGGTATCTACTTACAGGTGAATATATGTTCTTGGTAACAGCACTGGCAAATATTATACAACCAGAGCAACTCTCCCACTCTGTGACAAATGCAGGAAACAAGTCAAATAAACGCAGGTATATAGTGACGGAACAAGCTAGCACCCCAAACGTACTCAGGTAACTGAGAAACATAAAGCCCTAGAATGGCGCTTGTGCTTCGTAAGTCTCACCATAACCACTTCGATTTCTTAGGTGCTGGGTGGGGTGGACCATCGATCTCTACCCAGCTTAAACGCTGCTTGGCCATTTTCTGTACCCGCGGTGTAGTATCTGCATGTACTCCATCGTCTTTTACCCAACGGGAATTTTGCGTTGTCGTCTTCTTTATGCGGTCGCGCCATGCTTTCCTCCAGCCCTCGGCAACGCTATGCTGTTTCAGGGCCTTATGTTCCGCTGATGCTCCTCGTGATAATACCAGTGGTATAGGTTCGACGCTAGCAGCATTTAGAGCTCCACGACTGTTCAGTTTCTCACCGGCACCGTAAACGAGCCTACCCAGATCAATGGGTTTCTTGAGTGCGGCGGGGTCCTCGTTGATGCCCCCTTCATTGCGCGAGTCATCTGTATAGACAGAGGTCCCCAAGGTGAGCTCCCCCACCGCAAGGGCGTTGGCGGATGGGGCCTGAGCTGTTGCCCAATCCGGGTAAATCGACACTGGGAACCTGGCAGATGGTACAAAATCAAAAGCCTGTGCACAGAACGCCTTATTGTTACCCACGTTTTCTTTGAACCTTTGACTATAATTTCGCAGTTAAGTGGTTAGCCTTGAAATTTTGCAGCCTTTAGGTAGTATTCGGGTGTTACTTACAGAGGTTGCATCGAGCGCTCTCCGACCTGATGGAAGACCGCCACGACACCTGTTGAAAGCTCCTGTTCCGTGAGGTTTGTTGATAAACGAAGAGAGATACGATCGGCGTTCAGTTGCTGATTGGGAGAGACTCGCAACAAATGGTCAATGTGCTGTTGTTGTGGCGTTCCGTATAGATAGAACGGCATCAGGGCTGGATAACTAGGATCCAGTGCATTCGAAGCGAGGGGTTCATTAACAATCACCTGGATATTGGTGACTTCGAAGTTTTCGGCAAGTTGAGGGCGCCCAGGCGCTGGATGGCCGATATTCATAACAGCCTTAAAATGTCCGTCTCTGAGGAGATCTGACAGAAGTGTTTTATCCACAGTTCTCAGGGTGAAAAACTCCCCAGGGTGTGTCTCCTTGAACTCTACATACTTTGTCATCACTTTATGGGGAAGATCACCAGTCATGATGACTTGGTAGCGGCGTGGTGCAACATTGAACTGTGGCAGGTACACTAAGTGGACTTTATCGGTACCCTGCATGACAAATGTGTGGTGCTCGGGGTTAACCGCATTTCTCTTCAGAACACTCTGAAAAGAAACAAATATGCGTCAGCCTCCAGAACCCCAACTCAAATCCAATTAGGTCAAGCAGCCGTAGTTTTGGACTCACTTGAATTTCTTCTCGCGCCACCTTCTCGAACTCGTCTGCTATGACTTTAATGAAGTTGTTCGCTGTTGGCCAGGGACTCATCGTGACGGTAACCAACACGGTTAGATCCTGATCACCCTCGAGTCCCAGCCGGCGTTTGAATAAGTCCAGACACTCTCCATACGCCTGTTGCGCAAGACTGGTAGAGGTTAGCAGAAGAGGCCGTTCTTGTGCTTTATCGTCTTTCGACCCGAGAGAGAGGCGTTGGAAAATGCGACTGTTCAAGTAATTTGCCTCCTCCTAGGTTCCAGGTTTCACTGTTAATGGCATGACCCTGAGGCTGAATTGAATTTGAACTTACAACGTCCATATTTACTCTCCCGTTGACTTTGAAGTTGCACGCGAAAGCATTGATCATAAGATCGCTTCCTAGCTCAGACAGCAACTGCATAGCCTCCACATTACCAAGCAAATCGGCGTTCTCTTTATTAATGATTCGATCCCGAATGAATTTCTTCTGGGCCGCAACCTTCACCGGATCTGGATGGAGAAGATTTTCCTTCTCCGCTGGTAGCAGGTTCAATGGTCTCACGATGAGTTCGTCGTCATCGTCTTCTGTCATGGTGGCCCAATGGCAATAGAGCTATTTTTATGAAAGTATGTGAGCGTGAGTTTTTGTAGTCATGTGGGGAAGAATTAGTTACCCTCGTGCAGGAAAATGTTGCTTCACCTAGTAGCGCCCCGTATCCTTTGTAGTTCAGACCAATCACCTCATGGGATAGGTATGTCCCAACGGCAGCCGCGCCGGGTTTACTCCCCTCAACTCCGTAGACCCCAATATTTTCGGATTCTCCTTCATGGGCCACAATTGGGCTTGTCCAAGTCACTTGATAGCGCATCCTTGCGTCTCTATAGCATAGAGCCCCAGCTGGGTAAGGGCAGTAACCAGATCTGTTTGCAGAAGTCAGTGTGAGCCGTGTGCAGCTAGGATGAAGAATATGGTACCCACTTATGTGGATCAACTGTGATACTGTCGGCCTGGCCATATGCTCGGAGCTGCGTCTTGGTATATGATTGCAAGGACATACTCGGGACATAGCTTGGATCGTTACAGAGGCTTTGGAGTTTAGCGTCCTCTGTCGGGAGATCACGCAACATGCTCGCAAAGTAACCACCCCAAGCAGCATCACAGTGCACAACAAATGAGAGCCCCCTTTCCTCGAATTTGTTGCGAAGTTGGATTATTTCCACAAGGGGGTCGACGGCACCTTGCTCGGTTGAACCCATGATGGCGACCACCATGTAAACGGGAGTCTTTGATTTTATGCAATTTTCCAACTTCTGCTCGAGATTCTTGACACACATCCGGGCAGCATAATCGATTCGCACATCAATAACGTTGTTACGCCCAATCCCAACAATAGCTGTAAAATGTGAAATCGAATTGCAAATATTAGTAACCCCAATCCAAGATAATTGAAGGTATATACACGGGTTGACATACCTGCTCCCTTAGGCCAGGAATAGTGCCTTGTCATCCCCACAAACATCTGTCCAGCCTCAATATTCTCTGCAGGGAACAACTTTTTCTCAATGACATCCTTGCCCAGGGTTTGAATCAAGAATGGATCCATGGCACTCTGCAGGAAGCTTTGAGTGATTCCATACTCTTGAAAAAGTCGATCTGGGATATTGAGGATTGTGGAAGGCTTCAGATTCAACAACTCCCATACTGTGCACTCTCTGAAAGGCTTCCTTTGGCCATTGGCCAGCGTTACCCTAAATTGATTCTTTTCGCCCGTGACAAGAAATTTCAGCATGCCCTCAGTTGTAGCAAGTCTCAGTGAAAGGGGGTAGAATTTGAGGTTCCGGGCTGTGAGAATATGCATTGGTACTGTTAAGTGTCTGTAACCTGGTCTATCAGGGTAAAGTCTTGACTAACCTGCCCACGTAGCCTCGAGATTGGCAATTGAGCCGTCCTACGCAGAACAATTAGCAGGGAGTCGGTCTGGTTTCCGAGTCAGTGCACCTACACAGGTGATATGGCCCCAAGAAATGGGTGGTGGCGGGAAAACCATGGGTGTGGGCGATCCTGCGGTATGGTACCCGAGCATCTTGCAAAGCTGTTGCCCAACTGTCAACTCAACGATTGTGGTGAAAGGACTAGACTCCAGCGCAACGTTATTTGGGTTGTAAATCATCGTGGTTAAATCTGAGATCCAGTGTCCTTTTTAGCCTCGTTTCAGTACGCAAGATTTCGTGCCCTCGGCAGGGGAATACACACATCCAATGATTGCGGGCATGGATACATCCATATTCATGTGTCCATTATATCTCGGGGACCAGAAGGGAGTCGAATGCTCCGCGAGCATTGAGTCAATAGCGGACAGGTGAATATCTAACTTCCTCATACTCTCCAGGAATAACTCAGAAGCCTGCATTGTTGGAGTGATAAATGCCTGATCAGAGGGATACAGGCTCTTGCGGGTATTCTTTTGGTTATCAAGAACTCTCTTAAAGAATTCTTCGAGAAAGGCAAAGTTTTCGGCCTTTGGCCCGAGAAACCAAGCCGCAATTGCATCATGGCGAGATGCCTCGCCCGGGAAGCTGGGCGAGAGGGAATAGTAGGACATGGTTGATTGTAAGCCAGTTGCTGGTCTGATGGGACGTGGGAACTGGGTAGTGTGTGGTGAGTGATCGTGAGTTATTCGACAATCAGTAGTCTCGAAACTGCGGTGACAGGAGAAGTAGTTGGATTCTTAAATACCTGGAGCCACGGTCTCCCTTCGTTAGCCTACTGGGAGTTGTACTGGCCCTAGCCCCCACAAGCAAGCGAGATAGCTGTTTTTTGTAGATACTGCTACAGTGCTACCCGCCCATCGGCATGCACACATACGTTTACATCTAAAGGTGGAGCTACAATACTACCGAAATTTTAATTTACAACTGGCGCTAATAGTTCAGGCGTTCTCGCGAAATCAATCGCAAGTGGTGTTAGTTTGCCACGAAGGGAGGAGTTTATGCAGTTCCCACCTTCTGCACGGACGCACAGGGTCACATTTTGCATTAACCTCGGGTTTGAAGATTCTAGTGAATATGGTAGGGCTCTTTTACACCTGTGTAACCTACTCTATAACCCAACATCCAAAGGCTAGTAGTCCAAAGTTTCCTGTGTGGGGAAAGTGCTTTGGTTCCGGGGCTATGCCCTGGAGTCGCGAGACATGCGCCGGGGCGACCCCCTTGTTTTCATACTAAAGCCATACTCTTCCCACGTTAAAGTCACTTTGGGCTTGTATGGGTACAGGGGGGGGGGTGCGTGCCGACGCATGTTTCGTGACCTCAGGGGATAGTTCTTCAAGTACATATACCGCCTACCCGAAAAAGCACCACGCTCAGTCTATAGTTAGGCACAACCCCCACCTGCACCATGGTACCAGTACCACCCGGCCACAATATGAATCAATCAAATCCCCCACAAATCTCCTGCACGTACAGATGGACAGGTTGACGTTTTGTCAAGGAAAGCCCGCTACTCGGATCTGGGTGCATAGTAATTCGCGTACCAGACCATCGTGACGATAGATTGCGAATATACATACTGTAAATGACGCTGGATACGGCCGAGCCTCGGATATTGGTCTGAATGCGAAAACGTACGGAATGTGCCGGAGGCCTAATTTGTATAGCAGTATTCAGTACTGAACTGATTATGATATTTAAAGGCTAGTGTCAGTACATACAGCGACCACAATTGCGAAAAGTGATCTCGTGGCCAGTGCGAAAAGGGTAAACCATCATGAAAGGAAACCCCTGCATTAACCAATGTCCATAAGACGCTCCCAGCACCATAGCAGATATCTAAACAAGTCGAAGTTTGTTCTATTCCCACAACGCATATCTTGTAGCCCGTAAGTATTCGGATTGCCAGGGGTTTCTGCCAAAAAGTGCTATATATTTCAAATGTTCATCAAGTGGATGGAATATCATGGAAACAGAACCTCCTGACCCGCCTCCATTCCAAAACATATAAAGCCATCTGTCTGATAGGACTACTGATGAAAGAGATAAATGGGGTTGTGACTCGAGATGCAACTACATATGTATAAATTGCTCTTCCAGGATAGATATATTTCGGAGCTTTGAGGCTCCCTTCGGGGGAAAGGCGTATAGACCTCAAAAAAAAATATTCCGGAGCGTTACAACTCAACTCAAGCGAATCCCGAATTCGAACGCTTTTGAGGCTGGTTCTGTATGTTCGGCGCGTGGCAGATACTGTGTTAGAGTATTGCGCTGTGCACGATAAGTGTCATATATTCAGACGTGCAGCTGTCATAACTTTTCCCGGTTTGCCCTTCCCCGCCCGCACCATTGGCGGGAAATTCTGTGGGGGCTACTCTAACTTCGATCTTGATGCCTAATATTCTGAAATCCTTTGGACTCTTTTTTGATTGAGGGGCCTCCATTGAGCAGCTCAGTTGCATGGACTTAGTGCACCTCGTGAATACCTGCATAATAATACTCATTCTCGGAATAGGAGAACATTTTTTATGTGGAGATATGTAGTTCTTAAACCCGAGCCTTGAGTCTTTTCACAGTCCATAGAAAGTGAAAGATGTACTTTCTATATGCTGCAAAAATATGAATTAGAGGTCTGTGCTTCCCCCAAACCTGACTGTTTAGGAAAACGAAGCTCTGATTCTGAAACCCCATAATGTCCTCAGAATCAATACCAAAAAATCCAGAAGTAGGAAACACGTAATCTGCCGAAGGAGCACGTGACTAACTAAGCAATCGGTTTTTTAATATGCATACCACTACGCTCCCCTGGCCTCTGTGCGCCCATAGGCTGCTTCCCCGCTCTCTCCTTGGTGCTCCGTGTGCGCGGTATTGCATTTTACCGTCAATCCGTAGTTGCGTTACAGGTTTAACCCCGGAATGTTATTGCGAACACATAACACCTGGGAACCAGGGAGCCCGACTAGTAAAATTCTAGGCAAACATTTTGCGACGGTTGGTTTATCCATTCTGGTGCCAAGGTGAGTGCAACATTAGAATTCTGCCTGCACGTGGGTAGGTAAACCTCGGGGCACTCGATGGTGGTAACTGTTGAATTCGGGGTACCCATCTTGTATTCTCGCTGCAGGGTACATAACTTTTTGCCACTTGACTCTTTTTTTTTTTTTTAAGCTGTTGAGCGTTAGCCTAAGAGATGGTTTGCCACTTGACTGCTGCACATATATGACCTGTGATATTGGACAGACACCCCATAATATAGCGCCGGATGCTATTACATCCGTTGACATCCCAATTCGTGAATTACAGTATCCTTGATCCCTGACTTGTCTAAATAACGGAATAATGGAACGGTGTGTGGGCTGTAACGGGCAATGTTCATGATCTGGTTTTTCCTTCGTTGAGCAGGATCATCAGGGCTAGTTTGGAGTGCAGTTGATGGAATGTCCATTCTAACATTCTGTAACCTTCTATATAGTAAAATTAATGCTAGCACAGCCACCTTATAGCCTGTTCTCGTGCCCGGCCTCTATATTATGCCCCTTGGTAAAAGAGACTTATCAATTTTATTTAATTGTCTTGGCAGCGCAGAGAGTCCCTAAGGCTCCCTTCGGGGGAAAGGCGTATAGATTAAAAAAAAAAAAAAATGCTAGCGCAGGCCATTCGAATCCTGCCTCCCCCAAAGATTTTTCTAACAGCCAAGGTTTGGTTCTCCCCATGCTTAGTCAGTGAAGTTCATACTGAGACTAGCCTGAATGGGCCTTGGTAGTGGAGGATGGTGTGGCATGTTGTTCCGTGCGCAAACCAAAACCTTCAAAGGGGAACGGGGCGTCTCATAGCCTAAGGCTCCCTTCGGAAGACGTACAGACTTCAAAAAAAAAATGCTAACACAGGAGGTACAGCGTGGGAAAAAGCCAGATCCCCGCAGTACCCTACATCTCGACTTCCAGTTGAGCAAATCTGCCGCTCAGTCTGGTTAGCACGTCACGGTGTTTACAAGCGTTACAGAATACCGATATATGAATTGTACATAATAGATAGGCGTATATACATATACCTACGGAGTACATAACACCAAGGTATCTAGCGTCGAGCTCGACATGGGTCCTGACGTAATAACCAAGGTGTCCTTTCCGAATTCCTTCAGGCATCTATCTGGCTTCCTGGTCCGCTGTGCACGCAGCTGTTAAGCAATACTCTATAGCTCTGTAATTGACCTGATGTAATTCAAGGGGTGCTTATCCGAACTACCATGGTAGCCGCCCTACGCTACGATATAGTGCCGTCTGGCAGAACAATAATTAAATATTTCCCCACTTCCGTATATTACGGATCAGAGTATCAATTGTTGTACGTTCACAAAGTCGTATCACTTCCCCCAATTTCCAGTTTCTCATTCTCGCATGAATCCGTTACTAGATTGCGAACGAAAGTGCGGATGTGGGTGACCACAGTATCTTCCATGCCTCTTATTGCTGCGTCCGAGAAGGCCTGTGTAATAACTCTACGCTTTCGCCCATGTAGAGTTTTATCAATGACTGTATGTGTATCGAGTGCATGTATATATGGAGGAATAACACTGTAAAATGAAGATTTTTGTGCATCTCCTCACCTAAAGTAGACTAGATGGAGAGCATTTGAAAATTGATTCAACACAGCTGCATTGTTGATGGAGATGAAGTTTAGTCCATCTCCAAGTATCAACTTATTAAAGCATTCATCACTAACCATATCTCCATTGTGCATGATACAAAACAAGGTGAGAATCACCAATACAAGTGTGATATACTGAATGCAGACTTGGGCATCCAGCTAATAGTAAGCCTGGCTACTCCGCCAATGGGGTGAACTGTCAAGTCGAAAGTGCCAGCCTCTCACCCATGAAACTTCCATCCAAATTTCTCTTCATCCATCTATTTGCATGATATGATCACAAGGGCAAGAAACAGCTAACATAGAAATTATATGTACATGTAATATGAGTCCATAGATGGCCAGGAGCACCAATTTTGAAGTGCTAGAATGATCGATGTACCTGGCAACCATCCCATTGCTTAGCGCTCTGTATAATTAATATATGATAATGAGGTCTAAATTGTCGAAAGTAAGTGAAGGCGTGGTGCTGAGCTTTATCGGACGAGGTGAAGACATTCCTGTCTAACCATACCATGCTCTCCCCCAATGGTTAAAGGGAGTTCGGAAACCTAATTGGGGTGCATGTGTGACACTTTGCAATAACAGAGGTAGAAGGTGGAGTGGGGTTCCCCTCAAAACTAGCATGGGTAATTGCAAGACTATATTCTCAGTGTATGAAATTGTCGGGTCGAGGGAACCATCTTCGAGGGGTGTGGAGCATATCGATAAACCATTCATCCAAAAGCGATATTCACTCGCTGAAGGTGGAAATAGGTAGCCGGTGGCCTACTTCTCTGCGGTTATGCGACATCTAGCTTGCCTTTTGCTAATAGTTCTTGAAGCTTGCCCCAGGGGATATGCCCTCGATATGATGGAATGTACTCTAAGTTCTATTGTTGCCGGGGTTTCTTATCCTTTTCTGTTAGCCATCGAGTGGTCGCATATCTAATACAATGATATATCCTGCGTAGGCATACTCTCGGGGAAGTAGTATGTATATCATCCCATTCCTCCTCCAGCTCCACTTTATCGATAGTATCTGGATGGAAAAAAGGGTCCAGAATGTCAGCAATAGTAGGACGGAAGGTGGTAGATACAAATAGAGAGTTAGTACTAGTATACCAGATACCAGCGCCATAATTGAAGATTATTCTACAATACCATAACTATAATACCATAATCTTGTATATCTCGGCTTAGATCCTCTAGACCATTGTCCTTAAGGGTATTTCCGTAAATGAGCATCAGGTGCTCTTAGTTTGCCGTCAGATTTTATGACTATTCCATGAATCTACCAAATCAAAGGTCTCTTGTCAAATAAATTGTATATAGAGTGCTTGATACCAGTGAAGCCGTGACCTTATACTTCATGAAAGAATGCCTAGCTGGTAACTTAAAACAATGATTATTAGGTCATATATGAATTAATAAACACACCTGCCACTTATTTGTTTGTCCTTTAGACAGCTGAGTCCACCAGGATTCAATTCGTATATTTGCAGTATACACTCAAACCTTGTTATACCAACCTCGCTACACCAGATTCCTTGCTACTGCATGGATTAGGCCAAAATTTGCTAGTGAGGCAGCTATATACTTGCTATACCGGGGCTGAGCTTAAGAGGATGGGACTAGATGAACAAAACGAACAAAAGTCGATTTGAGGTTGCGACCTAGCAGCAACACAGCCAGACTACATTGAGAGGGTGTCCTACTATCTTACCAAGTGCAGCTTTCATGTATGGAACCTCTGCTCGGTACAACGATGAACCAACCGCACTGCATGCAGATTGCAGCGACATACCTCTCGCCATAGTCTAGACTGAATACGAAAAAAAAAACAGAGGATGTCAACAGACTGGCCAATATGGATAGGTAGACCCTCGTCCGCAGGCTGCATGCAGTGCAGCAACTCATCGCAGTACCTATGATATCCCGGTACCTACGTCTATGGAGCCCTAGGCTATGAGATGGACCCCTGCCTCGCAGTACCGACACGTGGGGCTCCCAAATCACGTGCTGTCACCATCCGGTATCCGTGAGGGCCCTGATCCCTGTTAGCCAGGGCTGGTGCGCACTGAGTAGGACTGTCTGATGCTGGCCGATGTACTCACTCTCTTCGAACTCATGCGAAATTGCAGATACAGACAAGCGCTTAAAAGCTGGAGCAATAGTAGGAACTTGATAATTGCTACAAAAATATTGTAAATATTGATATCTTTCTCCAATTTTAGAGGAGAGCAGATTCCAGCGTAAAATTGGCTGCCTCCACTAATTTCCCAATCCCCACCAATATATGCAAGACAAAGTACTCCAAGGGTAGGTAGGTAGGACCGGATTGGGGCCTTTTTTCTGGTCCATATACCGAATTCACGTCTGCACAAGTGGGGCATGATGGAAGTGTGCAAATTACTCAGTGCAGCGATAAATTACTGCGATGCATTTTTGCAGCATTCAACTGGACTACTAGAGTACCTAGTTATCACTTCTGGCCTGCGAGCTGCATGCACCACAATAGTTCATGGGGGAGAGCCTACATAGACAGAAGCGAGGACGTACTATTTCACGTAACGATTTACCCAGGCTATCCGGCTAAGCCACAAGGTGGGGCGGACGTTGATGCCAACGTCAGTATTAATTTACTGATAAATGAAAAATGCATCGTATAGGTGTATAGAGGTGGCAAAACCGCCGCCAGGACACCCTATCTCAGTCGCTTACAGGAGTAAAAGAGTTACGGAAATACGTTCGTGTGACCTGCATGTGAGTACCGGGTTTAGGGATGCCTACCAATATGCGAAAGCCTCATCTGTTTTTCACGCCACTGGTCAGACCATTCACAGTTTTATCCTGAATGATGGCACTCACATGCAAGGTACAGTACTTTGTATCTGGGTCTGCCAGGTGCAGCTCCTCTCTTGACGTTGGCGGAATAGATACGGTACATCCTTCCTTAAGGTACGTAGGTAGTTGGTGATAAACATGTACATGGCTGCAATGGGTATGGTGTGATCTGAGTACCAAACTCATATACTGAAGCACATCATTCCGATTGTCAAGTCCCAGCGGATTGCGCATAAGAGTTGTCAGATCAATTGCAATTGCGGATACGTATACAATTTTTCTCTGACCGTGGGCTGACGGACAACAGTGAGCAGGTCCGCATGATCCTTTCCCTCAATCGGAGTTTAAACAACTACTATATAGCTATGTAATCAAAATTGCTTTTGCATACATCCTACCCGCGGCCCGGCGAACGGTATTGTCGGTAACTTAAGTGTCCACCACAACCTGATACTTTGCGAAAATGTGGCAGGACTATCTCCCGCCAAATCCAAGGCTCTTGCAATGCCCCCCAGACGCCTGTTTTTTGGCCCCGAGGGTTTTAAGCGTAATAGTCTGTGAACTAACAGCGCACTTGAGGCATTGCTCCACGACATGGTGGCGATTTTAATTTGGCTAGGGTCGCATGATCTGAAACCTCATTAAAATGTGTACTCGTATATAGAGTACATGTCACGCACCTGGATTCAGCCACTAAATAAGATAAAGTAGATGTGCGTCTGTTCGCTACGTGTACATATTCTGAATTCATTATATCGTGCATAGTATATGCGTATATATATCGCTTATGTACATATTTCTATTAAGGAAAACGGGTAAGTAATGCATTGAGAATGTATTTTCGCACTTATTGTACTTAAGTACATAGTTAGTCTAGTCTTGGTAGCTTAGACTAAAAGGGGTTTAAACTTGTTGTGGGATACATACATTTTAATCTAGGCCGATAGCTCAAGTATCTGTGCGCTTAGGTAGGCTAGGTAGTTGCGTTGCAAGGTGGATTTCGTTTCATGTAGAGTCCATATGTAGGTGTCAACCCAAATGAAATCCTACTAGACACCACTTTGGGGCCAGTCTGCAGGTAGGTATAGTACAAGCCGAGTTATATATGTACCCCCAGTCTGCCCATACAGAATCCGCTGCTATGGTGGAAATACAGTCCCCATTCCCAAATTATGTGGTAGTAGTTAGTTCATTACGTGCGTGTTACCCTGAAGAGGTGTCGAAGCCTCACCTGAATTGACCCTTAATGCCTTGATTATCAGCACAAGGAACGAAGCTTGTATTCGCTTTGGGGTTTTGGTGTGACGTAAGGAAATCGAGGTCATGTAGCCATGGGGCAGAGGCTGAAACGACTCGCAGGCTGGTGGCTAATTCACATTCCGCTAGGGCCCTGGCGGACCTTGCGGGAGAAGGAGGGGAGCGAGACTGGCATGGAGGTGGCTGCTGCTCTAGTCAGGGGTTTTACTTCGACGTTGCATCATGATCTAGAAGCTTACCTTATGGAGCATATTTCGCAAATCCGTGGCTGTCTTGGGAATTGGTATTCGGATAAAGTCAACTAGAAAAAAACTCATGTCACCAGAAAATACGTTCGCTGGGCGTAAATCGCCACTAGCTCCGATGGCACGACTTCCCTGGGGCATCTACTATCTTCATGTCTCACTCAACGCTTGCGCATTTTGATATATGGCGGGGATTATATGATCTATGAGGAGTACACAAGGAGAAACGTATTGGCTCTCAGATGAGAGTACATTTCAGAATACTTAGATGATGGCCGGTACTATCAACCAAATGAGAGGGCGTATGTAGAGTCCATAGCAGACTCTACTCCACACATCAGGGGGTACGGTCACCTCTTGGTTTAGTTCTAGCACGAGGCTGTTTTTACAACTAAGGTTCAAAAGGATAGTCATTAGGACGATCTGGAAACAGGCCCCCACCTTAAATGTGGAAGAAAGGTTCGAAATACCGCATAAACGAGCGAGCAAGGCTGTGGAACAGCAGGGGTCTTGCCCACCACTTTATTAGAGGGTCCCGCTCCCTAGCGCGACGGACAATGCGAAAGTTGGGTGACTAAATCATGGGCAGATCAGCTCATGAGTGTGGGGATAGATCGGGGTGCGGGGTGTGGCTTGAGCTGTTGCTTTGTTTGCGGCAGGGTTGCTAGTTTCGCTACAGGTACACTACTAGCGTTTCAAGTTCAAGAAATTTCTTCAAAGTTGACTTGAATTGGGCCTCGAATTAATACCCCACGATAAGCTTGTAGCAGGCATTGGTGAAAGCTAATTAGCCAATCTTTACTCAATTGACTGATGGTGATACTCATCTGTGACAGAAGGACGCTGCTTTCCTCAGCGGTGAGGGGTCATGAGACTAGGTAGTGGTCATGACTCTTCCAAACACCTTAATCGTGCGAAAACCACTAGTAACCATGCAGCCGAAAGGACTAATTGATCATGAGATTCAAACCGCTGTGAAGTGAAAATGCAGTAGGTATGAAATACAGAATTGTGACTATGATATTTCAGACGCAAATTTGAATGACAAAATGATAGAGAAACACCAACAATAAATAGTTTCCCTGCCTAATGCACAGTATACCTTTGATAGCCTGTATCCGTGTATCCACTCAAATTCTGTGGTAACAGAAGTAAACCTATACGATTTAAAGCTCCTGAGTTGAGAATACGCAAAGGGCTTCTTAATATATTACTGCTACGAGAGGATGGGTGTGATGTTATTGGAGGACCAGACTGTTCAGGGTAACTTGTGAACTAGTCAGACACAGTCTCCTACGGGAGTCATTCCCGGATCTCGTAAAGAGAAGAAACGTGTTTCAATTTATTTCGAAGTTATTCCAGACTTATTGCACAAATTCTACAGTACTATCTCACAACTGACTGCTAAATGAGGTAGTGTGAAGGGCCAGTAAGATACTACCTATTAGGACATTCCAGGATAGGCTGGTTGACACCGAATGGGTTACTACGTAGTCTGGGGGACCAATAAGCCAGCTCCATGCTGGTGGCTGCACCTAGTGGTGCGTACCGTATTACGGTGTATCCCCATGAGTACTACGGAATTTGTTGACTAAAAAAATGTGGGACCCGCATGTGGAGAGATGTATTTATGTATCCGTTTCCTGGATGCTTTATTCTCATTATTACAAAGGCCTAGATTCAGCTGAAAGTCTTTAATTTTCCTCCAAGGGATGCAAAATCAAGTTCAGGGTAATGCCACCAATCGACGTGGGGTGGACAACTTTACTACAGTATTCAAATGTTTGTGACATAATACTAGAATGTTTGTGGAATAAATCAGGTGGTACCGGATATACTTCTGGAATTATACCCACGCTTATGTCATGCCGTGGGTATTGCCCAATATTGCTGCAAGCTACACCAGTCGAATCCCCCTTCCTCAGGCGGCCGGGGATATGAATCTACACACCTCCAGGCTGGAAGCTGGGAGGCCCTCTTCATTCAGGATCTAGGGTTCAGAGCGGACTTAAGAGGGCTGATGAATGGCCGGTTCTCAGAATGTCGAGCTCTGTAAGTTGCCCCAAAGATTTACATTCTCGCTCTCGCTTCGGGCTGAATGTAGGGCTAAGTTTTGCTCCATTGTAGGCTTAATGAAGGCCCATACCCCTGCCTATATACCACAACCAATGGCGTATGGGTACTACCGCCCTTCAGGTTTTCCCTGTTGGGCCGCGTGCGTATATAGATGTGGAAGAACATCCAAGTTTGCTGAAGTCTATGGCAAGCCGTCTGCGTTCAACTATCAACCCCCACTACAGCACAGTAAACACAGATACTATACCAGGGGGAAATTCACCGCGTAGCGTGTTTGACGTTGATCCGTAACGGAGATACTTAATTGTTTAGAAATCTATTGTCATGCAAATAGGCTCGAATTAAAGCTAGAGTTATAATGAATACATAGAAGTAACCTGGCAGTGCCATTGAGAAGCAAGGAGAGATATATAGAATGGCAAGGAATTGGGGGGGTAGGAATTAAAGTGTCTACAGACCAAAAGTTGACATGATGGAAATATAGCCCCAAAGGACTTGTGGAGCCCAAGGTAGGTTGTGTGTGATATATAATATATGTAAAGGGGTAACGGATTATAGAATATAAATATATAGAGTTCTAGCATTTTACCTGTTCTCGTGCCCAGACACATTTTACCTAATTTATAGAGAAAAAAAGATGGTATAAAAATATATACCTATTTTTATATACATATTAAAGGATTAATATATTCTAACCTGGAAAGTTGTTTCAGGCTATAAATACCTATATAATAAACTAGCTTCTTAAACATAAGCAAAAATTTCTTAGTTATGTTTTTTTTTGGGAGTCATTATTCGTATTCAGCCTATCTAGACTATGACTTTAACTCTACTATACTCACTTCGATCTATAGCTGGTTCCTTTATATATTGTAAGGTTAATCAGATTATAATTCTATATATATTAGTTTACATATGCTTGGTAATATATTTTTTTTCCCTTAACGTCTACAATTTATATTTCAATCATGCCAATTTTTGGTCTGTACACGTTTTAATTCCTACCCTACCACTCTATATATCTCTCCTTTCCCCTCAATAGCACTCGCAGATTCCCCCCTATATACCCATTATAACTCTGCTTTAATTTAAGCTGTTTGCATGACAATAGGATTTTAATCCGTAACTGCGTCAAATCCGTAGTCACGTTACCGCATTTTTATGTAGTGATCCCCTACGGCTCCGCGAAATAACCCTTAGTAAGGATTATCAGAACTGAATTGCTTGAAGAGAAAAAAAACAGCTCATTACATGTGAAACTCCTAGGTATATATCCTATTCATCGGTATAACAACAGCATCTTATTCGCCTGGTAGAATCTTTTTACCCTTGCCCGTTGGTTCATCTGTTCCTCTACCCTGGTTGTCCCGTGATGCTGCGGGATTACCTCATCCCAACAAATACTACTTCAATCGAGCCTCACCAGGATTACCTACGAGAATCCAGAATAGTTGTGCTGATGTCAGTAATAGCTAAGATGCTGTGGGTATCTGCCGTCTGAGAGTAATGCTGATTAGACTTGAAATTCACGTCTTTATTGATAGATTGTTGATCACGGTAAAACACACCTGACCGGAAACAATGATGCCGACTACCTGAGGCCAATTCATCGCGGACATCCCCTTCGGGTCGGATATCCGGAATTAGTCAGCCTTCAACCACCTATACCAAGCAAAAGATTCGGGGAGCACAACCATTGGGATAGGTATTCAGCCGAACGAAAATAGAGTCTTTAAAATTTACGTGACAGCCTCGAAGAGTTATTTACAATAGCTACAACTTCAATCATACGTATATTCCGTATTAAATCGCCGCCAGAAAGTATACCACATGTACTGTATAGTGAAGGTATCAGAAGTCAAAGGAGCGGTGGCTCTGTGGCGGAATGAATACACCGTACAAATACAGCTTGGAAAAGGTCGAAGGCGTCAAGAAGAAAAGGTCTCTCGTCATAGCCTAGATAGGCTGAATACGAGTAATGATTCTCAAAAAAAGTGATATTCTGAATCATCTGGTTGTCATGTGTTTTTGTTTTTTTTTGAAGTCTGTATGATACGGAGTACGCGACACGGAACAACAATCCTCCGGCTACATGTACTTAAGCATGGGAAAATCTCCACAGGACCAAACCCATGCTCCTTGGCTATGGATACATGCATTTACTGTAATGATTATTCAGCTTGCAGCTACTGTATCGGCAATACCGGTAGAGAGGATTGGTCAGCCTCGCGGCGCTCGGCTCAGAAGGCTTGTGCCAACCAGACTACAGTAGGTCTCGGGATGAGACAATGGTCGGTGAATTCGGTTACTCCGTACATATCATGGATACCCAATCCATGCGTATGAGACTGGTGCTAGTCACATATGGTTTAAAAATCCACACATTTAGCCCATAGAGTGAACCTGGTTAGTACCTATATACATTCAACATTATCAATGCTGAGTACTCGAGTACATTGTCCTCCCAGTAACTTCCGGCGTTAGCTCCCCGGCCCGCTTTTATACCTATTCCATTAATAGTTGGGAAGCTACCATTTGCTACCTCCATACGGAGGGTGTTGTGCCAACCAGACTACATTTGCTATGGGAAACGAGAACGAACATACTCCAGGGACAGAGGACTCGATTTTAGATTTGGGGGATACGACTCGAACACCCGTTGAATGTCGTAAGCTCACTGCATCAGAATTTCGGGAGTACAACCGATTGGCGGAGCATATGGATTCCTTTGTGGGTGATTTTCCCTGCCTTCAAATCTCCGAGTTGAATATGCTCCGTTCTAACACTATTTTGGAGGGACAGCACAATCATTTCCGTGTTACTTGGAATAAACTATATGCGACAGCTTCTGAAACAACAGGGAGAGACTTGAATCCGAGACTCTCGCCGTCCCAGTTTCTCCGCGCAGCTTCCCGATTTCTGGATACTCTCACGATGCACCACAGTATCGAAGAAACGTATATTTTCCCCCGCCTAGCTTCACGTATGCCTGCGTTCCAGCAGAACCTCACCCTCATCAACCAACATAAACAAATACACACCGGAATGGATAGGTTGCAGGTTTATTTGGCTGATTGCAGGAAAGGGGTTAGGGACCTGAGGATGAGTGAGGTTAAGGAGTTGATGGACCCGTGGAGGGATGTGCTGTGGGCCCATCTTGATAACGAAGTTGAGGAGCTCGGAGCAGAAAAGATGAGACAATATTGGTCGTTACAAGAAATCAAAAGCTTTGGGTTTTGAAGAATACAATGTCGGCTTTGCAATGCTGTTTTGTTGGTCGTGGGTTAGCGGAATGGATAAAGCAATGATACAAGATGCGCCAAAGTATTCATATGTCACGGTTGTAGGTGCGGTCTTACTAGCTATAGTAAGGAAAAAACAAGGCACAGCCCCCCCCCAGGTGGCGTGTTGTTAACCAAAGTGCCGGGAGGCCCAGGATCCATCTGCCCATAAATGAAGAGAGCGTGAAATTCAGATGACGAAACATGCAATGTTTTCTGTGGGTTTAACCAGGCTTGGCTAACTGATTTCGGGATCCATTTTCAAGACGATTCGTAATAACCTGTCAGAGGCTGTTCTCGACTCGAGAGCTGAATATTCATGCTGAAGAATTCACCCAACATCGAAGGTTTTTACCAATTATCCCCCCGCTCTGGGGTGGGATAACCTCCATGTAGGTGCGATCTTTCGTCATAGCCTAGGAAGTCTGAATACAAGCAAAAACAAAAAGCGCCTCGGTGCGTATATACCTCTGTGTGAACACACATGTGGTGAGGAATAACCTGCTGTTTGTGGTATAGAGTGCCAAACAAATACATAAGAGGCCAAGGCTCGATGTATAAGGCCTTTTATGAGTGAGCGCTCAGTATGCATCAGACTCTAACGGAAGACCAGGGGTTGGTGATAGGTATCGATCCCTGATGCATGAATAAGGCTATGGTGTGCTCTCCATTTAGAATACCATTGGCACACTAGTTCTGACCGGGCACGGTCATCATAATACTAATATACATACTCTCCACCTCACCAATAGTAAATACTTGCTTCTCTCTAGCTACTGTACAGCTAGTCTTTAACATAGGGTCCATACATTTACCTCATACGGGGCTATAAATCTAGCAGTGGATATACATACCTAATGACTGGCAAGCATGCTGTATTACCTTCTGAAGGTGCTTTTCAGTTAGACTTGCTTATAGTTGTATGAATTGTATTTGATGATCTCATGATCTTGATCATTCAATTCATATTGCTGCCTAGGTGGGGTATAGTCCCTGATGAGGAGGTTGGCAAACAGGAGTGTTTACAGGGGTGCATCCTTAAGTAGCCAATGGTACAGCTTGTCCGTATAGTAGAGCGCGAGCGGGCGTCCTATAGAGCGAGTTCGCATACATAATTGTGCTGGATGTTGTATGCTGTGGCATACGTGCAATACCCTGAAAGAACAAAGGCTTGCAAGAACAAAAGAACAGCGGTCATGACGCTGGGGCTTTTCAGGGCTTGGCGTTGCGGGCTTGGCACATAGCCTTGGCACACATAGGATTTGGCACACTTCTGGCTCCGGTTATACTCATGAACTTACAGTGTAGCATGAAGACATTAACTTGATCATATTAGACTATATTATGACTCAAAATATCGGCCAGTTGGACATTGCTGCGGCAACTTTGTTTTAGGAAGGGCAGAGGGACCCTTATTTTCCTAACTGGCTCTGCTTCAGTGTCATTTGAATCTATCCGGACCAAAATGCCAGCACCCTCCCCCCCGCCACCACCGACGCTCAAATACGTCATATTCCGACCCAGTCCTGTGGAAGTAGACCTGCTACATCCCGAAAACAGTCTTCCAACCAATCACGGGCGAGTTATGTGCGCAATCAAGGTTAAAGATTACCCACATGCTGTCCAAGAATACACAGACAATTAATCGAAATCCTTCAGGAAAGCTTACAGAAAATACATCATCTTCATGTGGCCTGACGTTTCTGGGGCGGAAAGTCATTGAGAAACCCCGCGTATGGCTACTGTTGGAGAGTATAACCGCTAAGGCAAAACGTGATCACTGGGTGCCAGGTTTGCCTAGACGCCGATGGTATACTGTACACCAACACTTCCCTTCAAACCGCACACAGGGATCAAATCAACAATTACTGCTCCTGTATACTCTTCATGGCGAATAAACTAAACATCAAACTGCGGCGGCTGAGGCTCATACTAACCATTTAATACCCTTCCTTTTGTTCCAGCGCTTTCTCAGGGAGTCGAGCTTGTGCTCCATGCGCACCGGGCTCATAGCCTGTTGGAGAGTATAATCTAGGACAAAACGTGATCACTGGGTGCCAGGTTTGACGAGACACCGATGGTATACTGTACACCAACAGCTACATCCAGTTGAGAACTCTACCCCGCATCATACCCTAGGCCTCGTCACTCCGACTGCCTGCTACGACCCAGCTATCATTGAAGATAAATTGGCTGCTAGCTCTAACCAATGACCATTGCGCATGGAAGTGAAAGTCGGAGAGATAGGTCTATACTCTGGCTCGATTGTGAATACTGGGTGTATGGGTTACGAGGAAAAGGTGACAATGGGACGTAGTACTCCGTATTGTATGTGCAAATAGCTTCGTACCAGGGTCCCTGGGTGGTTGGGTCAAGGATATTGCAACACAGGAGAAATTGGCAATCACCGCTGGCCATGTTGTATTGGGGCAGCAGTATTGGATGCACTTCCATACTCCGGGAGTGGACAAATTATCATGCAACCAGCCGATCCTGACTTTGAGGAAAACCTTACTGGCGCGGAAAAAAATCTGAAGACCGCACACATGAAATCAGAACAATGTGGTTTCATGAACCCTATTCTGGAGCAGGAAAGACTCGATGCAGAGACTCAAGTCAACAAATTGAAGTTGCTCGACAGACAGCGGATGTTTGAAACTATGTTACACGGATGGGTGGAAATTGTGACAGGTTCAGAAGACCCGAAAAGCAGAATGTTCAAAGTCTATGGCATTATTTCCCCGCTTCCAGGTATGTCTAGCCGGAACTGCTCTTGCTAAGTTCCTAATTGAAATATCATTTCAATATAGCACGCTTAGGACACTGCGCGTACGGGTTTCTAGGGGCTCCTCTCATTCTTGCAAACGGTCAAATTTCAGTCTATGAAGGGCAAAAGGTTTTCAAGTCATTTGCAAGATTAACACGACAGACGAGAGGGGAAGTCAACAGTATTCAGCTAGACACCAATATGAGTTGCCGCCTACCTAAACCGCCGCAAGCCGGGGTTACCCAAGAGTGGATCGCAATCGGTCAAAATGATGATGATATGTCGGCACCTGGTGATTCGGGGGCGTTGTTGACAGATGTAGATGACTACGTAGTGGGCATGGTGACAGGGGGCATGAAGAACAAATGGGTGGAGAAAAGACAGAGATTTGTCAATAATATCACAATCTTTACGCCCGCTGAGCATCTACGGAGATGGATAAAGGAGGATCTAGGGAGAGATGTGGTGTTTGGGGCATAGCTGGTGGACTTGAATTACTAAAATTCTTTAACGGTGTTCATACGTTTAGGGACTTGTGATTTATGTTTCCTCCGTTACACAAGACATAGTAGCTGGTCTAGTCTGGTTGGCACAAGCCCCTCGGTAGATAGGTAGCTGGCCAGGCCCCAATATTATACTTCCGATTTAGCAAAACCTGCATATGCGCACATATGTACTGTATACAGGGATATTTCTTGGCATATGCATCCTCATGCATGTATCTGCATAGCGTATGTACAAAGTTTATTACAATAACCATCCTGGCAGGGGTGCGATACTGGAATAATATCAAGTAAACTCCTTTGATGAGGACTATCGATGTATTATTTTCGTAGGTTCGGGAGGGAGGGCGTTTAAGCGGCTCGTTGTTCCGTGAGTGTGCGGAACCTTTTAAGGAGAGGGAGCGGGGCCCTTAGGCTCCACAGATGTATAGACTCCAAAAAAAATGTATGTACCTATTACCCACTTAGGCTGGGCAAGTCACTGCCCGAGCACGACTGTAGAGTACATACATGATGTAGCTATGTCTCAAAATTGTGTTGAGTACTGCCCGATTCGAACTAGTTTAAATACACGGTGACAGTAGCCGACTGGTGATCTACTTTATTTCCTGGTCAATGTTTTAAGCTTACTTATTACCAGCATAAAGATAAAGCCGTCTGATCTAAGGCCCTAGTCTGGCGTAAATAGGTAATACATCTGTGCTGTGGGATACCTGAATGGGAAAAGTTCTCTCAGTTTGGAAATGTGCCAGAATCTTGTGGTACGGTGATAACCGACAATGACGGGGGTACAAATGGCAAATTCTTCACCGGAGGTTAGTTTTGTGAAACAGAATTGTACGTAAATGAAGTCACATGCAGCAGCCACACCATGTTGCAGGTAAGCAGCAAAAAGGAATTAATTATAATCTGACCGGGAGAATCACGGGAGAATCCCCTACACAAGCACAAGCTCATCTGGAAGAAGTTCTGGTACCTAGGTATGTGCAGGCAGGGGCCTGAGTACCTGTGGTGGGGTCCATGATCAAAAAAACCGCAGTTAGTGAGTGACTCAATGGGTTTTCTACTAATTTCAAAGGATTGGTTGAGAACCAATGACTGCTCGCGATGAGGATTCGACATTGCCCAATTGGAATCCTTCCTCATCACGTTGTATATATATTATATATTTCGGAGAACTTGCCGGAAGCAGGACCGATAAAGGGTACTAACAGCAAACCAGAAAAATATCTAGATATTTTGGCCCTCAACAATAATGTTCAGAATTCCAAACATTATGTATATAATGGGCCTCATCTCAGTGACCGCCGCTCTCAATATCTTCCATCCTTTGCCGCCAATACCCCCATCACCTGCACCTCCTGTTGACTATATTTCCAGCAATCCCCCCACCGATCCCTCTTTCCTTTCAAACCTAGAGGCTTCCTTCCTTGGAAAGTCCCTCGACAAGCGCCAGGGGAATCCCACTCGTGACGACCTTATCAATGGAAAATGCAACGACGTTATTATTATCTTTGCGCGAGGGACGGGTGCGGAGGGGAATATCGGGTTTGGGTTAGGACCTTCGTTTATTGCCAAAGTTGAGGCGGCATTGCCGGGGAGGGTTATAGCTCAGGGTGTGCTGCCTTATGCTGCGGATCTCATTGGATACCTACAGGGAGGCTCGGCTGAGGGCGGGAGGTCAATGAAGGCACTGACGGAGAGGGCAGCGAAGCAGTGTCCAGATGCACAGATTGTGCTTAGTGGATATAGGTTAGTCCTACATATATGTTTTCCCACATATAGGTTGTGTGGTACTAGTTGAGCTGATGAAGTTGACATATAGTCAAGGCGCACAAGTCACACACATTGCAGCCGGTCTTCTTTCACCAGTTCTCTCCCGCCGTATTGCTGCCATCGTGACCTTTGGCGACCCAAAACGAGATGATGCCTTCCCAAGCACACTTCAATCGAAATCCTTCGTCATCTGCAACCCCGGGGATCTGATCTGTGACGGAAAACCTATTGTGCAGCAGCCGCATAGTCCAGAGGCCTATGAGGCACGGATGCCGGAGGCGGTTGCCTGGATTACAGCTAGGATTTCTCCCAGGGTGGGCTCATCGACCACAGCGACAATAACTGATGTGGATACTACCTCGGCAAAGTATAATTATATTGCAACTGAGACAATAACTTCGATTCCTAATAGCACAAGCTCGAGTACGGGGGGGTCTGCAACACTGGAGTCTGCAACGACCACAGTTCCACCCTCAACCGAAACAAGTACATCCACGGCATTCAGGATCAAAATACCAAGGTAATTTTAATTCCTTTTAATCCTCTGAGAATCGGGGGTTGGGGGGAATGCTAGTTGATAACCGATTATCATTCGTGAGGGCGATTTGCATATCTGATCCCCTGGTAATGACACTAGTTGATACTAACTTGTGTATATCTTTAGGGCATTCTTCCTCATCTCTGCCAGTGCTTTCATCACCTTTTGGTTCTGATAGCTACGAAAAAAAACTCATCTTCTGCACATGACACGCAGGTGCCCCCATATACTCCATAGCCGGCAATGAATTCTCTACTCACATACCTTGGAGTGTTGTATTAGAATTTAGAAGTATTTTCCATTGAAATGAAGGGGCATAGAATGTCTCGGCTCTTACCCTGAGTCTGGACCTGATCAGCTTGACAGTCATAGAAATGCCCTATTACTGTTTGAGCCTAGCAAACTCCGAAAGAATCCCCCAGTAAATCTAGACCTTGTGAATAGTACAGTGTTAGTGGTTCACCAACTGCACAGATTCAGACATATCGAACTTTTATATACTCGACATCTAGTGTCCTCAATCAGTACCTAAAATCGACTAGTATGTCAACGTTTCGCTGTCTCAAAGCAGCTGCGACTAAGCCCAGTTCAATCACCAGGTCAAATCGGGTAAGGACTTAATTGCTGAAAGAAATCCCACTGCGGACAATGAACAAAGAAACGGATCTAAACACAACATGGTCTTTATAATTACCTCCCCATTGTGATTTTCCATTTCCTGCGTGCTGCAAGACCTCAACACCAAAAACTCCGGAGCTCGGGTTTTCTCTCATTCTTATAATGGTGAACCAAAAAACCAGGGGTGCAGCAGCGTCAGGGGGGAAAGCTTCAATACCCCCGGTCAGTACAACCACTACACATCCGCGCAAGAGTACCAGATTATCTACTGGGAAAAGCATGCCTAGGCCTAGGTCTGAGCCCTCATCCAAGTCCGACCCCGATTCCTTATCCAACTCCGACCCCGATTCCCCAGTGAAAACTCAAAAAAAAACAAAGCTGGGTCCCGCTGCTAGTCGAAAACACGCTAGTCACCAGTCGGCTCTACAAAGACATATATCGATATCTACAGATACAGATCCCGAGGCTACTAATGAATCTGAATCTGAATCTGAATCTGAGCTCCCAGTGAAGACAAGTAAAGCAAAATCCACAAAGAACCAGAGGAAAATAGTTGCTCGGCTACCAACCCCAAGGAAACGTCCATTGGGGAGAAGCTCGACAGATATCAGGAGTGAGAGTGTTTGTCTCCCTCTACCCTCTCCCCCAGCTTCCAATTACTCTCTTGCTAACCCACCACTAGGACCCAGACATCTCCGACGACAACGGCGGCGACAGCGACGACGAATGGTCCACCAATGGGAAATACAAGGTCCTCCTCGGCGGTATCTACAAAATGCTCTGTCTCGAATGCGATAAGCTCTGGTCAACCATCGAATCAAATCATGGACAACTCGAGCATGCGATCCGGGAGTTGGGTGCCCCACTGGCGGAGACAAAGGAGGCGCTGTTGAATTATGTGAGGGAATTAAGGCAATATAGACACGGGGATCCGGGGGAGCAGTTTGCCGCTGAGTGGGTTGCGGGGGAAAGTGTGCAGCTGGGGTATCCACCCGAGACGGGGAGGGGTAGAGATCTCAGTGTTAGTATCGACCCGCCGACGGATGCCGTGGAAGAGGAGGTGGGGGAGGGGGAGAAAGAGGATGAGGATGAGGATGAGGATGAGGATGAGGATGACGATGAGGATGAGGATGAGCATGAGGGTGAGGGTGAGGATAGTGGCATGGACATCCCTAGTGAGGCAGACCCCGCGGAACAATCTTACGCTACCGGCGAGGGCCCAGCAGGTCTCTCTCCAATCACCGAGGAATCCGAGCCGGATCTCTCACCTCCCAAATTAACAGTAGGAAAAGCAGACCTAGATGCCACTCTCCCCACCCCCCGCGTCTTCCTTCCCCCTCCAATTTCCAAACGCCCGCCCAAATCCCCACATACAAAACCCATCGGCGCAAGGCTAGCCAGAATCCACGGTGTGGCTAGGCGGCGAAAGACGTCTCAGGAGAGTTCGTCTGCGGGCAGTAGCGACCCGGGAACAAAATCTTCGGTGGGTGATCCTCTCGTTGTGAGAAAGATATCTATCCAGAACAGTCGTGCTATTCTAGAGGATATACGTGAATCCTTTGGGGTGGATTTCGTGCCGCCTCGGCCTTTGCCGGAGATTATGGATGAGAATGAGCCGCGAGAGTGGAAAGATGCTACGCCGGATATAGCGGAGACGCTGAATGTGATTCTGGCGAGATATACTCCAGGAGTGAGGATTAGCGGGCAGCATTCCCCAAGTGCTTCGAGTAGCTCACCATCACCAACACCGCAGCGTGAAGCTGGAGATAGCCATGCGGCGAGCTTGGGGAGGTTGAACCGGAAACTAACGCCCAGACATAGTCGCTCAGATGTGAAAGAAGGCCCTTCCGAGTTAACTTTTGGCGGCGAAGCTGTGGGGGACCCACCGGGGGCTAGGAAGCGGTCATTTGAAGCTGTGGGGTCCGAAGTTGGTATGGCAAAGTCGGCATCGAGCAGAAGCACTGGGACTTCTACTCCACCAAGGAGGATTCCTTCAGGCTCACCTTCGTCGGCTAAGCCGGCCCATCGCAGTGCGAAAAGTACGCCGAGGAGTGGAAGGTTGCAGGGGAGAGTTTCAAGCTTCAGCCTTGGGTCGAGCGAAAAATCTAGTCCGAGAGGTGAGGAGGCCACTGTTGATGAACTGGGCGAAGAAAGTGGAGCAGAGGAAAAACCACCCAAGAAACCGAGAGCAGGCAGGAAGAGCACCAAGGAAGGCGAGCGTACTAAGCCCACGCCTACTAAGACCATAGCAGAGGGGTCCCCACCAGCTGCAGTGACGGGCAAACGTGATCGGGACGGACACACAACCGACCCCGAATCTGCAGCAAAGACCAGGAAGAGTAGCAGGCCGACGGCTGTGCGCAAGTTCAAGGTGTTTAGGGATGAAGAGCCTTTGCCTGCAGACGCTGGAGAGGGGAAGGGCAAGAGGGCTGAGCTGGGGGCGAGTGAGGATGTGTATGAGGTGCCTGCTTCTCCAGATTCGACACCTGTGACAAGGAGCGGAGGAGGGGGTTCCGGGGTGACGAGGGGGAGGGGTGGTGGGATTGGGAGTGGCCGAGCCAGTACCAGAGGGAGGGCGGGTAGAATGAGGATGTGAAGCGGATGAGCAAGCTGATCATGACCATAACCGTGTTGTAGAGCCCTGCGATATATATATGTATATACATAAAAACTTGATTTTTGTGCATGTCATGATATCGTCAACTTGGCTAGCTCGGGTATACCGTATATCACATGTAGCCTCGGAACCGCTACGTTGTGTAGCTGTAGCGGCTCCGAGACTACATAGTAATCGTATATACAGTATCTATGTGCGTCTCTCTGATCATGCAGATCAGATAGGCCCGGGGAACCAGATTGTGCGCCCGCGGTGAGCTCGCCCAGTCATACTTGTCTACATACTATGTACCAACTCGCCATTTACTTCAGAATCGAGCCCAGCGTGCCAACTATAGGTATCAATAGGTATGGTACAAGGCTAGGTAGTATGTAGTAACTAGGTTACCGTAAGAGCTCGCGGACAAAAAAGTAATAATATAAGTATAAGAAAGTAACCCGAATAACACGCGGAGCAAGCTCGGGCCAGATTTGCCATGGGTATGGGTAGCAAAGAAGAAGAAAGGAATTGCTAGAGCCGTGCTAGCTAGAAAGTTCTAGCACTAGTCCAAACAACCTACATCTCAACTTTCCAGTGTTTGTGCACAAATACACAAACACCACAACTTGGGTGTACGGAAACTTTCCCATCAAGCAGATCACGCTTGCAAAGCGACATGGTCCCATGTCCAAAAGCACTACTAAATGCCCACGAGCACAAGGCCCCACGAGCACAAGGCCCCACGAGCACAAGGCCCCACGAGCACAAGGCCCCACGAGCACAAGGCCCCACGAGCACAAGGCCCCACGAGCACAAGGCCCCACGAGCACACGGCCCCACGAGCACAAGGCCTCACGAGCACAAGGCCCCATGAGCACAAGATCCCACGAGCACAAGGCACAAGGCCCCATCCACTTCAAGCGTTGGCATATACAGGCAAGAGAGGGTTAGGTCAGTTGACTGCAGCCATGCCATTTGCAATAATGTCCCTTCCTTCGGCTGCATGGGCGTATGCACCACTCCGCTTGGCTACTCCTTCAGAATGACTTGCTTCATTTTGCCTTGCTTTTGCACCTCGGGGTTCGTGCTAAAGGTATGGCATCGGTATTTATGTATCAACTGACCTCCATGGGGGGCATAAGCAAGTCTAAGAGCAAATTGCACCCCCCTCGACTCGTAGCGCTGCGAAATCACTCCACATGGCCACGGAGCCAACTACCTTGCACGCTCAAAGCCCTCCTGGTTGCCATAGGAAGCTGGATTCCTCTACGAGGGGTTTGTGCCAACCAGACTAAACTGGATTGCTTGCATCTTGCATCAAATCTGAACTAGCGAGTTTTTTTGGGTGACTAATTCACTGAGAATCGGACTTCCAGTGCACTTGGTGGATCACTGCAATCAGCTCTGAGATACATTCAATACACACACTGGACAGAAAATATACTTTGCTCAACCCAAAGGTACCGGTTTTATTTCAATGCTGAGTATGCCAGAGGAGGGCTACTAGGAACAGTTCTAAGAATATTGGTTGCTTCCTCCGGAGTAGCCTCTTCCTCACTCCCCTTTCCATATTAACGAGCTAGTATTGGTTCGTTATTCTTGTAGCCTTTCCACCTCCGGCCTCTGTTTCGCTTCTCCAGAGGCAAGTTGCATAGCAGATTCAATAACCCAGTACATGTCCTCGTTTGGAAAGATGGGCGGGGTGTGGTCCCAGAGCAACTATTGTGTACCTGGCCATCAAACTTCGGCTCAGCATGCTTCAAACCCAGCGGAGAATCGAGCGCGGCTTCAACTAATCTTCCGACGCTGGATGGAATTCGAACATTTCATTGAAGAGTATGCCTTCAAGCAAGATTTCTGATGGTTACTTTCACGAGGTTGGTAGTCTTAATAATACTGCTGGTGGTTATCCCACTCCAGCCCCCCCAGAGAAGACCCCACCTCCGACCATTGAGCATGAGGTCCCTCAAAATCAACAGACAGGGATGCACCTTTCAACAGTCGATGGCCCAAGGGAGCCTTTCCCAGACGTAGCATCAGATGCTACGATGAGTAGTGTATGAATTTGTTTTTGAAATTGCTTTGCTGGATACTTATATAAAATTAATTGACTTATATACAAATGTCGTGCACCGAGACTAGGTAGTCGTGCACTGTTGTAAGGACTGCTCAGGGGTGGTGCATGGCATAGCATGGCATAACGATGGCTGGCACGTGGCATGACGAATGACGGACGATGAAGCAGCTAGTTCACCACTTCGGGGGAGAAGGTGGAATCATCATCATTACACAGACAATACAATTAAACTCTTCGCTAGCAAAGCTTGATATTAAGCTCGAGATCACCCGTGTCTCACATCTGGCGTCAAGGACAGGATTCGTGTGAGGACGCCATATGCAAGGACGCAAGGCGTCGTCACGGGTTGCGGACAGAGCCGGTAGGACGAAGCCTAAATAGATATATTGATGTGATGATGGTGATGATCTAAACTATCGTCTCCTCATCGTGCTAGCTATGCTACATGTGACTGATAGTACCACCCCAGTGGGTGGTCTATGACGGTAGGATGATGGTGATGGCAGGCTTGATGGTATGATGATGGCAGGCGTGGCGGACGGTATGATGATGGCAGGCGTGGTGGTTTGACGGTATGATGATGGCAGGGATACATGTATATGTGGGAGACCGAGTGGGCTCTACCACCGTACAATCATTACAATACAGAGAACATGAGTTCTATCGTTCTATCAGGTTATGAGCCCGGTATGTGCTTAAGAGAGTGGAACTCAGTGGTAAGACGGAAGATATTGCTGAGAGAAGATGAATGGTATACATCGGCCAAGGTGTCCCAGGCCTCCCTGGCTGACATAGTATCCGATAATGATTGTTGCTCCTTTTTTCCACAGTTGAAATATATTTCAGAAAATACCCAACGGTCGCATTTATCCCAAAGGGCGTTGGCATCCAGAGGCACCTCAGAGTCGATTATTGGGAGGACATTCAGACGTATGAAGAGGATTCTCATGGCTTTCTTCCAGCTGCCGTAGTTTGTGCCATCAAGTGGAGGGATCGACATTGTCGATACGTCCCTATTGATCTTCTCCGGAATCATATTGCCTCTCTGCCCAGAATATCTGGCACCGCCGGATGGGCCATTTAAACAAGAAGTATATTTCGACTTTGAAGTCACTTGCTGATGGTATGGATTTTGGCACTATGCAAAAACACAATTTCGACTGCACTGAATGCGTGACCTCCAATCAACGAAAACAAATCTCACGATTCCCACTTCGGCAACCAACGTTCAACCTGGAGATTGTGTATGTCGACCTTTGCGGCCCTATGCAGCAAAGTGATTTCTGGGGCCACCGTTATTTCTCCTTGATAGTATGTGGGCGTTCGAAGTACAAGTGGTTACACCTGCTGTTGAAGAAGTCTGATATACAGTCAATTTTTCGGCGGTGGAAATCCTGGGCAGAGAGGCAATATGATGTTAAGGTAAAATTACTCCACACAGATGGCGGTGGAGAATTTCAAGATACGGAATTCCAAGCATGGCTAGTGGGCGAAGGTATTGAACATGTCACTACTCCTCCATATTGTCCCGATATGAATGGCGCTTGTGAAGTTTGGAATCGGGTGATAGTACAAACTGCAAGCGCCATGCTGATGACTGCGAATATGCCTCTTTCATTTTGGGGTCAAGCTTCTCTATGTGCTACTTATCTGCTCAACAGATCACCATCGAAGGGCTTAAAGCTTAAGAGTACCCCTTATGAGGAGCTTCACAGTCAACGTCCTTACTTGGGTCACATTCGAACATGGGGCTGCCGAGCCTATGCTTATGTAGACTCCACAAAAAGAAAGAAATGGGACTCTCACAGTAGGGAATGTCTTCTCATGGGATACTACGAGTCAGAGAATGTCTTCAAACTCTACGATATCAGCGCCAATTCCATGATCAAAGTTCGCGATGTGATTTTCTTTGAAGAAATTCTTGGTCATGAGAAATTTCAAAGAACAATCAAATTAACTCCAGGAAACGATATTACAGGAACAACTATAGCCTCAGATCCAGAATTTGAGGTCTCATCCGAACACATCCCTCTCGATGATGAACAACAGACGATCATGATCGCTAGTCTTGATGATCTAATTCAAAGAAACAACAGTGCCCTTAGTGCTGATGTCCTTCACCATGCCTTCTTAACCCGACCTCGACTACTCAACTTCTTAACTCAACCTCAACTACTCAACTTCAATGTTCCTCGTAGCTACAAACACGCAATGACGAGCCAACATGCAGACCGTTGGAAGGCAGCCTGTGATGAAGAGTATGAGGCGCTTATCAAAAATGGAACTTGGGACCTTGTTCAGCGAACCCCCACCATGACTATCATACAGAATAAATGGGTATTTGATGTCAAGGTCAAACAAAAACCACTTACCCCAGGTCCTCCTGAGATTGAAAGATTCAAGGCACGATTAGTTGCTAGGGGGGACTCCCAGGTCTATAGTATCAATTATGACGAGGTTTATGCCCCTGTCGTTCGTTTTGTGTCCCTTCGGATAGTTCTTCATTTGGCTGCTATCAACGATTTGGAAATTGAACAAGGTGATTTTTGCAATACCTTTCTAAACGGTGTCCTTAACGATTTTGAAATCTATATGGCGCAACCTGAAGGCTACACAGTCAAAGAACAACCGGAGTTGGTTTGCCGATTAAAAAAGTCTATATATGGCTTAAAGCAAGGTGCTAGAGCATGGCATGTATGTGTGGATGAGGCAGCAGTTGAATTTGGCATGGCGAAGATTTCTAATGATCAGGCTATTTGGATACTTATCCGTCTTATCCTGGTTGCTCACGTTGATGATGTGCTGATATATGGTGACAAAGAACACAGTACTGGTCTCATGAAACACCTCGCATCCAAATACAAATTTAAGGATCTAGGTCCTGCAGGGCTATATACGGGAATCTATATCATCCAAGATAGACACCACCACCGTCTATTCCTAGATCAAGCTCCCTATGTATCAGAGATCCTTGAAGACTACAAGATGACCAACTGTACTCCATCAGCTATCCCAATGGATCCAAAGGCGACTTGGGACCAACAACAAGATGATATACCCCTGGTGGGCAAGGAGATCAAATTATATCAACGAGCAATAGGCCAACTAATGTACCTTATGCTGGCAACTCGTCCTGATATCGCTTATGCTGTTACGAAGCTTGCTCAATTTGCAGCTACTCCTACCAATCGACATTGGGCCGGCGTACTAAAAATTATGCGCTACCTTCGGGCTCATACTCCTGTACGACTTTGTCTCGGCAGCACAAAGCCTCCTATGTTGGTATCACCTCCTACCAACCTGATAGGATACTTTGATGCATCCCTGATGGACTGTACGAAAAGCCGAAAGAGCATAGGTAGGAGCTTATACCTTCTTCCTACAGGGCTCCTGCATCTCTTGGGCTTCCAAAAAACAAGGTCTGATTGCCCTATCTTCAACTGAGGCAGAATTTATTGCTGGCACTGAGGCTGCGAAAGAGCTAGCTTGGATTATTGAATTCCTAGAACATCTGGATTTCGACGAAAACACCAAAACTCCACACCTCATTGGTGATAATCAAGGTGCACTGGCGATGGCTAAGAGTAGCGACTTTAGGCCTCGAACTAAGCATATTCATGCTAGAGAGAGATATATCACACACATGGTTGAATCGGGCCAGTGCCAGATCTCGTACGTACCAACAAAAGACATGATCGCTGATGTCTTGACAGGCCCTGCCGCGAGAGCAACATGAATACCTTACGAAGCTCCTTGGTCTTGTATTTGGTGATGAGGAGAAAAAGACTTGCCATCAATGCTTGGTCATTTTTTCCTCACGCAATACACTCCACAAGCACCTTCGGCTAGCTAATCACAATTGTGATGACTCAATGCCCTCATTGGGCAAGCTCATGATTGAGCTTGATATTCATGAAGATGAAATCCGGTGATGCCGATGGCTCAACCGAAGGTATTCAACCACAGCTTGGGTAGGCTGATGGCAGCGAATACCATAACTGGTGATGCCGATGACTGAACCTACCATGACCCTCATTGCAGTATGCCGATGAACGTTGATTGACGATCCTTTACCGCCGTATTGATTTATTTTATTGCTGATGCCTGCACTCTATGAATGATGATGTGAGCTTACGCCGCCTGTATTGAGGGGAGGTGATTGTCTTGTTATTTTTTATTTTTATTATTTATTTATTTATTTTTCTTTATTCTTTATTGGCATGTTTGCAAGCCTGAGGGGAGGTGATAGTACCACCCCAGTGGGTGGTCTATGACGGTAGGATGATGGTGATGGCAGGCTTGATGGTATGATGATGGCAGGCGTGGCGGACGGCGTGGCGGACGGTATGATGATGGCAGGCGTGGAGGGATACATGTATATGTGGGAGACCGAGTGGGCTCTACCACCGTACAATCATTACAATACAGAGAACATGAGTTCTATCGTTCTATCAGTGACTACTCTAAGTGCTAACTACTGGCTACTCTAAATGCTAATGCCTAATGCTAATGGCTAGTCTAAATGCTAATGCCTAATGCTAATGGCTAGTGCTAGTGGCGCTAGGTATGCCCTGCATGCTCATATGGGGGGGTCGGAAAGAAGCCGGTTGTCCTCACCTGGCTATCGCGGCCTGGAGGGCGGTGTGGAGGGCGGTGATGAATTCGGTGTTTGCTAGTTGTGGTGTGTGGGCCCATGTCGCCCGGGAGAGCGGGTCGACGTTCGTCATCTCCTTGCCTGGCCTGTAATGCACCGAGATCCTCTCCAGAAAGGGTGCAAGGAGCATCCTGAACTTGTCTATTCGTGTGCTGTATTGGGTGGCAGCGGAGGACTGTAGTACCTCCCCGATGGGCGCGTGGTCTGTCACGAGCGTAGTGTCTGACCCCTCCAGCAGGTGCCGGACCTTGACGAATGCCCATACCACGCAGGCGAGTTCCCTCTCGGTGGACTCGTAGTTCCTCTCGAAGTCCTTGGTGTTCCGTGATATATAGAGTACAGGCCGTTCCCGGTTCTCCCCTTTCCGCGGAATCCTGATCTCATAGGAGAAGGAGTCGTCGAGTCCGACCGGATCATGTCCGGCTCTACCATCCTCAAGAGGGTCCTGGCTCTCGCCGGTGCCTCGTCGTCCAATGCTCGCAGGGCAGCCGAAGTAGTTCTCGCGTGTCGCTCCCTACACTTTCGATCGTAGTCCTCCACCAGTACGTCTGTGACATCCAAGTCGGAAACCCACTGGTCCTGGTCCGCGGGGTAGCCGACCCAATGTATCCTGTACTTTTTCCCAGCATCTTCCACCTCATCCGAGCCCTTATCTTACCCTTCATCATTGGGAGTACTAGGTTCGGCCTCTACCAGTCTAGTCGTCAAGGGTTGCAGAGCTGATGAGTTTGAGCTAGGAGTGCTTTCCGGCTCCTGGCCAGCTTCCAAATTTTGGGGAATTTCCGCGAGATCGCTGCTTGGTTCAGGTTGGGGAGAGGGGGGTTTTGAAGTCTGAGCCTCCTGGCCCGCAAGAGCTTCCTCATTGTTTATTTTTCTCCCCCATAGTCTTTTCTTTTCAACTACAGCTTTTTCAGCAATATCCCTCGATGTGAGCCACTTATATTTCTTTGTATGCTTAGCGGCCGGCCGCTCTGCGATATTATTTTCCATAAGCGCTTTTGACTCATCCCAAGTTCTGTTATGTTCTACAAACCTCGCGAGTTCCCGTAGAAATTCTTCGGCTGGCCAGGGCGGCAGCATTTCTCCCAACTTGTCCTCCCAGTCTACTCCCCATGCCTTCTTGATCCTGGCTTTGGCATTCCCTTTCCTCCTTTCTGACTCAGTGTAGTGTTGAGACAGGGGGATGATCGTGGTGGAAAATGCTAGGTCTGTTTGGCATCTCGGGAGGTTTCCATTTCCTCCAAGTCTTTTATCTGTCCATTTTTCCACCCATTCTTTCACAATTTGTGCGGCCAAAGCCACTTTTTCAGCCTGTTCCTGGCTAATCCTCACCATTTCCACTATAAACTCCCACTTTTCCTCCCCCTACAGCTTCTCCAGCTCTTCATTGCATCTTTCCCACAAATCGTGTCCGCTCGCAATGAGTTTGCTGGCGAGTTTAACGATTTTATTGTCTGACATTTTTGATGCGCGGCGTAGTATTGATCAGTAGGTGAAAGTAGAGTGAATTTTCGGTAGGAGGTTGTTGTTTGAGGTTGTAGGAGTGATGGTGATGATGGGTGGGAAGGACCTCGTTATATATGTACTGGGTGAAATCCTGTGGTGAAATTCGAAATCCGGCATTCTTGGCATCTGACAAATTTCACATGAACATTCCATCACTTTCGGTTTGTTCGGTGAGTTTCCGATTAGAAATGTTGCCTGTCGTAGAAGATTCTTCAGGCTAGAGGGTCGCGGGTACGAGAACACTTGTGTGTCAAACATCACTTCTAACACTTCTTGCGACCAATTTTTGACCTGTTTTTCCTCCTATTTTTTATTTTTGTTTTTCTACTCCTCCCCTCCCCTCTTTCACAATTTCAGACCCCTCGAAATTCTCCCTCATTCCACCCTTGCGCATTCCCCCTTACCTGTATCCTTGCCTATTCCTCCTCATCTTCCGATGTATTTTCCCCCTCCGATTCTGATTCTGCACTTTCCTCCTCCACCCTGTATCGCGCATTGAACTTTTTAATTCTGTCCCCTGCGTATATTCCCTTCATTTCTGTGCCATCTAGTTCACCTAGGAGATAAGTCCCCCTATCCTGGCGTATTTCCCTAATTTTGTATGGGCCATTCCATCTATTTTTCAGGTTTTGCGACCATTGTTTGTCCAGTACGCTGTTTTACAGAAGTACCAGATCACCAACTCGCAGCTCTTGGCGTCTCTCGCGTCGACTTTTGTCGAAATTATTGAGATTAGGTTATGGGATAGAGGCAGCGTTGCAGTTGAACGTCCAATGAAGGAGAGCTTCAATGGTAGAGGTAGAGCTCCAATGATAGAGGTAGCGAGAATATGAGCGGATGTCTTCAATGATAGAGGTAGCGAGAATATGAGCGTATGCGATGAGCGTATGTATTAAGCATAATTATCTAGCAGGTATTATGAGCAGTATTTATACATGAACTGGTACAGTGAATACGTAGCTTTTACATGAAGAACTGAATATGCTACAAAGGAATTTGCAGTAAAGAATGTGTAGGTACGGAGTAAAGAATGTATAAATAAAGAATGTATAAAACGGTAGTGGTTGTACCGGTACCGTACAGTAGGTAGGATTGTAGCTAGGATAGAAACAACCCAACGGATTAGGCTTAAGGGGGTTCGGTGTGGTATTTCAACAAATCCCCGTCCGGGTGGTTCACCTGCTTCATCACCTCCCCCCGTTGATCCCTTCCCATGCGTACAGACCAAGGCTACATGCTTGCCTATCTCAGCATAGCTTCCGCATTTCCGGCATCCCAGGTCCACGTTATTAGCCAACTTGTTCCGTCAGGCTGATAGATTGCCTTTGCCAGTATGGAGACTTTGTTGGAGAGTATACGGGAGTATACGTAGGAATATTGCCTATAACAACTCGTCGCAACAGCTGTCGCAAGGATACTCTAAGGTACTTCCCGATTAAGTAGTACAGGTGAGCTGGTAACCACCGGATCAAGGAGCGTTCAGTATAATATATGAGGGTATTATAGTGAAGTAGATACAGTCGAACCTCTATATTAGCATACTCCATACATATATGCATAAGCCCCCTATTAGCATCGAGCATGCCGGCCCGAATTTGGGACTATGGCTAGAATAGCATAATTCTCTATTAGCACGCATAGCATTTTGCCGGCCCAAACCTGGTAAGTATATATGTTCTGGGCCGCCCGTGGGCAGCATATGCCTCCCGCGGGCAGCACATGCCGCGGGCAATTTATTTAATTCCTTAATTATGGTAGCCAACGCAGTTGAATTTATTATAAAAAAAAAACCAACAAAAACCTATGACTGATTCCGGTGCCGGCGGTATCGGCCCTGCCGACCTCCAGAAGCTGGCCCAGCGACTTCATCAAGCAGCTCTGGGTCGATGGGAATATCCTCTAACAGTCCAACCTGTGTCCGTTCAGCCAAAGCTGGTTCCCACAGTTATGATCAGTTGACACTTTGGTGTGGCAGTAGATGGAGCATTTGAGATCATTTTTAAAGCATCGACAGCGACGATTTGC
>Ga0307514_10001114_pt1 | contig 37486 bp, 32 predicted proteins | sample 16_EM_MG_FD_203088 | JGI IMG/M metagenome (GOLD analysis project Ga0307514, IMG submission 203088) | Populus trichocarpa ectomycorrhiza microbial communities from riparian zone in the Pacific Northwest, United States - 16_EM | ecosystem: Host-associated > Plants > Roots > Unclassified | place... | reverse complement strand
TCATGTTCCGTCGCGCCATGAAGCGCGCCATGCAGAATGCCATGCGTCTGGGTGCCCTGGGCATCAAGATCATGTCGTCCGGCCGTCTGAACGGTATCGAAATCGCACGTTGCGAGTGGTACCGTGAAGGCCGCGTGCCACTGCACACCCTGCGTGCCGACATCGACTACGGCACCTCGGAAGCCAAGACCACCTACGGCATCATTGGCGTGAAGGTCTGGGTCTACAAGGGTGACACGCTGGGCCGCAACGATGCGCCCGTGGTGCAAGAGCCGCGCAATGATGAAGAGCGCCGCCCCCGTGGTCCCCGTCGCGATGACCGCGGCGGCCGTCCTGGTGGCAACGACCGTCCTCCAGCACGCGGTCCCCGTCGTCCCGTGGGTGGCAATGCCGCTCCCGCGGACGGCAGTGACAAGCCTGTTGAAGCCGCAGGTGCAGCAGCCGCTGCACCGAAATCTACCGTTCAGCGCGTCCGCAAAGTAGCCGCGCCTGCTGCACCCGCTGCAGCTGACGGTAAAGGAGAATAAACATGTTGCAACCCGCGCGTCGCAAGTACCGCAAAGAGCAAAAAGGCCGTAACACCGGCATCGCAACCCGGGGTAGCTCGGTTGCGTTCGGTGACTTCGGCCTGAAGTGCACGGACCGTGGCCGTCTGACGGCCCGCCAGATCGAATCCGCACGCCGTGCGATTTCCCGTCACGTGAAGCGTGGCGGCCGTATCTGGATCCGTGTGTTCCCCGACAAGCCAATTTCCCAAAAGCCTGCTGAAGTGCGGATGGGTAACGGCAAGGGTAACCCCGAGTACTACGTGGCTGAAATTCAGCCGGGCAAGATCGTGTTCGAAATCGTCGGTGTCCCCGAAGAACTCGCACGTGAAGCATTTCGTCTGGCTGCGGCCAAGCTGCCCCTGCGCACCACCTTCGTGGCCCGCATGGTCGGCCAGTAATCAGGAGCTACAGCAATGAAAACGACTGAACTGCGCCAAAAAGACGTTGCCGGCCTGCAAAACGAAGTCAAAGAGCTGCAAAAAGCCCACTTTGGCCTGCGTATGCAAAAAGCCACGCAACAACTCAACAACACAGCCACGCTGCGCTCCACGCGCCGCGCCATTGCCCGCGCCAAGACCATTCTTGTCGAGAAGCAAGCGGCTGAAAAGTCCGCCAAATAAGGAGCGATAAATGACGGAAGCTAAAAAATCCCTCAAGCGCACCTTGATTGGCAAGGTGGTCAGCGACAAGCGCGCGAAGACGGTCACGGTGCTGATCGAGCGCCGCGTCAAGCACGAGCTGTACGGCAAGATCGTCGGCAAGTCGAGCAAGTACCACGCCCATGACGAAAAGGGCGAGTACAAGATGGGCGACGTGATCGAAATCACCGAAAGCCGTCCGATCTCCAAGACCAAGAACTGGGTTGCATCCCGCCTGGTCCAAAAGGCCATCGTCGACTAAGCCCAGATCGTCGCTTTGCGACGCTTCGGCAAAACCCCCAGAAACGGCCCACAATGTGGGTCGTTTTTGTTTTTGGCGGCGGCAATGCCTGTGGCCGCTTTTATTCTTTTATTTCAAGCAACGGAGAACCCCATGATCAAAGTCGGCGACAAGCTTCCCTCGGCCACCCTGATGGAATATGTGGAAGTGGAGGGCAATGGCTGCAGCATCGGCCCCAACCCCGTGGACGTGAGCAAGGCCAGCGCCGGCAAGACCATCGCGCTGTTCGCCCTGCCAGGCGCCTTCACCCCGACCTGCTCGGCCAAGCATGTGCCTGGCTATGTGGAAAACGCCGCAGCCTTCAAGGCCGCGGGGGTCGACGAGATCTGGTGCGTCAGCGTCAACGACGCGTTTGTCATGGGCGCCTGGGCACGTGACCAGAAGACCGGTGACAAGGTACGCATGCTCGGCGACGGCAGCGCAGCCTTCGCCCAGGCCACCGGCCTCACGCTGGACCTGACCGGCCGCGGCATGGGCGTGCGCAGCAATCGTTATTCGATGCTGGTGAAAGACGGTGTGGTCACCACGCTGAACGTCGAAGGTCCGGGCAAGTTCGAAGTCAGCGACGCGGCCACTTTGCTGGCGCAAGCAGGCCAGTAAGGCCGTCCGGCCTAAAAGCGCCAACTGCCCTGGACCCAAAGCCGGGGTAGTTTGTCGCGCTCCGACAGCGGCGGGCCGCCAAGCCGCCAGGCGAGCCAGGCCTGCCAGTCGAAAGCCTGGTGAGAGCCGCGCAGGCCGGCCCCCATACCTGCCAGATTGCGGCGGTTGTTGCCAGGCAAAAAAGGATTCTTGTTGATTTCGATCGTGCCGGCATCCAGGAACAAGCTGGGGGTCAGGCTCGGGCTGTACGCGTAGCGAAGCTCCAGCTGCGCCAACCAGCCTTGGTCGCCCGTAGCCTCGCCACTGGGATAGGCGCGAACACCCGAAGGACCGCCCAGCGTGAACTGATTGAAAGAGTCCAGGTTCTTGCTGGCAAACTGTCCACGCAAGTGAATGGCGGTCGACCACCGCGGGCTGAAATACTGGGCCCTTTGCAGATCCAGTTCGAGTGTGCGGTAAGTGCCTGCGGTTTGGGCGCCTGCATCATCGATGGCGCGCGCCACAGCCTCATCCAGGGAGAGATGGCCGGTGCTGATCCGTAGTCCGGCTTGGTTATCGCCCCCGTATGGATCGCGTACGCCCAGCTGAAAGCGCAGACTGAAATGCTGCCCGCGCTTGTCCATGCGGGTGTCGGTAGCCCCTACCACGTCCTGCATGCTGCGCGTCTCGGCGCTGATTTGGCTGCTGAGGTTGATGGCCTGGCTGCGGATCCATGGGTAGTTCAAAAAAAGCCCGGCAGACTTGATATGGCCAGTCGCGTCGAGCTGGGCAAAATCTGCGCCCAATTGGTATTGGCTACGGATCAACGTGGTGCCCAGGGTCAGGCCATTCGTGCCAATGGGCAACTGGGCCGAGAGGTTGCCCAAAAACAGATGTGTGTGACTGCTGAGCAGCTGCAGGTTCAACTGTTCGCCATAGCCCAGCGGATTGTTCAGGTTGAACTTGCCGCCGGCCCGCACCTGGCCGAGGTAGCTTGAGCCATGGTTGTCGATTTCAAGTTTGCCGGAAAGCAGTGCTTCAGCTTGTGCCTTGATCCGCAAGGCCGTGTCGCCGGCCGCCTGGCCTGGCGTCAGTTCACTGCGCACCTGGATCCCGGGCAAGTCGGAAAGCAGCAGGAGCTTCCGGTTCACCTGGTCCATATTGACCGGCTTGTTCAGCTGAAGGGAAGACAGCCAGTGCGCCAGGGTTTCGGTACGCATCCGGCTTGTGTTGTCGATGCGCAGCTCGGACAAGGCACCCTCCAGGACGCGGATTTCGAGGACGCCGTTTTGCACGGTTTGAGGGGGTAAAAAGACTTGCACCAGCGCCCATCCGTCCGCGCGATACAACTCGGCAATACGCTCGACGGCAAGATTGAGCTCGGAAAGCGTGTGGGCGCCTCGAATCTGCGGGTGAATCAAGGCTTCCAGTTGTTCTGCCGGGTACAAGGTGGCCCCGGTGACCTGGGCTTTCTCGACCTGGATCCGGACTTCCGGTTGCGGCTTGGGGGCTTGTGCGAACGAAGTCAGTGGCGCATGGAGGAATGACGCGACCAGCATGCCGAACAGCGCCAACTTCATCTTGTCAAAACCAAAGTCATCGTCCGGCGCAATCAAGCCTCATTTCAATAAATGGAAGGGCGCAACCGTTGTGTGCGGCGGGTTGCATCAGGTTGGGCGGAGACATATCGGACAGCGGTTGCGACGCGCCCCGCATGCCGGCCTCGTAGCCAAGCACATTGGCGGACAAGGGCGTCAGTGCCACGGCAGCCCAACTGGATGGAAGCACGGTCAGCGTGCCTGCGGCATAACTGAGTTGGTAATTCGTGCTGCTCAGGCCGCTTGGCACCACGGCATAGCGACCAGGGGCGGAGGCGCCGGTCGCGGGTGTGCTGAACAGCAGATTGCCCGACAGCTCGGCGTTGGCCACGTTCTCACCCGCGACAAAGCCGCTGTAGGTCGCGCTGAATGCGGGATTGTTTTGCCCGATAAGACGCGCGGCATTGTCGGCGCTGATCAACAGCGAGGCCGGTGTGATGGTGAAGGTGTTGCCGGTGAAGCCGATGCTGTAGTTGGCATTGGCCAGGCTGCCCTGGTTGATGGCGTAGCTGCCCGCGCCTTGCCCGCTGGCCCGGCCCAGGCTGCCCGACAAGGCATCGCCGCTGAGCAGGCCGGTGGCGACATAGGTGAAGCTCGGGTCGGAGGATGCGGCGTTGTCGTAGACCTTGGTGGCCGAGTTCGCCGCCACCGTGACGGGACGAGGCGTGACGGTGAAGGCGTGGCCGGTCGCGACCTGTACGTCGTAACCGAGCTGGTCTGCGAGAGTGCCCTGGCCGATGGTGTAGCTGCCTGCCGACTGGCCGGATACCCGAGAGAGCTGCCCGGTCAGGATCTGGGCTGCCGTATCGCCGTTGCGTTGATTGGACAACGCATAGCCGAGGCTGGGGTCGGTCAGCGTGTTCTTGTCATACACCTTGCTGGGGTCGCTTGGGGTGACGCCGAGTACCGGTTGCTCACGGTACATGACGTAGGTGTTGCCATCACCGACCGAGCTGGTGCCCGGCGCATCGCCCGATTGCCTGTTGTACCGGAAGTTGCCGCTGCCGGCCGCGGCCTGCGTCGCCAGCGAACCATTCAGCGTGGTGGAATCGACGGCACCGCTGTACACATAGATTTTCTGGCCGGAGTCGACCGAGAGCGTGGCGGCGTTGACCACGTCGCCCCCGGTACTGGTGCCGCGTGCGTGGTCGGCACCGGCAGTCAGGGTCAGGTCGCCGTTGCTCACGGCGAAGGTACCGCTGGTGGTCAGGTCCTGGGTCCGGGTGGTCAACTGCACCCCGGCTGTGGAACTGACACCGGTCACGCCCAAGGCATTGGCATCCACTACGGCAACACCCGCGGCATGGGTGACGGACAGGGTGTTGAAGTCGTTGCCGGTATTGGTCAGGCTGATGCCGTGGGTGCCGGCGTTCAGTGCGGTGGCACCGCTGACGGAGACGGCGGCATTTTGCGTGATGCCTGGCGCGGTGAGGCTCAGAGCGCCGGCGATGCTGCTGCTGCCCAGTGTCAGTGCCGTGCTGTTGACCAGGCTGGTGGCGCCCGCATTCAGCGACACCGCGCCGGCAAAGACATTGCTGGCGTTGGTCAGGCTGATGGTGTTGCCACCGCCGGTGCTGGTGATGCTGGTGGTGCCCCCGACATTGGAAAACAGGCCGACGCCACCATCGTCGTAGATGGCGCCGGCGGTGGACACGATGTTCAGGTTGCCGGGCGTATTGATGGTGCCCTTGTTCCAAAGCGAATTGTGCGTGGAGGTCTCTGCCGTCTGGGTGGTCAGGTTCACCGCCGCCGTGGTCAGGAAGCTCAGTGTGGCGCTGCCGCCGACATAGAAGCCGCTATAGCCGTTCAGGCTATCGAGCGAGGCGGCATTGATGTTCACGGCGCTGCTGCTCGGAGCCGAGATGGAAACGGTGGTGTTGGCGGTGCCCGAACCCCACACGCCGTCGCCGCCGGTATTGCTGCCGGTCAGGTTCACCGGCCCGGAGCTGGCCGTGATGTTGATCTTGCCGGCCAGCTTCAGGGCGGCGTTGCTATTGCTGGTGGTGCCGGCCTGGCCAACGGTGGTGTTGATGCCGCTGATGTTGACCGTGCCCCCGGTGACATTGATCGCCGTGCTGGTGTTGCCCGAGAAATTGACCGCGGACAACTGATTCCTATAGCTGGTGTAACTGGGGTTGGACGTGGTGCCCGTGATGTTGACGGTGCCGGTGGTCGAGATCGTGTCGCCTGCTCCGAGCTGAACACCGCCGCCCGCCCAGGTGCTGGTGGCGCCGGTGGCCACGCCGTTCAGCGTGATGTTTCCGCCGCCGCTGCTGGTCACGCTGTTGGTGCCTGCGAGTCGCAGGCCGATGTTGCTGGTGGTCATCAGGGCTGCGCCACTCGCGTTGAATCCTGAGATGCTGGCGATGCCGCCGCTCGTGCCCTGGATGGAGATCGTTCCGCTGGCCGTGGACAGGGTGTTGGCGGTCAGCAGCACGCCCTGGCTATTGCCGTTGCTGGGCATGGTGCCGGTCAGGCTGATGTTGCCGCTGCCGCTGGTGCTCAGGGTGGTGTTGGACACCGCCATGGCCGCAGCCGTGCCATTTTGCGCACCGGTGGCCGTGAGGCTGATGTTGCCACCGTTGGCGCTGATGTCCATGAACTGCAGCTTGAGGCTGTTGTTGCCGGCCGTTGTGCTGGTGGCGTTGGACGTCATGGAAACGTTCAGGGCGTTGCTGCTGCTGGAGATGGTGCGGTGCGTCCCCGCGGTCCCGTTGTCCAGAATGCGTCCAGCCGCCACGAGCGTCAAACTGGCGGCCGAGCCCGCGCTTTTGAGGATATTGCCATTGATGGAAATGTTACCTTCCTCAGCTCCGGCGCCGGTGGTGGTGATGGTCACGCTGCCACCACTATTGAGGATGGTCTGGATGTTGCTGGTATTGACGAGCGAGCCGGACGCCGTAGGTGCCCACACGTTGCTTGAAAACGCGCCGCCGGTTTGCGAACCGCTGGAGATCGTGACGTTGTAGGGGTCCAGCAGCCAGGATCCGCTGGTGCCATGGCGTGCCGAAACGTCGATGTCTACACCCTGGGTGTCCAGGGCATGGCCGGACGTTTCGATGGCTCCGCCATTACCGCCTTGGGCCCCGCTGGTGGCACGAATCCGCCCATAGACATTGGCAACGTCGGTGCCCCAGACCACGACCTTGCCGCCATCTCCGGTCTGGCCGGCACTGGCGTCGATCACCGCTGTCGGCGCCATGTAGGCGGCACTGGCATTGACCTCGGGCCCCAGTCCCTGCCGGTTGCCGCCCACCAGGACGGTACCGCCGCCGGCCGGTCCGCTGGCGTCGATGGTGGCTGCATCGAACAAACCGACCTTGTCGCCCAAGACCTTCACCGTGCCGCCGCGGTCTGCCGCACCCTGCCCCCGGACGTCCAGCGTTCCGTTGACTTGTGCCGTGCCGCCGTCCGCCAAAAGCTCGATCTGGCCATTGCGCTGGGCCACGGTCCGGGCCCGGATCACGCCGCTGTGGTTGACGACGGCGTCGTTCAAGCCCTGCAAGCCCTTGGCGGTCAACACCACCTGGCCGCCGTCGGCCGCAATGACGCCGCCGTTGTCCACCAGGGCCTGGGCGGCGCCTTGGGAGATGGTGTAGCCGATCGGGCTGCCATCGTTCAATTCCAGATGGATGCCGTTGGCTGCAACCAGCGCCACGCTGCCCTCGGGGGCGTTGATCTGGCCGGCATTGCTGACCGTGGCGGCCACCAGGGTCACCTTGCCTCCGGTCGGAACGGTGATGCTGCCCTGGTTGCTGACGCTGGCGGTACTGGTGCCGCTCAGCCTGTATTGGCCGGCTTCGAAGTCGGCATTGCTCATGTTCAGCGTGCTGGCCAGAAGTCCTCCAACACTGACTTGTGCACCGGCGCCGAACAGGACGCCGTTGGGGTTCAGGATGAAGACATTGCCGTTGGCGTTCAGGCGCCCGAGGATGCTGGAGGCCTCCCGGCCGGTCACCCGGTTCAGCGCGATCGCCTGGGCATTGGGCTGGACGAAGTTCACGGTCTCGTTCGGCCGGATGCTGAAGCTGGACCAGTCAACGGCCATGCGCTGGCTGTTTTGCAGGATCGTGCTGGTCGAGCCGTTCTGGCTGATCTTGCCGCTACCCGAGGTGATGTTGCCGTCCTGCGGACCAGCCAGGCTGCACAGCCCAGTCAAGGAAAGGCAGGTTGAAAGCGTGGCGCGGCCCAGGCGCGAAATGGTCAAGCCACAGAAGCACCCCGTGTGGGGTGCCGAGTGGCATTTCTTGACCAGGAGGTTGCGAGGCATGGACCGATGATTGAAATTGAAAAGCGGAGTGACGGCCGCGGCAGTTCAAATTTCAGATATCGGGGTACGGACTTGGTAGCGGGGTATGGAAAACAGGGAATTCCGGAAATTTGATTGACGCAGCGCGTACCAACATTTTTACGTGCGCGACACGAAGTGGCAAGCTAGGGATAACCTTGTTTGAAGCAGCTTGGACGCTGGCGGCGTCAACAGCAACAGCAACAGCATCATCAGCATCATCAGCATCATCAGCATCATCAGCGGCGAGGCCAGCGCTCAGAAGCGCGGCAGGTCGGGGTGGCTGATCTGCCCGCCGCGCACCAGCATCTTGCCGTATTCGGCGCAGCGGTTCAGCGTGGGAATCACCTTGCCCGGGTTCAGCAGTCCCTTGGCGTCGAAGGCGCGTTTCACGCCAAACATCTGCTCGTTCTCGGCCGCGGTGAACTGCACACACATCGAGTTGAGTTTCTCCACGCCCACGCCGTGTTCGCCGGTCACGGTGCCACCCATGGCCACGCTGGTCTCCAGGATGTCGGCGCCGAACAACTCGCAGCGGTGCAACTGGTCCGGGTCGTTCGCGTCGAACAGGATCAGCGGATGCAGGTTGCCGTCGCCCGCATGGAACACGTTGGCGCAGCGCAGCTGGTATTTTTTTTCCATCTCGGAGATGGCCAGCAGGATGTCGGCCAGGCGCTTGCGCGGAATGGTCGAGTCCATGCACATGTAGTCGGGGCTGATGCGGCCCGAGGCTGGGAACGCGTTTTTGCGGCCGCTCCAGAAGCGCAGGCGTTCGGCCTCGTTCTGGCTCACGGTGATGGCGGTGGCGCCGCAGTCGCGCAGCACGGCGCTCATGCGGCCGATTTCTTCTTCCACTTCTTCCGGCGTGCCGTCGCTCTCGCACAGCAAAATCGCTTCCGCGCCGAGGTCGTAGCCCGCGTGCACGAAGTCTTCGACAGCGGCCGTCATCGGCTTGTCCATCATCTCCAGGCCGGCCGGGATGATGCCGGCGGCGATCACCGCGGCCACCGCGTCGCCGGCCTTGCGGATGTCGTCGAAGCTGGCCATGATGCAGCGCGCGAGCTGTGGCTTGGGCACCAGTTTGACGGTGACCTCGGTGGTCACGGCCAGCATGCCTTCGGAGCCGATCAGCACGCTCAGCAGGTCATAGCCCGGTGCGTCCAGCGCGTCGCTGCCGAAGCTCACCGCTTCGCCTTCGATGGTGAAGCCCTGTACCTTGACTACGTTGTGCACCGTGAGCCCGTACTTCAGGCAATGCACGCCGCCCGAGTTCTCGGCCACGTTGCCGCCGATGGTGCAGGCGATCTGGCTCGAAGGGTCGGGCGCGTAATACAGGCCGTAGGGCGCGGCGGCTTCACTGATGGCCAGGTTGCGCACGCCGCCTTGCACCAGCGCTGTGCGGCTTACCGGGTCGACCTGCAGGATGCGGTTGAATTTGGCCAGCGACAGCGTCACGCCCAGCGCATGCGGCATGGCCCCGCCCGACAGGCCCGTGCCCGCGCCGCGCGCCACCACCGGCACATCGAGCGCGTGGCAGGTGCGCAGCACGGCCTGCACCTCGGCATAGGTTTCGGGCAGCGCCACCACCAGCGGGCGCTGCCGGTAGGCGGTCAGGCCGTCGCATTCGTAGGGCGTGGTGTCCTCCACCTGCCACAGCAGGGCATGCGGCGGCAGATGGGCCTGCAGCGCCTGCACCACCTGTGCCTGCCGCGCCGCTCTTTGAAGCAAGTCCTGCTGAAGGGCTGGAGTGGCTGTCGAGGTGGGGGCGTTCATGGGGTGGCGTCTTGGGGCGGGGCATTCACTTTAAGTGAAATTACGCCATGCCGGGTTGAAGAAAACTGCGCCGCCTTGTGAAGAAGAGAAGAAGCGGCGACTGGAAATCAGACCACGGCGTTCTTCAGCCAGGCGGCGAAGGCCGCGCATTCCCAGCGGTCCATGATGCCGGTGCGCCAACACAGGTAGTGCGCGTGCGGGCTCGGCACGCTGTTGGCGAAGGCAGGGCTGGTGCCCAGGCGCACCAACGCGCCGTTGTCCAGCCAGGGCGCGGCCAGCTTCAGCCGGATCAGCGCCACGCCCATGCCGGCGGCGGCGCCGTCGCACATCAGACCGATGTCGTTGAACTGCGAACCCTCCGTCGGCTCGGGCCAGTCGAGCTTTTGCGCATGGAACCAGGTGCGCCAGGGCTCGAGCGCCGAGCGCAAAAAAGGCACGCCTTCCAGGTCGTCGGCGCTGTCGAACGGGCCGTGTTCGCGCACGAAGGCCGGCGAGGCCAGCGGCGTGACTTCGTCGCGCGTGAGGCAGACGTGTTCCACGTCGGCATAACGCCCGGCGCCGAAGCGGATCATCATGTCGGCGTCTTCGGCCACCACGTCGAGCAGGGGTATCGACACCTGCAGCGTCAGGTCGATCTCGGGATAAGCCTCGGTGAACTGGCGCAGCCGCGGAATCAGGATGGCGCGCGCGAAGGTTGGCGTCACGGCCAGGCGCAGCTTGCGTTTGCCGGGCGCGGGCTGCGCACTCGGAAAGCGCTCCAGGATCGCCAGCCCTTCGCGCACATGGGCCAGGTATTCGCTGCCTTCGGTGGTGAGCGAAAAATCGGCCCGGCCGAACAGCTTCAAGCCGACGATCTGCTCTAGCTGCCGGACCCGGTGGCTCACCGCGCTGGGCGTCACACAGAGCTCCTCGGATGCCTGGGTCACGCTGCGCAGGCGGGCCAGCGCCTCGAAGGTCAGCAGGCATTGGATCGGAGGAATGCGGACGGCGGCCATGCCGTGATTGTCGCTTGCGGGATCGGGTGTTGGGCCCGCGCTGCGGGGGCGAAGCCACTGGGTAGAATCGCCGGTCATTTCGCCCACACCAGAACAACAGGGGACCGCCGTGTCAGACCGTTCCAAAGTGCTGCCACAGTACCTTCTGCCCAAACGGGCCATCACCTCTTTCGGCGGGCATATCGCCTCGGCGCGCGCCGGCGGCATCACCACCGGCATCATCCGCTGGTTCGTCGGCAAATACGGCGTCGACATGACCGAGGCCGCCAACCCCGACGTCGGCAGCTACGCCAGCTTCAACGAGTTCTTCACGCGGGCGCTCAAGCCCGGTGCGCGGCCGATCGCCGAGGCCGACCTGGTCTGCCCGGTGGACGGTGCCATCAGCCAGTTCGGTGCGATCGACCGCGACCAGATCTTCCAGGCCAAGGGCCACAGCTATTCGACCACCGCGCTGGTGGGCGGCGACGCCACGCTGGCGGCGAAGTTCCAGGACGGCCATTTCGCCACCATCTACCTGAGCCCGCGCGACTACCACCGCATCCACATGCCCTGTGACGGCCGGCTGCTGCGCATGGTCTATGTGCCGGGTGAACTGTTTTCGGTGAACCCGGTCACGGCGCGCGGCGTGCCGGGGCTGTTCGCACGCAACGAACGGGTGGTGTGTGTGTTCGATTCGCCGCTCGGCCCCTTCGTGCTGACCCTGGTGGGGGCCACCATCGTCGGCAGCATGGCCACGGTGTGGCAGGGCGTGATCAACCCGCCGCGCGGCCCGGTGCGCGAATGGCGTTATGAGGATCAGGACATCCGCCTGAAGCAGGGGGACGAGATGGGCCGCTTCCTGCTGGGCTCGACCGTGGTGCTGCTGTTCCCCAAAGGCCCGCTGCAGTTCAACCCGGCCTGGGCGCCAGCCGCTGCGGTGCGGCTGGGTCAGCGCATGGCAAATCGCGCCTGACGCTGCCGCGCCTTATTTGAAGACGACGGTCTTGTGGCCGTTGAGCAGCACGCGGTGCTCGCTGTGCCATTTCACCGCGCGCGCCAGCACCTGGCTTTCGGTGTCGCGGCCCTGGGCCGTCAGGTCTTCCACTGTGCGGCTATGGTCCACCCGGGCCACGTCCTGCTCGATGATCGGGCCTTCGTCGAGGTCGGCCGTCACGTAGTGCGCGGTGGCGCCGATCAGCTTCACACCGCGGTCATGCGCCTGGTAATAGGGCTTGGCGCCCTTGAAGCTCGGCAGGAACGAGTGATGGATGTTGATGGCGCGGCCGGCCAGCTTGCGGCACAGGTCGTCGCTCAAGATCTGCATGTAGCGCGCCAGCACCACCAGTTCGGCGTCTTCGGCCTCGATCACCTCGTAGACGCGGCTTTCAGCCTGGGCCTTGGTTGCCGCGGTCACCGGGATGTGATGGAAGGGCACGTTGTAGCTGGCCGCAAGTTGGTAGAAGTCGCGGTGGTTGCTGATGATGGCGCGGATGTCCAGCGGCAGCAGGCCGCTTTTCCAGCGGAACAGCAGGTCGTTCAGGCAATGGCCTTCCTTGCTCACCATCAGCACGGTCCGCACCGGCGCCGAGGTGGCGTGCAGGCTCCAGCGCATGCCGAAGCCGTCGGCGAAGGGCTTGAGCTGGGCGCGCAGTTCATCAAAGCTCAGTTGCTCGCAGGCGAATTGCACCCGCATGAAAAACAGGCCGGTGTCGTGGTCGTTGTACTGTGCGGCTTCTTCGATGTTGCCGCCGCGTTCCAGCAGGAAACCGGAAACGGCGTGCACGATGCCCGTGCGGTCCGGGCATGACAGGGTCAGGATGTAGGCTTGGTTCATACGGGCTGAATTGTCGCAGGATGCGACCATCCCCCCGGGGCTACGGGCCATCTGCTTCTCGTCAACCGCCCATCTGCTGCTTCATGTCGGCGCAGTAGTCCTTTTCGGGCAGGGCCGGCGTGGGCCAGACCGTGTCGAATGCCGTGGCGGCCTCGGCCCGGCTGCCGCCGGCCAACAGCCGCACCGCCTGCACTTTCAGCGTTGGCGGCAGGTGCTGGGGCACGCCGAGCCCGCGGTCCACGTGGCCGCTGCCGGCCATCAACACCACCACCTTGCCCGGCACGGCGGCTTCGGCGATGGTCTCGGCCATGGCCATGTCGCGGGCGATCTGGATGCGGGCCATCGGCCCGATCTGGCTCTCGGGCAGCATGTCGCAGTGACCAGCACGGATCGCCTGCCGCTGGGCCAGCAGCGCGGCGTCGGGCAGATGATCGTCGAGCCGTCGGTTGCCCATGGCCTCGCGCATGCGGCTGCGTGGCAGGTTCGCGCCGAGCACGGGGACGCCAGCGCGTACCGCCGTCATCACCGCCGGGCCATAGGCGGACCAGGGCCAGCCTTTCAGATCCCAGGCGAGTGCGGCCTGGACCTGGGCCGCGGTGGCCTCGCGCGGCAGGCTGGCCGTGGAGTGGCCGTGGTCGGCCATTTCGACGGCCAACGCCGCCAGCCGCCCGCGCTGTGCGAAGGAAGCCACCACCTGCTGGTGAATGTGCTGGTGCTCGGCCGCGTCGTGCTGCTCGCCGAGCAAGACCACGTCGGCCGGCGGCAGCGCCAGCACGTGGGCCGCGGTGTCGGCTTCAAGTCCGCTGATGGGAGCAGGGGGGCTGGCGCAGCCGCAAACAAGCGCCGCCAACAGCCAGGCGGTGATCGGCAAAATCGGGGACGCAAAACAATGCCGGCGCATGCCGTGGATACTACGGCCGTTTCGCCGTCAAGCCATGCCGTGCTTCGCCTGCCCGGCGAATGACGGGCGGCACACGCGGCACATGTGGCACACGGCCCGCGCGGCTTGCTCAGTGCTGCCGGGCTTCGCTGCCGTGCGCGGCGACTCAGGCCTTGACGTTGACGTGGTTGCCCATGGTCGCCGTGGGCTTGCTCACCGCTGGTGCGGCGGCGGCTGGCGTTGCGGGCGCAGCTGCTGCGGCTTTTGCGCTGGCAGCGTCGGCGCTTGCGCGCTGGGGCTGCGGGACGGATTGGAGTACTTGCGGCTGAACGTTTGAAACGCTGGACATGGTGTTGATCCTCGGCAGTTGATATTTGAGTGCTTCAAGTCTCGACGACTTGACGTCACGCAAGAAGGCGGAGGGCAGCGGTCCATGCCACGCATGCGAGGTGGCCCATTGCCCAAGCCATATCCTGCTCTTGTGTTGGAAATGCAAAAGCCGGTAAAACCGGCCTTTTGTGCTTCTTTTCCGGCATTGCAATGCCGGCCCCGTCAATCCAGGCGCTTTAGTGGATCACCACCGGGTTTTGCGCCAGCTCGGCGTAACGTTCCAGCGTGTCTTCCACTTCTTCCTGCGTGGGCGTGTTGAGCCGCCAGGCGGAAATGTGCTGCTGGAACAATTCAGCCCAGGACCCGTCGAGGTAGACCTCTTTGCCCGAGCGTTTGTCGACGATCTCAAACCCGTGGCGTTCCAGTGAAGGCACCGGCACGCCAGCGGTGGACAGCAGAATGCCGGTCGGCAGCGCGCCGGTTTCCGCCTCAGCCTCTTCAGGCAGGGCATTGGCTTCCATGTGGACCACGGCGAAAGATTCAGAGTCGTAAAGCGTATTCATGAGGGCAAAATCCTATTTCCGTCTGAAACCAGTTCCAAGATACACCCCAAGGCCGTGATTACCCGGGTTTTCCCGATGAAAAACCCTGGCGAACCGGTTATTTGTGGCACTTTGGGCACACTGTGTTCCAAACTCTCTGGAATCAAGATTGCAACGATTTCCGCGGTTTCAAGGTCAGCCGGCTGGCGTTGTGCGTGTCAGGGTTTCTCGACACCGCGCAATTTCTGATCCACGAAATCGCCGTTGGCCTGGGTGGCTTTGACCCGTACCGGCATGTAGCCGAGCGACGGCGCGAACCAGACCTCGATCTTCTGGTCGAACTCGCGCCGCGGGTTGCGGCTGACCTTGATGGCCTGCATCTGGCCGATGGGCAGGGCCATGGTTTCTGCGCCGTCCACGGTGAACAGCCATATTTCTGCTTCGCGCGGCCCGACGATCGGCAGCGTGATGGTGGTGGCCAGCGGGTATTTGCCGGGGTCGCCCGCGAACATGGCCACCAGCTGAAAAATCACGCTGAGCCGGTCTTGCGCGCCGGCCAGCAGCGGCGCGTCCGGGGTGTTGGCGCTGAACGTGACCTTGCCCTTGTCGCGCTCGAAATGGGCCGCCACCTCGGTGCGGCGCTTGTCGGCGAAGCGCGTCGGCGCGAGCCCCTCGGTGGTGATCTGCCCGCTGCTCATCTGGCTGAATGATCCCAGCAGGAAGGCGCTGACTTCAAGGACGGTGTTGTAGTTGCTGCCGTCCTGCAGCCAAAGCAACTGCGCGCGTGCACTGTAGGTCAAGCCTTTGGCCTCGCCGGTCACGTCGTATTTGAGCCGCGCCGAGCCGGGGATGCTGAGTACGGATGCGCCCACCGGCGTCTCGCGCGGCGGCAGTGCGGGCGGGGCGTTCAGCGCCGGGTCTGCTGATGGATTGGTGGCCACGGCTTCCGATGCGGTGGCGGGTGTTGGGGCTACCGGGGAGGGCTCCGGCGCGGCCTGCGGTGCGGTGGCGCCGGCATCCGCCGTGACTGGCTCCGGTACCTGCGGCGGTGTGGGCGATGTGGGTTGGGGCCTGGCGGCTTCGGGCCTTGGCTTCCTGGGCGGGATTGGTTTGGGTTTTGGCGCGGGCTCGGATTTCGGGGCCGGTGCATTCAGCGTCACCGTACGGGTGGTGAAGGCGCGCATCGCCGGCGGCTTAATGGCCAGCGGCGCGGAGGGCAGGGCTTGCAGCAGCAAGGCATGCACCAGCAGCACGATGACGCCGATCACCAGCAGGGCACGCAGCGGGATGCCGTGCAGGGCCGTGCCTTCTCGCGCGCCCATGCCGGCCTGGTTCAAGCCCGGTAACCCAGATCGAGCGACCACTGCGCCGCCGCCGCGCGCAGCGGCGCGCACACCGCGCCGCCCCAGTCGGCGTCCACCATGGCCTGTGAGCCCAGCGCCGTGATGCCCAGTGCGATATGGCCATCGGCGTCGAACACCGGCACGCAAAAGCCGGTCACGCCCGGCAGCAGCGTGCCCATCACCCGGGCCGCGCCACGCGTGCGCACTTCGCTCAGCAGTGCCTGCAGCGCGGCTGTATTGGCCGGCAGGTCGGTGCGGCCGAGTTTTTGCGCGCGGGCCAGCTCTTCTTTCAGCAGCGGGGCAATGGCGTCGGGCGCCACGTGGGCCGCGAAACACAGGCCGGTGGCCGAGGCCAGCAGCGGCATCACGTCGCCGAGCCGCAGATTCACCGTGATGGCTTCGGGGGCTTCTTCCCAGTGCACGATGGTCGGGCCGTGGTTACCCCATACGGCCAGGGCCAGGGTGTGGCCGATCTGCGTCATCAGCGGGCCGATGCGCTCGCGCGCCAGCTTCACCGCGTCGGTCCGCGACAGCGCCGCCAGGCCCAGGCGCAGCGCCGCCGGGCCGAGGTCGTAGCGGTTGTTGCGGCTGTCTTGTGTGACCAGCGCCAGGCGCTGAAAGCTCACCAGGTAGCGGTGTGCCTTGGCCGCGCTCATGCCGGCGGCGGCGGCCAGGTCGCGCAGCATCAGCGGGCCCTTGGCCTGGGCCAACACCTCCAGGAGCGCAAAGCCCACTTCCACCGATTGAATGCCGGCACGTTCCTTGTCCTGCAGATCCTGTGATTCTTGGGCGTCGGTGCCGCCAGCTTCCACTTGCACTAGAATTCCCGTCGTTTATTTCGTTTAGTTAAATAAATTTAACGATGCGTAATTTCACCGATATCGCCGCAGTGTGCAACACGTTCACAATGCCGCATGCGTTTTGCCCTTGAAAGACCTCGAATTCCATGAAACTCGCCACCTACAAAGACGGTTCCCGCGACGGCCAGCTGGTCGTCGTCTCAAAGGATCTGGGCACGGCCCATTATGCGACCGGCATCGCCAGCCGGCTGCAGCAGGCGCTCGACGACTGGGGCTTCATGAGCCCGCAGCTGCAGGACCTGTACGACGCGCTCAACCAGGGCCGCGCCCGCCATGCCTTCCCGTTCGACCCCAAGCAGTGCATGGCCCCGCTGCCGCGCGCCTACCAGTGGGCCGACGGCTCGGCCTACATCAACCATGTGGAGCTGGTGCGCAAGGCGCGCAACGCCGAGGTGCCCGAAAGCTTCTACACCGACCCGCTGATGTACCAGGGCGGCAGCGACGACTTCCTCGGCCCCTGCGACGAGGTGTGTGTGCCCTCCGAGGCCATGGGCATCGACTTCGAGGCCGAAGTCGCCGTGATCACCGGCGACGTACCCATGGGCGCCACGCCCGAGCAGGCGCTGGACGGCATCCGCCTGGTGATGCTGGCCAACGACGTCAGCCTGCGCAACCTGATCCCGGCCGAACTGGCCAAGGGCTTCGGCTTCTTCCAGAGCAAGCCGGCCACCGCGTTCAGCCCGGTGGCGGTGACGCTGGACGAATTCACCTTTCATAACGAAAGCGTCTGGGACAAAGGCCGGCTGCACCTCACCCTGCAAAGCACCTGGAACGGCCGTAAGGTCGGCCAGTGCGAGGCCGGCCCGGAGATGAGCTTTCACTTCGGCCAGCTCATCGCCCACATCTGCAAGACGCGCAACGTGCGCGCCGGCAGCATCGTCGGCTCGGGCACGGTCAGCAACAAGGGTGTGGACGTCAAGGGCAAGATGCAGTGGCCCAACGGCTACAGCTGCATCGCCGAAAAGCGCTGCATCGAAACCATCCAGGACGGCCAGCCGAACACCGAATTCATGAAGTTCGGCGACACCATCCGGATCGAGATGAAGGGCCGGGACGGCAACAGCATCTTCGGCGCGATCGAGCAGGAGATCGTGTCCTCGCTGGCCTGATCCGCAGCGCTGATCCGCAGCTTTCAAAACGCAAACATCCAAGGAGACAAACCCCATGCAACGCCGCACCCTCTTGACCTCCCTCGCCGCATTCGCCGGCAGCGCCGCCGCGCCTTTCGTCCGCGCGCAGGCCGACTACCCGAACCAGGTGGTCCGCTGGATCGTGCCGTATCCGGCCGGCGGCGGCACCGACGTGCTGGCGCGCACGGTGGCCGAGGCCATGCGCACGACGCTCGGCCAGCAGGTGATCGTCGACAACCGGCCCGGCGCCTCGACCAACATCGGCGCGCAGATGGTGGCCGCGGCCAAGCCCGACGGCTACACCATCATGTCGGCCGACAACGCCTTGCTGGCCTACAACGAACACCTGTTCAGCAAGCTGCCGTTCAGCCCTGAAAAAGACTTCAGCTACATCGGCGGCATCAGCCGCTTTCCGCTGGCTTTGGTGGTCACGCCAGGCTTCGAGGCGCAGACGCTGAAGGACTTCATCGCCTATGCCAAGGCCAACCCCGGCAAGCTCAATTACGCTTCGCCCGGCAACGGCTCGCCGCACCACCTGGCGATGGAAATGTTCAAGGCGCGCACCGGCATCTTCATTACCCACATTCCCTACCGCGGCGCCGCGCCGGCCATGCAGGACGTGATGGGCGGCCAGGTGCCGTGCATGTTCCTCGACCTGGCCGCCGGCCTGCCGATCATCCAGACCGGCAAGGTGCGCGCGCTGGCCATCGGTTCGGCCAAACGCGCCAGCCAGTTGCCCAATCTGCCCACGCTGGCCGAGTCGGGCGTGGCCAATTCCGAGGTGTTCGCCTTCCAGGGCATCCTCGGGCCGGCCGGCCTGCCCGCGCCGGTGGTGAGCCGGCTCAACGGCGACCTGAACAAGGCCCTGGCCAGCGCCACGGTGCAAAAACGCATGGCTGACTTCGGCATGGAGGCGCTGCCCGGCACGCCCGAGCAGTTTCGCCAGTTCGCGCGCAGCGAGGCGCTGCGCTGGGGGCCGATCATCAAGGCGACGGGCGTTAAGCTCGACTGAGCTACTTCGCGACTACTTCGCGAAGGCCTTGCGCGAGCCGTCTTCGAAGACTTCGTCGTCGCGCAGCAACTGGCCGCTTGCGTCCCAGGCGCGTTCGCGGCTGATGCGGCCGCGTATGTCGTAGAGCGATTCGCCGACCAGCTTGCCCTGGGCGTCGAAGCTCTGGTGCCTGCCGACGGCGCGGCGTTCGTAGCGACTCACCGTGGCATAACGGCCGGTGTGCGCGGGCTGGCCGTTGTCGTGGAAATCGGTTTCGTCCACCACATCGGTGTTGTCGTCGCGGCCATAGACGGCGCGGCTGCGCGGCTGGCCGTTCAGGTAGAAGCTGCTGTCGCTGGCGAGCTTGCGGTCAGTCCAGCGTTGCTCGCGGGTGAGCGTGCCTTTTTCCGAGAACTCGCGTTCCTGCGTCTTGCTGGCCGAGCGGGCGTCGTTGCCCTCCAGTTGCCACAACACCTCGCGGCGCAGCACGCCGTCTTCGGCGAAACGCCGCTCGGTGCGGATGCCGCTCTTCAGCTCTTCCACACGCGCGGGCTGGCCGTTGGCGTAAAGCTCTTCGAGCCGCTGCCGCTGGCCGGCCTGGTACAGCACCCGCGCCTGCAGCACGCTGGCGTCGTTGAAGAGTTCTGCCGGCGCGATGCTGGCGCCGAAGCCGCAGAGCCGGGCGTCGTCGGCCAGCGGGGCCAGCAGGGGCTTGTCGCCGCAGCGCAGGCCGCGCAACTGGCCGCGTGGCGTGAATTCGGCATAGGCGAGTTCACTGCCGTTCGTGCCGCCGTAGAAGGTGATGCGCTGCAGCGCGCCGCTGGCGTGGTTACTGCGCACCAGGCCGACCTCGCGGCCATTGTCATAGGTGGCCTCGCGCAGCACCTGGCCGTCTGGCGCGAATTCGCGGGCCCGTCCCTGGCTGTTGCCGCGTTCGTTCACGCTGCGCTCGCGCAGCAATTTGCCGTTTTGGTAGAAGCGCTCGATGCCCATGAAGCGGCCGTTCTGCAGTTCCTGCTCGTGCATGAGCAGGCCGCTGTCGCGCTCCTTGCAGCGCATCAGGCCGGTCTTGCCGGCGGTGGTGTTGCCGTTGGCCGGGTTCACGGATTCGCCGTTGAGCTCGCAATCCTGTATGGCGTGGGCGGCGCCGGCGCAGAGCAGGGCGGCACTGGCGGCGATGAGTGTGAAAAAATGCTTCACCCAGCCAACTCCACCGTCAGCTGCTTGACGCCGCGGATCATCATCTCCACCGACACCGCCACCAGCACCAGGCCCATGAGCCGCTCGAAGGCGGTGACAACACGTTCGCCGAGCACCCGCTGGATGCGTTCGGCCAGCAGCAGCACGACGGCGCAGACCGTCATGGTGACGACCAGCGCGGCGATCCATTCCAGGCGCCGCTCGGGTGCCTGCGACACCAGCAGCAGCACGGTGGCCAGCGCCGAAGGGCCGGCCAGCATCGGAATCGCCAGCGGCACGATCAGCGGCTCGCCCTGCAACGCGGCCTCGGCATGCTCGGGCGCGGGGAAGATCATGCGCAGCGCGATCAGGAACAGCACCACGCCGCCGGCCAGCTGCAGCGACAACGGGCTCAGGCCCATCACGCGCAGAAAGGATTCGCCCATGAACATGAAGGCCAGCAGCAGCGTGAACGCGATCAGCACCTCGCGGATGATCACATAGGGCCGCCGTTCGGGCGCCACGTTGCGCAAGGCATTGGCGAAGATCGGGATGCCGCCGAGCGGGTCGGTGATGACCAACAGCAGGATCGTCGCCGAGGCGAACGTATAACCCATCTAGGAGAGGCCCCGCGCGGGGCCACGGAGGGCGTGGATGAAGAGGCTGTGCATGGCGGGATTATGGCGTGCCGCGCCTTGTTGACGGGTCGGGTTCGCCCAGACGTGGAAAGCCGCGGCGTGGCTTGAATGCGCATTGGGAACGGCGGCGGATTGGAGTAAGCTGTCCGACATAAAAATTCGGCCCAACCACCTTTGGAGACATCCCCCATGAGCGACGCACCCAACTTCGACTTCAGCAAATTCGTGCCCGGCTTCGACTTTTTGCAAAATCTGGCCAAGGGGGCCACGCAAAAGATGCCGCAGATGCCGAAGCTGGGGAATTGGGTGGCGCCCACCATCAGCGTGGAAGAGCTGGACAAGCGCATCGACGAACTCAAGGCCGTGCAGTTCTGGCTCGACCAGAATGCCACCGCGCTCAAGGCCACGATCCAGGCGCTGGAGGTGCAGAAGATGACCCTGGCCACGCTGCGCGGCATGAACTTCAGCATGAGCGACCTGGCCGATGCCTTCAAGATCAAGACGCCGGAGGCGCCACCCAAGGCCGCGGAGAAAGCACCGGAACCGGCCAAGCCCTTCAGTGCGGCCGCGCCGACGAAAGAGGAAGAAGCCGAGTCCGAAGGCAAGGCCGCAGCCAATGGCGCGGCCGACACTGCCAGCATGGCCGGGGCAGGCGTGGTCGATCCTCTGCAATGGTGGAATTCGCTGACCACGCAATTCCAGCAGATCGCCGCCAGTGCCCTCTCGGAGGCCGCCTCCAAGACCGCGGTCGATAGCAGCAAGGCCGCCAACTTCGCGAAGGAGGCGTTCAAGAGTGCCGAGGTGTTCGCGAAGGCAGCCACCAAGCCCATGGCTGCGTCGGCCTCCAAGCCCGCGGCCAAGGCTCCCGCCAAGAAAGCCCCGGCCCGCAAGGCCGTAGCCAAGACCAGCGCCGCTGCCAAGAAGCGAACGCCCTAGTATCAACAGGCCCTAAACCCCTGAGAGCCCTGCGGAGTCGACGATGAAACTTTTCCCCTATGGTCACGCGACCCATCCGCAGTGGCGCATGGCGGCCGGCCTGGTGCTGGCCCAGTTGCGCGCCCACATGGCCCTGCCCGACTACGCAGGCGCGCCGACGCTGGGCCTGCTCTACATCACCGACCATTACGCCACCGAGGCCCAGGACATTCTCGACCACTTGAGCGCCGAACTGCCCGAGGTCACGGACTGGTCGGGCACGGTGGGTGTGGGCATCGCGGCCAATAACGCAGAGTATTTCGATGAGCCGGCCATGGCCGTGATGCTGTGCGGTGTGTCGGCCGACCAGTACCGCGTGTTCTCCGGTGTGGCGCCGCTGGGCATCGGCTTCGAGGCGCACACCGCGCTGGTCCATGCCGACGCCGCCACGCCCGACGTGGCCGGCCTGATCGCCGAGATGGCCTCGCGCACCGACACCGGCTACCTGTTCGGCGGCCTGGCCTCCAGCCGTTCCAAGGCCGTGCAGTTCGCCGTGGGCGGCAACGGCAACATCAAAGGCCATGGCGCGGCGCGTGGCGTGTTCAGCGGCGGGCTGAGCGGCGTGGCTTTTGCCGAGGGTGTGTCGCTGGTGTCGCGGGTGACCCAGGGCTGCCAGCCGATCGCACCGGTGCGCACCATCACCGCCGCCGAAGGCAATGTGGTCATCACCCTTGACGACGAGCCCGCACTCGCCGTGTTGATGCGCGACCTGGGCTCCACGCTGGAGCAGCCGCGCGAGGCCTTGGCCCGCGTGCGCGCCACGCTGGTCGGCCTGATGCCCGCACCGGGCGGGTCCGGCAGGTCCGGCGGTGATGCAGTGGCGCGCGCCGGAAGTTTCGGCAGCGACGTGCTGGTGCGCCACATCATCGGCCTCGACCCGGGGCGCCAGGGCGTGGCCCTGGCCGAGATGGTGTCGGTGGGCACCCGCATGGCGTTTTGCCAGCGCAACGTCACGGCCGCGCGGGCTGACCTGGTACGCATCTGCGCCGAGATCCGCGAGGAACTCGAACCCGAAGAAATGCCGATCGAGGCCGCCACGGCCCTGGCCGCGCCCGAAGCCGAGTCCGCACCACACCCGGCCCGGCGCATGGCCGGTGCGGTGTATGTGAGTTGCGCCGGCCGCGGCGGCCCGCATTTCGGCGGCCCGAGCGCCGAGATGCAGATCGTGCGCCGCGCGCTGGGCGACGTGCCTTTGGTGGGCTTCTTCGCCGGCGGCGAAATCGCGCGGGAGCACCTGTATGGTTACACCGGGGTGCTGACGGTCTTCACCGCATAAGACGTTTCGCTCGGTGCGTCAGCGTGTGGCGGGGCTGACTACGCCTGCCGTGCCGTCGCTGGACATCCCCGTGAACGCAAAGTCCACCTCGGGTACCAGCCCGCTCACGATGCGCGCCACCGACTTGCCCGAGCCGCAGGCGTGGGTCCAGCCCAGCGTGCCGTGGCCGGTGTTGAGGAACAGATTGGGCAACCGGGTCTTGCCGATCAGCGGCACATTGCTCGGCGTGGCCGGGCGCAGGCCGGTCCAGAACTGCGCCTGGCTCGTGTCGCCCGCGCCGGGGAAAAGCTGCTCCACGCGGCGCACGATGGCCTCGCAGCGCACGGCGTTGAGGTCGCGGTCGTAGCCGTTGAATTCGGCGGTGCCGGCGATGCGCAGGCGGTCGCTGCCTTCCGAGGTGTAGCGCGAGAAAACGAGTTTGAATTCGTCATCGGTCAGGCTCACCTGGTGCGCCATCGAAGCGTCCTTCACCGGCATCGTCACCGAATAACCCTTGGCCGGGTAGACGGCCAAGCGGATGCCCAGCGGCTGGGCCAGCAGCGGGCTCAGGCTGCCCATGGCCAGCACCACGGCGTCGCCGCGGATGCGCTGGAAGCGGCCTTCGCCGTCCGTGGCCTCCACATGATCGATGCGGCCACCTGCTTCGCGCAGCGCGGTGATGTTGTGGCTCATGAGGAAACGCACGCCGTTGGTTTCGCAACGTGCGGCGAGTGCGCGGGCGAACTGGTTGGCGTCGCCCGATTCGTCTTCCTGGGTATAGGTGGCACCGGCCAGCTGCGGGCGGATGTGGCGCAGCGCGGGCTCCAGGCGCACAGCCTCGTCGGCCGAGATCACCTGCCGGTCGCAGCCCAGCGCGCGCATCTGCTCGGCCGGAGCTTGCGCCGCGTCGAATTCTTTTTGCGTGGTGTAGAAATGCAGGATGCCCTGTGTGCGCTCCTCGTAGGTTATGCCGATATCGCGGCGCAGCGCCTGCAGCATGTCGCGGCTGTAGCTGCCCAGGCGCACGATCTGTTCGATGTTGTGGCGTGTGCGCGCCGGCGTGCATTCGCGCAGGAACTGCAGGCCCCAGAGCCACTGCCGCATGTCGGCACGCAGGCGAAACAGCAGCGGCGCGTCTTCGCGGCCCAGCCATTTGAGCAGTTTCAGCGGCGCGCCCGGGTTGGCCCAGGGCTCGGCGTGGCTCACCGAGATCTGTCCGCCGTTGGCGAAGCTGGTTTCGGCCGCGGGCGTGGCCTGGCGGTCGATCACGGTCACTTCGTGGCCGAGTTGGTTGAGGTAATAAGCAGAGCTGACGCCGAGCAAGCCGGCGCCGAGAACGGTCACGCGCATGATGAAAACCTTTAGCGGTCAAACGCTTGAGGCATGAACGTGGAGTGCTGTTTGAAAAGTAGCAACCCAGGCTGACGCCTCAAGTTGCCGCTCCCCCTGTCCTTGGTACCTGAGAGATTCGCCACCGACACGCGTCAGCGGCTTGCTCCTTCGGTGCACCATGGCTGGCATGGTGTCTCTTCAGACGGCTCTATCAATGAATGCAGTACGGAACCTGAGCGTTCATGGGAGTTTGCGCCTTCGGTGGAACGGCTTGATGCCGTTCGCTCTCCTGCGGGTGGGATTGTAAATGGCCGGGTGGTCCGGTGCCAAGCCCGGTGGCGCCATTTTTTCGCTCACCACACGAGGCGCCTTATGCTTGAACCATCGCGGTCGTCACCATCTGCTTCAACATCGGCTGGCCTTCCAAGCCGAAGACAGAGATCGCAGGCCCGCTCGGGCTGAAGCCGTTGCGCCGGTAGAAGGCAAGCGCCGTTCGGGTGCTCTCCAGCCGCAGCGGGGTGATGCCTTGCTGGACCGCGTGCAATTCCATGGCTTGCAGCAGCACGCGACCTGCGCCCTTGAACCGTATTTCGGGCAACACGTAGCACAGCAGGACTTGATCACCCTCGGCCATGCCGAAGCCGACCACCTCGTTGGCCACCAGCGCGACAACGCAGAACTGGCTCGGGCTCGCGTCCATGCCGTGACGTTGGGAGCCGTCTTGTTGCGCAGCCAGGCGTCGATCAGCCGAGGTTCACCGCGATGGTCTGCGGCGCAACACTCGGTGATGGAGCGGCGAAGCACGGTGCAGATGGCCTCGGTATCGGCGATGCTTGCGGTGCGGGTGTGGATTTCCATGGGTTCCCGCTGCGCAAGGCATTCACTTCTGTCCGGTCAACCGATCGACCATCGCTTTGATCGCCGACAGTTGCACGCCGCTGCGCACCTGGAAGGTCGGACCGGTATAACCAAACCAGTCCCAGCAGCCTTCCGGATTGCTTGGAAAATTCTGGCTGGTGATGGCCTGGGGATACAGGACGATCAAGCGGTTGGTATCGGCCCAGCGGTTGTAGCCGACCGAGGCGTAGACGTCGCTGCCCACGCTTTGCGCGCCCTGCTTGCAACCGTGGAACACGACGTGCACCGCGCAGCCGCTGGCATTGGCGGCGCAATCTTTCGGGATGTAGATGAAGCCGGCCGAATCCATGCTCGTGCCCGGGCCGGCGAAGGCCGTCTGATCGAAGGGGCGTACCGTCGACGACAGCGTGGCCGCTGGCGGCTTCAGCGGGCCGTAGATATGCTGCAGCAGTTCCTTGGGTTGGTCGTAGGCTTGGCGCTGGCCCTTGGTCTTGACCTGGCAGTGATCGATGTAGGGCGCCGCATTGGTGCCGCAGTCGTTGCCGAATGCGGGCGCGATGAAGGCATGGCCGGCGGGCAGCTTGTCGACATAGAGCAGGTTCTTCGGCGCAAGGCCTGCGGCCTGGAAAAAGTCGCGGGTGGCGGCAACGACCGGCGGATGCACGACCTGATCCTCGGTGCCGCCGAAGACATAGACCTTGAGTTTCGACAGACCCGCCACGGGATCGATCTGGCCGAGTGAAGCAAAGCCTTGCGCCGCCGCCCAGGACAGGCTGCCCGAAGGGGCGCCGGACATGCAGGTCACGATGCCGCCGAAGTTGAGGAAGGCGCAGTTGTACGGCCCGCCGGCAACCACGCCCAGCCCCATCACGCTCGACGAAAAGGCCACGCCATACTGCACCGTCATGAAGGCGCCGGAGGACAGGCCGGACACCGAGGTGCGCGCCGGGTTGGCACGCAGTGCCGGCAAGTCGTTGGCCGCCCGGGCAGGCGCGGCCACGAGCTGCACGGCGAGGGCCGCAGCCAGAAGTGCCGCCCGGACGAGGATTCGGGAATGGTTCATGGATCGCCCCTTCGTGGTGAATGTTGCGGTGCAGCATATTCACAATCCGGGGCGATGTCTTACCCTGCTTGGGGGATGCGCGTCCTGTCGGCTCACCGCCGCAGCGCCGCAAACGCCGCGAACTCCCAGCTTCGCATGCCCAGCAGCAGGGTGTAGCCCTCGCGGTCGGCTTCGGGCAGTTTCTGGTCGGCCAGGTGCTGCTGCGCGAAGTCTTGTGCCACGCGCTGCAGCCGTTCCAGAAAGGTTGGCGCCAGGCCACGACTCACCGAGCCGTGCACCAGCAGCAGGCCTTCGCCCGGTCCGTCGAAGCCGCCGGCGTAGTAGTCGAGTACCGCGTCTTCGCAGAAGAAGCTCATCACCGGACCGTGCGGGCGCCAGCAGAAGGTCTTGGCCAGTTTCAGTCGGTAGCGGTTCAGCGGACGCAGTTCGATGATGCCGATGCGGTCGAGCTGCGCCAGGTATTTGATGCCTTCGGCCGTGCTCAGTCGGTAGGCGCTGGTGATCTGCTCCAGCGTCCACTGGCTCAGCACGCAGATGGCCACCAGCAACAGCTTTTTGTCGGCCACCACCGCGCGTTCCTGCGCCTGGGTGAGCTCGGCCAGCAGTGGCTGGCTGTCGGCGACGCGACGGGCCAGGTCGGCGAAGTCGAGCTTGAGCGCACGGCAGATGGCGTCGATGCGCGACAGTGGCATGTCGCCCTTGGCCAGCATGCGTTTCACGCTGGACTCGGCCATGCCCAGCGAGCGTGCCAGGTCGGCATAAGTCATCTGTGCTTGTTTCAGCTCTTTTTTGAGGGTGGTGACGAGGTCGGCGGTGGTGCTCATGGGTATCGATTATTGATACTTTACGTAGCCTGCCCATGGCTTTGATGGAATAAGACGATTCTTTTCTTCCCCGCGCTTCGAGACTGGTGCCCTGTCCATCCCAAGGAGCCCCTTGTGCAACTTTCCATGACCCGTCTTGAAGCCGCATTGCTGCTGTCGGTGGCCGCGGCCGCGCTGCTGGCCTGCCTTGGCCCTGCCGCGCCGCAGTACGTGAACTACCACGCCTTTGCCGATCAGCGCGCGGCTTGGGGCCTGCCGCACGGGATGGATGTGCTGAGCAATCTGCCGTTCGCCGTCGGTGGCATCTGGGGGCTTGTGACGCTTTACCGCCAAGGCTTCGTGCCCGGCGTGCGCCACTCGCTGGCGTTGCTGTTTTTTGCGGGCCTGGTGCTGGCAGCGATCGGCTCCAGCATCTACCACTGGCAGCCCGATGACACCCGGCTCGCGTACGACCGGCTTGGCATGGTGGCGGCATTTGCCGGGTTGCTGGGGATGGCGACGGCGGACCGCATGAGTGAGCGGGCCGGCGTGCTGGTCGCGCAGACCGTGTTGTTGTGGGGCCCGCTGTCGATCGCTGTGTGGGCGACGTCGGCCAATCTGCTGCCCTGGGCGGTGCTGCAGGGCGGCGGCATGTTGCTGGTCCTGTGGCTGGCCTGCTGCCGTCCTTTGGAGGGCGCCTGGGGTCTGTCGCTGTGGACCGTGATCGCCGTGTACACCCTGGCGAAGTTATTGGAGCTCGGCGACCACCAGGTATTCATGTGGACAGGCGGCATGTTGTCGGGGCACAGCCTGAAGCATGTTGCCGCAGCATGTGCGGCCTGGCCTGTGGGAGCAGCGCTGCAAACTGCCACGAGGCCTGTGCACAATGGCAAGCTGGCGGAGGGGCCAGCGCCACGAACATGACGCCAATGGAATCAACACAGCAACCCTGTTTGGCCTGAGAAAAACAATATGCAAGACACATCGATCCGTACCGCCGCCTCGGCGGAGTTGGCTGTAGCCGCCCACCCCAACCAGTTCGCCCTGCTGCGCCAACGCCGCTTCGCCCCCTTCTTCTGGACGCAGTTCGCCGGCGCAGCCAACGACAACCTGTTCAAGTTCGCCTTCACGGTGATGGTGACCTACCAGCTCAGTGTCGGCTGGCTGCCGCCCAGGATGGCGGGGCTGGTGATCGGCGCGCTGTTCATCCTGCCGTTCCTGTTGTTCTCGGCCACTTCGGGCCAACTGGCCGACAAATGGGACAAGACCCGCATGTTCCGCTTCGTGAAGAACCTGGAGATCGGCATCATGCTGCTGGCCGCCTACGGTTTCATGTCGGCAAACGTGCTGGTCCTGCTGGCCTGCACCTTCCTGATGGGCCTGCACTCCACCTTGTTCGGCCCGGTGAAGTTCGCCTACCTGCCGCAGGTGCTTCGCTCCAGTGAACTCACCGGCGGCAACGGCATGGTGGAGATGGGCACCTTCGTGGCCATCTTGCTGGGCAACGTGGTCGGCGGCCTGCTGGTGGCGGTGCCCGAGATTGGTCACATGCAGGTGGCTCTGGCCTGTGTGGCGCTCGCCGTCATGGGCCGGGTGGTGGCGCAGTGTATTCCCAGTGCGCCGGCCACCGACCCGGGCCTGGTGGTCAACTGGAACCCGGTGTCGGAGACCTGGCGCAACCTCAGGCTTGCGCACGGCAACCTGGTGGTGTTCCGTTCGCTGCTGGGCATCAGCTGGATGTGGTTCTTCGGCGCGGTCTTCCTGAGCCAGTTCCCGAGTTTCGCCAAGGAAGTGCTGCATGGCGACGAGCAGGTGGCCTCGTTGCTGCTGGTGGTGTTCTCCATCGGCATCGGCACCGGCTCACTGCTGTGCGAGGTGCTGAGCCGCCGGCATGTGGAGATCGGCCTGGTGCCGCTGGGGGCGATCGGCATGAGTGTGTTTGCCGTCGACCTGTACTTCGCCTCACGCGGCCTGCCGCCGGCCGATGGCTTGCGCCTGGCCGCCTTCATCGCCCAGCCCGCGCATTGGCGGGTGATGGCCGACCTGGCGCTGCTGAGCCTGTTCGCCGGCCTGTACAGCGTGCCGATGTACGCGCTGATCCAGATGCGCAGCCAGCCCACGCACCGTGCGCGCATCATCGCGGCCAACAACATTTTGAACGCGTTGTTCATGATCGCCAGCTCGGTGATCGCCGGCATCTTGCTGGGCGCAGGCTTCAGCATCCCGCAGATCTTCCTGGCCGTGGGCATCGCCAACGCCGTGGTGGCGTTCTACATCTTCATGCTGGTGCCCGAATACCTGCTGCGCTTCATCGCCTGGCTGGTGTCGCACTGCGTGTACCGCTTCAAGGTACAAGGCGATGAACACATCCCGACCGAGGGTGCGGCCATCCTGGCCTGCAACCACGTGAGCTTTGTCGACGCCGTGCTGCTGATGGCCGCCAGCCCGCGACCCATCGTGTTCCTGATGGACCACCGCATCTTCCAGGTGCCGCTGCTGGGCTGGTTGTTCCGCCTGGCCAAGGCCATCCCGATCGCGCCGCGCGCCGAAGACCCCGCGGCTTACGAAGCCGCCTTCGCCGCCGCCGCCCGGGTGCTGCAAGACGGTGACCTGCTCGGCATCTTCCCTGAGGGCGGCATCACCAAGGACGGCACGCTACAGCCCTTCAAGGGCGGCATCATGAAGATCCTGGAGAGCGCGCCGGCACCGGTTATTCCTATGGCGCTGACGGACCTGTGGGGTTCCTACTTCAGCCGGGTGGAGCAGGGCGGTGCGATGGTGCGGCCGTTCCGGCGCGGGATGTTCAACCGGGTGGGGTTGAATGTGGGGGCGGGGATGGCTGCCGCCGAGGTGCAGCCGGAAGCGCTGCGAGCGCGGGTGGCGAGACTGCATGACAACACATAATTGGCAATTAATTATATAATTAGACGTGTAATTATTCAGGAGGAATGCCATGTCCCAGGTCACCATTTACCTTGACGACGACGCCATCACCCGTGCCAAGAGCGCGGCGACGGCGGCCAAACTCTCGCTGAGCGCATGGATTGCCAAGATGGTAAAAGAGCAAACCCCGCAGATCGATGCCAATGGATACCCGTTGGGGTTCTTCGAAGACATGGCGGCCAACGCCCAGCACTGGCAGGATTTCCCCCAGGCCGAAGCCTTGCGCGCCACCGCTACGCCCGACCTGCCGCGCGAAGCCTGGTGATGTTTCTACTGGACACCAACACGCTGATTTATCTCTTCAAACAACAGGGGCAGGTGGCGGTGCAATTGCAAAACCACCCCGCTCGGGAGGTCTTCATTCCGTCGGTTGTCTTGTTCGAATTGGAATACGGCGTTTTGCGCTCTACCCGCCCCGCGCAGCAACGGGCCGGCATCGATCTGGCCCTCAAGGCCTATGGGGTCGTGGGCATGGACTACGCCAGCGCCAAGGCCGCCGCCTGGGTCAAGCACACGCTGGAAGTGGTCGGCACACCCATTGGCCCCTGTGACCAACTGATTGCGGGCATGGCCCTGGCCAACGACGCGATACTCATCACGCGCAACACCCGCGAATTTGAACGTGTGTCGGGCTTGCGGGTGGAGAACTGGTACGAATGAGCGCCGGCCATTCAAAACTGCAACCAACGCAATCAGGTATTCAAACCATAGTGACCACCGCATGACCCAGCCCAGCCCAGCCCAGCCCAGCCCAGCCCAGCCCAGCCCAGCCCAGCCCAGCCCAGCCCAGCCCAGCCCAGTGACCTGCTGGCCAGCCTAAAGTTCCTCAGCGCCCCGCAACTGCGCCGCCTGCTCACGGAGCGATTGACCCAGCAAAAACTCGGCCTGTACTGGGAGAACAGCGCCATCGAGCGAGACGCGGCGCTCAACGCCAACACCGTGCTGCCGCGCCTGGTGCCGGACCATTCACACGGCCTGGATGCCGTGGCCGCGCAGGGCACCCCCAACCTCATCATCGAAGGCGACAACTTCGACAGCCTGCGCCTGCTCAAAAGCACCCACGCCGGGCGTGTGCGCGTGATCTACATCGACCCGCCCTACAACACCGGCAACAAAGACTGGGTCTACAACGACCGCTACGTTGGCGCCAACGACCGCTGGCGGCACAGCCAATGGCTGGAGTTTTTGCATCAGCGCCTGACCCTGGCAAAAAGCCTGCTGACGCAAGACGGCGTGATTCTGGTCAGCATCAACGACGAGAACCGGGCGCGGCTGGAAATGCTGATGGATGAGGTGTTTCCGGGGCGGCGTTTGGGCTCAATCGCGTGGCGCACCCGTCAGGGTTCGAACGCCGACCAGCAATGCTTCTTGTCGGTGGACCATGAACATGTGCTGGTTTATGGCAATGCAGGTTTCAAGTTCAATGGCTTCGAGAAAACCTATGAGATGTACGGCAACGCAGATAAAGATCCCCGCGGCGATTGGCGGGCTGACAACCTCACATTAGGATTTTCTTTTAAGGAGCGTCCGAATTTGTACTATCCCCTGAAAGACCCAGAGACGGGGGTTTATTACCCACCCAATCCAGACCGAATCTGGGTCTATGCGTCTGAATCACGTTTGAAACCGGGGCAAACCGTTCAGGCCAAGACAATGGAAGAGTTTGTCCGGTTGAATCAAATACTGTTTCCCAAAGAGCAGCGTGTTGAGACTTGGTCATCATTGGATGCACTACTGGAGGCCATTGAATCCGGCGATGTGCCTCGTGCCGGAAAGTCGCCAATCTTGCGGCGGGATTTGCCAGACTTGGCGTTTTGGGTGGGTAAACCTATTGGTTTTGGACGGCCTGCATTCAAACGCTACAAAGCCGATCTGCGTAACCAAGCGCAGCCGTTGAGTAGTTGGATTGTTCCGAACTTTGAAGATGGCGACTACGAAGCGGAAAACAGCCTTGTGTCTGCTACGAACCAAGAGGGCGCAAGACAAGTCGCTGAAATTTTTGGCAATCGTGCCTTCAATTACGCAAAGCCTATCTCCCTCATCCAAGGCCTCCTCGCTCAGGCCACCTGCCCCGGCGACACAGTATTGGACTTCTTCGCTGGCAGCGGCACCACCGGCCATGCGGTGCTGGCGCTGAATGCGCAAGACGGCGGGCAGCGCAGCTTCATTCTGTGCAGCAGCACCGAAGCGACCGACAAAGAACCCACCAAAAACCTGTGCCGCGACGTATGCGCCGCCCGCATCCGCAAGGTGATCGAATCCGACCCGGCGCTGGCAGCCAATAGCTTTGCCTATCTGCAACTCGACAAAATCGCTCCTGGTGATGCACCGTTCGAGGCTGACTGCGCGCAGGCTTTTCAGCTACTGACGCTGCGCCTAGGCCATGTGGCGCGGCCCGTTCCCGATCCGCAGGCCGGGATCCAAATTCTGCTGCAAAGCGTTACCGACGGGTCCTTGACCGTACTGGTCCACCAGCTTTCCGAGGCCACGCTGGACGCGCTGGCGGCCTTGCCTCTGTCGGCGCACCTGGGCTACGGCCATGTGCGCGTTTTCTCCACCCGGCCCGACACCGTGCGCCTGCATCTGGAGGAAGCTTGGGCGGGCACGCAGAAGACGGTGGACAGTCAGTCCCTTTACCATGCGCTGCGCCAAGGGCAGGGCGCGCCCCGGCGCAAACGCAGCACGCCACGTGAGAGGTCATTAGCTACACATTTGATAGCTACTAATGTAGAAGAGACTGGCGGTGACGGCCTAAAAAGCATAGAAAAATCATCTGAAAGCGCTGCATGAACGCCCCCTTGTCGATCACCGCCCCGCAGGGCAACACGCGCAGCCCCAAGGCGTTCCAGGCCGAGATCATCACCAGCATCTGCCGGGCGCTGCAAGGCCAGCCGCGCCCGCCTTGCTTGCTGCGCAGCCCCACGGGATCGGGCAAAACCTTCATGCTCACCCGGGTGTTGCAGCAGGTGAGCGCCCAGCAGCCCACGCTGTGGCTGTGGTTTGTGCCATTCGTGAACCTGGTGGCGCAAACCATCGACTCGCTCGACAGCGAGGGTATGGGCCTGGCGGCGCTGGAGCTGGGCCGGGCGTTGAACGAGCAGCCGGCGCCGGGGCTGGTGTTGGTGTCTACCGCACAGGGCGTGGCCAGTGCCAAGGGTCGCGCAGCGGGCTATGCAGATAAACAAGACGACGACACCCGGAGTCTGGCCGCCTACGTGGCGCTGGCCCGTGCGGCGGGCCTGCACATCGGCATCGTGGTGGATGAGGCCCACATTGCCCTGAAAAGCACCACCGAATTCGGCAAGTTCGTGCACTGGCTGCAGGCCGACTACCTGCTGATGGCGACGGCCACCCCGCGCGACGCGGCGCTCACGGCCTTTATGGACGCGGCGGGTTACAGCGGCTGTGAAACTTTCAGCGTGAGCCGCGACGAGGTGGTGGCGGCGCGGCTGAACAAAATGTGGCTGGAGTCCGTGGTGTACGACCTGCGCCAGTCCATGCAGAGCGTGACCGATTTAAAGCTGACGGTGTTGCGCCGGGCTTGGCGGCGCAACCAGCACATTGCCCGCACGCTGCAAGCCCACGGCCTTGCCACTGTGCCGCTGCTCTTGGTACAGGTGGGCAACGGGCCCGAGGCGATTGCCGAGGTGCAGGCGTTTTTGATTCAGGAACTGAAGATTGCGCCCCACGCCATTGGCATCCACAGCGCGAATGAGCCCGACCCGGTGATGATGGCCGCCATTGCCCATGACTCAACCAAACAGGTGCTGGTGTTCAAGCAGTCGGCGGGCACGGGGTTTGACGCGCCGCGGGCCTTTGTGTTGGCCTCGACCAAGCACGTCAACGACCCTGACTTTGCCACCCAATTTATTGGCCGGGTGATGCGCGTGCCGCCCGAGCTGCAGCAGGCTTTTCCGTTTGCCCCCAGCGTGCCGCCGGAGCTGGACACGGCCTATGTGTTTTTGGCTAATCTGGAGGCGCAGTCGGGCTTTGCCGATGCTGCCAAAGCGATTCAAGGTGTGCAATCGCAACTGGGCGGGCAGGTGGGGGCATTGGTTGCCCGGCCTACGGTGCATGGCGGTGTGTGCATCACCAACAAACCCACCCAGCAGGTGCCGCTGGTGTACGACCTGGGGCTGTTGCCCACCCGCGACGCGCAGGGCGTAGTGCGCCCACCCTTGTCCACGCCACCCCGCGTCAACCAAGGCAACGTGCCGCATATTCCAGTGGGCAGCACGCACAACCTGTTTGAGCCCGCAGACGAGGATGAGGCGCTGGACAGCGTGTTGGACGCGGTTGTGTCCAACCGCCCACCCCAACGCGCCCCGACCAGCCGTGAAGAGTTGTTTGCCGCCTTGGACGAGGCCCAGCTGCGTAGCTTACCGCGCAAGACCATGCTGGCTAGTCACACGATTCCCACCCGGTTTGTGACCGAAGTGCGGCCCGTATTCAGTGTGTTGGAGCTGGACGTGTGCGGGGCAGCCCGTCACTTGCCGATTGACCCCACCACGCAGACCAACGCGGTGAAGGCTGCGCTGAACCGCATGACGGAGAAAGAAATCCACACCGAGCTGTTCACAGGCGCGGTAACCGAAGAAGACGTGCAGGTGGTAACCGACCATGCCGCGCTGGTGGACCAGACCAACGACCGACTGGCTGAGCTGGGGCTGGAGGAGCAAGACTGCACCGATGTCATCCAGACCCTGGGCCAGCGCCTGCTGGAAGCCGTGGAGCAGGCTTGGGCACTGCACGACGAAGAGCAGCGCCCCAGCACAGCGGTGATGCGCCGCCAGGCCCGGCAGGCGGCCTGCTGGGTGGTGCACAAGCAGTTTGCCGAACTGCAAGAGGCGCTGCACAAGCTGTGGGCCAGCCGCGCCCGAGAAGTGCCCGCCCAGCCACTGCCCGATGCGCTGTTGCTGCCTGTGGGCATCCCCCTGCTGCCGTCGCGCAAGAATATTTACGGCGTGCTCTACCCCACCAGGGAGGAGGTGCTGGCGGCACGCGAGGCTTTGCCCCCAATGGCGCGGGCGTGGTTCAAAAACGAAATCTATGTGTACGGCAGCACGGCTGAGGTGGTGGGTGTGGCCTGTGTAGATGCTACGTATGCGTTCAACGCGCAAGAGCTGGCGTTTGCCCAGGCGCTGGACCGGGCCGATTTTGTGCAGTGGTGGCACCGCAACCCCGAGGGCAAGCCATTCAGCGTGGCGCTGCTGCGTGGCGACAGTAAAAGCCTGTTTCACCCCGACTTTGTGGTGTGCATGGTACACATGCCCGACGAGGCCCCGCTGATGCGCCTGATCGACCCCAAGCACGACACCAAGGACGCAACCCGCAAGTCCATCCACCCGTCCCGTTATTACGGCAAAGTGCTGTTTTTAACCAAGGATGCCAGCCGCTTCAAGGTGGTGAATGACGATGGCAGCGTGGGCGATGTGGTGGATTTTGACAACCTGGCGCGGTTGAAATCGTGGATGCGCAATACGCAGCCAGCACCGCAGCATGTCGAACAACTTCCCAGCGCGACATGATCGAAGGGCCGACGCGGCGCCGTTGGTGCATCCGCCGCCACTGCCGATGACGGCAGCGTCATCGCGGCCCTGGCGCTCGGCAATGCCTGTGCGCCCGCACCCGGCTTCGCCCGCATCGTGGCCGACGACGCCGGACTTGCTCGCGCGCGTTCGAGGGCGATGCCAACGTGACGCATGGTGCCGTGCCGAGGTCCATGCGGCATCTGAGCTGAACGAGGGCTACCTCGGTGTTCGGCCCAGCGTCCCCGCAGTGAACGCATAAGCCACCAGCGCCGAGCCCGCAATGCCTGCCACCATCGGCCGCGCCGTGCCGTCGACGAACACACCGACGATGGCCATGACCACCGCGCCCACCACGAACTGCAGCGTGCCCATCAGCGCCGAGGCGGTGCCGGCGATGGCGCCGTGTTCCTCGAGCGCGAGCACGGCGGTGGTCGGCACCACCAGGCCGAGGAAGCCGAAGCCGATGAACAGCAGCGCGAGCATCACGTCCAGCCGTTCGATGCCGGCCAGGTTCAGTGCCAGCAGCAGGCTCATCACTGCCGCATAACCGATCACCGCCACCTTCACCATCGGCACCAGGCCGAAGCGCGCGCCGAGCTTGCCGGTGAGCTGCGACAGACCGATGAATGACGCCGCATTGGCCGCAAAAGCGATGCTGTATTCGCGCGGTGTCAGGCCGTAGTGGTCGATCAGCACGAATGACGAATTGGCCAGGTAGGCGAAGAAGCTGGAGATGCCGAACGCACCGATGAACACCAGGCCCATGAAGTGCCGGTCCCGCAGCAGCACGCCGTAGCCGGCGATGGCGCTGCCCACGCTGCTGTCCACCCGCTGCGCTGGCGGCCGCGTTTCGGGCAGGCTGGTGGCCATCAGCACCAGGCCCAGCGCGGCGGCCACGGTCACGGCCCAGAACACGCTGCGCCAGCCGGCCACCTCGATCAGCAGGCTGCCGGTCAGCGGCGCCAGGATGGGCGAGACGCTGAACACCAGCATCAAGAGCGACATCAGCCGCGCCGCGTCATGGCCGGTGTGCAGGTCGCGCACCACGGCGCGCGACACCACCATGCCGGCGCAGGCGCCCAGGCCCTGCACGAAGCGCAGCACAACCAGGGTGTGGATGTCGGGTGCGAGCGCACAGCCCACGCTGCCGGCGGCGAACAGCAGCAAGCCGAAATACAGCGGCGCCTTGCGGCCCACCATGTCGGACACCGGGCCGTAGACGATCTGCCCGATGCCCAGCGAGATGAAGAAGGCCATCAGGCTGGCCTGCACCGCGCCGGTCGACGCGCTCAGGCTCTGGCCGATGGACGGCAGCGCCGGCAGGTACATGTCGACGGCGAATGGGCCGATGGCGGAGAGCAGACCGAGCACCAGCGCGGTCCGAAAGAAGCTGCTTCGCATGATGGGTGGCTCAGTAGTGCGGCGGCAGTTCGTCGCGTGGGTTGGTGGTGCGGGTGATGCCGCCCTCGGTGGAGGGCTGCCGCAGCAGGGTGACTTCGCGGATCAGCAGGTCGATCTGCTGTTGCTGGCGCACGATCACCTGATCGAGCTTGTCCAGCAGGTCTTCGTTGAAGCTGGCCTTGATTTCGAGATTGGTGAGGCGTTGGTCGGTGTTGTCTGCGTGTTCCATGCCGGTATTGGACACGAAGCCGCAAGACCGCGTTGCCGTTGCACGAAGAATGCCCCCTGGCTTGGCTTTAGACTGTGCGCGGCATACAAGCCGCACTGCCACGTCATCAACAAGAAGGAGCCCGCATGAGCAAGTCTTTGCGTCTGTCCGAGAAATGGTTCCGCCGCGGCCTGTGGCTGGTGGCACTGGTGTTCGCGAGTTTCCTGATCGGCCTGGGCAGCACCATCGTGGGTGATCTGCCGCAGGTGGAGAACACGCTGACGCTGGAAGACTTCGTGGACAAGCCCGCCGCGCAGCAGGCCCGCGCCGCGATCAAGGCCTTTGAGAAAACCGAGCGCGAAGTGCAGGATGCGCTGGAGCAGGCGCGGTTGAAGTTGCAGGTGGCGCAGGCCGATTCCAGCGCCGCGCGCGACACCTTCGGCCAGTGGATCGCCACGCGCCGCGCCACCGAGCGGCCCGAGCAAGACCAGGAGCTGGTGAACCGCACGCGTGCCCTCGAATCACTGCGCGCCAGGGAGCGTGAGGCCCAGGCCCTGCTGGAGGTGCAGGAGCAGAAGGAACTCGACACGCGTCAGAACCTGCAGCGTGCCCGCGAAGCCCTGAGCAAAATCGAAGGCGCTGGCGAAGACGGTCTACGCCAGGCGATCCGCCAGCAGGAGCTGCGTGTGTT
>Ga0307514_10001113_pt1 | contig 37499 bp, 40 predicted proteins | sample 16_EM_MG_FD_203088 | JGI IMG/M metagenome (GOLD analysis project Ga0307514, IMG submission 203088) | Populus trichocarpa ectomycorrhiza microbial communities from riparian zone in the Pacific Northwest, United States - 16_EM | ecosystem: Host-associated > Plants > Roots > Unclassified | place... | reverse complement strand
TCGATACTCCATAGTGTCCGAACGTCGAGACCAAGACCGGCTGGTCGCCGTAACCGAATACGACCAGTCCAGTTTCTCGTCAACTAATGCAAGTCCATTTGCAACCCCTATTGCGGATTTCGTACGTAGAGTGAGGTCCGACTCCAGGCATTCCTTAATAACTGACCGCAGCCTAGCTGGGATGTGCTCCGGAAATTTATCGCGATTCGGAAACTGGCCATTCCGGACTGCGACCTTAAAACTATTTCTGTCAAATGCGGCAGGTGTAGTGCCATATACAGCAAATTGCCTGTAAAACTCTTCATTACCCGCACACATTCGATACAAGGTCAGACCCAACTGATAAATATCAAACGCTGGACCGTGAGGCTGATCAACATATGCCTCTGGAGGACACATTTTGAAGTAAAGCCGATCTTGTTCGGCTGTCCCCGACGTGCTGACACGCTTAGAGAGACCAAAGTCTGAAACTAGAGCTTCACCTCGATCCGACAAAAGGACGTTATCCGGCTTTAGGTCGAAATGAACCAAATTCTTAGAGTGAATATTATGCAAACCCGCAGCAATCTGGCATCCAAATGAAACAATTTCCCGAACGCTCAAGTACCGCGTGTTCATGAGGGCATTCAATGATCCTCGCCCGTAATACGGCATCGCAATGTAGATGTGATCCGCATCCTGGCACGCATAGTGAACTTGAACAACGTTCGGGTGACTGCTCAGATAAAGAGTCTTAGACTCCTCGAAATACTGATTCACTGAAGAAATACTGGTCTTCAAAAGTTTCTTGATGACGATCTGTGCATCCAACTGATCATCGTGGGCAATGAACGTCTTCGAATTTGCCCCTTCCTGGCCGATTTCGGTGCCAAGGTGAAAGGAAACCTCAGCTTTGCTATACGGCTTGATTACTGACATTTTGCGGCACCAATTGCGCAAAGCATTGCTTCGCGCGCGTTATCGGAAAGATTATCCCAGCCGTCAACTGCCCAACTCTTCGAGCCTGTCACATAAAGCTTGAAATCTGCCCTGGGTATTCGCAGTCTTGCCGCAATAGAAGATATCTGCCCAACGTAAAAGTTCTTGACCGTACTGCTTGCAAACGCTTCCTGAATTACTCCTTCAAGTTGGATCCGTTCAATGCTCATTCTTTGTGAATTTGGCTCGGTTGTTCGAATGCCAGCGTAGGTAACTTCGTACTCACGGAGAATATCGATCAGATTGTTGCGGACATACTTCAGCGCGTCCGGAGCTGCAAAAGCAATGGGAATCTGGAGGGTTTCCACATTAACAATCAAATCTGCATCTGTGTCGTAAATTACGAAGGTCACGACTGAAGGGGCCGCTCGGATTCCAATGGTGATCATTGCCCACACCATTCAGATTGCTGTTTTTTCATACAGTATCCCATGTTCCCTTCGATTTGCCAAGATGCGGCCGCGTTGGCGGCTGAAAGCCCCTGTCGATCTGGACCGACCCAAGCTCTGAATTACTGCTTTTACTCCTTACTGGAAACAAGTCATTGGAATGACTGTGCCAGCGTTTGGGTGTCAGCAACTGCTCGTCGTGTAAGTAGACCATACCGAACCCCTTTGGCGTGGCTTGAACGGTTTGCCTGCACAGTCCTAGCGATGAACCCAGGGCGCTGCGTAGCAGCCACTAGAAGGTCTGGTTCATGCTGCGACCTCAACAAGTCGATGTAAAACGCCAACTCTGCGCAAGCAGCAGGAGGCTGAGCCAGACGGCGAAATCAGATGCCCAGCCCACGAACCGATACGGTCCTGCCCAGAACCTCGTACGTCATCGTCGATCGCTCCTGGACCCACGGTTCCGGGTAAGTCTCCCTGTATGCGGGATGTTCAGTGAGTAGTCGTTGGATTACGACTGTCGGGTGTGTTGCAACCAACGGTGTTGGAAGGCGAATCAACGGACAGGGACCGTCCGAGTGTCCGTAGCGACACTCTGCATCCTTCAGCAAGTTGCGGAAAGTTGCCCAGTCATAGAGACACACACCCGCACTCGAATGCTGAAAGTCCAGCTGAGCGATGTTGTGGAGTAGCACGAAAGTGCTGTTGTCGGGAGTCGCATCAATGATGCCCCTGACTTCCAGGGTGGCTTTAAGAAGGCCGTGATCAAGGAGTCGCTTTGCCTCACAAAGCTGATGAAGGCCCTTGCCGATGTCCTTCTGGATGGCTTCGATGACAGCCTGAAGAAATGCAGTCTCGCCCAGCAGAGCGTGCTTAACTTGCACAAAGTAGTAGTGGTTCTGCTCCAGATCACGAATGATGAATTCGACGTCACATTCGTTGGGGACATCTCCGGCCACCTGCTCCCGACGAAATCCTTCGCAAACTTGGTACCGCTCCTTGTAGTCCTCACCAGCTTCAATGCGCTGCCTGATGGTGACCTCCTCGTAAAAGAATCCACCCGCGTGCAAACGTAGCGCTTGGCTCTCGTCGAACTCAGCCTCTAGCTGACGGAAGAGAGCTCGTAGACCTTTGGACGCGCAGTCAATACGGACATATAGAGAGTCACCGCGGCGGATGATGAACCGGTCAGTTTCCAGAATGTCGACTTGGCGTCGAATCAAGCCGGACACGGTACCGAAGTCGAGCCCGTGTTGCTTCAACGCCGGCCCAGTCATCTGCAGTGACTCCCCGCGCATGTCCAGCACTAGGAGCATTGCTACCAACTCAACAGCAGCACGAATCTGCTCAATGCTCCGCAGGTCCCGGCCCTCAGCGGACATTCGGTTCCAAGGCAACGATAAATCTCGGTCGAGAATTCGATCAATCAGGTCCTCCACATCTCGAACATGCCTGGCGCCGCTTCGGGCCAACTCTCGAGCAAGTACCAGGGCTCCGGAATAGCTGGACTGATCAGCCATCCTCGCAAACCAGGTGCACCTAAGAGCATCGCGAGCTACTGAATCGCGCACGACGATCTCGAATCGCCCTTCTTTGCGTCGAACGGCCGCGATGCCCGCCATCGAAAGCGCCAAAGCCTCACTAAGCATCAGGAGCCTGATCGCGTCTGAGCACCGACTATCGGTCAGCGGGTTTGACTTGCCCGACTGCCGTAGTTCGAAATGATCGAAAAGCCGGTCCAGTTGGCATTGCACACTTGAATGTGCCTGGTAGCGAGCACCGTCGATAGCAAGCCCGAGAGGCGCTCGCCCCTCGAAGTCGCTCCGGCAGATCGAATCCAGGTCTGCGTCCAAAGAGATGACCAAGGCCAGATCTTCCAACAACTTGGACCGCAGCATCGCCATCGATGGCCGAAGTGCCGCGCTTGCCTCGTCAAACAGGCAGCCGAGTGCGAGTAGGTCTTCGAAGTCTTCACGTGCATAAAAGTGGTCGCAAAGCTTCATAGCAATGCTCGCACCGGCAGTGAAGTCAAAGGGAGAGTCAAGCAAGCTGTGAATTGGTCGCAGCAGACTCTTTGGTGTTTCAAAGAACATGAGGAGGCCACTCCTGGAGTGAGATCAACACCGATTCACGATGCGTCAGGGTAAAGCGGAGGTGGAGCCGCACTAGATCCCTGGGAAAAATTACAGCATTCACAAACCTACGAAAAATCGTAGTGTCGCCGCCAACTCCAGTATGACCAGCCATGTCAGCAATTTGATGACCACCCTTATTTCTTGCGAAACAAAGCTGGCTAGGCCTTTCCTGGCGGTCAAGGACGGTCAGTGTAATATTGGCACAATCGCGCTCAACTGGTCAATTCAACGTCGGCAATAACAGACGGGCTCTGAACTGAACGGTGGCCTAGACCCGCAAGCGTTTCCGGCGAATTCCAATGCCCGGCTTCGCTTGATGGGGCTGGGCTTTTGCATGCATTGCTGCAGGGAAAACCGTCATGCCGTCTATCTGGCGGGCCGCAACTGAGGGGTTTTCTATCGATAATTATAGGGATCGAATGCAGCGAAAATGCGCATGGGTTCGCAAGCTCTGACCGTTATGGAAGGACAGGGTCTCATCGCTTCGGCCGAGGCTGTGTGAAAGCAGCCGAACAATCCGGCGTGATTTTGTTCGGACATCGCAAACCCGTTTTTCTTTTTCGCGATGTCACAAAACGCGCCAATTGACCGTCGTGTACCCTGTAGCGTTCAAGAAACACGTTTCTAATGGCGCAAAACGCCCGCAGGGACTCATGCTCCTTGTCTACGACTTTATTGGCAACGAACATCTAGTATTCCGTGCAATTAAAGTCGTAAACAACCACCCAGCATTCATGCGGGTTTGCGGCGTTTCGATTTCGCAACAGCTCTTCATAAAGTCGCAAACAACATTGGTGTTCTAACGGCGCTTGCCCCCACCCCGAGCGCCTGCGTGTCCCCGGAGCGGGCCGCGATGCCACCGATACCAGCTTGCGGCAACCACACACGGTAGCTGGTGCCGTCTCCCGCATTGGAACCATCCCACCCTCGGGGTTACTCAAGGTCTTTCAACGTTTCGGGAGCCTGACCTTGAACACCCCTATGCTGGACCTCGGCACGCCTGAAGGCGTGGCCGACGCCTTTCTCCACCACGGCGTCACGCCGGCGGACATGCACGGCATCAGCGCCGACGAGCTTGAAGCCGTCTACGCGAAGGCCTACGAGGACCTTGACGCGGAACGCTACGACGAGGCGTTGGACGACCTCGCGCTGCTGGTCCAGCAGGACCCCTGGGAGCCACGCTACCAGTTCGCGTTCGCGTTATGCCTGCAATACCTCGGCGATGCGGAGGCCGCAGGCCAGCACTACGCCCAGTCGCTGCTGATGGACGCCACCAATGCCTTCTGCACTTTCCGCATGGGCGAATGCCTGGCGGCGCTCGGCAATCTGACGGAGGCACGCGATGCATTCGAATCGACCGTCAAGCTCTCCTATCTGAAAAACGACTACGCCGACGTGCGTGAACTGGCCCAGCAGCAACTGGACGCACTGGCCAACATCGGCGCCTGAAAGGAAACCCATATGTCCTCCATCGGCCCTCACGACCGTTCGCTCGCCAGCCTCATCAATACCCCGTCCAATGCCGCCACTGCGTCGTCCGAAGCAAGCACGGCAACTGCGTCGCGCCCGTCCATCATGCCTGGCAGACCGGCCAACATCACCGGTTCGGTCGCCCCACCGCGTTCCGACCTACCACCGCTCGTGCGCGAGAACACGGTGGCATCGGTCCGCAGCCGCGCTGCGGGACCGATGCTGCCCGCGGTCGGCTCGCGTCAAGTCGTGGCCCAGGAAAAGCTGAGTCAGGCTTCCAGCAAACTCAAGGAAGCCAGCGACAACGGCGTGTCGCTCGCCAAGGCGTCGTTTTTCAAGAAATGCCTCAACGTGGGTGCCGCCTTGGTGGGCGTCGTGGTGGCGGCGATGCTCACCGTGGCCTCGGGCGGAGTGGCTGCGCCGCTGATGGCCATGACCTGCATCAATCTCGCGGTGAGCTGTGGCGATGCCTACTGTGCCCATCGCAACCTGCGCAACGCGCAAGACCTTGCGCAGGGCAAACCGGTTCCGCCCGAACGGCTGCTGCCCGGCGGCAACAGCTGTATCAAGAACATGGTGCATGCTATTGCGGTCAAGGCCGGCGCGAGCCCAGACACCGCCAAGAAGATCGCCTCGGCCGTCAGCGGATTCTTCCAGCTCGGCCTGGCGGTGGGTGCGGCAGTGGCCGGGCAATTCGCCGGCGCGCTAGACCTCGGACTCAAGATTTCCAGCATCGTCGCCAACGTCGTCAAAGCCCTGGTGGCGGGCGACACGGCCGTCACCTCCGGCATCGCCGAAACCGCGGTCGGACCGGACGACGCCGGCCATTCGAGAGAGCTGGTGCGACAAGGCACCGTCCTAGCGGACCAGGCGCGCGCGATGGGTGCCGAAGTCGACATGCGTGGCCAGACACCTGTCGAGCGGGAAATAGGCGCCGTGCTGAGCGGCGATGCGGACGCCCGCCAGCGCGCCGAAAAACTGGTGGGCGACGCGGTGGGCCAGTATGGCAGTGCCGCTGTCAACACGGCGGTGGCAATCTCGACCTGCATCTCCATCGGCCGAACGGTCTGCAGCATTCTCTGAGCAGGTTCTGGTCGAAGCAGCCCGCAGCAGCCCGAGCGGGTTGCTGCAACTCGGGGTGACGACTTCAGCCGGCCTTCTGGATCACGCCTTTCATGGCGTCGGAAATTTCCTTGACCAGCGTGCTTTGAACCTGGGTCATCATGGTCCATTGCTGAATCTGTTGCTGCAGCACGAGCAGATCACTGGTGCTCGGGTTGGTGCCGAGCGCGCTGATCTGCGTCTTCAGGTCGGCTTCCTTGCTTTGCACCGCGGTGGCGATCGACGTGTTGATGTAGTCGAACGTCAAGCCTGAGCCGGTTGCGATAGTGGTCATGGAGTGGTCCTTTGAAGGAGTGGAGAAAATTGTGGGGCGGGTGTGCCATCTTCGGCCACGGGCCAGTCGCGCAGCACCTGCTGTGCAGCTTGTGCGGCAGCTGCCGCGGCTTCGTAGCCGGCAAACGCCTCGCGCGATACGCTGGCCCGCAGTTGCTCGCGCAGCCGCCAATCCAGCGCCTCCAGCCGCTGCAGCAGCTCCTGCCGTAGCGCGGGGCCATCGGGCGCCGCCAGCCTGGCTTCGAGTTCGGTCATGTGCATGGTGCATCCTGCTTCATCGAGGCACCAGGGCACGGCGGCCGGCCTGGCTTTCGAAAACAACGCTGGAGGGATCGATCTCCAGCAGCCGCCAGCCTTGGTGGCTACCGCCGATCATCAGCTTGGCACCGTCATTGAGCACCACGTAAGGCGCGGGTCCACTGACCACGGTGCGCAGCCGGAACGGCAGGGTGGCCAGCACCGCAGGCAGGCGGTTCGGAGCATCGGCCGGGCGCAGCCGCGTGCTGGCACTGAACGCGACGCCGGGATGCCGCTGGGCGGTGCGCAGCAGCATCTGCTCCCAGCGAGGCACATCAGCAGCTGCCAGCAGGGCTTCGATGTGCAGTTGGCCATCGGCCCAACGGCCGGTGACCTCGGCAAAACTGCTGCCGCGCAGATCGGCCAGCAAACTGAGCGCGCGCTCTTCGGCCGTGCTCAGCCCGTTGTCCAACACCACTTCCGATGGCAGGTTGCGGCGCAGGCGTGCCAGCAGCGCGTCGCGCGCGGCGGCGTCGGCCAGCGCCCCTTCCAGGCGGAAGCGGCCGCCACCGAGTGGCTTGGCGTTCAGCGCCAAGCCGAGGTCGGTGGCCTCGTGCGCCACCGCGCCGACGACGATGGCCTGCAGATCCTGCTCGCTGGTGACCGACAGCGCGGGGCGCGGACTGAGTCGCGACAGTGCCATCGCCAGTTGCTCGTATTCGTCATCGCCGAGCAGGCTAGCCCGCACTGCGGGCATGCCGTTCGCCCCTGTGGTCACGCTAACCCGGGAACCCAGGTTCAGCCGCTGGACCACGGCCAGCACCGCCTCGCGCTGCGCAGTTGCCGAGGCCTGCGCTGGCAAGGGCAATACCGCCTCGGCACCGGGCACGGGCGACAGCACCACCGACCAGACTGCCCACAAAAGCAGCGCGACCGGCACCAGCATCAGAAGAGCAAACCAGCCCCGGCGCGAGAGGAACGAGAGGAGCAACATCGTCCGACCGGCCGAAGCAACATCAGAAACCGCAAAGGGCGACAGCTCGGGCCGCTCTGTCAAGTCATCCAGCGCAGACACGGAGGGCAGCTCGGCAGCTGTCGCCACGAGGTCGGACGAGGGAGATGCCCGCAGCGCGGCCTGGACACAGGCCGCATCGGGCCAAGGCGCATCGGGCACATTCACAGAAATCAGCACTGGCCCCACGCGGTGCAGCACGCCAGGCTCGAGTGCCATGCCGACGGCATCGGCCGGGTCTGCCGGGTCTGAAGGCACATCGAGCAGTTGCAGCCGGAGTTCGCCCGCACCCGAGAACAGCCGTGCGTGCTGCGGCAGCAGGCCGGTGTCGGCCAATAAAAAATCGCAATCGTTGGCAGCGCCCAGTAGCAGGCTGGTGCCGGTCAACGCTTCATGGGCGCCGGCGTGCGTGCCCGAATGAATGCGCAGTTCCAGGGTGGTGGAGGCATCTCGTTTCATTGGAAATCACCGTCGCGCGGCCTACAATGGGTCCTCCTCCGATCTACCGCATCACGACCATGACCCTCGAACAAACCATGCAAGGCGAAGTGCTCATCCTGCGGCCCGTTGGCCGACTCGACAACACCAGCGCACCAGACCTCGAGCGTGTCGTGCTCGAACATCTCGACAAAGGCACGAAGCGCTTGCTGTTCGACCTGTCCGACATGGACTATGTGAGTTCGGCCGGCTTGCGCGTCATCCTTCTGGCCGGCAAGAAGCTGCGCACCAGCCAGGGCAAGCTGGTGCTCGTGGGCCTGCGCGAGATGGTGCGTGAGGTGTTCGAGATGAGCGGCTTTCTCACGCTGTTCCCCGTGGAAGCCAACGTCGAGGAAGGCTTGGCCAAGGTCTGACCCGCGTCGGGTGCACGATGGCCGGGCCATCCGGCCCGAGTGGGGGCAAAGGCCTCTTCTCATAGCTCCACCCGTGCCAGCGGCTGGATGTTGATTTCCTGCGTCAGCTCCTGGTAGCTCAGTACCGGCAAGTCGTACAGGTCTTGTTCGATCATCTTGCGCAGGTAGCGGCGGATGTCCATCGAGGTGAGCAGCACCGGCCGCTGGTGCGCCGCGCCCAGGTCGCCCACGGTTTTCTTGATGTTGTCCACCAGCCGCTTGCCGGCCGCCGGGTCGAGCGCGAGGTAGCTGCCCGCGCTGGTCTGACGGATCGCGCCGCGCACAGTGTCTTCCACGCTGGGTGCGAGCAGATAGGCGGGCAACACGTTCTGGCCGCTCGAATACTTGAAGCTGATGTGGCGCTTGAGGCTGGAGCGCACATACTCGGTCAGCAGCACCGAATCCTTCTCCTTCTGGCCCCACTCGATCAACGCCTCCAGCACGGTGCGCAGGTTGCGCACCGAGATGTCTTCCGACACCAGCCGCTGCAGGATCTCGGCCACCTTCTGGATCGGCAGCACCCGCGTGGCCTCCTTGACGAGGTCGGGAAAACGCGTCTCCATCGAGGCCAACAGGAAGCGTGTTTCCTGGATGCCGATGAAGTCGGCCGAGTACTTGCGCAGCACGAAGGCGAGGTGGTAGGTCAGCACCTGGCTCGGATCCATGAAGGGGATGCCGGCCTTGGCCAGCGGCTCCTTCATCGCGGCAGCCACCCACAGCGTGGGGATGTTGGGCAGGAACTTCTTGTCGGCCTCATAGGCAATCTGCAACGCGTCCAGGTTCTCCGTGCTTTCGCGCACGAGGATGAAGCCGGGGCGCAGCTTGCCTTGCGACACCGGCACCTCGGCCAGCAGGATGTTGTAGCTCTCTGGCGGCAGGTTTTCGTTGAAGCGCAGCTGGATGCCGGGGAACGGCACGCCGAGGTCGAAATACAGCGCGCGGCGAATCTTCAGCAATTCTTCGTTCAGCACCTCGGGGTCGAAGCTGTCCTGCAGGTGCGAGGCCACGTCCATCAGCAGCGGCACCGTGGGCGCGAACTCTTCGCCGGCATCGCTCGTGGATTTTTTGCGTGGCGGCTCGGCCGCGGCCTGCATCGCGGGCACCTCGGTAACCTTGCCGGTCTTGGCGTCCACCACCTTCTTGGTGCCGCGCATCAATGTGAATCCGATGGTGCCCAGCACCATCGCCAACGCGGCGAACGTCAGCGTCGGCATGCCAGGGATCAAGCCCATGCCCATGGCAACGGCGGCGGCGATCATCAGCGCCCGCGGCTGCGACAGCACCTGCGCGCCGATGTCCTTGCCCACGTTGGACGGCTCGTCGCCGGTCTGCACGCGCGTCACGATCATGCCGGCGCAGATGGCGATGAACAACGCCGGAATCTGCGAGATCAACCCATCGCCGATGGTCAGCACCGAGTAGGTCTTGGACGCATCGGCGGCGGTCATGCCGCGCTGCATGGTGCCGATCAATATACCGCCGAGCAGGTTGACGGCGACGATGATCAGCCCGGCGATGGCATCGCCCTTGACGAATTTCATCGCCCCGTCCATGGCGCCGTACAGCTGGCTTTCCTTTTCGACCACATTGCGCCGGCGCTTGGCCTCGTCCATGTCGATGGTGCCGGCACGCATGTCGCCGTCGATCGACATCTGCTTGCCCGGCATCGCGTCGAGCGAAAAGCGTGCGGCCACCTCGGCCACGCGTTCGGCGCCCTTGGTGATGACGACGAACTGCACGATGGTCAGGATCAGGAACACCACCAAGCCGACGACCAGGTTGCCGCCGACCACGAAATTGCCGAAGGTGTAGATGATGTGGCCCGCATCGCCCTGCAGCAGGATCAGGCGCGTCGTGGCAATCGAGATGCCCAGCCGGAACAGCGTGGTGATCAGCAGCACCGAGGGAAAACTGGAAAACGCCAGCGGCGACGGCAGGTACATCGCCACCATCAGCAGCATCGCTGAGATCGTCATGTTCACGCCGATCAGCACGTCCACCAGCCAGGTCGGCAGCGGCAGGATCATCATGAAGATGATGGACACCAGCATCACCGCCAGCACCAGGTCATTGCGGCTGGTGATCAGCAGGACGAAACGTTGCAGCCGGGCTTGCAGCTGTTGCATGGGGGAGATTCCTTCAGGCCGCGGGGGCGGTGCTGGCGACATCGGCCGCGCCGCGCATCGCCACGTAAGTCTGCATCGCCGCCGCGGCTTCCTCGCGGCGCGCCAACGCGCCCAAGGCCCGGGCGCGCAGCAGGTGAAAGGCGGCGTCCACACCGCCGGCCATGGCCAGCCGGTCCAACGAGCCCAGCGCCCGCTCGGGCTTGCCGCTGCGCAGCTGCGCCAACGCCAGCGCGCGCAGCGCACGCGGCTGGCCGGGCGCCAGCGCATCGAGCGCGGCCAGCACCACAGCCGCCTTGTCGGGCCGCGCATTCTGCAGGAACACATACCCCAGCAGACACATGAAAGCTTGTTCGTCTTCGGTCATGCCGACTGTTGCGCCGAGCCTCATCCCTGGTAGAGCACCGAGCGGTACATCTGCACCAGGTCGCGCAGCGCGCCCTCCTCGTTGAGCAGGCGCACCGCGCGGTTCAGCAGCTTGGCCGACTCGGGGGCACTGTCCTGGGCTTCGGCGACCGCCTGCCGCAGCGTGGCCTGGGTGCTGTCCATCACCTGGCGGAAGCGGGTGGGCATCAGCAAATCGCGGTTGGCCAACTCGGGACGGGTCGCCTGGTCGAGGAAGTCGTCCAGGTTGGGCATCGCCAGCAACTGGTCGAGCTGGGGCCGCTCGGCATGATCGGCCGGAGTCAGTTCGCGCTGATCGGGCAGGCCCTGGGCGGCTTCGCCCCCTTTGAAAGTGATGCTGTCGATGCCTTTGTCGAAAAAGACGCCGGCGCCCACACGGAAATCAGACACGGCGTGCTCCTGGTTGGAAGGCGAAAGGCCCCTCCTGGGGCCGGATGCGTTCTAAGTAACGCGCCGGACGCATTGGTTCCATCGCTGACCTCACGGACTGTACTTTTCCCCGTCGGCATGGCGCCTTCTCAGGCTGGAAGGCTGTCGACCCAGTGACTCAGCGACTCGAACGCCTGGTCCAGTGCCTGTGGCGTGAAAGCGCGTGCGTTCAGCCGGGTCAGCACGATCAGCGCCGTGTCCGGCCCCTGGCCTCGGCTAGCGAGTTGTATTTCCGTCGCGCCGCCTTCGCTGAAGCGCGCCTTCTCCAGCGCCTGGCGCAGCCGCCGCGGCGCGTCGAAACCCAGCGGACGGCCGAGATAGACCAGCACCTCTTCGATCTCGCCGCGATGCACCGGTTCAACCGCCAGCCACGCCCCCGAGGGCAGCACCAGCTGCGCCACGCCATGCGTGCCGAATCCCAGTGCGGGAAGACCCAGCCGCCGGCCGAATTCCGCCAATGTGTCGTTAACCCAGCTCATGGGCTTACTCCTCTTCCTTGTCGATGGCGACGTCCAGCGCCTCCTGAGTGGCATTCAGCACGGACTGCCGGGTATCGGCATCCTGGAACACCTTGACCGGCAGATCCCGCATCATGCATTTGACGCCGGTCTGGAACGCGATCTGCGCGCCGACCTCGCGCACGCCGAAACGCTCGGCCAAGCCGGTGAAACGCGTCGCGCCAACCCATTTTTCGCCGGTCACGGCCACCAGCTCCTTCATCAGTTCGGCCGGCCGCACATCGGGGCTGGCATGCCGCTCGGCCAGCGTGGCGGCGAGGCCGCGGCAGCCATCAAGCACGGTGGCCGCCACCTCCAACTGATAGAGATCCTGCACCAGCGCCTGCAGCCGGCTGCTGTCGGTGGACGGGCGAGCCGCCGACAGGTCCGTGCCCAGTGCCTGGATCATGCCGCCCAGGCCGCGCGCCAGGTCCTCCCCCTCGGGGCCGCCCAGGCGCTCCAGCACCAGGCGCATCGTCTGCGACAGGTTGCTGTCGCCCAGCACGACATCCTGGTAGGTGGCCTGGAATGCGGCCAAGTCCTGCGGCGTGCGTGCGAATGCGGCAGCGGCGCCTATCGTGTTCAGGCCGGCGCGAATCTGCGGACCGACCTCCATTTCCAGATCGGCGATGGCGTCACGCAGACCGTCCAGCGCGTCGGCCGGGGCGCCATTGCGCTCGCCGTCGCTCAACGCGTATTGCAGCAGCGCGTACTGGTGCGCCGGGTCGCGCGACTGCTGGCGCGCGAGCTCGCGTGGATGGCTTCCGCTCGCTTGCAGGCGCTTGGCCAGCTCGGCCAGCTTTTGCGGGTCCTCGTAGGCCTGAGCCGCCTCCAGGTAGGCCATGATCTGCTCGATCTGTGCCACGGCTTCCCGCCGTTCGGGATGGCATTCGCGTTCGGCGAAGTGCCGGCTCTCGGCCTTTTCCGCGTGGTACAGGCTGATTTCCTCGGCCGCATCCGCCAGCTCGGAAGCGGCGTCCTTGACCAGGACCTGCTCGCCGCGCCACAGGGCGGCGCCGGCCGACATCTCTTCTGCGGGTGCGGCCCCCGGGCCTGGCAAGCCAGCCAATGCATTGCCCTCTAGACGGATCATGGTTCGTATACCTTGGGAAGCTCGTTCAAGGCCCGGCTCGGGCCCCCGAACGTAAGTAACAGCAAGCGGCCAGTGGTTCCACCGCCGCGACCACCACTTTTTTGGTGTTTTGCAAAGCCACACGGAACTGGCGTCGGTCCGGCGTTACTTACCCAGCACCTTGACCGCGAAGCCTTCACGCTTCGCCGCCAGAACGCCAATCCACCGAAAGGGACGACCATGCCGACCACCGACAACTACGCCGCCAAGATCATCGCCGATGCCCAGGCCCTGCTGGACAAGGTACAGCGCGACCTCAGCGAAAGCGCGGAGTTTTATCGCGCCAACGACATCGATCCGGACAAGGTCCTGCCCGCCGTCGAAGGGTACATGGGCGCGCAGCAAAAGCAGCAGTTGCAGCAGATGCTGCAGGAAGACCAGGCCGCCATCCAGCGCGAGGTTGACGAGGGCATGGCCCGCCTCAGCTTCAGCGCGGCGGCCACCGGCAGCGCGCCCAAGAAGCCGCGCAGCATGATCTGAACGAGCCCGCCCTTTCCTTCACCAGGCACTAAACACTTTAAGGAATTCACCATGAGCAGCATCAATTCCATTGGCGGCATCAACACCGCGAACATCCAGGGCATGGACGTTGAAACGGCCATGATGGCCGTGCAACTCAACCGGACCCAGCAGCTCGAAGTCACGCTCAAGGACCAGATTGGCTCGGTCCAGGCCAAGAACGACCAGATCGCCAAGCTCAACCAGGTATTGGGCGCCCTCAACAAGGCCGCCGCCCAGTTCCCCAGCGATGCCAAGGCCGATGCCCGCTTCGACTCGGTCAAAAACTTCGGCACCACCGGCATCGCCGCGGAACGGGACGCCAACTCGGCGCTAATAGCTGCCGGCATCACCAAGGCCGGCCTCAGCACCAACACCGCGGACGGCGGCGGCTTCACCAACGGCAGCGAACGCTTTGCCGATGGCGGCCTGCGCGGCGACGTGACCAAGGGCCAACTCGATGGTGCAATCCAGCAGCTCAAGTCGCAGATCGACAGCTTGAGCAACGGCCAGCAGGTGGACATGCTGCGGCTGCAAAGCGCCTCGGGCAAGCGCAACGAAGCCTTCGAAGTCGTCACCAATTTCATCAAGAAGTCGCAGGACAACCGCAGCGCCATCGTAGGCAACATGCGCTGACCCCCTGTCTTTCACGCCACACCGAAACGAAGCAGACCATGGACCACACCAAGCCCGCCATCCAGCCGGAAAACCTGGCTGACCAGATCGCCGAACTGCTGCTCCATGGCGGCACCCTCGGTTCGGTGTACGACTACAGCGAGCAGGACTACGAAGTGCTGTACGCGCTCGGCCACAGCCTGTATGCACAGCGCCGTTATTTCGACGCCATGAAGGCCTTCGGCTTCCTGGTCATGCACAACCACCTGGAACGGCGTTTCATGAATGCGTTCGCGTCCAGCCTGCAAATGATCAAGAGCTACGAGGAAGCCATCAAGTACTACACGATGTCCTCGGTGATGGACATGAGCGACCCGGCGCCGACCTTCCACACCTGCGAATGCATGATCGCACTGGGCATGGTGCAGGAAGCACGCGAAGGCCTAGGCATGGTGATCGGCCAATGCCGGGACGCCGCACACGCCGCGCTCAAGGAGCGCGCCCAGGCGCTGCTCGACCTGCTCGACAAACAGCCCGCGATCCGCTGACCGGAGCCCCCCATGACTGAAGTTCGCAACCTCGGGGCCGCCGGCAACATCGCCACGCTGCCCACAGACACTCCCGCTGCGGCCAAGGGCAACCCGCAGGCCTCAATCAGCCCGGCCGACATCGCCAAGATGCTGGCGGACATGGCCCAGCTCGCGGCCTCGCTGCAGAGCAATGCGCCGGGCGCCCCCCCCGGTACCCCGGGCACAACCGACCCCAACGGTGCGCCGGTGATCGGCGACGTGCAAATTGACTTCTCGCCCGAGGACATGGCGGCGGCGCTGGTGGTGCTGCAGAGCAAGACCCAGGAGGCTCAGTTGAGCACCGCCAGGGAAGGCCTGGTCACCAGCAAGAAAAAGATGGAAGACAAGAACCAGCAGGCGATGGAAAAGATCAATGACTGGATCCAGAAGTGCAAGGACGCCTCGGCCAAGCAAAAATCGGCGGGCATCTTCGGCTGGGTTACCAAGATCGCCGGCTTCGTCGCCGCTGCGCTCGCTGTGGCGGTGGCGGCGGTGGCCACCGTAGCCAGCGGCGGTGCGGCGGCCCCGTTGCTGGCCCTGGCCATCGTCGGCATGATCGGCGCCACCGTCAGCCTGGCCAGCCAGATCAGCCAGGCCTCGGGCGGGCCAGCTCTGGAGATCTCCACGCTCATGGCCAAGCTCAGCACGGCGGTGCTGCAAGCCTGCGGCGTACCCAAGGAAAAGGCCGAAGCTGCCGGCCAGATGATGTCCGGCATGGCCGGGCTGATGACAGGCGCGGTGCTGGTTGACCCGGCGTTCGCTGGTCAGGCACTCGGCGGCTTCATGTCGCTCGTGGGGGCCAGCGCGGACGCGACGGCGATCGCCACCGGCGTCGCCACGGCGGTGGCCACGATCGCGATCTCGATCGTGTTGATCGCCGCCTCGGGCGGCACCAACGTCGGTGCCGCGGTGGACAGCGTCAGCAAAGGCATGATCACCGCCGGCAAGGTCGGCCAGGCCGTAGCGGGCATCACAGCCGGTGCGGCCGCGGCGACCTCCGGCGGCCTGAACATCGCAGCGGCGTCCGATCAGCGTAGTGCCGCCACGGCGCAGGCCGACAAGAAGCTGATCGACGCCGTCCTCGCCAAGCTGCAGATGCAGATGGAAGAAAACCGCGAAGACATCAAGAAGGTGCTGCAGGAAATGATGGAAGGCATGAGTATCGTCAGCCAGATGATCAATTCCGCCGGCCAGAGCCGCTCCCAGATCACCGCCAACATGGGCCGTGGCCAGACCATCTGAAGCCGCCACACCGCCCCTCAATTTCTCAAGGAGAGCCAGCATGACCATCATCGGCACCAATCCGGGCGGCTACCTGCCGCCAATGAACCCGTCCACCCCACCCGACACGGACAACAGCACGGGCGGCATCGACCGGCGGGAGCTGGACGCCACCCAACTGCTGGGCAAGCAGAAGTGCGGCGACAGCCGCTTCGATGCTGGCAACCGCCAAAACACCGACGACATGCCCGACCCGGGCGGTATCGACAAAGACCACAACACGCAAATCATCGCCCACCTGGGCTCGCTCAGCGAAGACCAGGTCACGACCGACATCTATTCCTTCATGGCTTTGTTCCAGAAGACGGCGCAAGGCATGCGCGACACGGCCCGCATGCAGCGCTCCACGCAATTGCAGACCCAGGTCTCGGCGCTGCAGAGTGCGGCCGACCAGATGCAGACCGCCGCCGGAGAGCGCTACAAGGCCGGCATCGCGCAGGGCATCATGCAGGTCGTGGGCGGGGTGGCGCAGGCCGGCTTTTCCGCCGCATCGCTGGCCGCCACCGTCAACGGGGCCAGCTTGGAGAATCAAGGCAACAGCAAGCTCGCCGATGCCGCCATGTCCAAGGATGCCGGCAAGCCGGCGGCGGACGTCCATAGGCTCACGACCGACGGCAATAACCTCATCGAACAAGGCAAGACGTCCACGGCTTATGGCGCGTTCCACCAGGGCATGGGCGGTGCCGTCACCGGCATCTCCGGCGGCATCGGCGGCTGCATCACAGCCCACTTCAACCGGGAGGCAGACTCGGCCGACACCCAGCGCGCCCGGCTCGACGCTCAGGCCAAGGTCGCGGAAACCGGCCAGCAGCAAGCCAACGACGCGATGCAGCAGATGATGGAGGTGATCCGCGACGTGCGCGAAAAGCTCCAATCAATCCAGCAAGCCGCCATCGAAACCAATCGCGGCATTGCCCGCAACATCTGAAGGACCCCACTCATGTTGCAAACCGCCGCAACCGGCATGGCCGTGGACTCGGTGGCCCGGCTCAAGGAAGCGCTCGAAGCCCTGCCATCCAGCCAGCGCCTGAGCCGTACCGACACCGAGGCCATCTATGCGCTGGCCTACCAGTTCGTGGCCCAGGGCCGCTTCGAGGCCGCATACCGCTACTTCTCCCTGCTCACGGTCTACCAGCCGACCGACACGGCCTACCTGTCGGGTCTCGCCCTGAGCGCCAAGATGCTGCAACGCTACGGCGAGGCACTGAGCGTGTATTCATTCCTGGCCGCCTTGGATGCCCGCGAGCCGCAGCACACCTTGTCCATCGTCGAATGCCTGCTGCTGCTGGGCGCCTATGACGAGGCCCGCAGCACGCTCGACCTGGTGATGCGGTTCTGCAAGGAAGAAGGCGGCCACGACAAAGCCGGTGAACGTGCCGAGGCGCTGGCCGCCATGCTCCGGGCCGGAGGCAGCCCTGGCTGATCCGCTCGCATCCGACGACGTCCGGCTGCTGGCCGAGGTCGGTTTCCTGGCGGCCGCGCGGGCCGACGTCCGGCGCGCCGAAGTCATCTTCGGCGCGCTCGAGCGCGTGCGTCCCACCCACGGTTTTCCCTACGCCGGCCTGGCGGCCTGCTACATGAATGCGGGTCGCGGCGACGACGCCGTGCGCGTGCTGGAACGCGGCACTGCGCAGGTGCCGCCCGAGGCCTTCACCGAACTCGAAGCCTTTCGCGCGCTGGCCCTGCATCTCGCGGGCCGAAACTCGGAAAGCCAGCGCGCCGCGCACGCCGCCGGCAGCGCCCCGCTGGCTCTGGCCATGCGCGGGCAAAGCACCATTCCGCCACAGGAGTTCTGACACCATGGACATCAACGCCGCTTCGATGCTCGCCAGCCTGGCCAGCATGCCGACCTCAGGACCTGCCACCGCCACGGCCGCCGCCGATCCGCTGGCCACCGCCCGCTTCGAACAGATCATGCAGATGCCCGCGACCACCGAAGCCACCAAAGCTGCCGAGGCCACTGCAGGGGGCGTACCGGCCGTGTCTCCCGAACATCGCACCATGGGCGACAGCATCCTGAACGGCATGCAGAACCTGTCAGCCGACTTCCAGCAATCGTGGAAGACGGTGAGCAGCGCGCTCGAATCCGGCAACACCATGACCACCACCGACATGCTCAAGCTGCAATTGGGCCTGACGCAGATGTCGGTGCAGTACGACCTGGTCGGCAAGGCCATCAGCCGCTCGACCCAGAACCTGGACCAGCTCGTCAAACTCCAATGACCCTCCAACATCAGCATTCCCACTCATGAAGCCGGCCTCCCTGATTCGCCTGTGCCTGGCCATCGGCATGGCCCTGTTCCTCGCCGCTTGCGGCAACCGCGTCGAACTGATGGCGAGCATGCCCGAGGGCGAAGCCAACGAGGTGCTGGCCGCCTTGCAGAACGCCGGCATTGGGGCCCAGAAAGTCCCGGGCAAGGAGGGCATGGTCGGCCTCACAATCGAGGCCGAGCAGGTCGGCCGCGCGGTCGACCTGCTGCGCGCCAAAGGCCTGCCGCGCGAGCGTTTCGCCGGCATGGGCCAGGTGTTCCGCAAGGAAGGCCTGATCTCCTCGCCGCTGGAAGAGCGCGCGCGCTACCTGTACGCGCTCTCGCAGGAGCTCGGTGCCACCATCACCCAGATCGATGGCGTGATCGTGGCCCGCGTGCACGTGGTGCTACCCGAGCGCGGCAGTCCCGGCGATCCCAACCAGCCTTCGTCGGCGGCGGTCTTCATCAAGCACCAGGAGGGCTACAACCTCGACACGGTGCAGCCGCAGGTGCGCCGCCTCGTGACCAACAGCATTCCCGGGCTCACACCGGACAAGGTGTCCATCGTGCTCGTCAGCGCACAGGCCACGCCGCCCGTGCCGGCCGGCAGCGCTGCGGCCACCGTCGCGGCCTCACCGCAAGCCGCGCACGGCGTGCCTGCCCTGGTCGTGGTGGTACTGGCCGCACTGCTGGCGCTGAGCCTGGGCGTCACGGGCTGGCTGGCCTGGAAGTTCTGGCTGCCGAGCCGCGCCGCCGCGGCCTAGCTCCAAGCGTAGCCAATGCCCGTCGCACCGACGTCTTTGATCCTGCTGCGGCATCCGCTTGCCGAAGCGCTGCTGCGTTTCGACGGCCTGCCTTCGCTGCTGCTTCACCCGAGCCGGCTTGCAGCTTTGTTTCCGGCGGCGACGCAGGCCCTGCTCGGCGCGGCGGCCCCTGAATCCGTCGCCTGGCGCCGCTGGCATCGCCATGGCTCCGCAACCCTGGCACGCTACCTGGTGTTGCCACCCGTGGCCGGCCTGGGTGACGCCGGGTTGCCGCTGGCGCTGTGGCCAGCAGCGGCCTGGGAGCCGCTGCAACTGCTCGCGGGCGCCACGCTGGCCGGGCCCCGGCTGCGCCGGGTCATCACACGCGAACAGGTCGAAACCGTCCGCACACAACTCGGTGCCGCGTTCGACGCCGTGCGCACGCCCGAGGCCGCGGCGCTGCATCCCGGCTGGCCGGCGGCGCAGCGCCTGGCGCCTGAACGGGCCGGCACCGAATGCGCGTATTGGGGCGGGCTGCTGCTGGCCCGTGCCTTCGATGCGGCAGCCCCCGCCGTGGCCGCGCGGGGCCGCCTGCGCCTGCCGCAAGACGCCGTCGACGGCGCGGCGCAGGCGCTGGAAGGCCTGCCGCCGGTGCAGGCTCTGCAACTGTCTTACTCCCTCATCGAACGGATCGATCCGGTATGGCTTTCATCCTTCCCCGCAGCCCGTTGAAGCCAGTGCACCGGCTGGCACTCGGTCTCGCGCCCGGCACGGTGCTGGTGCGCGCCGACGAACTCGCCGCGCTGCGCCACGCCGAGCAAATCGTGGCTGACGCCCGAGCCCAGGCCCAGGCCATCGTCGACGCGGCACAGGCGGCGTTCGAGGCCGAGCGCCAGCGGGGCTTCCAGGAAGGCCGGGAAGAAGCCCGACTGGAGCAGGCCGAGCAGATGATCGTCAACGTCACCCGCACGGTCGACTACTTCGGCAAGGTCGAAGGCCGCATGGTCGAACTGGTCATGCAGGCCGTGCAGAAGATCGTGAGCGACTTCAGCGACGACGACCGCGTACTGATCACCGTCAAGAACGTGCTGTCGGTGGTGCGCAACCAGAAGCAGATGACCCTGCGCCTGCACCCGCAACAGGTGGAGATGGTCAAGGCGCGCGTGAACGAACTGCTGGCCGCTTACCCCGGCGTGGGTTACCTGGACATCGTGGCCGACCACCGGCTCCAGCTCAACGCCTGCATCCTGGAGAGCGAGATCGGCCTGGTCGAGGCCAGCATGGAAGGCCAGCTGGCCGCGCTGCGCGGCGCGTTCCAGAAGGTCCTGGGCAGTCGCATCTAAAGAATACCCATGCGCCAATTCCAATACATCACCGAAATGATGTCGCTCGCGCTGCAGGATACGCCCACGCTGCGCATCAAGGGCCGCGTCACGCAGGTGATCGGCACCATCATCAAGGCCGTGGTGCCCACCGTGAAGGTGGGCGAGGTCTGCCTGCTGCGCAATCCCGGCGAGGACTTCGAGATGAAGGCCGAGGTGGTCGGCTTCGTGAAAGACGCCGCGCTGCTCACCCCGATCGGCGACATGTACGGCATCAGCGGCGCCACCGAGGTCATCCCCACCGGACGCGCCCACATGGTGCCGGTGGGCAACGGTTTGCTGGGCCGCGTGCTCGACGGGCTGGGCCGGCCGCTGGATGAAAAGGAACGCGGCCCGCTGGAGGCCGACAAGTTCTACCCGGTCTTTGCCGAGGCGCCCGATCCGCTTACCCGGCGCCTGATCCATCGGCCCATGGAACTCGGCGTACGCGTGCTCGACAGCGTGCTGACTTGCGGCGAAGGCCAGCGCATGGGCATCTTCGCGGCAGCCGGCGGCGGCAAGTCCACGCTGATGGGCATGCTGGTGAAGGGTGCGGCGGTGGACGTGACCGTGATTGCACTGATCGGCGAGCGCGGCCGCGAGGTGCGCGAGTTCCTCGAACACGAGCTCGGCGACGAAGGCCGGCGCAAGAGCGTGGTGGTGTGCGCCACCTCCGACAAGAGTTCGATGGAACGCGCCAAGGCCGCCTACGTGGCCACCGCCATCGCCGAGTATTTTCGCGACCAGGGCAAACGGGTGCTGTTCCTGATGGACAGCGTGACCCGGTTCGCCCGGGCGCAGCGTGAAATCGGCCTGGCCGCAGGCGAGCCGCCGACGCGCCGCGGCTACCCGCCCAGCGTATTCGCCACGCTGCCCAAGCTGATGGAGCGCGCGGGCATGAACGACAAGGGTTCGATCACCGCGCTCTACACCGTGCTGGTCGAGGGCGACGACATGACCGAGCCGATCGCCGACGAGACCCGCTCCATCCTCGACGGCCACATCGTGCTCTCGCGCCGGCTCGGTTCGGCCAACCACTACCCCGCGGTGGACGTGCTGGCCTCGGCCAGTCGCGTGATGAACAACGTCGTCAGTGCCGAGCACAAGGCCATGGCCGGCCGCCTGCGGGAGTTGATGGCGAAGTACGCCGAGGTCGAACTGCTGGTCAAGATCGGCGAGTACAAGCGCGGTGGCGACGCCACCACCGACGAGGCCATTGACAAGCAGGAGCAGATCCGCAACTTCCTGCGCCAGCGCACCGACGAACAGGCCGGCTTCGCACAGACGCTGGCTGCGCTCCAGGCGCTGGTCGCCAAATGAAGCAGCCATGAGCGTCTTCACGGAACTGCTCTCGATCAAAAGCTTTCGCGAAAGCAAGGCCGAACTCGGCGTGCGCAAGCAGCGCGCGGTGCTGGCCGACGCCGTTGGCCGGCGCGACCATGCCGACCAGACGCTGGTCCAGTTCCAGGGCTTCGCGCTGCGCCACGAACGCGCGCTCTACGATGACCTGTGTTCGCGCATCGTGCGCCTGCGCGACATCGAGGACGTGCAGTTCGCCGTGGTCGATCTGCGCGGCCAAGAGCGTCAGCATGAAACCGCGCTGCATCAAGCCGAGGAAGACCGCGCACGCGAGGCCAGCCGGCTCGAAGATGACAAGCGCCTGCATGCCGACGCGCTGCGCACCAAGGAAAAGTTCATTGAACTCGCCCAGGTCTATGCCGACGAGCAAAGCAAGGAATTCGAACGCAAGGAAGACGCCGAACTCGAAGAAGTCGCCGAAACCCGCCGTGACCGCGCCGACTGGGATGAGCACCACGAGGAAGCCGCATGAGCGCCGCGCCGGGCCGCCCCAAGCAGGCTCGCACCGCAGTGCGCAGCACGGAGGTTACGCCATGACCGAGCGGCACATCCATCTGGATTTGTCACTGCCGCAGTCCGGCGCACGGAGCTTGCAGGCCGGCACCGACGACACCGGCCGCGACGCCGCGCGCGGCGCGGTCGATCCCCAGGCGCGCAAACGCTTCGAGCGGACGATGGCGGCGGGCCCCACCTCGCCCAATTCCAACGGCCCGGCGCCGGCGGTGCCGCCCCCGCCGTTCGCATTGTTCGGCGCCGCAGCTTCCGTGCCGGTGGCGGCGCAGCCTGTGGCGCCTGCCGATGCGACGCTGACCCAGCAGCTCGGGCACGCCATCGAGCGCCTGATGGTCGATGACGACCACCGCGGCAACCGCCAGGTCCGCATGGACCTGAAAAATGACGTGCTGCCTGGCGTGTCCGTGGTAGTGCAGCAGGGCGAGGGCCGGCTGCAGGTCGACTTCATCTGCAGCGTCGAATCCTCGCGGCTGCGGCTCATCCAGGCTGCACCGGTGCATGCCCAGACCCTGGCCCAGCGGCTTGACCGCGACGTGCTGCTGCGCGTGTCGACCAATGATGACGAAGACCCCTGCCTCTTCGAAGTCGGAGCCAACCCATGACGGGCTCCGTGATGACGCACCTCCTTTTTATCGTGATTTTTTGACCTCATGACGCCGAGCCCTAATTCCTCTACCGCGCCCCTCCTACCGCGCCTCACGCGCAATGAGGCCCAGGCGCGCAATCTCCTGGCACAGCGCGCGCAGCACCGCCCCCTCGACTTGGCCGGCCAGGTCTGGCACGTCAGCCTCACGCCCTGGCTGCCTGGCGCCCCCGCGTCGGCCCCGTCCGCCGGGGACTGGCTGGTGCAGGCCGAGTGGGCCGGCGCACCATTCGACATCCACCTGCCGGCCAGCGCCGGCGCGGCCTTGGTTGCGGCCCGTTTTCCGCAAACCGATCTGCCCCCGCTTTCCGGCGCTTTTGCAGCCGCCGCGCTCGAAACCGCGCTCGAGCCGCTCATCGATGCGTTGCAAGCGATGCAGCGCGGCCCGGCCCGGCTTGAGCAGATCCGCCGCCAGCCCACCGAGACCCGCGGGCTGGCCCATGCCTTCGGCCTGAGCCTGCACCACGAAGCCCAGGCGATCCATGGCGCTCTCGCTACCGACGCCCTGGGCCTGATGCTGCTGGCCGGCCTGGTGGCGAGATTGCCCGTGCTCGGAAATAGCCTGGAGAGCCCGGCCGGCGATCACCTGCCGCTGCCGCTGCGCGTGGAGATCGGTCGCTCGCTGCTGGCGGCTGACCTGCTGGCCACGCTGACGCCCGGCGACGCCCTACTGCTGCAGGAATGCTGGACCGGCCAGGACGGCGAGCTTCGCCTGCTGATTGGGGGCTTCGGCCTGCGCGCGCGTTGGAACGACTCGCAGCTCACGGTTACTCAGACATTGACCCCCGAAGGATTATTCATGCCCCCCTCTCTCGACCCCATCGAGCCCTCCTCGACCGGTGCCGCCGTCGCCATACCCGACTTGCCCGTGCGGCTGAGTTTCGACCTGGGCGAACGCATGCTCACGCTGGGCGAACTCAGGGCGCTGCAGGTCGGCCAGGCGCTGGACCTGGGCCGTCCGCTGACCGGCATCGTCAACGTACGGGCCAACGGCACACTGATCGGCACCGGTGAACTCATCGAGATCGACAGCCAGGTCGGCGTGGTGATCGCCACGCTGGCGGCTGCAACCCGGTCGCCCACCCCATGACCTCGTTCGATCCGATCACGCTGGCCGTGGTCCTGGCGCTGATGGCGCTGGTCCCGGTGCTGGTGGTCACGACCACCTCCTTCCTGAAGATCTCCGTCGTGATGTCACTGGTGCGCAACGCACTGGGCGTGCAACAAATTCCGCCGAACATCGCCCTTTACGGCATGTCGCTGATCCTCTCCGCCTACGTCATGGCGCCGATCGGCAACCGCATCTACGAGAACACGCTGCAAAATCCCGCGTCGATGAAAAGCGTGGCCGCGCTGGTCGGCACGGTGCGCACCAGCGGTGAGCCGCTGCGCGGCTTCATGGAGCGGCACAGCAAGCAGGAGCAGCGCGATTTCTTCGTGCGCACTGCGCAAAGAATGTGGGGGCCCGAATTGGCGGCGGACGTCAAGGGCACCGACTTCCTGGTGCTGATCCCCGCCTTTCTGGTGAGCGAACTCACCGCCGCGTTCCAGATCGGCTTCCTGCTGTTCCTGCCGTTCATCGTGATCGACCTGATCATCTCCAACATCCTGCTGGCGATGGGCATGATGATGGTCTCGCCGGTCACCATCTCGCTGCCGCTCAAGTTGTTCTTGTTCGTCTCCGTGGACGGCTGGTCGCGGCTGATCCACGGCCTGATCCTCACCTACGCCTGAGCGCCGCCCCATGGATACTCCCGACCTGATCTCCTTCCTGAGCAAGGCGCTGTACCTCACGCTGTGGCTGTCGTTGCCGCCCATCATCGTGGCCTCGGTGGTGGGCACGCTGTTCTCGCTGTTCCAGGCTCTCACCCAGATCCAGGAGCAGACACTTTCCTTCGCGATCAAGCTGATCGCGGTGATGGCCACGCTGGCCCTGACGGCGCGTTGGATCGGTGGCGAGCTGTTCAACTACGCGGTCTCGATCTTCGAGACCTTCCCGCAGCTGGTGCGCTGAAACAGGCCCGGCCGCGAACACCATGAACGACGCCCAGCTCTATACCGAGACCAAGGCTTTCCTGATCGCGCTGGCCTATACGCAGCCGCGCACCGTAGCCATGTTCATCGCGGTGCCGATCTTCAACAGCCAACTCGTGCCCGGCCTGTTGCGCTATGCGATCGCCGCCGGCATCGGCGCCCTGGCGGCGCCGATGCTGATGCCGGCGGTGACGGTGAGCGAGCTGGGCGCGGGCACCATCCTGCTGCTGCTCGCCAAGGAGGCCTTCATCGGCTTCGTGCTCGGCCTGATGATCGCCATCCCGTTCTGGGCCTTCGAGGCCGTGGGCTACATCATCGACAACCAGCGCGGCGCCAGCATTTCGGCCACGCTCAATCCGCTGACCGGCAACGACAGCTCGCCGCTCGGCATCCTGTTCAACCAGGCCTTCATCGTGTTCTTTCTCATTGCCGGCGGCTTCACGCTGATGTTGGGCGTGCTGTACGACAGCTTCCGGCTGTGGGACGTGTTCAACTGGTACCCGACGCTGCGCCCTGACAGCGTGCCGCTGATGCTCGAACAGCTCAGCCGGCTGGTGCGAGTGGCCGTGCTGCTGGGCACGCCGGCGATCGTCTCGATGTTTCTGGCCGAGGTCGGCCTGGCCCTGGTCAGTCGCTTCGTGCCGCAGTTGCAGGTCTTCTTCCTGGCCATGCCGATCAAGTGCGCCATCGCCATGTTGGTGTTGGTGCTCTATATGGCAACCCTGTTCGACTATGGCGCCGCCTACGTGTCCGACCTGCGCAGCATCATCCCTTTTCTGAGCGACCAATGGGGAACGGCGCACCGATGAGCGAGAAGACCGAATACCCCACCTCCAAGAAGCTGCGCAAGGCGCGCGAAGATGGCCAGGTCGCGCACAGCAAAGACTTCACGCAGACCGTGCTGATCCTCGCGCTGTTCGGCTACCTGCTGGCCAGCGCCGAGCGCATCTTCATGAATTTCGCCGAGATCATGCTGTTGCCAGCAGGCGTGCTGGGCATGAAGTTCGAGGACGCGGTCAACATCGTCGTGACCACGCTCGTGCGCGACGCGGCTCTGATCGTGCTGCCGTTCCTGGGCATCGTGATCGGCGTCGGCCTGTTCATCGAACTGCTGCAGACCGGCATGCTGTTCTCCTTCAAGGCCATGATGCCGTCGGCCAAGAAGCTCAATGTACTGAACAACGTGAAGAACGTGTTCTCGGTCAAGAACCTGATCGAGTTCCTCAAGTCGAACCTGAAGATCGGCTTCCTGTCGGCACTGATCTACCTGCTGCTGCGCGACGCGCTGCCGACGCTCATGAGCCTGCCCGAGGCCGGCCTCAGCGGCGTGGGCGTGACGGTGGCCATGCTGCTCAAGGTGATGATCGTGAACGTCGCCATCGCCTACGTGGTGATCGCTTTGGCCGATTTCGTCTGGCAGCGGCACCAGCACGTCAAAGGCCTGATGATGAGCAAGGAAGAGATCAAGCAGGAATACAAGGAAGCCGAGGGAGACCCGCACATCAAGCACAAGCGCAAGCATCTGCACCAGGAAATGATGCAGGAGGGAGCGGTGCAAAACACGCGCAAGGCCACCGTGGTGATCACCAACCCGACCCACCTGGCCATCGCCATCCAGTACGACAAGGACAAGACGCCGCTGCCGGTGGTGCTGGCCAAGGGCGAAGGCGCGCTGGCCGAACGCATGGTGCGGGCTGCGCGCGAAGCGGGCGTGCCGGTGCTGCAGAACATTCCCCTGGCCCACGCGCTGATGAACACCGCCGCGCTGGACCAATACATCCCGTCCGAACTGATCGAGCCCGTCGCCGAAGTGCTGCGCCTGGTCCAGGACATGAACCGCTTGCAGGAGTAAGCCATGCCCCCCGTTTCACCCACCCTCTCGCCGGTCGCCGAAATCCATCCGGCGCTGCGCGGCTTCATGGCACGCCAGGGCCTGCGCGCACAAGACCTGCGCAGCGACGGCCGGCTCACCCTGACCATCGACGGCAAGTACCGCGTGCACCTGTACCGCGCACCGCACCAGCGTATGGCGATCAGCGCGCAGCTGCTGGATCTGAGCGGCCGCTATGGCACACCCGCCACCGAGCACCGCCTGGAGCGCCTGATGAACCTGGCCGCGGGCATGCTGCAGCAGCACCCGAGCAGCCTGTGCCTGGACCCCGAACGGCAAACCCTGCAACTGCAGCAGACGTTGACGGCGCATACCGATGCTGCCGGCCTGGAAACCGCGCTGGGCGAATTCGTCAACGCATTGGCTTTCTGGCACCGCGTCGCGGCGGCCGAGGCCACAGTCTGAACCACCACCAACCCGCCTTTTCCTCGCACGACGCCTGCCGCTCCTATGCCTCACCTTCCGTTTTCATTCACACGCCTGCGTCCCGCGCTTCGCCACATGCTGGTGGCCAGTTGGCTCGCAGGCGCCGCGGCGGCGCATGCCGGCCCCGTGCCCTGGCCCGAGGCGACCTATAGCCACTTCGCCGACAACGCACGGCTCGAATCCGTGCTGGCCGAGTTCGCCGGCAGCTTCAGCCTTTCGCTCAGCCTGACACCGGGCGTGGGCGGCACGGTGAATGGCAAGTTCACGGCGGCCAGCCCGACCGAGTTCATCACCAAGCTGGCGGGGGTCTACGGTTTCGTCTGGTACACCCATGCCGGCACGCTGTTCGTGAGCAAGGCCAACGACCTGGCCACGCGCAGCATCGCGGCGCCTACTGGCAGCATCGGCAACCTGCGCAAGGCGCTGTCCGACCTGGGCGTGCTGGACCCCCGCTTCGGCTGGGGCGAGCTGCCGGCCCAGGGTGTGGCGTTGGTGTCCGGACCGGTGAGCTACGTGAACCTGATCGAGCAGACCGTGCGCGGACTCCCCGTCTCCAGCGGCGCGCAGCAGGTGTCGGTGTTCCGGCTGCAGCATGCCTCGGCCGACGACCGCACCATCCTGTACCGCGACCAGCAGATCACCACGCCCGGGCTGGCCACGATCCTGCGCGAACTGATCACCGGGCGCGCCGGCTCGGGCGGCGCCAACAACGAAGCGTTGAGCTCGATTGCGGCGCCGCTGCGCAATGCGGCGGCGGTGAGCGCCGACAACGGCGGTGCCTTGCCGTCCGCCGCGAACGGATCGTCGCGCGGCATCGCCACCGATCGCGGCGGCAGCCTCGGGACCGGCTATGCCGACCCCGCCCCGGCAAACCGGGTGCGCGAGCCCTCCGTGCGCTCCGACCCGCGGCTGAACGCGATCATCGTGCAGGACGTGCCCGAGCGCATGCCGGTGTACAAGCAGCTGATCGAGCAGCTCGACGTGCCCACCGCGCTCATCGCGATCGAGGCCATGATCATCGACGTCAACACCGAGCGGGCCAGGGAACTGGGCATCAACTGGGCCGGCCGCAACGGCAGCAGCGCCATGGGTTTCGGCAATCTCAGCACCACGCCGTCGTCGGGCACGCTGAGCGTGGTGCGCGGATCCTCGAGCTCCACCGTGAGCGCCAGCACCGTGGCCGTCGACGCGGGCAATTACCTGATCAGCCAGATCCGGTTGCTCGAAACCAACGGCGACGCCAAGATCCAGAGCCGGCCTTCGGTGCTGACGGTGGAAAACATCGGCGCTCTGCTGGACCTGTCGGAAACTTTCTACATCCGGGTACAGGGCGAACGGGTGGCCACTGTCACGCCGGTCACCGCCGGCACCACCCTGCGCGTCACGCCCCATGTGATCGCCAACGGCGGCGAAACCGTAGTGCAGTTGATCGTGGACATCGAAGACGGCCAGATCCAGGACCGCCAGATCGATACCTTGCCCACCGTGCGCCGCAGCGCCGTCAGCACGCAGGCCATCGTGCGCTCCGACGAGGCCCTGCTGATTGCCGGCCATACCCAGGACCAGGCCATTGACAGCACACAGAAGGTGCCGTGGCTCGGCGATATTCCAGGCATCGGCCTGTTCTTCTCGAACCGTTCCAAGTCGGTACAACGGCGCGAACGCCTGTTCATGATCAAGCCGCGGATCGTGAGCCTCTCCGGCCAGCCGGCGACGAGCACACTGACGGCGCCCGTGCTGACGCCTTTGCCCCCACTGTCCGAACCGCCCGTGCAACCTGCGCAACCCGCATCGCCCTGAAACCCGCGCCTGGCCTTGGCATCGGCCAGTGCGGTGGCTCAGAAGTCCAGCGTGAGGTGGGCGTCGGCCATGCGTTTGCGCAGCGTGCTGCGCGCGCGGGAGACACGGCTGCGCACCGTGCCCACCGGAATCGACAGCATCACGGCGGCTTCTTCGTAGCTGAGCTCTTCCAGCGCCACCAGCAGCAGCACCTCGCGCATTTCGGCAGGCAGGCCGTCGATCTCGCGCTGCAACAGCCGCACGGCCTGCGACTGGGCGAGCTGCTCGGAAGGGTCGGGCCGGTCGGCCTGGGTATCGTCCAGCACGTCTTCGCTCTCGAAGGTGTAGCGCCGGTGCGGCGCGCGCGACAGGTAGTTGCGCACCAGGTTCATCGCGATGCCGTACAGCCAGGTCGACAGCTCGGACGCGCCGCGGAAGGTCTCATACGCTTTGGCCGCCTCGACGAAAGCCTGTTGCGCCAAGTCCTCCGCGTCGCAGCCATGTCCGATGTTCTTGACGATGAAACGGTAAAGCCGCTTCTGATGATCCTGCACGAGTTGATGAAACAGCGCGTGTGAATCATCGGACGGGAGCCCGCCCTGGCGCGGTTCCACCGGCTCGGATTCGGATGCGGTGGGGATCGGCGGGGACAGCTCCTGCATGGGATGTGGAACGGATGCGCGCACGCGGGCGCTCAAGGCCGCGTGGATTTCAGGTTGGACAGATGGCCGGTGATCCAGCCTGCCGCGGTCTCGCCCGACACCGGCGTTTCGCCCCGGGCCAAGGCGGCCTCGAAGCGGTCGTTGAGTTGGCGGTCGAGCATCGCGCGATCATCAGTACCCATATTGTTCGGATCAATTCCGAGGACCGCCGCGGCGCGCTGAAACGCCGCGCCGCCCGCCACCGCCGAGTGTTCGAGCCGGGTGATGAAATCGATGCCAGCCAGGGCCTGTTGGCCGGTTTGTGCCATTTCCAGCGCCTGGTGCACCAAGCGCGACGAAAGAGCCTTACCAGAAGCCGGCGCCAGGCCAAGCTCCTTGGCCACGGCGGCGGAGACGCGCGCGCCGAACCCCTGCGACAGGGCCTGAACGAACATGCCGGTGGTGTCCGCGTCGTCCTCGACCCAGGCCACGCTGCGACCGGAACCATCGGCACTGTCCAGCCGCCCTTCTGCCAACACCTTGAAGCTCTGCCCATCGACGGCGATACGCACGGCTTCGCCCTGCTTCGCGCCGTCGCGGAAGGCTTCAACGGACGGGTGCGGGGAAACACCACCGAGCGGTGACAAGGAGGTCATGGCGATAGTGGATCAGTGCGGAGACGAGGAGGCGGGAATGCACGGGTCATGGTCTTGGTATGTCACATCAGCAGCGCCCCAGTTCCAGAAAATTAATGCAAACATGTGTTACGGCCGGCGCTTCACGCAAACTGATGGGGCATGGTCCCGATGGCCTGTGGCGGCGCGTTCAGGCGCGCGCTCCAGTCGGCCAGGTGGTCGGCGAAAGACTCGAACTGCGCGACGAATTGCGCCGGCGTGGTGGCCGCGCAGCTGATGCGCCGCGCCAGCACCAGGCCGGGCGGGCTTTGCTCGTCCAGGCTCAGGGTGGCGCCACCGGTGCCGCGCCAGAAGCGGTTGGCGCGCAGCAGCAGGGTCAGCATCGCCGTGTCGCTGGCCGACGGCAGCATACCGACCTCGGCGAACAGCACCAGCTCCTGCGTCGCGGTGTCGGACTGGATGTGTACCGTCAGCTCATTGCCGATGGACAGCGAGCGCAGACCCTCGGCGTCCAGCGTGAGTGCGTTCAGGCCCAGGGCCTGGGCCAAGGCGTTGAGGTGGGCGACGAGGTGAGCGTCAGGCGTATGCATGCAGAGGCTTTCGATGTGGGAGGATTCAGCGGCTTGCGGCGGTGATGGGTACACCGAGCGCCTCGACCGCAATCAGGATGTTGAGATAGGCCTGCGGGTCGGTAGCCAGTGGCGGCAGTTCCATCGCGCCGTGCTCGACCCAACCCCAGCGTGGCGCGTCGGCAAAGTCGTCGTCCACCAGCACCAGGCGCCGGTCGGTGGGCCAACGGCCGGCCGCCTGCGCGGTAGCGACGGTGGCCTGGATGCGCGCCAGCATTGCGAACGCGCCTTCGATGCGGCGCCGGGTCTCGGGACCTTCACCGAATGCGAACGTCCATCGGCGCTGGATGAAGAAGCCAGCCTCGGGCCCGCACAGGCACAGCCGCACGGCCGTGGAGCGCAGGCCATGGCCGACGATGCCGGTCCAGGCGCGGGCGCGGGACGGTTCGATCAGCCAGTTTCTGACGGCGCCGTTGAAGCCCAGGCGTGCCGGCCAGCCCGGGGTCGCATAGGCGGTGTCGCCCAGCGGCTGCAAGGCGGAAGCCAACGCGGCGGGCAGCGGTGGGGCAGGCAGATCCTGGTCGGCGAACAGCGAGGGCCAAGCGAGGGAAGCGGTATTCATACGGAAGAGTCCTGTGCAAGAACGGTCGCGGGCGTCGCGATGGTGGAGAAGCGGGTGACGTCCAGCACGGGATTCCGGTGGAACTGGCCGAGTGCTTGCTGCATGCGGTCGCGTGCGACGTAGCCGGCTTTGGCAGCTTCGCGGGACAATGTATCTTCGGCTCGCGCGCCGGCCCTCAGGATGCGCTGTTTCACCATGTCGCTCGCGAACCGTTCCGCCCCGGCCTCCGCTTCCGCTGGCGGCGTTCCCTTTTTCAACAACCCAGCGAGTTCGTCCTTCTTCAGTTTCGCATGGCGCACCGGAGCTTGATCAACCTCCGGCTTCGTGGCCTGCTCAATCAGGGGGCCGACATCTTGCAGGTTAACGCCCAGCCGCTCGTCCACTCCGGGGCTGGCCCAGACGGCGTCACCGGCACCGGACTCGATGACATGGCCTGCCTGTTCCAGCTTGTTCAGGTGGGTGTGGATATCAGCGAGACGCCGCTGCGTCGCCTCAATCTCGTTCTGGTTCAGCAGCCCCTCGCAGAGCACGGCCACGGTGCCGGGCGTCAAGCCCTTCAACGCATCGCAGGTGGCGCGGTCCACCACACCGGGCAGCTGAGCACCCTTGTAAACACCACCCGGGCTGTAGACGTCACCAGCGGCGCGCAGCTTCTGGCCGAAGGCGAGATCGTTGTCGATGGCCGTGACCTTGACGCCGGCCGTCGGGCCGCGACTCACGAAATAATTACCAGCGTGGCGGTCGACCTGGCCCGTCAGCCCATCAAGCCACTGCAGCTTGGTCAATTCGCGGCGCAGGCCGGGATCGTCGAAATCCATGGCAACCCGCGCGCCGCCGGCATGGGCCACGACCAGTTCGTCGCCATCGACATGGCCTCCGTCCTGAAAGCCTTGCTCACGCAGCACAGTGTCGCGCATGGCCGGATCGTCGCGTAGGCGCGCCGCCTGGGCAGGCGCCAGCTTCATCTTGACGTTGCCGTCGACCTGGGGCGAAATGCCTTCGGCCATTTCCATCACGATGCCCAGTTTCCCTTGCACCACGGCCAGCCCTGTGGGGGGCACGAGGTTGAATCGCAACTGCTGATCCAGGCGCGACGTCGCGATGTTGCGGCAGGCCCATTGCGGCCGTTCCGTATCGATGCCTGAGCTGGCGGCGGCGTCCGGCAACTCCCCGAGGGCCGATATCTCGGGCTTGAAAACGCCAACCATGCGCTCGCCGCTGGCCATGCGTACTTCACCGCGGAACACCTGGTTCACTGCACCCTTACCTAGCGGCCGCATCTCGCCCTCGACCTCGAACGCGACCCGCGTGGCGTCGTTGATCGGCAGCCGGGCCGCGCCATAGGCCTCGACGGTCGCCCTCGAATAGCCATGGGCCGCGGCATAGTGCAAGTCGGCCTTGGTCAGGCCGTGGGGCTCACGGGTGGCAGCGTGCAGCGCCGTGAAATCGGTGGCGGACCAGCCCGCCTCCTGCATCACCTTGACCTGGTGCGGCGTCACGGCGGCGTCGGCGCGGCGGCACGCCATCAGATCCAGCAGCCCGACCTCGGGCTGCGCACCGGAAGAATCCGGGCGTATCTCGTCCAGCACACCCGACACCATGGCACGCTCGCGCTGCACATCTTTCAGCAAAGCGCCCATCTCGGCCTTGTGCGAATGGCCACTCCCCTTTTCGTAGTTCTTCAGTGCACCTTCAAGGTCCTTGAGTGCCTTGTCGACGTTCTGCGCGTCCTGGTACTGGGCCGCCCGCCCCACCTCGTTCAGGCCCGCAGCGTTGCCATCGGCACACTTTTGCACAGCCGCGTGGTAGGCATCGAGCTTGTTCTGCACCTCCTTGTAGCCGGTGGAGCGGTGGTGGACAAAGAAGCCGAAGTTGACGTCCTTCTTGGGCTGCTGGCCGATGCGCGCCTGCAGGCCGTCGCGATCAGGAAGCGCTCGGTGGGCCAGTTCGCGCCCACTGGACTTGCTGGACACCAGCCCAACCCGCCGCTCAGCCACCGACCCCAGGGGACTGGACATTGGCGTGGCATCGGGCGGCGCCAGCGCCTCGTGGCGAAGCGCCGCGCCGGGCGGCGTGCCGCCCACGCGCACCGTATGGCCGCCGATGGCGCCATGCCCCGCGGCCGGTGCCGTATCGGTCAGGCCTGCCGCGCGGGGAAGCACCGGCAGTGCGCCAGGAGATGAAATCACAGGACCGGTCATGAAACCTCGCTATGGACAGGAAGTTGGCTGCAAGTTGGCAGGAGTGTTGCGGGTTGAGTAACCGGCCGCCGGGCTTGGTTCCAGCCGCGGTGCTACTCGATCACTTCGGCCAGGTTCAGCAGGCCCAGCGGCGGATAAAGTTCCAGGGCCTTGGCCACCGGCATGTTGATCAACAGCGAGAAGCGTTGCAGCGCCTCGGCCGGGATCCTCTCCACCGGCGTCTTGTCGACCAGCACCTGGGTGGCCTTGTAGGCCGCGAAGCGGCCGAGGTTGCTGCCGTTGGAGAACAGGCCGAACAGGCACTGCGCCTTGCGCACGATGCTCTCCGTCGCGCAGAACGTGGGCAGGTGCGCCTGCAGCGCCGAACGCGTGACCAGGTCGCGGTGCGTGAACGCCAGGAAGGTGCTCGGGCCGATGTAGAGGAAGTCGACCTTCTGCGCGGCGATGCGCTGGATCAGAGCGGGCAGCGCCGTGGCGTCGGGGTGACCGCTCGCGTCCAGCGGCACGGTCTCATCCACGATCTCGAACTTCATCGCCTGTGCCTGTTTGCGCAGCGCCTCCAGCACCAGCCGCGTATGGGCCTCGCCGGGATTGACGATGTAGCCCACGCGCGTGAACGGCCGGTAGCTGCGCATCGCGTTGAGCTGCACGGCAAGTGGCGCCACGTGGCTGACACCGGTCAGGTTACGGCCCGGCGGGTCGAGCTGGCGCAGCAGCCGCGTGCCAATGGGATCGGTGACCTCTGTGAAGACGATGGGAATGTCGCGCACGTAGTCGCCGGCGTTGGACGCATCGTAGGGGCCGGCCACGGCCAGCGTGGTGACCGTCCCCCAGACGTAGACCAGGTCCGCCCGGGCCTGCCGGATTTGCTGCACCAGCGCCGGGCCATCATCCTTTTTGCCGGAGAAGTGCAGCACCTCGATACGCGCCGGCACGTTGCGGCGCTGCAGGTATTCGCGAAAGCCGACCTCGGTGTTCTGCTCGTCGCGCGGCAGCACCATGAGGATGAGATTGGTATGGGGCTCCTGCGCTGCCGCCAGGCAACTCACGGACAGGGCCAGCAAGGCCATCAGGTAACGCAGCAGATTCATCTGGACCTCAGGTTGGGACGGCGCGGCCTGCGCCTTCCGGATAGGACAGCAGGGCCAGCCCCATCAGCAGGGTGCAGGCGGCGAGCAAGGTGCCGATGGCGCCCACCGCGCCGATCAGCCCAAACCGTGCAACGGCCAGCGCGACCACGAACGGCGCCACGACGCTGCCGAAGCGTTCAATGAAACGGAACGCGGCCAACGCCTGCTCGGGTGTCGCGCCCTGCACCGGCGCGGCCTGCGGATCGCGCTCGAAGGCTTCTGTCACCCAGGCCAGCTGCGGCGCCGACAGCAGCGCCTGGGCCACGCCCAGCAGTGCGCAGCAGACTGCCGCGCCGGCCACACCGCCCAGCAGCGGGAGTGCGGCACATGACAATGCCGAGAGCGCCGAGCCCGCCATGATCCATGGCTTGCGCCTGCCGTGCCGGTCGGACCAGCGCGCCACCGGTGGCGCGGCCAGCATGAAGGCCACGAAGTACAGCAGCAGGACACGCCCGGCCATCGAAGGCGACTCGCCCAGCGCCAGCAAATACAGCGGCGTGACCACGACCAGCAGCGCGGCAGCCACCAGCCGCGCCGGCACGGCCGCGAGCCAGGTCACAGCCATGACGCGGCGCTGGCGCAGCACCGTGGCCAAGCCGCGCCAGCCGCCCGACCCCGAAAGATGGGCCTCGCTGTCGACGGGCAATGCCGTGATGCGCAGGCTGAACAGCGCGGCCACCAGCAGGCTCGCCCCGCAGCCGACCAGCGCGATCTGCGGACCAAAACGCTCCGCCAACAGGCCGCCGAGGGCCGGGCCGCAGACTCCCGCGGCGACGATGGCCGCCGAGATATCGACCAGGCCGCGCGCCCGCTGGTCGGGCGTGGTGATGCGCACGACCGTGGTCTGTGCCAGGATCAGCAGCAGGCCATGCGCCACGCCACTGCCTGCGCGCAGCAGCACCAGGCCAGGTGCATCGCGCGTTGCCGCCGTCAGCACCATCAGCACCGAGCCGCCCAGCGCCACCGCGAAAAGGGAGCGGCGCACGTCGGCATGGCGCGCGAACCAGGGTCCGATGGGCTGCGCCAGCGTGAGCGTCAACATAAACGCCGCCACCGGCAGGCCGGCCAGCATGGCGGGCGACAGCGGCATCCACAGCAGTTCCGCCTCGGAGGCGAACACCGCGAAGAACGGGCGCATCAACTCCTCCGACAGCGCGGTGAAGAACACGATCAGCCGCAGGCGCACCAGCACCATGCCCAGGTCGGCAACGGCCGTCGGCCGCGGCCCAGGCTGCGCGCGCTGCCACAGCCCACCCAGGGTCTCGCGCACCAACACCAGGCTGACCACTAGCGCCAGCAACAGATCGACCAGGATCGACGACAGGCTGCGGTCGATGAAGTCGGGCGCGGTACCGATCACCAGTTCGCCCGCCGGCCGCCCGTCCGCGCCGCTGAGTGGCTGTGCTAGCCATGGAAACCGCGGGCTGGGATGATCCGCCACCAGCGCGTCACGCGCCTCGGCAGAGTACGCCGATGGATTGGCGTCACGGGGGGTAAAGACCAGCACGCGCCCATCGGGCAGGCGCAGCGCCAGGAACACCGCTTCGACGGCGGGTTGCAATTCATCAGCGAACACGGCTTCCACACCGGCCAGCCGCTCCATCGGGATGCCCAGGCGCAGCGCGCGCTGCACTTGGCCGTGCGCGGCCTGCAGCACGGTCTGCGCGTTCTGGTCGATCTGCGCCGCCAGCAGTGGCCGAGCCGCCTGCTGGGCTTTCCAGGCCAGGCCAGACAGCGCGGCGAACACCAGCGCTACTGCCAGGCCCAGCGGCAGCAGCGAAGGCCCACTGCCGGCGCGCAGCCAGCCGCTTGCCAGTGCGCCGAGCACCGCCGTGAGCCCGAGTGCCGCCAGCACCGTGTACGGCAGCAGCGCACGCAGCACAGTCCAGCCTGAGTGGCGCAGGGCACTGCGTTCGTAGACCAGCCATACCGTGGCAACCACCTGGCCGGTTCCGTCCAGCACCGGCAGGCCTACCACCGCGTGGCGCGCCACGCCGCGACTGATGCTGGCCAAAGACCGCGTCATCAGCTGGCGCGGCCACGCCGGCTGGACCCAGGCAAAGGCTTCCGGCACACCGGCTTCGACGGCCGGCCGGCCGGTTTCGTCCTGCACGCGGATGGCCTGCAGCGTCGGGTCCTGCGCGCGCTGGCGCTCCAGCAGTCCGGGCAAGCCGGTCTGGTCGGCCAGGCTCAGACCGAGGCGGAAGCCGTCCTCGATCTGGTCGCCTACCTGGCGGGCCACGCGCAGTCCGCGCCCCTGGGTGAACTCCAGCAGCACATGCTCGACGCGCCAGGCGATCAGCAGCGTGGACAGCAACAGCAGGATCACCACCAGCAGGGCACTGAGCCGGAAGCCGGACGCGCGGTGTGTCAGGTACATTCAGCCTCCGTGAAAGAAAACATCACCACGCATCGGCGCGCCCCGAACCTGGGTCCCGCCCTTCAGGCACTCCGCGAGCCCCCTGCGCTCATGGGCGTGGACACGCACCGGCTGGGGCGCTTCCAGTTGCGGCTCCTGGCTCTGGACGATGTGCCGGACGTGCTGCTCCTGCGCGAGGAGGTGCTCGCCGGACTGTCCGAGCCCGACTTGTACATACGCGAAGCCGACGAACCTGGCTTCGTCGGCGCACACATCGGCGGCCAACCCG
>Ga0307514_10001112_pt1 | contig 37513 bp, 34 predicted proteins | sample 16_EM_MG_FD_203088 | JGI IMG/M metagenome (GOLD analysis project Ga0307514, IMG submission 203088) | Populus trichocarpa ectomycorrhiza microbial communities from riparian zone in the Pacific Northwest, United States - 16_EM | ecosystem: Host-associated > Plants > Roots > Unclassified | place... | reverse complement strand
GAATTGCGGCTGCGCCGCCTTGTCCGCAACCATTGCGGTTTTCGATTTGCGTGGCATTCATGTTCCTTGTCGACATGCTATGCCTCACACACAAATCTCCTGACAGGCCCCGGCGTCGCCTTGAATGATGAAGCGAACGAGCGCTCCAGGGCTCAGCTTTAGTAGCTCGACGACACCATGTGGACCTGGAGCGACAAACCCGATCTGACCGAGCGTGGCCAGACCTTTCAACGCATGCGCCAGCATCTCGCTGCGGCCACTGGTCTCGAATACATAATTCACGCCTCTGCCGGTGATCGCACGCAGCGCTTCGCCCACATCCTGCTCCATCGGATTGATCGTGTGCGTGGCACCGAGTTCACGGGCTAGCGTGAGTCGGGCCTCGTTGACGTCGACCGCGATGATCGCCCTAGCCGCGATGGCGTTGGCCGCCATGATCGCGGCCAGGCCCACAGCTCCGACCCCGAACACGGCGAGGGTTTCGCCCGCCGTCATCTTGAAGGTGTTGAGCACCGCGCCGGCACCGGTCTGCAATCCGCAGCCCAGCGGAGCGAGCAATTCCAGAGGCATATCCACGGGAACCTTCACAGTATTGCGCTCGGTGGTCAGCGCATAGGTCGCGAAGGAGGACTGTCCGAAGAAGTGGCCACGCACAGCCGGGGCCTGCGAGCCGGCCGGGCGATGCACACCGATCGTGCCGTCCAGCCGCGCGCCCGAGAAGTTCACCTCGGCTTGGTGATCGCAGTAGGGATAGTGCGCCTTCAGGCACGGTTGGCAGTGGCCGCACGCCTGATAGGAAAGCACGACGTGATCGCCAGGCTTGAGCGACGTGACGGCAACCCCCACTCGTTCGACGATACCGGAACCCTCGTGGCCGAGCACGATGGGCAGCGCAGTTGGCAGCCGCTGATGCCAGACATGCGCGTCGGTCTGGCAGACGCCGCAGGCGACAATACGAACGAGCACCTCATCGGCGCGAGGCTCGTCCAGTTCCAGGTCCTGAATCTGGAACGGCTCGCCCTTGGCTTCGGCGACAGCAGCACTGATCTTGATGCTCATGTGAAGATGTCCTCGGACACGTGTTTACGCCAGCCGTTCGGCACTGTTTCGCGGGCGGTCCGTTGGTGAATACAAGTCGCGAGCCACGGCAATCCGTTTCTTCGGAGTTCAAAGATCCGCATCAAGCGCAGACCGCCCAGGCAGCCTGCATCGCGGTTTCGGCTTCGAACTCGTAGGCGCTTGCTATCACCATCGTTCTGCCGTGACCCCACCCACCTGGCCGATGGGCCGACACCAAAGATGCTTCGGGGCGAGTCGGGGATGCGAGCGCCATAGTCTTGGGATCGCTGAACTGCTGCAGGGAGTAACCACGGATCCCGATTCGCCAGTTCTCGGCGATCGCATGGGAGGCCGAAAGCTCACCCCCAAAGCTGCACAGCCAAGGCCTGCACATCGAGCTCTACCGCGACGGTTCCTCCCCCCACAGTGACAAGAAGTCGCCCTGGAGGCGACCTGTGAGGTCAGACCTCGCGACTAGCGGTACCCGAGGATCGGCACCAGCTTTGCACCAAGCGGGCTTGTCCAATCCACCGCCAGTTCGGAGACGATCATGTCCACGGTCGTGATGATGGCGCCGGCCTGCTCCATGCGGCGCAGGGAGATGTCATCGCCGTACTTCGTGTAGGAAGCCGAAGCGTCAGCCGACACCTGTACTTCGTAACCCTCATCGAGCATCTGCAGGACCGGGAAGGTAATGCAGATCTCGGTGGTGACACCGGCGACGAACAGCTTCTTGCGACCGGTGGCTTTGACGGCCTTGTTGAACCCATCGTGATGCATGGCATTGACGATGCCGGGGCGCTTGATGCGCGCGGCATACTCTTCCGGCAGGATGGCCTGCAGTTCCGAAACCAGCGGGCCCTGGACCTGGTCTTCCATGCTGGACGTCAGCACGATCGGAATTCCCGCGGCCTTGCCGATCCGCGCCAGTTTGAGGGCATTCTGCAGGACCAGGTTGATGTCGTGGGAGTGGGTCCAGGCCATCGTGCCGACCTGATGGTCGATCAGCAGCATGGCGGAGTTCTCGGGCGTGAATACTTTCTTGTGCATCGCGATTGACTTCCGTTTCGGTGGAGACCATCGACCACGTCGGTTGGTCTGGATTGGCTTTGAAATCCGTTCGTCGGCCCCTTGATGGCTCGACGGCGTTGAGTTTGCTTCACACGCTCTGTTCGAGAAAGCCGCAAAATGCCAGCCAAATTGTTCAAATGAATCGAACATGCCAGTCGTTGGAACACCCTCGCTTGATCAGTTGCAAGTGCTCATCGCCGTTGTGCGCGAAGGCAGCTTCGCGGCCGCGGGGCGCAGGCTTCACCGCGCGACATCTGCGATCAGCTATTCAATATCCTCGCTGGAGACGCAGCTCGGACTGGAACTCTTTGATCGAACCAACGCGCGCCGCCCGAAGTTGACCAGCGCCGGCGAGACAGTGCTCGCCAAGGCCCGATCGGTAAGCAGTGGTGTGAGCGATATCAAAGCGCGCGTGGCAAGCATCCGGCAGGGTCTGGAAGCTGAGATCTCGATGGTGGTCGACGTGATGTTCCCCACGCAGAGATTGGTTGATGCCGTGCGAGCTTTTGAAGAGAAATTCCCGACCGTGACGCTGCACCTGAATCTGGAAGCATTGGGCGCAGTCTCCCAGTTGGTGCAGCGTGGCGTCGCGCGGCTGGGGATCGGCGGAATCCATCACTCCGACACCACGGGCTTCGAAGTCGTTTCAGTGGGCCAGGTCGAGATGATTCCCGTCGCGACGCCGACGCATGCCTTGGCAGGCGTGGACAGCAACGTTGTCGGCGCGGCGAAGCGACACCGTCAGCTGGTCTTGCGCGTGCGCGAAGCGTTTCAACCGGGACCCGACGTTGCCGTCTACGCGGCGGACACGTGGTCAATGTCGGATCTGGGTGCCAAGCATGCGTTGCTGTTGGCGGGATTGGGCTGGGGATACATGCCCGAGCCCGCGGTTCGCCAGGATATCGTCGACGGGCGATTGGTTCGTCTGAAGGTTCCCGAATCCCTCGGGGGCTTCTACCTGTTTCAAGCCATGTACCGCCCCGACACGCCGCCCGGCCCTGCCGGCGCTTGGTTGATCCAGACGCTGGTCGAACACGCCTGATGCTTTGGAGGCTTGCGCCGGCATGTCGCTGCTCGCCGTCGGGGTACCCGTTCTGGCCATCCGAGGCGGCACCTACCGCCTTCTTCTCGAAGATGACAAGCTCTGTCCTGCAGTTCGAGCGCCTTCAGGACCTTGGCCTTGATCGCCAGCGCCACGGCCTTCGGCCCGTTCCGACCGCCGCAATCTTCTCTGGAGCTCAGGAACTTGTTCGCGCCGACCGAACTTTGACCCAACACGGCGCTTCGTTGGAACCCGTCTTCGAGGGCGCCCACGCGGTGCCCTCGGACAGGTGCGGCAGCTTCGAGCGCTGCGCGCACTAGGCCGTGGGAACGGTACCGCCGTCGATCACATACTCCGCGCCGGTGATCGATGCGGCGCGCGGCGAGACCAGGAACGTGATCAGGTCGGAAACCTCCTGAGGCTGCGCGGGGCGTCCGAGCGGGATGCCTCCCAGGGAATCCATGATGATCTTCTTCCCGCCCTCGTAGTCGGTCCCGGCATGATCCGCCAGACGCTGGGCGGCACGAACGGCCGCCTCGGTTTCGATCCAGCCTGGCGACACGCGCACCACACGGATGCCCTTGGGCGAGACTTCCTTCGACAGGCTCTTGCTGTAGGTCGACAGCGCCGCCTTGGCCGCCGCGTAGGCGGTGGTGGACTCCGGCAACGGCAGCTCGTGCTGGATGGAGGTGACGTGGATCACGACGCCGGATCCCCGCTTGATCATGGATGGAAGCAACGCCCTGTCGATGCGCACGGCAGCCATCAGGTTCTGCGTGATCGCGGTGTCCCACTCGGCATCGGTCAAAGCTGCGAACCCGCCGCCCGGCGCGCTCGAACCGCCAAGGACGTTGACGATGACGTCGATGCCACCGAGACGCTCAAGCGCAGCCTTGGCGACCGCCTGGCATCCCTCAGCCGTCATCAGATCGGCGGCCAGATAGATCACGCCGTCGGGAGCCGAGTCCGGAACCGATCGCGCCGTGGCCACGACGGTCATGCCGGCATTGCGCAAGGACTCTACGAGGGCCGCGCCAACACCCTTGGTGCCGCCAGTGACGAGCGCTGTGCGCCCGGAGAGTTCCAGGTCGAAGCTCACAGCGTGATCTCCAGTGACGCAATCTTGGCGCCATCGAGGCCGAAGGAAAACCGCAGATCAACGGGACTGCCAGGAAAGTTGCCCGTGACGTGGCCCGTGACGACGGTCTTGCCAGCCACTTCCTCAGCAGCAAGAGGCTCGATGGTGTAGGTGTACTTCTTCGATGAGCCGCCCTTCCATTCCTTGATGGCCGCCGAACCCATGTAGGTGCGGCCTTCGTCTTTGACAACGGCGTTGTCGGTGAAGCACTGGACCGCGGCGTCGGGGTCAACGCGATCGGACGAGAAGTAATCGGTGATGGGTTTCGGTAGATCCAGAGACATGCAGCCAGCTCCTGTGTACGTGGGCGGATCACCGTGGGCAATCCGAATTGATGGGCTGCAAGAATAGGGGTGGGCTATAAAATAGCAAGTACATACATAAAAGTAAGGTACATACCAACTGTATGAGTAAAGAATGGACACCCACAACGGCCGCCGATGGCGTCGAGCAGGCGCTGAAGGTGCTTGAGGGCAAGTGGAAGCTCGTGATCCTGTTCCACCTGTTCGGCGGCAAATTGCTGCGCTTCTCCGAGCTCGAAAGGGCCATCCCGGCCATCACTCAGAAGATGCTGATCCAGCAGTTGCGCCAGATGGAACTGGATGGAGTCGTGCGGCGGATCGTCCATCACCAGGTGCCGCCGAAGGTCGAATACGGACTGACCGATTGGGGCCAGGCACTCTGCCCCGCGCTTGATGCGCTGCTCAAATGGGCATCGCTGAGAGAAGGCTGACTCGAACCGCCCATGGTCGGGACCGACCGTGGGGGAGCGGAGCCCCCCGGCGGTGATCGCACTTGCTCTGCGTTGCAGTCCGGTCGTCGTATACAGCGTCGTGACTGCTGGAAGCTCACACCGCGACAGGCGCGCCAAGGCGGCGTTCGGCGACTACCCCGCATCAGCCGATGCTGGCTGCATCGTGGCGGCCTACAACCTGGTGCGCATGCGCACGCTAGGACACGTCCGTCTGCAGGTAGCCGGATGAGTGGAAAAGAGACGCAAATGAGCCCGAAAAGGACCCGAATCGAGCCGGAAACAGTTCATCGGACCGAATCGGTGACCTGGATCACCAAAATTCGGTCAGCAACAGGGTCGGGGCGAGTGCCGGTACGCGGTATTTCAGCAACCTGCTAGCAGTCCAGAAAGACTAAAGGGTCAGCAGGCGCTAACCCACTGACCCTCGTCGACTTTGGTGCGGCTGGCAGGATTCGAACCCACGACCCCTTGGTTCGTAGCCAAGTACTCTATCCAACTGAGCTACAGCCGCTGATAGTTCGGTGAATTATGACATGTCCGGTCATCAATCCAGTGCTGCGGCGCGCTGGTCGCAGTTGCTGGCGACCAGTTCGTCACCTTCCTGGCGCGCGATGCGGGCCAGCGTGCGCAGGCCCAGCCGGCGCACCGGCGTGCTGAGGCTTTCGGCGCTGGCGGTCTGTTCCAGCAGCCGGCGCGCCTTGCCCCACAGCTGGCGTTGCGCAAAGGCCATGCCGGCTGCGGCCACCACGGCTGGCTCACGACCATGCTGGGCCAGCACGGCTTCCACCGTCGGCAACCACTGGCTGCCCAGGCCGTCGGCACAGAACACCAGGGCCAGCGCCAGTTGTTCGCGGGCTTCGACGTCCAGCTTGTGCGCCTGCTCCCAGGCCGGCATCAGCCAGGACTGGGCCAAGGTCAGGTGGCCGAGCTTCGCGGCGCGCTGCGCGGCGCGGGCGACCACCCAGGCGTCGCGCCGGTCGGCGTCGTCCAGGCCCTGCCAGGCGCGCTTCAGCTGACCCTCGTCGAAGGCCTGGTCCAGCGCCTCGAAAGCCAAAGAGCGCAGCAGCGACTGGGCGGCGACCGATGAGAAGCCCTGGTGCTTGGCCAGCAGGCGCGCGGTCTGCAGCGCCTCCAGCGGCTTGCGGCGCTGGCGCGCAGCCTGCAGCTTCAGGCGCAAGGCCTGGGTGCGGCGCGCCACGCCAGGTGGCAGCTCACCGAGCAAGGCCATGCCGCGGCCGGCGTCGCGATCGTCCAGCGCCCATTCGGCCGCCAGCAGCAGGATGCCTTCGGATGCGCTGCCCGAACTGGCACGGGCCTGCGCGGCGGTCACACGGTCGTCGCGGCCCTTCTTGTCCTGCAGATGGTGCTGGCCGGTGGCGGCCAGCAGGTGCGCCAGGATGGTGAACTCGCGGTCGTCCTTCAGCGAAGGCACGTCGACCTGCAGGTCCAGCGCGCGCTGGGCCGCACGGTGGGCGCGGGCGTAGCGTGCGGCAAACAGCTCGGCCTGGGCTTCGCGCAGCGCCGCCTGCGCGGCCCGTTCGCGCTTCAGTGCGCGCCATTCGCGAGCCCGCAAAGGCAGGCTGAGCAGCGACTGGATCGCCTGCAGGCTGCCGAACAGCACGAACACCGTCGCCGCCATGCCCAGCAGGAACAGGTTGAGCGACATGTCCAGCCGCCACTCGCCGTAGAACAGCGAGACCAGCGCGTCATTGCGCCCCAACGCAGCCGCTGCGACCACCGCCGCGACAAACAGCAACACCAGCCAGATCACCGAACGCATGCAGCTTCCGTTTCCGTTCGGCGCTCAGCGGCCCGCGGCCGCAGCGGCAAGTGCGGCCAGCGTGTCGTCAGGCCGCGGCAGCACGACCTGACGGCTCTGGCTGGCCACCTGGCGCACCAGTTCCTGCGCCGAGTTCACACGGCGCGAGCTGCTGTCGAAATAGCGGTCCAGCGACTGCTGGGCCTGGTTCAGGTCGGTCTGCGCCTGGTCGAACTGGCGCGACAGCAGCGCAAGCCGCGCATTCAGCAGCCGCAGCTTCAGGTTCTCGCGCAGGAAAAAAGCCTGCTCGGGGGCGATCAGCATTGCCTCGGGCTGCTTGATCTGCGTGACCCGCACCAGTCCGCGCACCTCGCCCCAGATGTCTCCACCGACGCGGGTCCAGGCCTGCCACCATGGCGCGTTGCCCCAGGGCAGCGTGAAGCCAGTGGCGCTGGCGGACGCCGGCGCCGATCCGGCGGCGACGGCCGAAGCGCCCGCAGCGGGCGCGACCGGGCGAGTCGCCGAGCGGCGTTCCGGGGTTGACAGCAGCGGCAGCTCGTCGACCAGGCGCACCGCTTCGTCCAGGCGGATCGACAGCGAAGGCAGGTCGACCAGCGCCACCGAGCGCACCCGGTCCAGGTCGCGCGCGACTGCGCGCCGCACCCGCTCCAGCCGCGGCTGGTTGTAGCGCGCCAGCCGCTCGTCAGCCTGCTTCAGCACGGCGACCAGCGGCTCGGCGCTGCCGGTGATGGCGGCCTGCTGCTGGGCCACGCGCAGCGCGGCTTCCACGTCGGCGACCACGCTTTCGTCGCGCGAGCGCGACAGCGAAGAAATCAGCTCCTCGACCTGGCTGCGCTGCAGCGCGGACTCGGCCACGCGCGCCTCCAGCAGCGAGAGCTTGCTGGCGGTTTCCACCGCCGTGTCATGCGCCTGCTTGGACAGCAGCCTGGCCTCGGTCACCTGCTCCTGGCTGGCCTGCTGGCGCTTGACCAGTTCGGGCTCCAGCGCCTTCAGGCGTTGCTGGGTGTTCCAGGCCAAGCCCAGGCCAACAGCGGCGGTGCCACCAAGGATCAGCACCAGCCACGGCAACCAGCCGGGCGTGCGGGCCAGGGGCACGGGTCCCGCTGCAGGCGAAAGCGCCGGCAACACGACGCTGGCCGCGTCGGACGCCTCGGAAGGGGGGGTGTCAGGCATGTTCACCATGTGAAGATCATTGTATAGACGCACCCTGCGTGCCCTGAGCCGGCGACGCAGCGGCGCCACAGCCAACACCGTGGAAAGCCCTGCGGCATCCCATGACTGAAGGAACCACGCCGCTCAGGCCAGCACCTGCTCGACCACCGCCCGCCAGCCCGGCCGCACCGGCAACACCGTGCCGAAACCCAGCGCCCGCGCCCGCGCCTCGATGCGGGGGTGCGAGGCCAGGGCGATGGCCTTGGCCCAATCCGCCTGCGGCAACAGGCGCGCCAAATGCTCGATGCCCTCGGAGCTGCTGAGCAGCCAGCGCGCCTGCGCCGGCTCGGCCAGCGCCCGATGCGCAATCGCCAGTTGGGCCGGGTTCCAGTCGGGCACCAGCCTGGCATAGGACTGCACGAAGTCCACCACGGCGCCAGCCTGCGCCAGCGTGGTGGCGAACCAGTCGCGCCCGCCATCGCCGCGCACGACCCAAACCGGCCGGCCCTGCCAGTCCTGCGCGCGGAGCTGTTCCCACAGCGCTTCGGAGTCGAACTGCGCCGCGGACTCGTCCGGCGCGACGATGCAGTCCACCGGCACGCCGGCTGCGCACAGCGCGGCCACCGTGCCGGGCCCGGTGGCCGCGGCCTGCACGCCAGCCGGCCAGCTCGCTCCGGGCGGCAGGCAGGCGAAAAACTGCAGCGCTGCGTTGGGGCTGACAAACATCAGCAAGGCGCCCGCAGGCAAGCCGGCAAACACTTCACGCACCCGCGCCGGCACTGGCGCGCCGGCAATGCCCATCAAGGGCAAGGCTTCGGCCTCGACCTGATGGCTGCGCAGCCGCGCCACCCATTCCGAGGCCTGCGGCTCGGGACGGGTGACCAGCACCCGGCAAACGGCAGGTCGCGTCGGGCTCACGCCGGCATCGCCAGGTAGGCCTCGCCCCCTGCGTCGCGCAGCAGCTGCGCCGCCTGCTGCCCCAACGCTTCGGCTGCGGCCACGTCGGGCACCGCGCCACCCACCGCCGCCTTCAGCAGCGGCTGCAGCGGGTCGACTGCATGGCCCAGCGCCACACTCATCGCCAGCCGCCCGGCGCTGACCACCGCATGCGCGGCCAGCGGCACGCTGCAGCTGCCGCCGAGTGCACGCGACACGGCCCGCTCGGCATGCGCCGCCAGCCAGGTCGGCCCGTGGCCCAGCTGCGCCACCGCGCCGACCAGCGCGTCCGAGCTCTCGCGCAGTTCCAGGCCCAGCGCGCCCTGGCCGGCGCACGGGATCATCTGCTCGACGCTGAAGAACGAACGGATGCGCTCACCCAGGCCCAGGCGCTTCAGGCCGGCTGCTGCCAGCACGATGGCGTCGTAACCGCCGTCATCCAGCTTGCGCAGCCGGGTGTCCAGGTTGCCACGCAGCGGTTCGATGCGCAGGTCAGGCCGCAAGGCCAGCAGCTGCACCACGCGGCGCAGGCTGGAGGTGCCGACACAAGCCCCCTGCGGCAAGGCCTGCAGGTCGGCAAAGTGATTCGACACGAACGCATCACGCGGGTCCTCGCGCGCCAGCACGGCCGCCAGCACAAAGCCCTCGGGCAGCTCCATCGGCAGGTCCTTCAGCGAATGCACCGCCAGGTGCGCCTCGCCGCGTGCCATGGCCAGCTCCAGTTCCTTGACGAACAAGCCCTTGCCGCCGACCTTGGACAGGCTGCGGTCCAGGATCTGGTCGCCACGCGTGGTCATGCCCAGCAGGCTGGCCGGCAGACCCAGCTCGGTGGCCAGGCGATCCCGCACATGCTCGGCCTGCCACAGCGCCAGCCGGCTTTCGCGGGTGGCGATGACCACCGGCGAAGGGATCGGTGCCGACACCGGCGGAAAGGTGGGCGAGGCAGGCGTGTGATTCATGCCGAAATTATCGCGCCGCCACAGGCAACTGATAGGATTGCGAATTGGTAATTCGGTTACACCATCCGGAGACTTTCGATGCCGCGTGCTGCCGCCCCCGCCAAGACCCCCGTCGTGCGCCCGCCGCGCGCCGCATTTTCCAAGGTGGCAAAGCCATCTGCCAGTGATGCCACCGAGAAGAACAAGCCTTTGGTGGAGGATATTCGGTTACTTGGCCGAATCCTGGGGGATGTGATCCGCGAGCAGGAAGGCCGGCCGGCCTTCGACCTGATCGAGCGGGTGCGCCAGCTCTCGGTGGCCTACCGGATCAAGAAGGACGCCAGCGCCGGGCGCGTGCTGGACCGGCTGCTGAAGAACCTGTCGGCCGACCAGACGGTCAGCGTGATCCGCGCCTTCAGCTACTTCTCGCACCTGGCCAACATTGCCGAGGACCGCCACCACGTGCGCCGGCGCATGTACCACGAGGCGGCAGGCACCCACCAGGAAGGCTCGCTGGCCCACTGCTTCGAGAAGCTCGCCCGTGCCGACCACCGCGCCGCCGACATTGCCGGCACGCTGGCCAAGGCCTACATCTCGCCTGTGCTGACGGCCCACCCGACCGAAGTGCAGCGCAAGAGCATCCTGGACGCCGAGCGCGCCATTGCCGAGCTGATCAGCCAGCGCGACGAATTGCGCACCGACAGCGAGCGCCGGATCAACGAAGCGCTGCTGACCGCCCGCGTGACCCAGCTCTGGCAGACGCGCATGCTGCGCTACGCCAAGCTGACGGTGGCCGACGAGATCGAGAACGCGCTGTCGTACTACCACGCCACCTTCCTGCGCCAGATCCCGCGCATGTATGCCGAGGTCGAGGAAGCGCTGCCCGGCCATGAAGTGGCGCCCTTCTTCCGCATGGGCAACTGGATTGGCGGTGACCGCGACGGCAACCCGAACGTCAGCGCCGAGACGCTGCGCCTGGCGCTCTCGCGCCAGTCCGAAACCGCGCTGCGGCACTACCTGACCGAAGTGCACACGCTGGGTGCCGAGCTGTCGATCTCGCAGATGCTGGCGCCGGTCTCGGCCGAAATGATCGCGCTGGCCGACAGCTCGCCCGACAAGAGCCCGCACCGCGAGGACGAACCCTACCGCCGCGCGCTGACCGGCATCTATGCCCGGCTGGCCGCCACGCTGCACGAGCTGACCGGCACCGAGGCGCTGCGCCATGCCGTGGCACCGCAGGACCCGTACCGCGCGCCGGAAGACTTCCTGGCCGACCTGCGGGTGATCGAGCGCTCGCTGCGCTCCCATCACGCCGGCGCGCTGATCGGGCCGCGCCTGGCGCCGCTGATGCGCGCGGTGCAGGTCTTCGGTTTCCACCTGGCCACGGTGGACCTGCGCCAGAGCTCGGACCAGCACGAAGCGGTGATTGGCGAGCTGCTTCGCGTGGCGCGCATCGAACCCGACTACAGCGCGCTCGACGAAACCGCGCGGCGCGAGCTGCTGCTGCGCCTGTTGAATGACGCGCGCAGCCTACGCGTGCGCGGCGTGGACTACAGCGAATGGGCGCAGCGCGAGCTGGCCATCTTCGAGGCCGCGGTCGAAGGCCGGCGCCGCTACGGCAAGCTGGCGATCCGCCACTACATCATCTCGCACACCGAGGACGTGTCCGACCTGCTGGAAGTGCTGCTGCTGCAGAAGGAATGCGGGCTGATGCGTGGACTGCTGGGCGAAGAAGCCCAGGCGGACCTGATCGTCTCGCCGCTGTTCGAGACGATTGGCGACCTGCGCAACGCCGGCCGCATCATGCAGGAGTTCTACGCGTTGCCCGGCATTGCCGCGCTGGTCGCCAGGGGCGGTGGCGAACAGGATGTGATGCTGGGCTATTCGGACAGCAACAAGGACGGCGGCTTCTTCACCAGCAACTGGGAGCTTTACCGCGCCGAGATTGCGCTGGTCGAGATGTTCGCCCCCTTGGAGGCCGAACACGGCATCCAGCTGCGGCTGTTCCATGGGCGCGGCGGCACGGTCGGCCGGGGCGGTGGCCCGAGCTACCAGGCCATCCTGGCCCAGCCGCCCGGCACCGTGGGCGGGCAGATCCGCCTGACCGAGCAGGGCGAGGTCATCAACTCCAAGTACGCCAACCCCGAGATCGGCCGGCGCAACCTGGAAACCCTGGTCGCCGCGACACTGGAAGCCACGCTGCTGCACCCGACCAAGGCCGCGCCCAAGGCCTTCCTGGAGGCCGCCGAGCAGCTCAGCCAGGGCAGCATGGCGGCCTACCGCGCGCTGGTCTACGAGACACCAGGCTTCACCGACTACTTCTTCTCCGCCACGCCCATCCGCGAGATCGCCGAGCTGAACATCGGCTCGCGCCCGGCCTCGCGCAAGGCATCCCGCGCCATCGAGGATCTGCGCGCCATTCCCTGGGGCTTCTCGTGGGGCCAGTGCCGCGTGGCGCTGCCGGGCTGGTGCGGCTTCGGCTCGGCTGTCGAGCAGTTCCTGGGCGAAGACAAGAAGCAGCGGGCCGCGCGGCTGGAGCTGCTGCAGCGCATGCACCGCCAGTGGCCGTTCTTCCGCACGCTGCTGTCCAACCTGGACATGGTGCTGGCCAAGAGCGACCTGCGCATTGCCTCGCGCTATGTCGAGCTGGTCGAAGACAAGCGGCTGGGCAAGCGCATCTTCGCGGCCATCCGCGCCGAGTGGGACCTGACCTGCCAGGCGCTGGCCACCATCACCGGTGACGGGCAGCCGCTGCAGTCCAACCCCAGCCTGGCCCGCTCGATCGAACACCGCTTCCCCTACCTGGATCCGCTGAACCATTTGCAGGTGGAACTGATGCGCCGCTACCGCAAGCGCCGAGAAGGCGATCCGGCCAACGAGCGCCTGCAGCGCGGCATCCACATCTCGATCAACGGGGTCGCGGCTGGCTTGCGCAACACGGGTTGAATGCTGCACCCGGTCTCACGGGTACGTGAGACCACCCGCCGAGCGGGTTGCGCAGGACAACGTCATCGCCGAGCTTCCTGCTTCAGGAAACGCGAGATCGTGGCCAGTTCGCCGTCTCGCGCGACCTCGCTGAGGTAGGCACTCATGCGCAGCGCGGCGGCGCATTGGCGGTCCTGCGAGGCGGTGTTCTGTCCAGAGACCGTGGGCCACTCCTGGGTGGCGATGCGCGAGAGCGCGTCGGTGTAGGTCTGGCGGCGCGCGGCCAGCGCCTGCAGCCGCTCGGGCGACTGCCCTGTCCGTTCGCCCAGGCGCATGCCCATGCCCAGGTCCAGCATCGAGCGGCCATGCTGGGACAGCAGTTCGCCGAAGTGGCCGCAGGTGTCGCGCCGCGCAGGGTCGGCCATGACCTCGGCCGAGCACCAGCGGCCCAGCGCCTGGTAGCCACCGTAGACATGCGTGGTGCTCACCCCCATCGCCGCCACTTCGACCTGCAACCGCACCTGGCCTTGCACCGTCGGCGGCAAGGCCTGCATCACCTGCTGCGAGACCCAGCTCAGGTCGCCGTCGTGCCGGCTGGCCTGGGCTGCGCGCAGCATCGCCTGGTCCTGCGCGGCCGGGTCGTTGGCCAGGTCCTGTGCCAGCGCCAGCCAAGGCGCGGCGTTGTCGGGGTCCAGCTCGGCCCAGTGGGCATTGCTGAGCCCGGCGCAGCGGCCGGTGGCGGCCTTGCCACCGCTGCAGGCCTGCAGCGCCAGCGCATAGACGGCCGGCGACTGTGTCATCTGCGCCTGGTCGATCAGCGCTTCCAGGTCCACCGCTGCGGTGCGCCGCTGCTGGTCCACCTCGCGCTGGCGCTTTTCGCCTTCGGCCATGCAGGCAGCCTCTGCCGCCGGGTCGGGTGCGCTGTTGCGATTGGCCGGGCTGCCGGACAGGCAGGCGTCCAGGTCGGGCGGCGGCAGCGTGAAGTCGCTGGCCGCCAGCATCAGGCCGACCGCACGTGCCACCTCGTCGGGCGAGTTGCGCAGCCTGTTCACCAGCTCGCGCTGGGCCAGCAGCGCCGCGTCCTGCGCGGCCTGCTGCAAACGGGCGTTCGACGGGCGGCGGCCGTTGACATCCGGCAGCGGGCCGATGCCGCAATTGGCCGCCATCGCATTGCCGGCCTCGGCCTCGCTGGCCGGCTGGGAAGCGGGCGCTGCCTCGGCCGAGGCCGACAAAGCCTGGGGCGCTGCAGCAGAAGACTCGCTGGCCGATGCGGCGTGGCCCGCGACCTGCACCTGCGGCGCGGCCGGCGCCCAGGCGCGCCAGGCCAGCAGCACCAGCGCAGCCAGCGCCACGCCGATGACCGAAATGGCCAGTGGCCGTGAGACCCGGGTCGAACTCACGCGCTCACAGCCCTTCGCCGACCAGCGCTTCGCGCACGCCGGCCAACTGCCGGCGCGAGACCGCCAGCCATTCGTCGTGCGGCGCCAGCCGCACCGCCCAGGCCTCGCCGCCGCCTTCTTCCTGTTCGTCGCCATGCAGCACGCGGCGCTCCAGCGCCCGCACCGCCGCCTTGGCGACCACGGCATTGCGGTGGATGCGCACCACCCGCGCGCCCAGGCGCTGCTCCAGGTCGGCCAGCGCATCGTCCAGCACATATTGATGCTCGCGGGTGCGCAGCGTCACGTACTTCATCTCGGCTCGCAGGTAGACCACGTCCCCCACCGGGATGCGCAGCACCCGCCCACGGTCGCTGACGACCAGCACCGGCTCGTCCACCGCCGGCTTGCTCACCGCCGCCAAGCCCACGCGCACGCGGCCGAGCCGCTGCGCAATGCGCCCCAGGGCCTCCTGCAGGCGCGCGCGGCGCACCGGCTTGGTCAGGTAGTCCACCGCCTCGATCTCGAAGGCCTGCAGCGCATGCTCGGCATGGGCAGTGACAAACACCACCACCGGCGAAGCCTGCGGCGGCTGGCCGAGCGCTGGCGAGCGCAGCCGCCGCGCCAGTTCCAGCCCATCAATGCCAGGCATGTGGATGTCCAGCAGCACCGCGTCGGCCGGCTGGCGGGCCAGCAGGTGCAGCGCCTCGGAGGCACTGCCGGCTTCGCCGACGACCTCGACCGAAAGCGCTGCGCAATCGGCCAGCAGGCTGCGCAGCCGCATGCGCGCCAGTGGCTCGTCGTCGACGATCAGCAGGCGCAGGCGTTCGTTGTCGGTGTCCATGGTCCAGGTCCCTAAACCGGCACGCCGACGCTGACGCGCCAGCGGCCATCTTCGATGATGCCGCTGCGAAAGTCGGCGTCCAGGTCGTGCATCAGCCGCAGCCGCTCGCGCACGCTGGCCAGGCCGATGCCATGGCCACGCTTCGAAGGCCCCAGCGGCACCGAGTTGGTGACCGAGATCAGCACCCGGTCGCGCCGGCGGCGGGTGACGATCTCGATGCGGCCGCCGCGGTCGCTGGGCTCCACGCCGTGGCGCACCGCATTTTCGATCAGCGGCTGCAGCAGCAGCGGTGGCAGCCGGGTGTCGTCCGCGGCCGGGTCCAGCCGCCAGTCCACGCGCAGCCGGGCGCCAAAGCGCAGCTGCTCAATGTCCAGGTAGCGCCGGCTCAGCTCGACTTCAGCGGCCAAGGTGGTGGCTTCGTCCAGCCCGCCCAGCGCAGCGCGGAACAGCTCGGCCAGGTCTTCCAGCACTTCCTCGGCGCGCTTCGGGTCGACCTGCACCAGCGCGATGGCGGTGTTCAACGTGTTGAACAGGAAGTGCGGGCGGATGCGGGTCTGCAGGTCGGCCAGCCGGGCCGCCGCGGCGGCCGGCAGCCGCGCGCGCTGGCGCCAGCGTTCGGACTGCTGCAGCAGCGCCGCCAGCAGCGCGCCGGCCAGCGCCGGGGCCAGCCAGGGCCAGTCGTCATTCGCGCCGGGGTTGCTCATCAGGCCAATGCGGCTGAACGGCACCCAGGCGGCCAGCGTGGTCAGCGCGCCCACCAGCGCCACGGCGCCCGTCTGCAGCGCGGGCGCCAGCTTCACCAGCAGCGGCCGGCCCAGGCAGACCAGCAGCAGCCAGGCCAGCGTGGCCGGCACCGCGACGGTGGCGGCTTCGCTCATCATCGCCAGCCAGTTGACCAGGTTGCGCGCCGCGAACAGCAAGCCCACGCCCAGCACGCCGTGCACGCCCACCAGCGCGCGCAGCAGCATGCCGCTGCCGCAGCCGGGCAAGGCAGCGGCGCGCACCGCGTCGGGCGCGGTGACGACCTCGCGCAGGTCGTCGAACAGCGTGCTGGTGCCGGTTTCAGAGCGTTTTGCCACGGCGGTCATTCTCGGCCAAGTCGCCCCCGGGGCCATGCCCGCTCGTCCGCGCCAGGGCACCGCCTAAAATGCTCGGTTTCCCTCCCCACTCTGCCGCAGCGGCGCCCTCTCGGCCGCGGCGGCCTGCTGCCCGATGAGCTCCAACCAACTCGACAAGAAATCCCAGGCCTGGTCCGCGCTCTTCTCAGAGCCGATGAGCGAGCTGGTCAAGCGCTACACCTCCAGCGTCTTCTTCGACAAGCGCCTGTGGGCGGCCGACATCGAAGGCAGCCTGGCGCACGCCGGCATGCTGGCGGCCCAAGGCATCATCGGCGCGCAGGACCTGGCCGACATCCAGCGCGGCATGGCGCAGATCAAGGGCGAGATCGAGGCCGGCCAGTTCGAGTGGAAGCTGGAACTCGAAGACGTGCACCTGAACATCGAGGCCCGCCTGACCCAGCTGGTGGGCGACGCCGGCAAGCGCCTGCACACCGGCCGCTCGCGCAACGACCAGGTCGCCACTGACGTGCGGCTCTGGCTGCGCAGCGAGATCGACCAGATTGCCGAGCTGCTGGCCGACATGCAGCGCGCGCTGGTCAGCGTGGCGGCCGACCACACCGAAACCGTGATGCCAGGCTTCACCCACATGCAGGTGGCGCAGCCGGTGAGCTTTGCGCACCACCTGCTGGCCTACGTGGAAATGTTCGCCCGCGACGCCGAGCGCCTGGCCGACCTGAGGAAGCGCGTGAACCGGCTGCCACTGGGCGCGGCCGCGCTGGCTGGCACCAGCTACCCGCTGGACCGCGAGCTGGTCGCCAGGTCGCTGGGCTTCGATGGCGCCTGCCAGAACAGCCTGGACGCCGTGAGCGACCGTGACTTCGCGATCGAGTTCAGCAGCTTTGCCGCGCTGGTGATGATCCACGTCTCGCGCATGGCCGAGGAAATCGTGCTGTGGATGAGCCAGAACTTCGGCTTCATCGACCTGTCGGACCGGTATTGCACCGGCTCTTCCATCATGCCGCAGAAGCGCAACCCGGACGTGGCCGAGCTGGCGCGCGGCAAGAGCGGCCGCGTGGTGGGCCACCTGATGGGCCTGATCACCTTGATGAAGGGCCAGCCGCTGACCTACAACAAGGACAACCAGGAAGACAAGGAGCCGCTGTTCGACACCGTGGACACGGTCAAGGACACGCTGCGCATCATGGCCGAGATGGTGGGCGGCGAAGTGGCAGCCGACGGTTCACGCAGTGGCGGCCTGAAGGTCAAGGCCGAGGCCATGGAACGCGCCGCGCTGCGCGGCTATGCCACGGCGACCGACCTGGCCGACTACCTGGTCAAGAAAGGCCTGCCGTTCCGCGACGCACATGAGGTCGTGGCGCATGCCGTGAAGGAAGGCCTGAAACAGGGGGTGGACCTGGCCGAGTTGCCACTGGCCACGCTGCAGGGCTTTGATGCCCGCATCACCGACGATGTGTTCTCGGTGCTGACGCTGCGCGGCTCGCTGAATGCCCGCAATGTGCTGGGCGGCACCGCGCCGGTGCAGGCGCTGGCGCAGATTGCGCGTCACCAGGCCCGTCTGGGTCGGTGACAAAAAGGGAGAGTGGCCCTGGCTCCGCCGAACCTGGCCACTCATTCCCAGATGCTCAAGGCTTGGTCACGGTGAAGTAGAAGCCGGATTTGGCCGACAGCGTGCCAGCCATCGGCACGACTTCGCCGTTTTCGTTCAGCCCGTAGCAGTCGACCGAGAAACGGCCGGCGACGATCTCGCCGTTGTAGTCGGTCGAGGACGGCAGCTCGAACTGGTACTTGTGCGAGCCGATCTTGGTCAGCTGCGAACCTTCGACCGAGATGTACTGGCTCACCGAGCCGGACACCGGGACCACCATGTCCACATGGAAGACCTTCAGGTCGTGCTGGGCCTCGGGCTTGAAGGTGATTTCCACCCGCGTGCCGAGGATCTGCTGGCCGGTCAGCGGGATGAACTTGCCCTTCTTGTTGGTGTAGCCCATCTGGCCGTAGTCCAGGGCCTTGTCCACGTACGGGTGATAGAAGACTTCCACGGTGTCGGCCGCCAGGGCCGAGCCAGCGGCCCAGAAGCCCATGGCAGCCGCCAGCGCGGCCTTTTTCCAGAAAGAGAGAGACATGCGAATGACTTTCGAAAAGAGGAACAGGAAAGAAGCGAAGAGAGGGAAGGAAGCGCGCATCCATTCACCGGATGCCGGGTTGAAGAGGCGTCAGTGCATCGATGCGGGGCCCTCCGGTTGAGGGGTTGAAGAAAGCGCGAGGCAGCCGGCCGTCTGCCGCGCGGACATGGCTCCGCCTGCGGCGCTGTCCGATTCTGAAAACCGGGCACCCGAGGCGAAGAAAGGGAACAGGGGAAGCGGTGCGCGCTTCAGGCCTGGGCTGTCGCCAGGCCCGGCGCGCCGGGTGTCATGGGTCGAACTTCAGGCCCTGGGCCACCAGGCTGGTGCCGTCCAGCGACAAGGTGCCGCGCACCTCGATGCGCACGCCGTTGGCCAGCGCCGATTCGGTGCCCTGGCTGAGCACCGTGTCGGCAAACGAAACCGGCGTGCCCAGCAGCGTGAAGCGCTGCGCTGCCAGGTCCAGCGCCGAGAGCTGGCCCACCAGGCTGAAGTTCTGCTTGTTGACCCGGTCGCCATCCTCGGCCACCGGCCTCACCGTCAGCGTACTGGCCTGCACCACGCCGCCGCTGGCGCTGCCTTCAACCCGCACGCGCAGGCCCGTCTGCAGCACGCTGCCGGCCGGCAGCACCTGGGCCTGGCGCAGGTCGACACGCAGGCCGCCCACGCGCAGGCTGCTGCCGTCGAGCTGTTCGATCAGGCCCTGCAGCGCCACCGGGCCGGTGGCCGCGTCCCGCTGCGCCGGCACCAGCACGCTGCGCACCAGCCAGCGTCCCTGCGCATCGGGCTGGGTGTCGAACAGCAGCTTGACGAAGGCGCCGTCGGTCAGCTCGCCCGGCAGCGACATGCGCGTGGACAACTGGAATGGCTGGCCGCCCATCTGCAGCGTGCGCGTGGCCAAGTCCAGCGCCTGCACGCGGCCCTGCAGCCCGTAGGACGCCGGGCTGAGGAGCGGCTCGATGCGCCGTGCCAGGTAGCGGCCGGTCGCTGCGTCATAGATCGCATGGACCTCCACCACGTCCCCCAGCGCAATGCCAGCCTGGCCGCCAGCGATGGCCGGGTCGAAGGCCGTGTTGCCGTCGATCAGCACCGTCTGGCCCAGCACCGTGAGCGAACGCGCCATCAGGTCGCTGGCGCCGACCGGGCCGGCCAGCGCGCTGGCCACCGTGACCTGCAAGGCCTCGGCGGACGGCTCGTCGCCGCCCACCGCAGCGCTGTCGATGCGCACCACCATGCCCAGCCGCAGCGCGTCGGCGCCCAGCAGGTGGCCCTGGTCGTCGGCAATGCGGGCACTGCGCTGCCCGTAGTTCACGCCGTTGACGATCAGGCCGCCCAGGCCGGTCGCCGAGCCTTCGGTGTAGCCCTGAGGGCTGGCCCCGGTGCCGCCGCCTTCCACGCCACCGCAGGCGGCCAGCAGCAGCGCCGCCAGGCTGCAGGCCAGGGCAAACGGCGTTCGCCAGCAGCGGCCGGGCCGTTCAGTCATTCGCGCCATCGGGAAGATCCTCCTCATCGCGCGCGGGCTCGGCCGTCGGTGCCGGCCTGCGCTGCGAGTACATGAACATGCCAACGCGCACCACCGCGTCAGTGGGCGCGCCATCGGCTTCGTCGCGGTCGATGCGGCGCTGCAATTCGGGCACCAACTGCTGCGTCAGCTGCTGCCAATGGCTTTCGACCAAGCCTCGCACGCCTTGTGCAGAGTCCAGCGACAGGCCGTTGGCCCAGATCGCCTGCTCGAAGTGGCGCGGCTGCTCGCCTGCGACGTTGTCGACGGCGGCGCTGAGGTGGTCGCCCACATTGCCGCCGAGCAGGCCCAGCAAGCGGGCCTGGTCCCGGTCGGGCACCAGCGCGGCACGGTTCAGGCTGACGCGGTCGCTGTCCTGCTGCCAGTTGACCAGCTTCAGCCGCAGCATGTCGTCCAGCAGGCTGCGGGGATGCACGTCGCGTGTCACCAGCGCGGCCAGCGCGTCGAAACTGGGCGCCGGGCCCTGGCGTGGCAGACCGGCCTCGTCCTGCGGCAGCGCCGGGTCGGTGGACCAGCGGAAGAACAGCCGCAGGGCCATCGACGGCCGTGGCCGCGGTGCTTCCAGCGACTCGCCGACCAGGCGCGTGACCTCGCGCCGGTTGATGCCGGTGGCCGTGGCAATGCGACTGACCAGACGGTGCGGCAGCGCCTCGGGCTTGGCCTTCAGCGCGGCTTCGCGCGCGGCCTGCACCATGGCCAGCTTCAACAGCGCTTCCAGCGAGTCGAAGTGCAAGCCCTGCGCCACGGCCAGGCGGCCCAGCGGGGCCAGCAGTGACTGCATGGCTTCCAGCAAGGCTTTGTGCTCCGGCGATGGCAAAGAAAGGGCTGTGGAGGGATCGGACATGGCAACAGGCCTGAGAGCGAGGCCGGAAGCATAGGCGCGCAGTCGAATACCGCAGGCGCACGGGCCACCGAACTCACAGACTGATGATAAATGTGTGAATTGCACATTTACAAGCCCCTGAGCAGTTCCGACACAGCCTTTTCACAGGCCCGTGTTGGTGAGCCGGTGCCCATCGGTCGCGCAGGCGGCGGCAATCGGCGCACAAAAATTTGTGCTGGCGGCCAGCTGCCTCAGTTCGTGCGGTCGATCAAGTCGCGGACCTTGTTTTCCAACGCTTCGATGTCGAAGGGCTTGGTCAGCACTTCCATGCCGTGGGCCAGGTGCCCGTTGCCGACCACCGCGTTCTCCGCGAAGCCGGTGATGAACAGCACCTTCAGCGCCGGCCGGGCCACGCGCGCCTGGTCAGCCACCTGGCGGCCATTCATGCCGCCGGGCAGGCCAACGTCGGTGATCAGCAGGTCGATGGGCGTGTCCGATTGCAGCATGCGCAACCCGCTGGCGCCCTCGCCTGCCTCCAGCGTGGTGTAGCCAGCCTCCTGCAGCACGCTGGTGATCAACATGCGGATGGCGGGCTCGTCGTCGATCACCAGCACCGTTTCGCCAGCGCCCAGGCCGTGGTGCTCGGCTTCGGGCTCTGGCGCAGGCAGGTCCTCGCCGGTGTGCCGCGGCAGGTAAAGGCACATCGTCGTGCCCTTGCCGAGCTCGGAATAGATGCGCACCTGGCCGCCGGACTGGCGCACGAAGCCGTAGACCATGGACAGGCCCAGCCCGGTGCCCTCGCCGAGTGGCTTGGTGGTGAAAAACGGATCGAAGGCGCGGGCGATGACCTCGGGCGCCATGCCAGTGCCGGTGTCGGTCACGCAGATCGACACGTACTGGCCCGGCGGCAGCTCGCGCTCCTTGGCCGCGCGCTCGTCCAGCCACTTGTTGGCGGTCTCGATGGTCAGCCGCCCGCCCTGCGGCGCCATCGCATCGCGGGCGTTGATGCACAGGTTCAACAAGGCGTTTTCCAGCTGCGACGGGTCGACCTTGATGGTCCACACGCCGCCCGCACCGACCACCTCCAGCTCGACATTCGGGCCGACGCTGCGCCGCACCAGGTCTTCCATGCCGGCGATCAGGCGGTTGGCGTCGACCGGCCGCGGGTCCAGCGTCTGCTGGCGCGAGAAGGCCAGCAGACGGTGCGTCAGTGCCGCGGCGCGCCGGGTCGCCCCCTGCGCGGTGCCGATGAAGCGCTCCACCCCGGCGGTGCGCCCGTCCGCCAGCCGCCGGCTCAGCAGTTCCAGGCTGCCGCTGATGGCGGCCAGCAGGTTGTTGAAGTCGTGCGCGATGCCGCCGGTCAACTGGCCCACCGCCTCCATCTTCTGCGACTGCCGCAAGGCCTCGTGCGCCGCGGCGAGTTCGGCTTGCGCCTGTTTCTCGACCGTGACGTCACGACCATAGGCAAACACCAGCTCGCCCTCGGTGGCGGTGTGCCAGGAAATCCAGCGCAGCGAGCCGTCCTTGTGAAGGTAGCGGTTCTCGAAGCCGGTCAGGTTGCGCTTGCTGAGCGCGGCATCCAGTCCGGTCTGGGTCAAGCCAGCGTCCCCGGGCCAGACGAAGGCCACGAAGCTGCGGCCGATCACCTCTTCCGGCCGGTAGCCCAGGATCGCCGTCCATGCGGGATTGACGTCGCGGAAGACGCCATCGGCCCCGATCACCACCAGCAGGTCGCGCGAATTGCGCCACACCCGGTCGCGCTCCTCGGTGCGCGCCACCACCTGCTGCTCCAGCGAGGCGGCCAATTGCCGCAGGTCTTCCTCGGCCCGCCGCCGCTCCACCGCGCTGCGCGTGCGCTCGGCCACCTCGCGAATCAACGCCAGCTCCTCCTGGGGCCACTCGCGGGGCTGCGCATGGTTCAGGTACAGCAGCGCCACCAGCCCACCCTGCTCGGTCACCGGCATGTTGACCAGCGCGTGCGCGCTGATCGCCTTCAGCGCGCCAGCGGTGGCGGCGGTTCGCGGGTCCAGGTCGGCGTTGCTGACCACCACGGTGCGGCCGGCCTTCAGGTCCTCGATGTAGGAGCCATAGTCCCGGAAGTGCAGCACACCGGCCAGGCTGCGGATGCCGGGCGCATTCCAGTCGCGCTCGATGCTGATGGTCTCGTCGGCCTTGCTGACCGTGCCGTAGCCGGCGCGGCTCACTCCCAGCGCGCGGCCCAGGATCTCGGCCGCGGCAAACGACAGGTCCGAAGGGTCGTCCAGCTCACGAAAGCGCTCGGCCAGCGCCACCAGCACGTTCTGCCGCGTGTCGCCGCTGCGCAGCGCGCTCACCGCCTGCAGCCGGTCCGTGGTTTCGATGCACACGCCGAACAAGCCGGCCACCTGCGCCGCTTCGTCCCGCATGGGCGTGTACGAGAAGTCGAAGCTGGCGTCCCTGACCACGCCGTCCCGGTCCAGCCCGACGGTGAAGCCGTCCATGTGCACCGCCTCGCCGGCAAACACCTGTTCGAACAGCGGCGCCAGGTCGCCCCAGGCTTCCTGCCAGACCTGCGCACTGGGCTGGCCCAGCGCAGCTGGATGCTTGCGGCCAAGGATGGGCGCAAAGGCGTCGTTGTAGAGCCAGGTCTGCTGCGGCCCCCAGGCCAGGAACATGGGCTGGCGGGCGGCCAGCAGCAAGCCCAGCACCGTCTTCAGCGACTGCGGCCAGCCGGCAGCCGGGCCCAGCGGCGTGGCGGCCCAGTCGAAGCCGCGCACCAGGGCGCCCATCTGGCCGCCGCCCGGCAGGAAGTCAAAGGCTGGCGCTTGTGCGCCCGGGTCAAGCTGGCCAGCCAATGGCGTCTCCCAGGGCCGCGTGTCCCGCGGCATGCAGATGTGAACGAGGTCCGGTGGCGCGGCAGTCGTGCCGTCCCGCGCGCCGGATGCCTGCCCGGGACCATACCGCAACAAGGTGGCGGCCCCACGTCAGACGACACCGCTTCGCAAGCCGCCGGCAGCGATGCCGGCAGGCGGCGGCGGGGTGTCGGGGCGCAGTCAAAAGACTGATAATCCATCCAGTTGTTGCCCACCATGCCTGCCAACCCGACACCGCCACGCCGGCTCATCGCCCACCTCGACATGGACGCGTTCTACGCCTCCTGCGAGCTGCTGCGTTACCCGGACCTGCGCGGCGAGCCGGTGGTGATCGGCGGCGGCCGGCGCCACCAGCCCGAACTGCAGCCCGACGGGACGCGGCGCTACGCCAGGCTGGCCGACTACGCCGGCCGCGGCGTGGTCACCACCGCCACCTACGCCGCCCGGGCCTTCGGCGTGCACTCGGCCATGGGCCTGATGAAGGCAGCCGCGCTGGCGCCACAGGCTGTTTTGCTGCCCACCGATTTCGATCTCTACAAGCGCTGCTCGCGCGCCTTCAAGGCTGCCGTGGCCGAGCTGGCGCCGGTGATCGAGGACCGCGGCATCGACGAGATCTACATCGACCTCACCGAGGTGCCCGGCGCGCAGGACACCATCGGCCACGACCCGCTGGGCGGCGCCCGCGCGCTGGCCCGCGAGATCAAGAACAACGTGCAGCGCGCCACCGGCCTGACCTGCTCCATCGGCGTGACGCCAAACAAGCTGCTGTCCAAGCTGGCCTCGGAGCTGGACAAACCCGACGGGCTGACGGTGCTGACGCTGGACGAGATCCCGACCCGCATCTGGCCGCTGCCGGTGCGCAAGCTCAACGGCATCGGCCCCAAGGCCGGTGCCAAGCTGGCGGGGCTGGGGCTGGAGACGCTGGGCCAGCTGGCGCAGTGCGAGCCCGAGTGGCTGATCGAGCGCTTCGGCCAGAGCTACGGCGCCTGGCTGCACCGTGCCGCCTGGGGCCGCGACGAGCGCCCGCTGGTGACCGACAGCGAACCGGTTTCGATGAGCCGCGAGACCACCTTCGACCGCGACCTGCACGCGGTGCGCGACCGCAGCCAGCTCTCGGCCATCTTCACCGAGCTGTGCCAGCGCGTGGCCGAGGACCTGCAACGCAAGGGCTACGTCGGCCGCACCGTGGGCATCAAGCTGCGCTTCGACGACTTCAAGATCGTGACCCGCGACCTGACGCTGCCGGCCAACACCGCCGACTTCGCGAGCATCCGCCAGGCCGCGGGCCAGTGCCTGAAGCGCGTGGACCTGCGCCGCCGGCTGCGCCTGCTGGGCGTGCGCGTGGGCAACCTGCATCGCGCGGATCTGCCGGAGCTGCCTTCGCGCCGCAGCACGCGCGCGCCGGCCCGCCCTGGCCGGCCAGCGCCAAAACCTGCGGCGACCACAGTGCTGGTCGCCCGCGAGCCGGGGCTGTTCGACGACCTGCCGGACGAAACGGCGAACTGAAGCGGCTCAATCCGCGCGCGGCGGCCGGGTCGGCAAGTGCCAAAGCCACAGCGCCACCAACGCGCAGGTGATGCCCGGCGTCCAGCGCCAGATCGGCGAAGGAATCGTCCACCAGGCCCACAGCGAGCTGGCGCTCATCATCGCGGTGGCCAGTTGCTTGGCGCGCAGCGGCACCGCGCGGTTGGCACGCCAGTCGCGCACGATGGGGCCCAGGTGCCGGTGCGTCACCAGCCAGTGCTCCCAGCGCTCGCTGCCCTTGGAGAAGCACCAGGCAGCCAGCAGCACAAACGGGGTGGTCGGCAGCAGCGGCAGGAAGATGCCGACCACGCCCAACAGCAGCGACAGCCCGCCCGCCAGCAGCCACAGCGGCCTCAGCCAGGCCAGGCGGCGCGTGGGCAGGGGCGACACAACAGGCGGCGGCATCGCGGCATTGTCACCTCGGCCTGCCATTGCGGGCTTCTTGCGCCAACGCAAGGCCCGCCGCGCCAGCGCTGCCCACAATCGACCGCACCGCTTGCACTGCCACGACCCACCATGCCCTTGCTCGACTGGTCCCCCTCGCTGCAGTTGGACCACCCGGAAATGGACCAGACCCACCAGGCCTTCATCACGCTGCTGGGCCAGACCGAACGCGCGCTGGCACAAGGTGCAGGCCCCAGCGCACTGGCCCACTGGGCCGAACTCGTGTTGCACACCGTGGGCCACTTCGGCCAGGAAGACCGCTGGATGCTGGCCACCGGCTTCGCGCCGGACAACTGCCACAGCCGCCAGCATGCACAGGTGCTGACGGTGCTGGAAGAGGTGGGCCGCCTGGCAGCAGACATCGGTGACTTCCAGCCGATGAGCGACTGCCTGCCCGGGCTGGCGCAGTGGTTTGTCGGGCATGTCCAAAGCATGGACGCCGCCCTCGCCGCCCACCTGCAGCAACTCGGCTTCGACCCCAGCACCGGCGCCATGGCCCATCCGCCCGCGCCCGAGCATGCCCCGATGAGCGGCTGCGGCGGCAGCCAGTGCACGCCCGCGCCGCAGCCCGCCACCGCCTGAGCCGCCCGGGCCTGACCCGCTAAAGTCCGGCGCATGGCCGCGCCGCACGAAGCTTCGCCCTCCCCACTCCCGACAGAGGCCGGCATGCGCCTGCCTTCGCTGGACGCCCTGCGCGCGTTCGACGCTGCCGCACGGCTGGGCACCTTCGAACGCGCTGCGGAGTCGCTGCACATCACGGCCAGCGCCATCGGCAAGCGCATCGCGGCGCTGGAAGAACTGCTGGGCGTGGCGCTGTTCCAGCGCGGCGGCAAGGCCCTGCTGCTGAGCGCCGCCGGGCGCGAATACCTGGGCTCGGTGCGCAGCGCGCTGGAGCTGCTGGCCGCCGTGCCGCTGCACCAGCGCGCGGCGCAGCAGCGGCCGCGGCTGCGGCTGTGCGCGCCGCCCACCTTCGCACGCCAGGTCCTGGTGCCGGCCCTGCCCGGCTTTGCCGCCGAGCAGCCGGGCGTGGAGCTGGAGATCGTGCTCTCGGCCCCGTTCATCGACGCCGGCGGCAGCGACGCCGAACTCGACGTGCGCCATGCCGCCGCCACGGCCGACGACCCCGCCGTGCTGATGCATGACGTGCTGCTGCCGCTGGCCAGCCCTGCGCTGCTGGCCGAGGCCGGGCCGCTGGCCGAGCCGGCCGACCTGGCGCGGCTGCCGCTGCTGCGCACGCCGATCGAACCCTGGGCGACCTGGTTCGAAGCCGTGGGCCTGGGCTGGCCGGAACCGGACCGCGGGCCGCGGCTGGTCGACCTGGGCCTGGCGCTGGAGGCTGCGCTGCAAGGCCAGGGCGTGGTGCTGGCGCGGCCCAGCCTGGCGCGCGAGGCGCTGCGCAGCGGCCGGCTGCTGCCGGTGCTGGGCCTGGGCCGCACGCCGTGGGTGGCGGCGCGCTGGGCCTACCAGCTGCAGTCGCCGCTGCCGGCCGAAGGCTTGGCGGCGAGCGGCGCAAGCTGGCTGCGGCGGGCCTGCGCGCAGGCGGCCACCGAAGGGCTGGCGCTGATTTCCGGTCCGGCCTGAAATCTTTTCCGGTCCAACCCGCATGGTGACGGAAGGCCCCGCGGCTAGCATCGCCCGGCAGGAGACCGCATGACCACCACCGCATGACCACCATCACCAACATCGAAGACCTCCGGGTCCTGGCCCGGCGCCGCGTGCCCCGCATGTTCTACGACTACGCCGACTCCGGCTCGTGGACCGAAGGCACCTACCGCGCCAACGAGGCGGACTTCCAGAAGATCAAGCTGCGCCAGCGCGTGGCGGTCGACATGGACAAGCGCAGCACCGCGGTGAAGATGATCGGCATTGACGCGGCCATGCCGGTGGCCATCGCACCGACCGGGCTGACCGGCATGCAGCATGCCGACGGCGAGATCCTGGGCGCGCTGGCCGCCAAGCGCTTTGGCATCCCGTTCACGCTGTCCACGATGAGCATCTGCTCGATCGAGGACATTGCCGCGGCCACGCAGGCGCCGTTCTGGTTCCAGCTCTACGTGATGAAGGACCGCGGCTTCATCGAGCGCCTGATCGACCGGGCCAAGGCCGCCAACTGCTCGGCGCTGGTGCTGACGCTGGACCTGCAGATCCTCGGCCAGCGCCACAAGGACCTGAAAAACGGCCTGACCGCGCCGCCCAGGCTGACGATCCCCAACCTCATCAACCTGGCCACCAAGCCGCGCTGGTGCCTGGGCATGCTGGGCACGAAACGCCGCCAGTTCGGCAACATCGTCGGCCACGTCAGCGGGGTCGAGAACATGGGCTCGCTGTCGGAATGGACGGCCAAGCAGTTCGACCCGAAGCTGAACTGGGGCGACGTCGAGTGGATCAAGCAGCGCTGGGGCGGCAAGCTGATCCTCAAGGGCATCATGGACGTGGAAGATGCCCGCCTGGCGGCTGACTCCGGCGCCGATGCGCTGATCGTCAGCAACCACGGCGGCCGACAACTGGACGGCGCGCAATCGTCCATCGAGGCGCTGCCTGCCATCGTCGCCGCGGTGGGCCCGCGCATCGAGGTCTGGATGGACGGCGGCATCCGCTCCGGCCAGGACGTGCTGAAGGCCTGGGCGCTGGGCGCGCGCGGCACGATGATTGGCCGTGCCTTCCTCTACGGGCTGGGCGCGATGGGCGAAGCCGGCGTGACGCGTTCGCTGGAGATCATCCAGCGCGAGCTGGAACTGACGATGGCCTTCTGCGGCCACACGCGCTTGCAGAACGTCGGAAAAGACATTCTTTTGCCGGGCTCTTTCCCGGTTTGAACAGGGCATCGGCGCTTCATCCGGACCGGCGGCAAGCCGATAAGCCGTGTGGGTGCAAGCCGACCGCGCAGTGCGGCCGGCTGCCACCCGCCTGCCCATGCCCTTGCCCTCCCTGCCCCCCTGCCCCGCCGCGCCGTCGTCCTGCCCACGCACACCCGCAGTGCTGGCTGCCGCGCTGCTGCGCCGGCTGTTCATGCTGCTGTGCCTGCTGGCCGGCCTGGCTGCGCTGCAGCCCGCATGGGCCCAGGAAACCCTGGCGCTGGACTACCTGGCCGAGCCCGGCGCCGCGGGCGCGCAGCCACTGAGCCTGGCCGCCGTGCGCGCCCTGCCCGAATCGGCCTGGCAGCACGCGCCTGCCGGTGGCGCCAGCCTGGGCTATTCCGACAAGACCCACTGGTTCCGCGCCCGCGTGCTGCAACGCGACCCAACCGAGCTCCGGCGCCTGCTGGAGATTGCCTACCCGGTGCTGGACCGCATCGAGCTGCACCTGCAGGTCACGCCGGCCGGCCAGCCGCCGTCCTGGCACAAGGAGCTGGTGCTGGGCGACAAGCAGGCCTTCGAGCTGCGCCCGGTGCGGCATGCCAACTTCGTCGTGCCGGTGGACATTCCGCTGGGCGCCGAGCTGGAGGTGCTGGCCCGCGTGACGACCAGCAGCGCGGTGCAATTCCCGCTGCTGTTGTGGACACCGGCCACCTTCCATCCACACGCAGAGGACACCAACCTGCTGCTGGGGGGCTACCTCGGGCTGATGTTCGGCCTGCTGGCCTACAACCTGATCCTGTGGGCCTCGGTGCGCGAGCGAGGCTACCTGCTTTACGGGCTGTGGGTGATCTCGATTGCCGGCTGCATCACCTCGCTCAAGGGCTTGAGCTTCCAGTACCTGTGGCCGCATGCCACGCAGTGGAACGACACCGCCATCGTCGTGCTGCTGGCGCTGACCGGCGCCTCCGGCTCGGCCTTCGCCGCCGATTTCATCCGCATCGTCCCCGGGCCGCGCTGGCGCCGCTGGGCCATCCACTGCACGACCGGGGCCTCCCTGCTGGTGGCTGCGGCCGCGCTGGTGCTGCCCTACAGCGTGGCGATCCGCACGGCGATCTCCAGCTCGGTCGTCGCCATCTTCATCCTGACGGTGCTGGCGCTGCTGCGGGCCCGCGAAGGCTACGCGCCGGCCCGCATCTTCCTGCTGGCCTTCGGCTCGGTGCTGCTGGGCGGCGTGCTGCTGGCGCTGGACAAGTTCGGCCTGGTGGCGCGCAGCGTGTTCACCGAAAACGCGCTGCAACTGGGCAGCGCGATGGAAGTGCTGATGATTTCGCTGGGCCTGGCCAGCCGCCTGAACGAAGAGCGCGAGCTGCGCGTGAAGAGCCAGATCGAGGCGCTCAAGGCCCAGCGGGAAGCCCAAGAGTTGCTCGAAGCCAGGGTCAACGAACGAACGAGCGCATTGGAGCAGGCCAACCGCCGGCTGGCCGAGCTGAGCATGACCGACGGGCTGACCGCGATTCCGAACCGGCGCTTCCTGGACCAGGCGCTGGAGCACCTGATCGGCGAGGCCATCGGCAGCAAGCGCTCGCTGTCGCTGGCGCTGATCGACGTGGACCACTTCAAGCAGTTCAACGACACCCACGGCCACCTCGCGGGCGACCAGTGCCTGCAGGTCGTGGCGCTGGAGCTGCAGCGCCAGGCCCACCGCACCGAGGACCTGGTGGCACGCTTTGGCGGCGAGGAGTTCTGCATCGTGATGCCGCATGCCGGGCCGGATGGCGCGCTGACCGTGGCCGAGCGCATGCGCCAGGCGGTGCAGGCGCTGGCGGTGCCGACCTCGGTCGGCGCGGTCGGCATCACCGTCAGCATTGGCGTCTGCAGCCTGGTGCCGCGCACGCCGGAAGACCTGGCGGTGCTGCTGAAGGCGACCGACGAGGCGCTCTACCGCGCCAAGCGCAACGGCCGCAACCAGGTCGTGATGCAGTTGGGCGACGCAGCCATGCCTGCGCCAGCGCCAAACCCACAGGCGCTGGACCTGCGCTGAGGCCGGCGGCGGCTCAGCCGCGCGGCAGGTCGGCGTCGGGCAATGCGGCCAGTTCGTCCTGCTGGCGCTCGGCGGCCTGGCGCCGCGCCAGGGTCACGCTGGCCAGCACCAGCATCTGCACCTGCACACTGTCGATCGGCAGGCCCAGCCGGCAGCGCAGGCTGCGCGAACCCCGGCCGCTGCCATCCAGCGGCGCGATGCCGGGCGGCAGCTGGCTGCCGTTGAACAGCTGCAGATTCACATGGCCTTTGAATGGGACGATGGCCATCAGCAGCGTGTCGTCCACGCCAAAGACCAGGTTGCCCCATTTGACGGTTTCGGTGGCTTCGGGCACGGCCTGGCGCACGGCGGCCTGCAACTGCTCGGCCAGTCCGCGTTGCGGCTCGGTCAGGAAGTCGAACCAGGCGGCCACCAAGGCTTTGGGGCGGGCTGCAGTTCTCATCGGAACGGCCTTGCATCAGGCACGCCCCTCGACGGGGCGCATCGTCCGTCGGCCGCCGGCCGGTTGGGGCGCAGCGGAACTGAAGCCATTGTGGGCACTTTGCCCAGGCTTGGCTAGGACGACAACCTCACCGCCGACAGTGGTGAAGCCGCTGGCCCAGCGTCAGAGCCTGCCCTCTTCCCTGCGGTGGTAGGCCTGGAACAGCTCCAGCGCGACGCGCCGAAGCGGGTCGAAGGCACTGGTATGGGCATTGGCAATGCGCTCGAAGGCGTACTGCCGGTCGTAGCACATCCGGGCGACATGCACCGTCTGCCCCTCGATCGCCATCAGCGACTTGAAGCGCAGCAGCGTGCCCATGCCCACGTCGGCCACCACCGGCCGCGAGAGTTCGGCATCGTCGAGTTGCCCGGTCTCGGGTGCGACCATGGCCGCGACCGGCACCGCAGCAAGGCCCAGGCCGGACAACAGCCGCGTCACCGCAGGCGAAGCCGGCGGGTTCTGGACGGGGGGAGTGGTGTGTTGCGACGACATGGCGGCCTCCTGGTTGCTGGCCGCGCGGACGAAGGTCCGGCGCCATGACCGCATGGTGCGCGACAGCCCACCGACAGGAAGCGGCAAAAACAGGCCTGAAAGCGTCGCTGTTTGACGCTGTTCGGTTCAAGCCGGCGGCGTGCCGTGCACCACCGGGCCGGTCTGGCGGATGAACTCGTCGAGCTTGCCACACCATTCGGCCGAGGGCTGCTCCAGTTCGTCCAGGCTCAGCACCTGCACCCCTGCGTCGGCCAGCATCTTGTTCGCGGCCTGGATGGACGCGGCCTGGTGCGCCTTCTGCTCCAGGAACACCACCCTGCGGATGCCCACCTGGATGATGGACTGGGCGCAGCGCGGGCAGGGAAACTGGGTCGCGTAGATGGTGCTGCCGGTCAGCGGCAACACCACGCAGTTCAGGATCGCGTTGACCTCGGCATGCACGATGTAGCTGTGCCGCGAGCGCAGCGGGTCCTCGTCCACGTCGCTCCAGTAGGTTTCGTCGTTGTCGTCACAGCCCCGAGGCAGGCCGTTGTAACCCACGCCCATGATCTTGTTGTCCGGGCTGGCAATGCAGGCCCCGTTGCGCTTGCGGCTGTCCTTGGAGCGCGCCGCGGCAAGCAGCGCCACGCCCATGAACATGGAATGCCAGGGGATCAGCGGGGTGTTTTGCATGCGAGGGACGGCCGTGGACAAGGCAATCGCCGCAGTGTAGCGAGCGGAGGCCCCCGCTTCAGAGCTTGTATTCCAGCGTTACGGCCCCGTTGCGCGGTGCGCCGTAGATCGCGCCATAGGCCAGGCCACCGATGTACTTCTTGTCGAACAGGTTGTTGATGTTCAGGCGCAGCGTGGCGTCCTTGTTGAGCTCGTAGGCGGCGAAGGCGTTGGCCACCATGTAGGCGGGCTGCTCGGCGCTGCCGATCTTGCTGACGTCCGACTGCCAGCGGCCGCCCAGGCCCATGCGCAGCGCCGGCAGGAAAGGCATGCGGCTGTCGACGCGGAAGTTCAGCGTGTTGCGCGGCACCCATTCGTAGATGCCGTGGCCGTCCGGGCCGGTCAGCGTCAGGTGGGTGTAGCCCAGCGTGAGCTTGGCGTCCTTGTTGATGCGGCCGGTGACTTCGGTTTCGAAGCCTTTGGACTTCACGTCCTTGGCCTCGTAGTAGTACTGCTGGTTCGCATCAATGCCGGCGTAGGTCGCGAGGCCCTGCTCCTTTGAAGTGAAGACTGCGAAAGTGGTCAACAGGCGCTTGTCCAGCCAGTCCGCCTTCACGCCCACTTCGGCATTCGTGCCCTTCACCGGTGCCAGCAGGTCACCCTTCACGTCGGCCTGCTCCTGCGGCAGGAAGATGTCGGAGTACGAGGCGTAGCCGAGCACGTTCGGCGTGAAGTCGTAGGTGAAGCCCAGGTAGGGGCTGAGCTTCTTGGTGGTCGGATCCAGCAACTGGCCGCCGCTGCCATAGCGGGATTCGCCGGCGCGCCAATGGCGCACCGCGTTCAAGCCGACGATGGTCTTGAGCGAATCGGTCAACGCGATGCGCGAGGCGGCGTAGACGCGGGTCAGCGTCTGTTCGCCGCTGGTGCTGGGTTCGCGCGCGCCCCACTCCGGTTCCGGATAGGCGTCGCCGCCATACGGGAAGGCGGGCAGCGGCAGGAAGTTGTTGCTCGTCGCCGCGTAGATGTCGGTGGCCGTGGTTTCCTTGGAGTTGCTCACACCGACCAGCAGGCTGTGGCTGCGGCCGAAGGCGGAAAACTGACCGCTGAGGTTGACGTCCAGCACCCGGCTGTCCGTGTGGCTGATGCTGTGGTACGGCCAGCCAATCAGGCCTGTGTCGTCCGGGTTCAGCATGCCGGTGTTCGAGTAGGCGTAGAGCAGCTTGGTCGCCTCGTCGCCATGGCGCCGGTTGACGGTGAACTTGGCTTCCCAGTCCGGCGACAGGCGATGCGAATACTCGGCGAAGCTGGTCACCGACTTGGTGTTCCAGTAGGCCCAGTCCGGCGCGGTGGAAGAACCGACTGGGAAGTCGGCCTGCGTGCCGTCCGAGCGCAGCAGCGTCAGCGAGCCCCACATCGGCGAGTCCTGCTTGGCATTCACGCCGGTCACGCCGATGGTCAGCGTGCCGTTGTCGCCGATCTGGCCGTCGACCACGCCGTAGAGGGACGTGCGCTTGTCGTGCAGGTCGCGCAGGTAGGAATCCTTGTCCTCGTGGGCCACGACCACACGCGCTGCCCACGCGCCGTCTTCGGTCAGGACCTTGTTGTAGTCCAGGCCCACGCGCTTGAGGCCATGGGAGCCGCCGGTCACCGTGACTTCGCCGCCGTCCTGGTTGGTCGGGCGCTTGCGGATGTAGTTGATCGTGCCGGAGGCATTGCCCACGCCGGTCAGCAGGCCGTTGGCGCCGCGGATCAACTCGATGCGCTCGAACAGGAAGGTGTCTTCGCGGCCGACCACGGTGCCCCAGGAATTGGTCATGCCCAGGCCGTCGACCTGGGTCAGCTGGATCTCGAAGCCGCGCGCATTGAAGGTCGCGCGGTTGGTTTCGTACTGCTCGACGTTGATGCCGGTGGCCAGGGCCAGCGCTTCGTTGCTGCCGGTCAGGCCGAAGTCGGCCATCTCGTCCTTGTCGATGGTGCTGATGGTCTGCGGGGTGTCCTTCACCTCCATCGGCAGGCCGGTCGCGCCCTTGGACACGCGGTTGGCCCGTTTGCCCTTCACCATCACCGTTTGCTGCGGCGCGACGTCCTGCGCGGGAGCGGCGGCTTCCTGCGCGCGGGCATCGCCCAACGCCAGGCAGGCCGCGATGGCACAGGTCGTCATCAGGAATTCTTGCTTCATCTGCATCTCCAACATCAACCTGGCAGTTTACAAGCTAATACGAATCATTCTCAGTTGTATGCATGAATCCGCCGCTGCTGTGGGTTTTGCGGAACAGCAGGCGGTGCGCGGAGCGGGTTTCCTCGTAGCGCCGTGGGCCGAAAACCGCGCCGGCCAAAGGCATCATCGCCAGGCCCTCGGCCGCTCGTCGGGAGCGTCTCTTCCAGCTTGAGGAACCCGCCGTCCATGCCTGCCGTCGCGCCGCCCGCCTCTTCCCCGATAACCGCCGCGAGCGCCAACCTCCCGCGGGTGCTGGTGATGGGCACCGGCAGCGTCGGCGGCTTTGTCGGCGGCTCGCTGCAGGCGGTTGGCGTGTCGGTGCAGTTCGTCGCGCGGCCGCGCATGGCGCTGGCGCTGCGCGAACACGGCTTGGTGCTGACCGACCTGCAAGGTCAACGGCTCACGCTGCCGGCGGCCGAGCTGCAGGTGCTTGACACGCCGCCGGCCAGCGGCCCGCCACCCGAGCTGGTGCTGCTGGCGGTGAAGAGTGGCGCCACCGCCGAGGCCGCCGCCCAGCTTGCAGCGGCCTTGGCGCCCGGCACACCAGTGCTGTCGCTGCAAAACGGCATTGGCAACGCTGCGCTGGGCGCGCAGCTGGCGCCCGGCCTTTGCTGGTTGCCAGGCATGGTGCCGTACAACATTGCCGAGCTTGGCCCGGGCCGGCTGCACCGCGGCACCGGCGGCAGGCTGGCCGCGCAGGACCACCCTGTGCTGCGCCGGCTGCAGCCGGCCTGCGAGCGCGCCGGGCTGGGCCTGAAGCTGCATGCCGACCTGGCGCCGGTGCAGTGGGGCAAGCTGCTGCTGAACCTGAACAACCCGGTCAACGCAATGTCCGGCCTGCCGCTGCGCGCGGAGCTGCTGGACGTCGGCTATCGCAGGCTGTTCGCCGCGCTGCAGCTCGAAGCGCTGAAGGTGCTGCGCGCCGCCGGCATCCAGCCCGCCCAGGTGGCCAGCCTGCCGCCCCACCGGCTGGCGCGGCTGATGCAGCTGCCGAACTGGATCTTCATGCGGCTGGCCGGGCGCATGCTGAACATCGACGAAAAAGCCCGCTCCAGCATGGCCGACGACCTGGCCCTGGGCCGCGCCACCGAAATCGACGCGCTGTGCGGCGAGGTCTGCCGGCTGGCGGCCCGGCACCAGGTGGCTGCGCCGTTGAATGCCCGCATGCTGGCGCTGGTCGAAGCCTGGCCGCAGCGCCGCAAGCCCTGGCCGGCGGCTGAATTGCAGCGCGCGGTGGCTGGCCGCGGCTGACCGCGCTGGCCAAAACTGTCGCGTGAACGGCCAAATGTCGCAGCCTGCGGGCTCATCCCCATTGGCCGCCAAGCGGCCGCAGGGCTAGGATGTTCGCGCAGTACCCATTCTTCAGGAGGCCGCCCGCCATGCCCTCGCCGTTTCGCCCCGCCACCGAGCTGCTGGTGCAGTACGCCCGCTATCACCGCGACCCGCGCAACATCACCACGCACTTCATCGGCATCCCGATGATCGTGTTTGCCATTGGCGTGCTGGCGGCGCGGCCGGTCTGGGCCGAACTGGACACGCCACTGGGTACCTTGGCGCTGAGCCCTGCCCTGCTGCTGTGGCTCGCGTCCACGCTGTGGTACCTGACCCGCGGCCAGTTCGCGCTGGGGTTGGCCACCAGCCTGGTCAATGGTTTGCTGATCGCGCTGGCAGCGCCGCTGGCGGCTGGCAGCGTTGGCCACTGGCTGGGCTGGGGCGTGGGCACCTTCGTCGTCGGCTGGGTGTTCCAGTTCATCGGTCACTACTACGAAGGCCGCAAGCCGGCGTTTGCAGACGACCTGGTCGGCCTGCTGGTCGGCCCGGAATTTGTCGTTGCCGAGGCGCTTTTTTCAACCGGCCTGCTGGGCCGGCTCAAGCAGACCATCGAGGAAAAGGCCGGCCCGACGCGCCTGCGCGACCTTGCTGCGCCCACCCTCGGCTAGGCGATGGGGCACCCGGTCCTGCGGGTACGCAAGCCCACCCGACCCGACTTGGTCACGGCCAAGTATTGAACGGCCGGCTCGCCAGCTGGCTGTTGAAGTAGCGCGCATCGTCGCTCACCTCCTCGCCCAGCCATGCCGGCCGCGTGAACGGCTGGTCCTCCGACTGCAACTCCAGCTCCGCGACGACCAGGCCCGCATTCGCGCCGTGGAATTCGTCGACCTCCCACAGCAGCCCATCCACCATCACCCGGTGGCGGTGCTTCTCGACCAGCGGCCCCTCGCACAGCGCCAGCAGCCCCTGAGCATCGGCCAGCGGCAGCGGGTATTCGAACTCGGCCCGGCTCAAGCCCTGGCTACGGCCCTTGATGGTCAGAAAGGCCTGGTCGTCCGCGATGCGCACCCGCACCGTGCGCGCAGGGTCCCGATTCAGGTAACCCTGGCTCAGGTGCAGCGCGTCCGGCTGGCGCCAGCCCTCGCCCACGACCAGGAACTTGCGTTCAATCTCGATTGCCATCAGGACTCCCGTGCGCAGCTCAGAGGGGTGCGGGTGGCAGGCGCGTGAGCTGCACGCTGACGATGCGCCACTGGCCGTCGGGCTGGTGCACGTAGACGTCGATGTAGCGATAGTGGCTGCCGATGCGCTTGCCGTCGTAGCTGCCGGTCATGTGGATGCGGCCGCTGAGCAGCGCGGTGCTGCCATATAGGCGCAGCTCGAACTCCTGTACCGTGTACGGGTCCAGCACCAGCTTGGGCGACAGCAGGCCGGCGACAAACGAGGCCTTGGTTTCCAGGTCGCCGTCGCCATCGATCTGGCGGAAGTCTTCGGCCATGTTGGCTTCGATCGCGGCCTTGTCCTTGCGCACGATGGCCAGGTCCCAGGCCGCGGACTGTGCGGTCAGCTGCTGCACCAGCGCGTCCTGGCCGGCTTCTGCGGCGAAGACAGGCGCCAGACCCGCCAGCAGCGCCAACAGAAGGAAGAGGCGGGCGAACAGTCGGGCGGCGTGCATGGGGCTCCTCTGGTGCGGGGTCGCAATGCCCCGTTGGGCGGCCATTAAACCATTGCGCCGGCAGGTCGGAAACCCGCCGCGGCAGCGGTGAGGCAGCCCGCCTAAAATGATGGGTTCCGCGCTTGATTCATCGCGCCCGCCACCTGCATTTCGCGATCGACCACCATGACCCGCAAACTCTTCGTCACCACCGCCCTGCCCTACGCCAACGCGCCGTTCCACATCGGGCACATGATGGAGTACATCCAGGCCGACATCTGGGTGCGGGCCCAGCGCATGAAGGGCGCCGAAGTGCACTTCGTCTGCGCAGACGACGCCCACGGCGCGCCCATCATGATTGCCGCCGAGAAAGCCGGGCAGACACCGCAGGCTTTCGTGGGCGCGGTAGCCGCGGGCCGGGCCAAGTACCTGGACGGGTTCCACATTGCCTTCGACAACTGGCACTCGACCGACGGCCCCGAGAACCACGCGCTGGCCCAGGCGCTGTACCTGGCGCTGCGCAAGAA
>Ga0307514_10001111_pt1 | contig 37525 bp, 26 predicted proteins | sample 16_EM_MG_FD_203088 | JGI IMG/M metagenome (GOLD analysis project Ga0307514, IMG submission 203088) | Populus trichocarpa ectomycorrhiza microbial communities from riparian zone in the Pacific Northwest, United States - 16_EM | ecosystem: Host-associated > Plants > Roots > Unclassified | place... | reverse complement strand
GGAGAGCACCGGCGGCAAATGCAGCGTGTCGATCGACGGGATCTTGACGGGGATGCAACGCACCACCGCCGCGATGGTGTTGCGCTGCTTGAAGGCCGAGAGCCGGAAGCCACCCACCTTGGGCACGCCAATGCCGATGTTCAGCTCACCTTCCCGGTCCAGCTCTTCCAGCTGCGCGGGCGTGATCACCTCGGACAGCATGGTGCGCGGCATCAGCGGCGGCAGCACATGATCGGTGACCGGCAGCAACTGGCCGTTGACCTTCAGCAGCACCGGTGCATTGGCCGAGAGGTAAAGGTCGGAAGCGCCTTTTTCCGCCATCAACTGCAGGACACGTTGCATGTTCATCGGACAGCTCTTTCGCGGCAAAAGGTCAGGATGGAGGAAAAAGAATGGGGTGGGCCGGACGATAACCCGGCCCGGCCGCGACATCAGTCGCGCAGCAGCTCGTTGATGCTGGTCTTGGAGCGGGTCTGCGCGTCCACGCGCTTGACGATGATCGCAGCGTACATGCTGTAGGGCGCGCCGTTGGCGGCCGTCTTGGGCAGGTTGCCGCTGACCACCACCGAGCCGCTGGGCACGCGGCCGTAGCTGATCTCACCGGTGGCGCGGTCGAAGATGGGGGTGCTCTGGCCCAGGTACACGCCCATGCCCAGCACCGAGTTCTCTTCGACGATCACGCCTTCGACGACTTCCGAGCGGGCGCCGATGAAGCAGTTGTCTTCGATGATGGTCGGGTTGGCCTGCACCGGCTCCAGCACGCCGCCGATGCCCACGCCGCCGGACAGGTGCACATGCTTGCCGATCTGCGCGCAGGAGCCCACGGTGGCCCAGGTGTCGACCATCGTGCCTTCGTCCACGTAGGCGCCGATGTTGACGTAGGACGGCATCAGGATCGCGCCCTTGGCGACGTAGCTTCCGTGGCGTGCCACGGCCGGCGGCACGATGCGCACGCCGGTCGCGGCAAGTGCCGCGTCGTCCAGGTCGGAGAACTTGGTCGCGACCTTGTCGAAGAAGGTCAGCTCGCCCGAGCGCATCGCCGCGTTGTCGGTCAGCCGGAAGCTCAGCAGTACGGCCTTCTTGATCCACTGGTTGACCTGCCATTGGCCCACGCCCTGGCGCTCGGCCACGCGCAGCCGGCCGGCGTTCAGCTCGTCAATCGTGTGCTTCACGGCGGCGCGCACTTCGGCGGGCGCGCTGGCAGGGCTGAACTCGGTGCGCTGCTCCCAGGCGGCATCGATGGTGGCTTGCAGGTTGGCGGTGGTCATGGGTGAGGCGAATTCTGAAGAATGACGGGCCGGCGGCGGTTGCCGAGGGGCGGTATGGGAAGAGAAGACGTGTCCTTGGTCAGGACAGGCTGCGGATGTGGGCCACGATGCGTTGGGCGGCCTCGGTGCATTCGGCCGTGTCGGCCACCAGCGCCATGCGGATGCGGCCGGCCCCGGGGTTCACGCCATGCGCTTCGCGGGCCAGCAAGCTGCCAGGCAGCACGGCGACATTGTATTGAGCCAGCAGGTCCAGGCTGTAGGCAATGTCATCGCCGCCGTGCAAGTGCTTCGGGATGCCGGCCCAGAGGTAGAAGCCAGCGTCCGGCAGCCGCACGTCCAGCACCTCGGCCAACAGCGGCGTGACGGCGGCGAACTTGGCCCGGTAGGCGGCGCGGTTGGCCTCCACATGCGCCTCGTCGTTCCAGGCGGCAATGCTGGCAGCCTGGATCACCTTGCTCATCGCGCTGCCGTGGTAGGTGCGGTAGAGCAGGAAGGCCTTCATGACCTTGGCGTCTCCCGCGACGAAACCTGAGCGCATGCCGGGCACGTTGCTGCGCTTGGACAGGCTGGACAGCACGATCAGGTTGCGGAAATCGTCCCGGCCCAGCGCCTTGGCGGCTTCCAGCGCGCCCAGCGGCGCGTCTTCGCGGAAGTAGATCTCGGAGTAGCACTCGTCGCTGGCGATCACGAAGCCGAAGCGGTCGCTCAGCTCGAAGAGTTGCTGCCATTCCGACAGCGGCATCACCGCGCCGGTCGGGTTGCCAGGCGAGCAGGCATAGACGAGTTGCGTTCGGGCCCAGGTGGCCTCGTCGATCTGGTCCCAGTCGCAGGCGAAGTTGCGTGCCGGGTTGCTGTTGACAAAGGCGGTGCGGGCGCCGGCCAACAGCGCCGCACCTTCGTAGATCTGGTAGAACGGATTCGGGCAGACCACCACCGCATCGGCTGCGGTCGGGTCCACCACGGCCTGGGCCAGCGAGAACAGCGCCTCGCGCGAACCGTTGACCGGCAGGATCTGCGTCCTGGCGTCCAGCTGCACGCCGTAGCGGCGGCCGATCCAGCCGGCGATGGCTTCGCGCAATGCCGGCTCGCCTGCGGTGGCGGGGTAGTTCGACAGGCCGGCCAGGTTGCTGCACAGCGCCTCTTCCACCAGCGCCGGCGCCGGGTGTTTGGGCTCGCCCAGGCCCAGGCTGATGTGGCGCAGGGCCGGGTTCGGGACGACGTCTTTGGCGAGCGCATTCAGGCGCTCGAAGGGGTAGGCGTGCAAGCGGCCGAGCAGCGGATTCATCCCGGGATTATCGGCGAGCGTTGCCGGCTTTGCGGCCAGGCGGTGGCGGCTTGGCACGGATCTGGCACGACCCGTCGCCGAGGTGACAGCCTGGCGGGCTTGCCACGCGGCGACAATCTGCCCCGGCGCGGGGCCTTGCTGCAAGGTCGACCTGCGCCGCCAGGCTTTGCCGTGTTGCCTTGCTGTCGCAGCTTGTTGCGTTGTCGATGTCGCCGTTGTCGTCCTTCCCGCTCTGTCTTCCGTGCTGGTGTGTGGCCAGGCCCGCGGCATGACGCGCCGCCGTGCATTGCTGGCCGCCGCCGGGCTCGGTGGCCTGGCCGCCTGCAGCCCCGCGCCGGACGCAGCCGTCGCTCAGCAGCCGCTGCGCGTGGCCATCGACCTGTGGCCTGGCTATTTCCCGGCCGTGCTGGCAGACGAGCTGGGCTGGCTGGCACCGGCGGGCGTGGCGCTGAAGCTGGCCTTTCCGGCCGACACCGACCGCATGATTGCCGACTTCGCTGCCGGCCAGTACGACCTGATCGGTGCCTCGCTGGGCGACCTGATCGCGCTGACGCGCGGCCACCTGGGCGTCGAGGTCATCGTCGTCTGCGATGAGTCGTCCGGCGGCGATGCGGTGCTGCTGCGCCGCGGCGTGACGCTGGAGACCGACCGGCCGCTGACCATCGGTACCAACCTCGGCGGCTTCGGCGAGGTCTTCCTGCACGAGTTCATCGACCAGCGCCGCCTGCAGCACAAGCGCTGGACCTGGGTCAATGCCGACGCGGCCGAGGTGCCGCGGCTGCTGGCCAGCGGCATGCTGGACGTGGGCCACACCTGGGAGCCATACGCCAGCCAGGCGGTCGCCGCGGGCGCGAGCAAGCTGTTTTCCAGCGCCGAGACGCCGGGGCTGGTGGCCGACGTGCTGGTGGCCACGCGGGTCACGGTGCAGCGCCGCCGGCCGCCGCTGCAGGCATTTGTGCAGCAGTGGTTTCGCGCGGTGGATTGGTGGTCCGCGAATCCGCTGGCCGCCGTGCAGCTGATTTCACGCCGGCTGCACCTGGCGCAGGCCAAGGTCTCGCTGCAGGGCGTGCGGCTGCTGGACCTGGCGCACAACCGGCGCATGCTGGGCGCTGGTGGGGCCGTGCCGGCGCTGGCACCAGTGGTGCAGCGCTACAGCGACTTCTTCGTCGCCAAGGGCACGGTGGGCCGGCCGCTGGATGCGCTGGCGCTGCTGCAGGCGGAGTTGTTGCCTTGAGCCGCACGGTGATGAACACGAGGCTCTTCGTGACGGCCGTGCTGTTCGGCATCACGGTGCTGCCGCTGAGCGTGCTGATCGCGCTGCAGGTGCGCCAGGAAACAGGCCACCTGCTGGGCGAGCGGGACGAGGCGTTGGTCAGCTTCAGCCAGGGAGCGGCGCGCGACCTGGGACTGCGCGTGGACCGCATGCTCGACAACGCGCGCGCCGATGTGGCGATCCCTGGCCTGGCCGAAGTGCTGCAGGCGCCAGCCAAGGCCGACAAGGTCTGGGTCAACCGGGTGCTGACGCTGGTCAGCCTGCGCGAGCCGGTCAACACCATTTCAGTGGCGCTGCTGGACCGCGACGGCCGCGACCTGGCCGACACGCAACCGCAGCGCGTGGGCAGCAGCGAGGCGGCCGAATACTTCTTTTCTCCAGGCATTGCGCATGGCTACCCGAGGGTTTTCGGGCCGCAGCGGGCGGACGATGGGCGGCGCACACTGTTCGTCACCGCCCCGATCAAACAGGGCAACGAGGCGCTGGGCCTGCTGCGCATCCGGCTGCAGGGCGGTCTGGTGGGCCAGGTGCTGGCCGAGAGCCTGATCGACCGGGTCGACGTGCAGGCCGCCGTGTTCGACACCGATGGCCGCCTTCACGGCTGGAGCGACCCGGCGCTGCAGGAGACCGATGCGGTGCCGATCGACATGGTCAACCCGCCGCCGGGGGCGCTGAACTTCGATTGGCGCTCGCAGGCCTGGCGCGGTGCGGTGGCCGCGGTGCCGGGCACCGAATTGCGCGTGATGACCTACCTGCCGCGCAACCAGTTCGACGCGCCGGTGCGGGCCAAGCTGCGTGATGCGGTGCTGCTGATGGCGGTGCTGGCCCTGCTCGGGCTGGGGGCGGCCTGGTCCATCGCCGCGCGGCTGACCCGCGGGCTGACGGCGCTCAGCGCCTCGGCCGAGGCGATGGCCGAAGGCGACCTGCAGCGCCGGGTGCCGGTGCGGGGCACGGCCGAGTTGCGCCGCGTCAGCCAGGCTTTCAACCTGATGGGCGAGCGGCTGGCGGAGAACCTGCACGCGCTGTCCGAAGAACTGGCCCAGCGCCGCCAGGCCGAAGCCGCGCTGCGCGAGAGCGAGGCCAGGCTGCAGGACGGCAACCTGCGCCTGGAAGCCCAGGTGCGCGAGCGCACGGCCGACCTGGCCAGCGCCAAGGACGCGGCCGAGGCCGCGAGCCGCGCCAAGAGCAGCTTCCTGGCCAACATCAGCCACGAGATCCGCACGCCGATGAACGCCATCATCGGCCTGACCCGGCTGCTGGACGAAGGCAGCGCCGATCCGCTGCAGCGCGACCGCCTGGCCAAGGTGGACGGCGCTGCGCACCACCTGATGGGCCTGATCAACGACGTGCTGGACCTCTCGCGCATCGAGGCCGGCAAGCTGTCGCTGGAGACAGTCACGTTCTCGCCGCGCGCGCTGGTCGAGCGCATGGTCGGCATGGTGGAGCTGAGCGCGCGCGACAAGGGCCTGCAGCTTCGCACCGAGCAGGACGAGCGCCTGCCCGCGCTGCTGCAGGGCGACGAGCGGCGGCTGGGCCAGGTGCTGCTGAACTTCCTGGGCAACGCGGTGAAGTTCACCAGCCAGGGCGAGGTGGGCTTGCGCGCGCAGTGGCTGCGCGACGAAGGCGCCCAGGTCTGGCTCGGTTTCGAGGTCTGGGACACCGGCATCGGCCTGACGCCCGAGCAGCAGGCCCGCGTGTTCGATGCTTTCGAGCAGGCCGACGCTTCGACCACGCGCCAGTTCGGCGGCACCGGCCTGGGGCTGACCATCAGCCGCGAGCTGTGCCAGCTGATGGGTGGGCAGATCGGCGTGGCCAGCCAGCCGGGCGAGGGCAGCCGCTTCTGGATCGCGCTGCCGCTGCTGCGCCAGGCCGAAGCGGACGCCAGTGCCTTGCTGGCGCCCAGCGTGTTGCCGCAGTGGCCCGGCCAGCGCGTGCTGGTGGTCGACGACAACCCGGTGAACCTGGAAGTGATGCAGGCCATGCTGGGCCGCCACGGCCTGGTGGTGGACTGCGCCAGCGACGGCGTGGTGGCCAGCACCCTGGCCCAGCGCCACCCCTACAGCCTGATGCTGATGGACATGCACATGCCGCTGATGGACGGCCTGGAGGCCACGCGCCGCATCCGCCGCCTGCCGATGCACACCGGCACGCCCATCCTGGCGATGACAGCCAACGTCTACGAAGACGACCGCCAGCGCTGCCGCCAGGCTGGCATGAACGCCCACCTGGGCAAGCCGATCGATGCGCTTGCACTGCAGGTGGTGCTGGCTGCCTGGCTCGGCGAGCCGTCCGCGGGTGGGTCCTAAAGCTTGCCCACGCAGCCCGGCGCGCCGCACTGGCAGGTCAGCCGGCCTTCGTGGTGGGTCTCGCCGTAGTTCACGGTGATCTCTTCGCCCACCTCGATCTCGCGCAGCGCGTAGAACTCGATGCGGCCGGCAATGATGCGCAGCTGGCCGTTGGGCTGGCAGCTGTGGTTGGTGAAGCGCATCGGGTCGCTGGACTGGGCCAGGTCGATGGCGGTCTTGTCGGACACCTCGACGATCATGATGCGCTTGAGCGTGGCCGCGCGGCGGCGCGCTTCGGCAATGCTGATGCTCTCGCCCCGCACCTCGCCGATCTTGTGCCAGCGCGGCACCACCTCGGCCGCGAACACGCCGAAGCCATCGATCGGGCTGCGTTTCACCGTCACGTCGTACTTCTGGTAGGGCGGACGGACGGCGAGGGTGCCCATGACGTCGATCAGGCGAGGCGTGGGCCGCGGTTCGGGCGAGACGGGCGGTTGAGGCGTGAGCTGCGGCAAGGTGTCAGCGCAGGCCGGTGGCCTGGGGCAGTTGCGGTGCCGGCACGATGGCGTCGTTCTTCCAGCCCTTGGCGCGGTGCTCGGCCACCACGTTGGTGTAGATGCCGCCGCGCACATACCAGCGCGCGGTGATGCGGGCGTAGCGGGGCTGGGTCACGCCGACGATCTTGCTCAGGATGTCGTTGGTGACCTTCTCGTGGAACGCGCCTTCGTGGCGGAAGCTCCACATGTACATCTTCAGGCTCTTCAGCTCGATGCAGAGTTCGTCGCAGACCATGTCGATGGTGAAGTGCGCGAAGTCGGGCTGGCCGGTCAGCGGGCAGTGGCAGGTGAACTCCGGGATCTGGAACTGGATCACGTAGTCCCGCTCGGCGGCCGGGTTCGGGAACACGTGCAGGTCCTTCGAGGGCGCGGTCGGCGGGTTCGGCGGCATGGGGCGCTCTTGCGCAGCCTCTTTGGCGACCTTGACGGCCTTCACCGGCTTGCCAGCGGACTTGGCGGATTTCTGGGCAGATTTTTCGACGGATTTGTCGGCAGAAGGAGCGGAAGAACGGGCCATGGCAAATGCAAATGGAAGTCCGCTGGCGCCACATGGCGCACAGTCAGGCAAACAAAGGGGCCACGGGCTGCTGCACCAACCCGGGAAGAAGGGGTGCGATGCTATCATCCCGGCCAGTCAGGTCACCGAATGGCGACCTAAAATTCCAAGTAAATCAATGACTTAAGGCGCAGTCCACAGCGCCGCGACGGGTATTCGAATGCCTTGCCGCGGTGCCAGCGTGGGACTGCGTGTCACGCCCCATTTCATGCGGCTCAACCAGATCAAGCTGTCAGGCTTCAAATCCTTCGCCGAGCCCACCACCTTCCAGCTGCCGGGCCAGCGCGTGGGCGTGGTCGGGCCGAATGGTTGCGGCAAGTCCAACATCATGGACGCGGTGCGTTGGGTGCTCGGCGAATCCAAGGCCAGCGAGCTGCGTGGCGAGTCCATGCAGGACGTGATCTTCAACGGCTCGGGCAACCGCAAGCCGGCCAGCCGCGCCAGCGTGGAGCTGGTTTTCAGCAATGAAGACGGCCGAGCCGGTGGTTCGTGGAACCAGTACGCCGAGATCGCCGTCAAGCGCGTGCTGACGCGCGACGGCACCAGCAGCTACTTCATCAACAACCAGCCGGTGCGCCGCCGCGACGTGCAGGACGTGTTCCTTGGCACCGGCCTGGGCCCGCGCGCCTACGCCATCATCGGCCAGGGCACGATCAGCCGCATCATCGAGTCGCGCCCTGAAGAGTTGCGGCTGTTCCTCGAAGAAGCCGCTGGCGTCTCCAAGTACAAGGAACGCCGCCGCGAGACCGAGCTGCGGCTGCGCGACACGCGCGAGAACCTGACCCGGGTCGACGACATCCTGCGCGAGCTCAACGCCAACCTCGACAAGCTCGAGCGCCAGGCCGAGGTCGCCACGCGTTTCCACGGCCTGCAAAAGGCCGGCACGCTGAAGCTGCACCAGCTGTGGTTCCTCAAGCACCGCGACGCGGCCGCCGAGGAAGACCGCCTGAAGCTGGCCACGCTGGACGCGACCAATGCGCTGGAAGCCAAGCTGGCCGACCTGCGGCACGTGGAAGCGCAGCTGGAAGTCGTGCGCCAGTCGCACTACGAAGCTTCCGACGCGCTGCATGCCAAACAGGGCGACCTGGCCCAGGCTTCGCTGGAAGTGAGCCGGCTCGAAGAGCGCATCCGTTACGTGGTAGAGGGCCGGCAACGCGCCCAGGCCCGGCTGGCCGACCTGGAAAGCCAGAACCAGCAATGGGCCCAGCGCCGGGACGACGCGGTCGCCGAGCAGGAAACCATTGCCGAGCAGATCGCCGCCGCCGAAGAGCAGGCCGAGATCCTCGCCGCGCAAGCCGAGGAAGAAGCCGGCAGCGGCCCGCAGCAGGAAGAAGCGGTGCGCGCCGCGCAGGCGCGCGCCAACGAGCAGCGCGGCCGCGTGGCCCAGGTGCAGCAGCAGATCCAGGTGCTGGCGGCCGAGAGCCGCAACATCGAGGAACAGACCCGCGCGCTGCGCACCCGCCGCGAGCGCCTGGCCACCGAGCGCCAGGGCCTGGCCGCGCCGGACGCCGACAAGCTGGCCGCGCTGCGAGAAGACAGTGCGATGGCCGACGAGGCCAACGCCGAAGCCGAAGCCAGGCTGCACGATCTGGGCGAACAGGTGCCTTTGCTGGACGAGCGGCGCCGCGAGCAGCAGGCGCTGGTCAACCGCGAAGCTGCCAAACACGCCGAGCTGAGCGCCCGCCTGGAAGCGCTGCGAGCGCTGCAGGAGAAGGTGCAGACCGAAGGCAAGCTCAAGCCCTGGCTGGCCAAGCACGGGCTGGATGGGCTGCCCGGCCTGTGGACCAAGGTGCACATCGAGCAAGGCTGGGAAGTGGCGCTGGAAGCCGCGCTGCGCGAGCGGCTGAGCGCACTGCAGGTCGGGCGGCTGGACACGGTGCGCGCTTTTGCGACCGACGCGCCGCCTGCCAAGCTGGCGTTCTACTCTCCGCCCATCAGCGGCCATGCCGACATTCACCAGACCCTGCCGCGCCTGGCCGAGCTGCTGAAGCTCAACGACGCCGGCCTGACCGCGCTGTTGAACGACTGGCTGGAAGGCGTGTACACGGCAGACACCGTGGAAGCCGCGCTGGCCCAGCGTTCCCAGTTGACGCACGGCGAGGTCATCATGACCCGCGAAGGCCACGCGGTCTCGCAGTTCGCGGTGGCTTTCTATGCACCCGACTCCGAGCAGGCCGGCATGCTGGCCCGGGCGCAGGAAATCGAGAACCTGGAACGCAGTAGCCGCGCGCAAGCCCTGCTGGCCGACGACTCGCGCACCGCGCTGATCCGCCAGGAGGCCCAGTACACCGAAGCCGCCTCGCGCCTGGCCGCGGCCCGCCGCGAAGCCGCCGAGGCGCAGACGCGCGCGCACCAGCTGCAGGTCCAGCTGATGCAGCTGAACCAGCAAGCCCAGGCGGCGAACTCGCGCCGCGGCCAGCTGGAAGAAGAACTGGCCGAGATCGATGGCCAGATGGAAGAGCTGGCCGAGCGCCGCATGACCGGCGAGGCGCGCTTTGAAGAACTGGACATGGACCTGGCCAACACCCAGGAGCGCCACGCAGAGCTGGAAGACGCGGTGATCGCCGCCGAGCGCAAGCTCAGCGGCGCGCGCGAACAGCTGCGCGCGCTCGAGCGCCAGGCGCAGGAGGCGCAGTTCCAGGCTCGCGCGCTGGCTGCGCGCCGCGGCGAACTGCAGCGCGCCATCGAAACCGCGGCGCAGCAGATCCAGGCCAATGTGCAGGCCGAAGAGCAACTGCAAAGCGAGCTGGCCAGCTTCAACGACGCCGCGGCCCAGGCCGGGCTGCAGGAAGCGCTGGCCATCAAGCTGGAAAAGGAACAGGCGCTGGGCGCGGCGCGCAGTGCCTACGACGAACTGTCGATGCAACTGCGGCAGGCCGACGAGCAGCGCCTGACGCTGGAACGCGGCATGGAGCCGCTGCGTGAAGCCATTACCCGGCTGCAGCTGGAGTCGCAAGCCGCGCAGCTGGGTGGTGCGCAGTACATGGAGCAGCTGAGCGCAGCGGAGGTCGACCTGGCAGCGCTGGCCACGTCGATTGAAGAAGGCCAGGTCAAGCTCTGGGGCCTGCAAGGCGAGATCGACCGCATCAATCGCGAGATTGCCGCGCTGGGCGCCGTCAACCTGGCTGCGCTGGACGAACTGGCCGCGGCGCGCGAGCGCAAGACTTTCCTGGACTCGCAGAACGCCGACCTGACCGACGCCATCAACACGCTGGAAGATGCGATCCACAAGATCGACCTCGAAACCCGCGACCTGCTGATGACCACCTTCAACCAGGTCAACGAAGGCTTTGGCCGCATGTTCCCGACGCTGTTCGGCGGCGGCCAGGCCAAGCTGACGATGGTTGGCGACGAAGTGCTGGACGCAGGCGTGCAGGTGATGGCGCAGCCGCCGGGCAAGAAGAACTCCACCATCCATTTGCTCTCGGGTGGCGAGAAGGCGCTGACCGCCATCGCGCTGGTGTTCGCGATCTTCCTGCTGAACCCTGCGCCGTTCTGCCTGCTGGACGAAGTGGACGCGCCGCTGGACGACGCCAACACCGAGCGCTACGCGAACCTGGTCGCCGAGATGTCCAAGGGCACGCAGTTCCTGTTCATCTCGCACAACAAGATTGCAATGGAAATGGCCGAACAGCTGATCGGGGTCACGATGCAGGAACAAGGCGTCTCGCGCATCGTCGCCGTGGACATGGAAGCCGCGATCGGCATGGTGGAAGCGGCATGACGTTGACCACTGGTTTGGCGATTCTGGCGGGCATCGTGTTGCTTGCCGTTGTGGTGCAGGGCGCATGGGCCGCACGGCGCAGCGCACCGCGGCAAAGCCTGCCCGACGCGCCCGCGGCTTCCAATGGCGAGCGCCAGGAACCCACGATGAGCGGGTTGAGCAATGCCACCAGCAATGTTGGCCAGGACCTGGACCCTGTTGGCGTGCCCGGTGTGGCGCCGCTGCCCGAGGCGCTGCGTGCCGCGTCGCTGAGCCGCCGCAGCGCGCGCATTGACGCCTTGATCGACGCGATTGCCACCGTGCGGCCAGACGCACCCGTCACCGGCGACCTGGCGCTGCAGCACCTGCCGCCCAGCCGCCGCGCAGGCGCAAAGCCCTTCCACATTGAAGGCTTGAATGCCGAAACCGGTGAGTGGGAAATGCCTCGCCCGGGCCAGCGCTACGGCGAATTCCAGGCGGGCCTGCAGATGGCCAACCGGCACGGCCCGCTGAACGAGATCGAATACTCCGAGTTCGTGCAGAAGCTGCAGGCCTTTGCCGACGCGCTGAGCGCCACCCCGGATTTCCCGGACATGCTGGACGTGGTCGCCCGCGCCCGCGAGCTGGACAGTTTCGCCAGCCAGCACGACGCCCAACTCGGCGCCGTGCTGCGCGCCAACTCGGTCGCATGGTCGGTCGGCTACCTGCAGCAATGCACCAGCCGGCATGGCTTCGTGCCCGGCGCCGTCGCCGGCCGCCAGGTGCTGCCTGCTGCCGAAGACGGCGCGCCGCCGGTGCTGGTGCTGTCCTTCGATTCGCAGGTCGCCCTGTCCGAAGACCCAGGCCAGGCCGCACTGCGCGAAGTGACGCTGACGCTGGACGTGCCGCAAACCCCGGCTTCGGCCGAGCCCTTTGCCGCCTGGCAGGAATGCGCCCGCCGCCTGGCCGAGGACCTGGACGCGACCCTGGTCGACGACCGCGGCACGCCCATCACGCTGCACGCCTTTGCCGCCATCGGCCTGGAGCTTGGCCGGCTTTACGAGGCCCTGGCCGCGCGCGAACTGGAAGCCGGCAGCGCCGCGGCACGGCGCTTGTTCAGCTAGGCCCGTGGACCTGATCGCCAGCCTGTTGCTCATAGCGCTGCTGATCGCGGCGTCGGCCTTTTTCGCGGTGGCCGAGATTGCAATGGCCGCCGCGCGCCGCCTCAAGCTGCGACAACTGGCCGACCTCGGCGAACACAGGGCCACCCAGGTGCTGGCGGTGCAGGATGCGCCAGGCCATTACGTCACGGTGGTGCAGATCGGGCTGAACACTATCGCGATCCTGGCCGGCATTGTGGGCGACGGCGCGCTGACGCCGCATTTCGCCGCCGCGCTGCGCTGGGCCGGCATGGGCGAGGAGCGCCTGGGCGGGCTGAGCCTGGCGCTGTCCTTCCTCACCGTCACCGTGCTGTTCGTGCTGCTGGCCGACCTGCTGCCCAAGCGCGTGGGCATGAACGACCCGGAGCGGCTGGCCATGCGCCTGGTCGGCCCGATGCTGTGGCTCAGCGCCTTGTTCAAGCCGGTGGTGTGGACCTTCACCCGTGCGGCGGACGGCCTGTCCAAGCTCTTCGGCCTGCCGCAGACGCGCGACGACCGCATCACCCACCACGACATCCTGGCGTTGACGGCGGCCGGCACCCTGACCGGCGCGGTGCACAGCTCCGAGCAGCAGATCATCGAAAACGTCTTCGAGCTGGACACGCGCACGGTCGAGAGCGCAATGACCTCGCGCGAGCGTGTCGTCTGGCTGGCGATGGACGACGACGAGGTGCTGCTGCGCACCCGCGTGGCCGAAGACCCGCATTCGACCTACCTGGTCTGCGGTGAAGGCATCGACGAAGTCATCGGCTACGTGGACGCGACCGACATGTTCGCCCGCGTGCTGCGCGAGGAGCCCATCGGCCTGCGTGCCTGCGGCGACAGCGGGCTGATCAAGAAGGTGTTGATCGTGCCGGACCGGCTGACGCTGGCCGAGATGCTGACCCAGTTCCGCCAGGCCCACGAAGACTTCGCCGTCATCGTCAACGAATACAGCCTGGTGGTGGGCGTGATCACGCTGAACGACGTGATGAGCACCGTGATGGGCGCGATGGTCGCCCCGCACGACGAGGAACAGATCATCCGCCGCGACGACGGCAGCTTCCTCGCCGACGGCGTCACCCCCATCCCCGACCTTGAACGCGCACTGGACATCGCCGAATGGCCGCACGCCGGCCAATACGACACCCTGGCCGGCTTCCTGATGGTCATGCTGCGCCGTATCCCCAAACGCACCGACACGGTCACCTGGGAAGGCTGGCGCTTCGAGGTGATGGACGTGGACAGGCATAGGGTGGACCAGGTGATGATTGCGAAGGTGAGTTGACGGGCGATCTTCAAATTGCCCTATGTGTTTTGGGGAAGTCCAAGGAGTCGAGAAGTGAAAGAACTTGTCATTTGGACCCTGGCGATTTGCCTCATCTTGAGAAGGCAGTTACTGCCATGGTTGCCCATTTCGAATGGACTCACCTTTCTTCTGTTGCTTCTGCTATTTGTCGTTTGGAACATTTCTTGGGGGCGTGGCTTGATGGCGCATCTCTTAAGAAGGCGAGGGGACGGCAAGGACTCCTCTGAGTAGATGTCAACATCCCTTCCAATTGAAATTGACGAACAGTCGAACTAGCAAGATGTCAGAAACTCCGCTACTGAAAGAGCGAGTTGCCGCGATACGGGCCCAACTCCACCACCATGCCCAGCAGTACTACGTGCTGGATGCGCCGCAGATCCCGGATGCGGAGTACGACAAGCTTTACCAGGAACTCGAAGCCATTGAGGCGGCGCATCCTGAACTGGTGACGGCGGACTCGCCGACGCAGCGCGTGATTGGTGCGGTGTTGGATGGCTTCACGCCGGTGCGGCATGTTGTGCCGATGCTGTCGATCCGTACCGAGACGGACACGACGGCGCAGGGTGCGGTGGAGTTCGACACGCGGGTGCGGCGTGAGCTGAAACTGGCTGAAGATGCGCCGCAGGTGGACTACGCGGCCGAGCTGAAGTTCGATGGGTTGGCGATCAACCTGCGGTACGAGCACGGCGAACTGGTGCAGGCCGCCACGCGCGGCGACGGCGAGACCGGCGAGGACGTGTTGCAGAACATCCGCACGATCAAGCAGGTGCCGCGCAAGCTGCGCGGCTGCAGTGCGGCGGTGCTGGAAGTACGCGGCGAGGTCTACATGCGGCGCGACGAGTTCGACGCGCTGAACGAGCGGCAGCGCGAGCTGATTGCCGCGGGTGCGAAGAACGAAAAGACCTTCGTGAACCCTCGCAATGCCGCCGCCGGTGCGGTTCGCCAGCTAGACCCGGCGATGGCGAAAAAGCGGCCCTTGAGCTTCTTCGCTTACGGCCTCGGCGAGGTGCAGGGTTGGGAGGTGCCGGAGACGCACAGCGGCATGCTGGACGCGCTGGCGAAGATGGGCGTGCCGGTCAATGAAGACCGCGCGGTGGTGCAGGGCGCTGACGGCCTTGTGGCTTTCCACGAGCGCATCCGCGAGCTGCGCGACAGCCTGCCGTTCGACATCGACGGCGTGGTCTACAAGGTGAACTCCCGTGCGCTGCAGCAGCAGATGGGTTTTGTCTCGCGCGAGCCGCGCTGGGCGGTGGCGCACAAGTACCCGGCGCAGGAGCAGATGACGCGGCTGCTGGGCATCGACATCCAGGTCGGCCGCACCGGCAAGCTGACGCCGGTGGCCAAGCTGGAGCCGGTGTTCGTCGGCGGCACCACGGTGAGCAATGCCACGCTGCACAACGAGGACGAGACGCGGCGCAAGGACGTGCGCATCGGCGACACGGTGATCGTGCGCCGCGCCGGCGATGTCATTCCCGAAGTCGTCGGTGTGGTGATGGACAAGCGCCCCGAGGACGTGGGTGAGCCGTTCGACCTCTACAAGCGCCTGGACGGCAAATGCCCTGTGTGCAGCAGCCCCATCGAGCGCGAGGAAGACGAGGCTGACTGGCGTTGCACCGGCGGCATCACCTGCCCGGCGCAGCGCAAGCAGGCGCTGCTGCACTTCGCCAGCCGCCGCATGATGGACATCGAAGGCCTGGGTGACAAGCTGGTGGACCAGTTGGTGGACGCCGTCATCGTGCGCAGCCTGCCGGACCTCTACAAGCTCGGCTTTGCCAACCTCGCGACGCTGGAGCGCATGGGCGACAAGAGCGCGCAGAACCTGCTGGACGGCATCGAGAAGAGCAAGTCCACCACGCTGGGCCGCTTCCTCTACAGCCTGGGCATTCGCCACGTGGGCGAGACGACCGCGAAAGACCTGGCCAAGCACTTCGGCAACCTGGACCGCCTGATGGACGCGCGGCTGGAAGAGCTGCTGGAGGTCAACGACGTGGGCCCCATCGTGGCCGAGAGCGTGCGCCACTTCTTCGACCAGCCGCAGCATCGCGAGGTGGTGGAACAGCTGCGCGCGGCCGGTGTGAACTGGCCGGACATCGCAGGCACCGCCAGCGACGCGCCGCGCCCACTGCTGGGCAAGACGCTGGTGCTGACCGGCTCACTGCCCACGCTAAGCCGCGACGAAGCCAAGGACCTGATCGAAGCGGCCGGCGGCAAGGTCAGCGGCTCAGTCTCGAAAAAGACGACCTACGTGGTGGCCGGTGAAGAGGCCGGCAGCAAGCTGGACAAGGCGCGCGAGCTGGGCATTGCCGTGCTGGACGAGGCGGGCCTGCAGGCACTGCTGCGCGGCGAGGGCTGACGCATTCCGGCTGCAGGAAAAAAACAGCCGCCTGGTGAAGGCGGCCGTTCTGTCTGGCAGCTCAGCGGTTCAGTGCATCAGGGCTTGATGCCCTTCAGCAGTTCCTTCACGCCGGCTGCCAACTGCTGGTCCTCGCCCTTGACGATGCGGGCCGGGTCGTTGGCGACCTGGATGTCCGGCTGGATCAGGGCCTTTTCCATGTACTGGCCCTTGGCGTCCACGAAGCCGACTTCGGGGATGCCGAAGTAGACATTCGGGTCCTGCAGCGTTTCCCACCACACGGCCGTGCCGGTGCCTGCCACCGGCATGCCGACCAGCTTGCCTAGCCCCAAGTGCTGGTAAGTCCACGGGAACAGGTGTGCGTCGGAGTAGTTGCTTTCGCTGATCAGCACCAGCGAAGGCTTGGTCCACTTGCCGGTGGGCTCGGAGCCGAGGTGCTGGCCGCGCGGCACGAAGTCCAGGTAGGCCTTGCCGCTGAGCAGCGTGGCCAGTTCGTCGTGCAGGTTGCCGCCGCCGTTGAAGCGGGTGTCGACGATGATGGCCTGCTTGCCGCTGTGGCGGCCCAGCATCTCCGAATAGACCTGGCGGTAGCTGTCGTCGTCCATGCCGCGCACGTGCACGTAGCCCACCTTGCCGCCCGAGAGCTTCTCGGTCAGTGCGCGTTCGGCCTTGACCCAGCGCTTGTACAGCAGCTCGTTCTGCTCGCCGCCCGGGATGGGCTTGACCACCTCGTCGAAGCGCTGGTTCCTGGCCGGGTCGAACACACCGAGCACCACGCGCTTGCCAGCCTTCTGGTTCAGCAGCGAGTCGTATTCGGCACCGGCGGCAATCGTCATGCCGTCGATCTTCTCGATCACCATGCCGGGCTGGATGCGTGCCTCACCGGCCTGCAGCGGGCTGCCGTCGATGATCTCGGCCACCTTCAGGCCGGCGCCGGTGAAGGCCGGGTCGAAGAACACGCCCAACTGGGCTGTGGCGTCGCCTGCGCCAGGCTTGCCGGTGTAGCCCGAGCCGGTGTGCGAGACGTTCAGCTCGCCCAGCATTTCGCTCAGCAGCTCGGCAAAGTCCTCGCCGTTGGCGATGTAGGGCAGCTGGCGCTCGTAGACCTTGCGGTAACCGGCCCAGTCCACGCCGTTCATGTCGGCCACGTAGAGCTTGGCCTGGGTCTGGCGCCAGACGTGGTCGAACATGTAGGCGCGTTCGGCGCGCAGGTCCAGGTTCAGCTCGGCGGCGAACTTGACCGGCTCAGGCTTGACGGGGCCGTCTTCCTTGGGCAGCTTGAATTTCTGGATGCCGCCATCGGCCAGCACAAACACGGTTTCGCCCTTGGCGTCCAGTTGCAGGTCCACCGGCAGCGGGTCGCCGTGGCCACCCTTGCCAGCCGGGAAGCCGCCGACCTTCTTGTTCTCCTTGCTGCGCAGGCGATTGACCCACAGCTCGATGCCGTCGGCCACTTCCAGCAGGTAGACCAGGGCTTCGCCATCTTCCGAGAGCACCGCGGCGCGCACATTGCCGGCGTTTGGTGTGAGCCGCACCACGCGGTCCTCGACCTGGTCCAGCTCCAGCTTGACCGGCTCGGGCAGGGTGATGGCGTCGTCGTCCTTCTCCTTGTCCTTGCCGCCCTTCTTGTCGGCCTTGGCTTCCTTGGCTTCTTTCGCCTTGTCCTTTTCCTTCTTTTCCTCTTCTTCCTTCTTCAGCAGCGCGGCGTATTCACCCTTGTCGAGGTTGAAGCGGTCGAAGGCCTCGCGGGTGAAGAACATCGCGTAGACGTCCTTCTGCGACGAGCCGGAGGCGCCGTGCATGCCGGTGCGGTCGGTCAGCCAGACCATCATCTGGCCGTTGCGTGCCCACTGCGGCGAGAAGTCGTCATAGCCGCTCTGGGTCAGGTTGACCAGCGGGCGCTTGCCTTGTGCGTCGATCAGGCCGACCTCGGCGCCCCAGCGGTTGCGGTCCACGAACTGGGTCAGCAGCGAGTGGCCGTCGGGCGACCAGTCGAACCACTGGTCGCCGTCGGCGTAGGAGTAGTTCCATTCGGCCGGCAGCACGGTGCGCGTCTGCCCGCTGGCCAGGTTCAGCACCTTCAGCGTGTTGCGGTTTTCCAGGTAGGCCACTTCCTTGCCGTCCGGCGAGTAGCGGGGCTGGAAGTTGTCCTTGCCGTTGCTCAGCAGCGTCTTGATCTGCACCTTGCCGGCGCTGTAGAAGTTCGGCGATTCCTTCTTGCTGCCGGGCAGGCTGGCTTCGTAAAGGCTCCAGGCGCCATCGCGCTCGCCGGCAAACAGCAGGCGCCGTCCGTCCGGGCTGAAGCTGACCGAGCGTTCCTGCGTCGGCGTGTCGGTGATGCGCTTGGTGTCGCCGAACTCGGACGAGGCGACAAACACCTCGCCGCGAATCACGAAGGCCACTTCGTTGCCACTGGGGCTGGGCGACATCTCGGTCGCGCCCTGGGACAGGCGCTGCAGCTCGGTGCCGCGGGTGCGGGTGTCCGCGGCGATCTGCACCGCGACCTTGGTCGGCGCGCTGGCGCCCGGGGCCAGGCGGTAGAGCTCGCCGTCGTAGCCGAAGCTCAGCGTGCCGTTGCTGGCGATGCTGAGGAAGCGCACCGGGTTGGTCTTGAAGCTGGTGACCTGCACCGCCGCTTCCGGCTGGTTCAGCGGCATCTTCCAGACGTTGAACGAGCCGCTGCGCTCGCTGAGGAAATACACCGCCTGCTCGTCGGGCGACCAGACCGGGTTGCGGTCCTCGCCGCCGAAGGTGGTCAGCTGGCGGTGCTGGCCGGTCTTGGTGTCGTAGAGCCAGATGTCATGCGCCACCGGCGAGACATGGTGCTTGCGCCACAGGTTCTCGTAGCCTTTCCAGTCCTCGTACAGCATCTGCGTGCCAGCCTTGTTCAGCTGGGCCGAGAGGGCCGGTGTGCTGAGCAGCTGCACCGGGCGCTGGCCGGCTTCGACCGAAACCTTGTACAGCTCGCTGGCCTGGCCCGAGGGGAACATCAGGTTGCCGCGGGCGTCCATGCGGGTGCCGGAGAACAGCACTTCCTTGCCGTCTGGCGTGAAGCTCAGCGGCGTCTCGTTGGCCGAGTGCGTCGTCAGCCGGCGCGAAGGGCCGCCCTGGGCCGAGACCAGGAAGACATCGTAGTTGCCATAGAGGTTGGCCGCGTAGGCGATGCTGCGGCCGTCTGGCGACCACACGGCGCGCGAGTTGCTCTGGCCGTTGGCCACCAGCAGCCGGGCCACGCCACCCTCGGCGGGCACGACAAACAGGTTGCCCTGGAAGCTGAAGGCGATCTGGCTGCCATCGGGCGAGATGGCCGGGTAGCGCATCCACAGCGGATCCTGCAGCGGACCGAGGGCTGGGTTGGCGCTGGCCGTGGAAGGTGTGGCTGCCGAGGCTGCTGAGGCTGAGGTAGCAGCGGTGAGCAGGCACAGCATGGCGGCCGCATGGGCCAGCGCACGCAAGGGAGTCGAAAACAACATGGACGGTCCTGGACAGGGAGCGATGGTGACGGCAATTTGACACCAGCCGCACTGTCGTTTTTCTGTCCGCAATCCCCTTGAACGTGGCTCCCCGTTCGTCGCAAAGCACGCGACAGCTAGCGGTATTTCTGCGTATGTCCCAGGCGCTCGCCGCGGGCGCAGCTGTCCAGCAGCTCGGCCAGCCGGCGCGCCTGCGTGGCCGCCAGCTTGGGGCTGGTGACCCAGTGCACCGCCGTGCGCCGGTAGCCGGGTGGCTGGGCCAGGAAGAAGGCCAGGGCTTCGGGGAGCGCGTGCAATTGCGCCGCCATCTCCGGCGGCAGTTCCTCCGGCCGGGCGGCAAAGGTGTAGCCGGTCTGGTGCTCGGCCTTGCGCGCCTCGAACACCGCCAGCCCCTCCGGCCGCATGCGCCCCTCGGCCAGCAACACCGGCACCCGCTGCACGTTGACCATGCTCCACACGCTGCCGGGCCGGCGCGGCGTGAAGCGGATGCTGTAGCGCGCGTCGTCGATGCGCCGGCGCACGCCGTCGATCCAGCCCACGCACAGTGCCTCGTCCACCGACTCGGGCCAGGTCACGCTGGGCTGGCCGCTGCCCACCTTCCAGTAGCCCAGCAGCAGCTCGGTCGCCGTGGCATGGTGGCGCTTGAACCAGGCGTGCAGCTGGGCTGGCGTGGCGAAATACAGGGCTTCGCTCATGGTGGTGCGCTGGCTGCGCTGGTTGTCGCGCCCGGTTCGCCCATCACCTGCGCCAGTGCGGCCGAGCGCAGCTGGCCCTTGCCGATGGGGCGGCCGGCGGCAAAGACCTGGAAGTCCGGCTGCTTCGCTTTCACGCGGAACGGCTGAAGGCAGCGGATGGCCAGGTCCTGCGTCTCGCCAGGGTTCAGCTGGCCCTCGGGGTCGTACAGCCGCAGCGCGCAGGTCAGCACTTCGGGTTCGCCGGAGAAGCGCAACTGGGCCATGAAGTTGTGAAAGACCGGTGCATCTCGCCCGCTCTTCAGGCCCAGCGGCCAGAGCTGCAGGTTCACCGCCACGTTGCGGTCGGCGGGGAACTGGAACAGCTCGGCATCGGCTGGTGGATCGGCCGCGAGAGCGCTCGCGCCGAAGATCAGCAACGGCACAGCCAAACGCCAGCGGGCAGAAAGGCGACAACCAGCCATCGCCTTACCCGTTCGCCAGCGCCTGCAGTTTCTTCATCGTGGCCCAGTTGCGGCTGGTCGCGCGGTCCTTGAACAGCTTCTCGAAGGCCGGCGCCAGCTTGCTGTCCAGGATGCCCGGCTCGCAGCGCAGGTAGGCCACGCCGGGGCCGATGGCAAAACCGTCGGGCGCCCAGTCCTTCTCGCCCAGCTGCTTCAGCGCGGCGATGGTGGCCTCGCTGTCCGGCTCGCGCAGCACCGCCACCAGCAGGCGCGACGCGATCTCGTCGGCGTCGTCCCAGGGCATGGCCGCGAGCATCGCGTCCAGCTGCGCGCCCGAGATCACCGTGGTCTTGCTCTGCACGCCCAGGTGTTGATCGATGGCAGTTTCGATGGCCGCTGCCAGCTTGATCGCCGTGGGCCTGCCGGTCGCGCTGAAGACGACATTGCCGCTGTTGAGCAAGGTGCTCACCTCGCTGTGGCCCAGCTCGGTCTCCAGCAGCGTGCGCAACTCCGCCATCGCGATGCGCTTGGCCTTGCCGACGTTGATGCCGCGGAAGAGGGCGATCCAGCGGGCCATCAGACGGCGGCCTCCACGACCATCTGCACACGCACCTGCCCCTGGAACTCGTCCACGCTGAGCCGGTACGCCAGCCGCACCGTTTCGGCCACCGGCTCGGCATGGCCGAACCAGATCGCGTCGCGCAGCGTGCCTTTGGGGCCGCCGTGGCGCACGCGCAGCTTCAGGTGTTTTTCGCCAACCAGCTTTTGCTGGATCACCGTCACCTCGTCGCAGAAAACAGGTGCCTCAAAACCCTGGCCCCAGACCACGGCATCCAGCTTGGCCACCGTCTCGGGGTTGAAGTATTCCGGCAGCAGCGGCCCATCGGTCGCCAGCTTGCGGGCCAGCGCTTCGGGCAGCAGCCATTCCTGGGCGACTTGCTGCAGCGCCTGGTCGAAGGTCTCGAAGTCTTCTTCGGCCAGCGTGCAACCGGCGGCCATCGCGTGGCCGCCGAATTTCTTCAGCACGCCGGGGTGGCGCTTGGTCACCAGGTCCAGGGCGTCGCGCAGGTGGAAGCCGGGGATGGAGCGGCCGGAGCCTTTGAGGAAGCCGTCTGCGCCCAGCGCAAAGACGAAGGTCGGCCGGTGCAGCCGGTCTTTCATGCGACCGGCCACGATGCCGACCACGCCTTCGTGGAAGTCCGGGTCGAACAGCACCACCGCGGTGGGCGGCTGGCCTTCGGGCATCAGCGAGTCCAGCAGCAGCTCGGCCTGCTCGCGCATGCCGGCTTCGACGTCGCGCCGTTCGCGGTTGATCGCGTCCAGCTGCTGCGCAAGTTCGATGGCGCGGCCGGGGTCGTCGGTGGTCAGGCATTCGATGCCCAGCGTCATGTCCGACAGCCGGCCCGCGGCATTGATGCGCGGGCCCAGCGCAAAGCCGAAGTCGAAGGCGCTGGCTTTGGCGGGCTGGCGCGAGGCCGCGGCAAACAGCGCCGCCACGCCCGGCTGCATGCGGCCGGCGCGGATGCGCCGCAGGCCTTGCGCCACAAGGCGGCGGTTGTTGCCGTCCAGCTTCACGACGTCCGCCACCGTGCCCAGCGCGACCAGGTCCAGCAGCGCGTCCAGCTTGGGCTGGGGTACGGCCTCATAAGCGCTGCGGCTTCGCAGCTCGGCGCGAAGCGCGAGCAGGGTGTAGAACATCACGCCCACGCCGGCCAGCGCTTTGCTGGGGAACTCACAGCCGGGCTGGCTGGGGTTCACGATGACGTTGGCATCCGGCAGCAGCACCTCGCCGTCCACCAATGCGGGCAAGTGATGGTCGGTCACCAGCACCTGCATGCCGAGCGCGCGCGCATGGGCCACGCCAGCCTGGCTGGCAATGCCGTTGTCCACGGTCAGCAGCAGCTGCGGCTGGCACTGGGCCACGGCCAGGTCGACGATGGTGGGCGTCAGCCCATAGCCGTGAACCGCGCGGTCCGGCACCACGTAGTGCAGCTGCGCGGGCTGTCCGCCCAGCATCGCCAGGCCGCGCAGCGCGACGGCGCAGGCCGTGGCACCGTCGCAGTCGTAGTCGGCCACTACGCAGATGCGCGCGCCGCTGGCCAGTGTGTCCGCGAGCAGCCTCGCGGCGGCATCGGTGCCCTTGAGCAGGCTGGGCGGCAGCAACTGCTTCAGGTCGTCGTCCAGTTCGGCCGGTTCGCGCACGCCGCGGGCAGCGTAGAGGCGTGCCAGCAGCGGGTGTACGCCGCTTTGCTCCAGCGCGTAGGCGGCACGCGGCGGCACGTCGCGCAGGTGCAGGGAAGGGCTGCTTGTCATCGGGTCCTGCAGGAAATCAAAGAGAGGCCAGCAGCGGTGCCGCGTGCACGCGGCCCGGCGCCAGCGGGCCGCGCTGCCACCAGGCCAGCGGGCGCGGCGTGTAGGTCTGCGCACGGCGTTCGCCGCAGAGGCTGAGCATGAAAGCCTGGCCGGCCGTCACGCTGGCCAGCGCCTCGGCCAGCGGGCCGGCGTCCAATGCGGCCCAGGCCTCGGCCCAGGTCGTCCAGTCGCCAGCCAGTGCCGGTGCACGCAGGCGGTCGTCGTGCACGATGCCGGCGTCAGCGCGCGGCATCGGCTGCGTCGGCCCGGTGCCGCTGAGCCAGAAAGAGTTGACCGGCAACAGGCCACGCGCCTCGCGCTCGTCGTTGGCCGGATGGTTGTACAGCAGCATCTGCACCTCGGCCTGTAGCCGGCGGATCAGCCGAGCCTGCGGGTGCGTGTTCAGCCACAGGTCCACGTTGCGGCCGATCACCCGGTCCAGCGCCGCGGTCGGCAGGTTGCGCAGGCTGGGGTGCGTGGCGTACCAGCGCGTGGGCGCACCCCACTGCAGCTTCCAGCCGTCTTCCTCGAACAGCGGGCGCAGCGCATCGAACAGCGTGCGCGACATCGCCTCGTCCAGCCCCAGCGTGGCCGGGTCGGTCAGCGAGACCTGGTCGGTGCCCACATGCCAGTGCGTCGGGCTCAGCAAGCCCCAGCCCAACTCGTCATCCACCGGCGCCAGCCCGTCGCGCTGCGCGGCCACTGCCGCCATCGGCAACAGGCCGTCCTGCGCCGGCCCGGCCGGCCAGCCCCAGGCGGCGGCCAGCACCTGCTCGTGCGGCGCACTCAGCGAAAGCTCTTCGTCCTCCTCCGGCGCCGCGGCAGGCGCAGGCCCGGCCGGCTGGAGCCGACCGAGCAGCCGCTCCAGGTTGGGCAATGCCAGCGTTGAGATCGCGTGCTGGGCTGGCGGCGTCAGGGCGCTGGCGAAGGGGAGCACGAGATGCATGGGGCGATTATCGCGGCCTCTCCGGTAGCATCCGCCCCCATGAGTTCACTTCTTTCCGGGTCGGCCTGGCCGTATGAATGGCAGGTTGGCTGGCGCTACACGCGTGCGGGCCGGGCGGGGCGCCGCAATGGCTTCATTTCCTTCATCTCGTTTGTCTCGGTCATCGGCATTGCGCTGGGCGTGGCGGCCTTGATCATCGTGCTCAGCGTGATGAACGGCTTCCAGAAGGAGGTGCGGGACCGCATGCTGGCGGCCATTCCGCATGTGGAGCTGAATTCGGCGACTGACAATGCGCTGCCGGATTGGCATGTGCTGGCCGACAAGGCGAAGACGCTGCCGGAGGTGAAAGCTGCAGCACCGTTCATCGCGGCGCAGTCGCTGCTGGCGCGTGGCGAGGACATGCGGGGCGTGGTGGTGCGCGGCGTGTCGCCGGCCGACGAGGGCGGAGTGACCGACCTGGCCTCGCAGCTGAAGAAGGACGGCACGCTGGACCAGCTGCAGCCGGGCGCCTGGCGCATCATCCTGGGGGCTGAGCTGGCGCGCTTGCTGGGCGTGCGCGTGGGCGACTCGGTGACGCTGATCGCGCCGGGCGCGCAGGTGACGCCGGCTGGCGTGGCGCCTCGGTTCAAGCAGTTCACCGTGGCGGGCGTGTTCAGCGTGGGCCACTACGAATACGACAGCGCGCTGGCGCTGGTGCACCTGGACGATGCGGCCAAGCTCTACCGCCGGGACGGGCCGACCGGTGTGCAGCTTCGGCTGAACGACGTGCACAAGGCACGCGAAGTCGGCGTGCAGCTGTCCAGCCTGCTGGGCCCGCAGGTGCTGGTGCGCGACTGGACGCGCACCAACGCCGCCTGGTACGACGCGGTGCAGATCGAAAAACGCATGATGGCCATCATCCTGACGCTGATCGTCGCGGTGGCGGCCTTCAACCTGGTCTCCACGCTGGTGATGACGGTGACCGACAAGCGGGCCGACATTGCCATCCTGCGCACGCTGGGCGCAAGCCCGGGGTCCATCATGGGCATCTTCGTTGTGCAGGGCGCCGCGGCCGGGGTGATCGGCACCTTTGCCGGCGTCAGCCTGGGGCTGCTGGTGGCCTTCAACATCGACGTGATCGTGCCCTTCATCGAGCACCTGCTGGGCGTGAGCTTCCTGCCCGGCAGCATCTACCTGATCAGCCGCATGCCCAGCGATCCGCAATGGGGCGACATCATGCCCATCGCTGTCATCTCGCTGGTGCTGTCCTTCCTGGCCACGCTGTACCCGAGCTATCGCGCCAGCCGCGTGAATCCTGCCGAGGCCCTGCGTTATGAATGAACCCAAGATGGCAGTCCGGCCAGGTGATGTGGCGCTGCAGTGCGCAGGCCTCAAGAAGCGTTTCATCGAAGGACCGCTGGACGTGCAGGTGCTGCGCGGCGTTGACCTGCAGGTGCGCGCCGGCGAGACGCTGGCCATCGTCGGCGCTTCCGGTTCCGGCAAGAGCACGCTGCTGCATTTGCTTGGCGGACTGGACGCGCCGACCGGCGGCAGCGTGACGCTGATGGGCGAGCGCTTCGACGCGATGAACGCCGCGCAGCAAGGCCGCTGGCGCAACCAGCATCTGGGCTTTGTCTACCAGTTCCACCATCTGCTGCCCGAGTTCAGCGCGCTGGACAACGTGGCGATGCCGCTGCGCATTCGTCGCGTGCCGACGCCTCAGGCGCGGGATGCAGCGCGTGCCGCACTCACGGAGGTTGGCCTGGGCGAGCGGGTCTTGCACCGGCCCTCCGAACTTTCTGGCGGCGAGCGGCAACGCGTGGCGCTGGCGCGCGCGCTCGTCAGCCAGCCGGCCTGCGTGCTGGCCGACGAGCCCACCGGCAACCTGGACCGCGACACGGCCGACAAGGTCTTCGCGCTGATGCTGCAACGCGCCCGCGAACGTGGCCTGGCCTTTGTGCTGGTGACCCACGATGCGGCGCTGGCCGCGCGCTGCGATCGCAGCTTGCGCATGGAGGCCGGGCGTTTGCTGCAGCCTGAAACCGAAGACGTCTAGGCCCTGCGATGTGGATCGACACCCACTGCCATCTTGACGCGCCCGAGTTCGACGCGGACCGTGACGCGGTGGTGGCGCGCGCCAAGGCGGCCGGTGTTGACATGCTGGTGCTGCCGGCGGTGGCGGTCTCCAACTTCGACACCGTGCGCGAGTTGGCGCACCAGCACCAGCTGAGCTACGCGCTGGGCATCCACCCGCTGTGCGTGGACGAGGCCAATGAGGCGGACCTGGACACGCTGGCCGCGGCGCTGAAGGCGCACGCTGACGACCCGCGGCTGGTGGCAGTGGGCGAGATCGGGCTGGACCACTTCGTGCCGGGCCTGGACCGCGAGAAGCAGGAGCGCTTCTACATGGCGCAGCTGAAGCTCGCGCGTGCGGCAGGTCTGCCGGTGCTGCTGCACGTGCGCCGCTCGGCAGACGCGGTGCTCAAGGGGCTGCGGCGCCACGAGGGCGTGGGCGGCATTGCGCACGCCTTCAACGGCAGCGCGCAGCAGGCGGACGAATTCGTCAAACGTGGCTTGCGACTTGGCTTTGGCGGCGCGATGACCTTCGACCGCGCCAACCAGATCCGCGAGCGCCTGCTGGCCGTGCCCGAGACCGCGCCGGTGATGGAAACCGACGCGCCCGACATCCCGCCGCACTGGCTTTACCGCACCGCCGAGCAGCGCGCCGCGGGTGAGGTGACCGGCCGCAACGAGCCCGCCGAGCTGCCGCGCATTGCGCAGACGCTGGCCGAGCTGCGAGGCTGGACCACCGAACAGGCCGCGGAGCAGACCCGGGCCAACGCCTTTGCGGCCTTGCCCCGGCTGGCCGCCTTGATGGCTGGCTGAGGCTTCAGTTCGGCGCCGAGGCAGGCACCGCGGCTGTCGCGGTCGGCCGAATGCTGGTGGCAGGCTGGAAGCCAGGGTCGCCGAGGTTCCAGGCCAGGAAGGCGAACACGTCGGCCAGTTCGGCGTTGCGCTGCTCGGCCGTCTGGCTCACGCCGTGGCCGCCAGCCGTCTCCACCCGCAGCAGCACCGGTGCGCCGCTGGCAGTGGCCGCGGACAAACGGGCGAAGGTCTTGAACGAGATCCACGGGGCCACGCGCTTGTCGTTCATGCCCGTGGTGAACAGCACGGCCGGGTAGCGCGTGCCGGGCTGCAGGTGTTCGTAGGTGCTCATGGCCAGCAGCTGGCGCATGCCGGCCTCGGTCTTCACCGAGCCCATTTCCAGCTCGTGATTCGGGCCGTTGTCGGTGGCTTCGACGAAGCGCACGCTGTCGGTGATGCCCACGCGCACCACGGCGGCGGCAAACAGCTCCGGCGCCTCGGTGATGGCCCGGCCCACGGCCACGCCACCCATGCTGGTGCCGATGATGGCCAGCTTGTCCTTGCGGGTGTAGCCGCGCGCGACCACCGCCTTGGCGCAGGCGATCATGTCCTTCCAGGTGTTGGGCTTGGTGGCGCCCACGCCGGCCTGGTACCACTCGTGGCCATAGGCGCCACCGCCGCGCGGCTTCACGTCCACCCAGATGCCGCCGCGTTGCAGCCACGGGTCCAGCTTGCGGTTGAAGTAAGCCGTCTCGGCCATGCCATAGCCGCCGTAGCCGTCCAGCACCGTCATGTGGCTGCCGTCCTTGGCCAGGCCCTTTTTGTAGATCAGCGACATCGGTACCTCGACCCCGTCGTGGCTTGTGCAGGTGGCTTCTTCCGACACCCAATCCTGGCCGATGCCGCTGCGGTCGGGCGGGATCAGCGGGCTGGCCGTGGCGCGCAGGTCCTGCACCACGTAGGCCTGCAGCGCCCTGGTCCAGCCTTGCAGCGTGACCACCACGCCAGGCCGGTGCGGTTGCGCGCCCAGGAATGACACCGCGCCCTCGAACGGGAGTTGCACCTGGGCCGCCTTGTCCACACCCGCACCATGCGGCAGCCGGTACAGCTTGCTGACCGAGCCTTGGCGCACGATGTAGTACAGCCCGTCCTGCACGGCAGTGATCTCGTCGATCACGCCCACTTGCTGCGGCACCACGGCCACTGGCGGCTGAGTCGGCGCACGCAGGTCGTAGCGCAGCACCTGGTAGCGCGGCGCGTCCTGCGCGCTGCGGGCGTAGACCCACGGGCCTTGCTGCGTCACGCCGCGTGCCCGGATGTCCTCGCCGAACAAGGTCTGCCAGGCGGCCGCCGCAGTGGGCTTCAGCAGCGCCTCTTGCGGCGCGAACATCACGCGGGCATTGGCGCCCACCCCGTCGCTCAGCTGCAGCACGGCAAAACCGGGGTTGCTCTGGCTGTCGGCCCAGACCCAGTCGCGTTCGCGGATCTGCGGGCCCATGGCCGCTGTTGCCTGGCCTGCGCCCAGCAGCAAGGCGTCTTCGCCACCGGCCAGGCGGCGCAGGTGGGCCTGCATCTTGCCGAAGGCGGCGCCACCCGGGGTCAGGGCATCGGCACCGCGCATGTAGATCAGGGCACGGCTGTCTGGCAGCCACATGCCGGGGATCTCGCCCCAGATGCCGGGCACCGGCGGCATTTCGTCGCGGCCTTCCCTGGCGCTGAACACGCGCAGGTCGCCCAGCTCGGCGTCGGCCTTGGAGACGACGGCGGCCACGTGCCTGCCGTCCGGCGAGGCGGCGATGTTGTTGATCGAGTGGGCCACGCCTGTCTGCTTCTCCCATTTCTCAGGGTCCAGCAGCAAGCGCTCGGGTGCGCTGGCATTGGCGCGCGTGTAGAGCTTGGCCACACGGGCGCCGGGCTCGCGCTTCAGGTAGAACCAGGCGCCACTGCGGGCGATTTCCAGCGAGACGATGGCCGGGCTGCGGTTGGCGTCCAGCGCCTGGATGCGCTCGCGCAGCGGCTGCAGGCCGGGCAGGGCGTCCAGCTGCGCGCGGGTGTAGGCGGCCTGCGCCGTGGCCCAGGCCTGGGTGCTGGGTGAATTGACGTCTTCCAGCGCACGGTAAGGGTCGGCCACGCGGGCGCCGGGGTAGTCGGTGACCAGGTTGCCGGGTGGCGCCACGGGTGGCGGCTCGGCGGCTTGTGCGCCCGCGCAGAACAGCGCGGCCAGCACCACGCTCAGCCGGCACCGCCGGATCAGGTTTGAGGCGGGAGGAAGTGGCTGAGGAGGTTCGGCGCGGCGGGCGAGTGGCATGGCGGGTGTGCTGGCATTGCGGCTTGCGCAGTGTCCGGTGCGGCTGCGGGGCGCACCATCCCCCGTCTGCAGGACAGCCCCGGGCTTGCGCCATTCGCATGGACAATGCCGCGATGCTGGCTGGCTTTGCTCCCTTGACCGACGCCCGCACCCGACTGCTGGTGCTGGGCAGTTTCCCCGGCGTGGCCTCGCTGGATGCGGCGCAGTACTACGCCCATCCGCGCAACCAGTTCTGGCCCATCGTCGGCCAACTGCTGGGGCTGGACCTGAAGGCCATGGCCTACGAAGACCGGCTGGCCGCCGTGCGCGAGCGCGGGCTGGGCATCTGGGACGTGTACGCCGCCTGCGAGCGCGAAGGCAGCCTGGACAGTGCGATCCAGCAAGCCGAGTTCAACGACTTCGCCAGCCTCATCCCCACGCTGCCGCTGCTGCGCGGCATTGCCCACAACGGCGGCGAATCGGCCCGCGCGCAGCGCTTCACCGCCAGCTTCGGCGTGCCGGTGTTCAAGCTGCCCTCCACCAGCCCGGCCAATGCCTCCTGGTCTTTCGAACGCAAGCTGGCCGCCTGGCGGCGGGTGTTTGCCGAATGCGGCCTGATCGAACCCTAGTTTTCATGCCTTCCAAGAAAACCAACACCGCTGCCGAGCCCGAGATGGTCGGCGCCACGATGTCCGAATACGACGGCGTGCGTTTCCTGCACCTGGACTCCATCTGGATCCAGGGCGCCATGCGCATCTCCAAGCCCAACCAGCTGGAGCTGGAGTACATCCAGCGCATGATGGCCTGGCTGCTGTGGCGGCCGGAAGAGGAGGTGACCGAGGGTCACAGCGTGCAGCTGGGCCTGGGCGCCGCAGCCATCACCCGCTTCACGCACAAGGTGCTGCGCATGAAGACGACCGCGGTGGAGATCAATCCTTCCGTCATCCAGGCCTGCCGGCTGTGGTTCCGCCTGCCGGACGACGACGCCAAGCTCAGCGTGGTGAACCAGAACGCCGCCCGCTGGGTGCTGGACCCGGCCAACCGCCACACCGCCCAGGTGCTGAGCGTGGACCTCTACGACCACGACGCCGCCGAGCCGGTGCTGGACGACGAGCCCTTCTATGCCGCCTGCCGCGACGTGCTGGACGAAGGCGGGCTGATGACCGTCAACCTGTTCGGCCGCCACGCCAGCTTCCAGCGCAGCGCCGCGCGCATCGCCCGCGTCTTCGGGCTGGACCAGGTCTGGAGCCTGCGACCCACGCAGGAGGGCAACACGGTGGTCGTGGCAGCCCGGCATGTAAAGGTGCCGGACCGCGAGACCCTGACGGCGCGCGCCGCTAACATCGAAAGCCGCTTCGGCCTGCCGGCGCGCAAATGGCTGCGCATGGTGCGGCCACTCGACCCAGCCCTGCTGGCCGGGCCTGCCAGCTGATGATGTCCTTGCCTGCTAGCCATTGATGAACGCTCCGATCCGCGCCGCTGACCGTCCCGCCGCCGCCCCGCGCGGCCCGCTGGACATGCGCCACCTGCTCAAGTGGCTTCGCGACGATGGCGCGCTCAGCACAGAGGAGGCCGAGCGCCTGGTGCGGCGCTTCGGCCAGGCGGGCTCCAGCCTGCATCCGCTGCTGCGCCTGGGCGGTGCCGGCCTGGTGGACGCGCGCAACCAGCAGCAGCTGACCGTCGAGACGCTGACCGCCTGGCTGGGCCAGCGCTTCAACCTGCCGGTGCTGAAGATCGACCCGCTGCGTGTGGAAGCCAGCCGGGTGCAGGAGGTCATGTCCCAGGCCTATGCCGAGAGCCGACGAGCGCTGCCGGTGGCAGTGGGCCCAACCGAGATCACCATCGCCACCTGCGAGCCGTTTGCGGTCGACTGGGTGGCCGAGATCGAGGCCCACACCAAGCGCAAGATCCGCCTGGTGCTGACCTCGCCCGACGAAGTGGCCCGCTTCACAGCCGAGTTCTACCAACTCGCGCAAAGCGTGCGCGTGGCCCGCAAGAGCAGTGCTGACAGTGGTGCCTCGAACAACTTCGAGGCCCTGGTCGACCTCAAGTCCAAGGACACGCTGGACGCCAATGACCAGGGCGTGATCCAGATCGTCGACTGGCTGTGGCAATACGCCTTCGAGCAGCGCGCCAGCGACATCCACCTGGAGCCGCGGCGCGACACCGGCGCGGTGCGTTTTCGCATTGACGGCGTGCTGCACACGGTGCACCAGGTGCCGCAGACGGTGATGGCGGCGATGACCGCGCGCATCAAGCTGCTGGGCCGCATGGACGTGATTGAGCGCCGCCGCCCGCAGGACGGCCGCATCAAGACGCGCCGGCCGGACGGGCAGGGCGAGGTCGAAATGCGGCTGTCCACGCTGCCCACCGCCTTCGGCGAGAAGGTGGTGATGCGGATCTTCGACCCGACCGCTGCCAACAAGCCTTTCGACGCGCTGGGCTTCTCGGCCGACGAGGCCAGCCGCTGGCGCGGCCTGATCGAGCGGCCGCACGGCATCATCCTGGTCACCGGCCCGACGGGCTCGGGCAAGACGACCACGCTGTACGCCACGCTGAAGAAGCTGGCGACCGACGAGGTCAACGTCTGCACGGTGGAAGACCCGATCGAGATGATCGAGCCCAGCTTCAACCAGACCCAGGTGCAGCCCTCGGTAGACCTGGGTTTTGCCGAAGGCCTGCGGGCGCTGATGCGGCAGGACCCGGACATCATCATGGTCGGCGAAATCCGCGACCTGGAAACCGCCGAGATGGCGATCCAGGCCGCGCTCACCGGCCACCTGGTCTTCTCGACGCTGCACACCAACGACGCGCCCTCGGCCATCACCCGCATGGTGGACCTGGGCGTGCCGCCGTACCTGATCTCGGCCACCGTGGTGGGCGTTTTGGCCCAGCGCCTGGCGCGCACGCTGTGCAAGGCCTGCGCCGTGCCGGATCCGCTGATCACACCCGAGATGCTGCAGGACCAGGCCAAGCCTTTCAAGCTGACCGGCCCGCTGCGCCCGCACAAGGCCGTGGGCTGCCAGGTCTGCCGCGGCACCGGCTACCGCGGCCGCTCGTCGCTGTACGAGCTGATGGTGATGGAGCAGGCCCACCAGGAGGCCATCCACCCGCGCCTGGAGCCCGCGCTGCTGCGCCAGCGAGCACTGGAAAAAGGCCTGCAGCCGCTGCGGCTGGCTGGGCTGAACAAGGTCGCCCAGGGCATCACCACGCTCGAAGAAGTGCTGCGTTCCACCCCGCGTTGGGAGGGTTGAGCCCCTCAGCGAATCCGTTCGCCCTGAGCCTGTCGAAGGGTCGCGCGCGACGACCTGACAAGGCTTCGACAAGCTCAGCCCGAACGGGGAAAGTGGCTCAGCCCGAACGGGAAAGGTGACTCAGCCCGACCCTGGAAAGTGACTCAGCCCGAACGGGGAAAGTGACTCGTCTGGTGCCCCCACACCGTTTGCCCTGAGCTTGTCAAAGGGTCCCGGTCTAGGCATTGGGCTTACGTGTATTCCACAGCGGCCTGTCATGGCTCGCTGCCTAGAATCTGTCGGGAACCTGTCATTGGAGGAGATCTCGTGAAGATAAAGAGTCAGAAGGACTTCTGGTCCGGCCTGATGTTCGTGGCGGTGGGCATTGCCTTCGCCTGGGGCGCCACTGAATACAGCTTCGGCAGTTCGGCCCGCCCGGGTCCGGGTTACTTCCCGTTTGGCCTCGGCATCCTGATGGCTGTGCTGGGTGGCGTGGTGCTGTTCAAGGCGCTGACCATCGAGTCGGCCGACGGCGATCCGGTCGGCAGCTTTGCCTGGCGGCCGCTGCTCATCATCCTGGCCGCAGTGTTTGTCTTCGGCCTGACGCTGGAGCGCCTGGGCATGTTCATCTCGCTGCCGCTGCTGGTGATCATCTCCAGCCTGGCCAGTGAAGAGTTCAGCTGGCGTGCCGCCATCCTGAACGCCGTGGTGCTGACCGCAATGTCCTGGGCCGTTTTCGTGCTCGGCCTCAAGTTGATCATTCCGCTGTGGCCGACCATGTTCGGCCTGGGCGGCTGAAAGGGCAGTTGCAGTCATGGACCTGATTTCAAACCTCGGCATCGGCTTTCACACGGCCTTCACGCTGACGAACCTGGCCTACGCGTTTTTCGGCGCGATCCTGGGCACGCTGATCGGCGTGCTGCCCGGCCTGGGCCCGGTCGCGACCATCGCGATGCTGTTGCCGTCCATCTATTCGCTGGACGCCACGCCGGCGCTGATCATGCTGGCCGGCATCTACTACGGCGCGCAGTACGGTGGCTCGACCACTGCCATCCTGATCAACGTGCCGGGTGAATCCAGCTCGGTGGTCACAGCCATCGACGGCTACCAGATGGCCCGCAAGGGCCGCGCCGGTGCGGCGCTGGCTGCGGCCGGCCTGGGCTCGTTCTTCGCGGGTTGCGTGGGCACCATCATCATCGCGGCCTTCGCGCCGCCCTTGACCGAACTGGCCTTCAAGTTCGGCCCGGCCGAGTACTTCTCGCTGATGGTGCTGGGCCTGATCGGTGCGGTGGTGCTGGCCTCGGGCTCGCTGGTCAAGGCGATCTGCATGATCCTGCTGGGCCTGCTGCTCGGCCAGATCAACACCGACGTGATCTCCGGCACGCCGCGCTACAGCTTCGACATTGCCGAGCTGACCGACGGCATCAACTTCGTGACCATCGCGATGGGTGTGTTCGGCTTCGGTGAAATCATCGCCAACCTCGGCCAGCCGGCCGAGCACCGCGAAGTCTTCACCAAGGATGTGAAGGGCCTGTGGCCGACCAAGCAGGACTTCATGGACGCCTGGCCCGCCGTGCTGCGCGGCACCGCGCTGGGTTCCATCCTCGGCGTGCTGCCGGGTGGCGGTGCCTTGCTGGCCTCGTTCGCGGCCTACACGCTGGAGAAGAAGACCCGCGGCCGCAAGGGCGAAGTGCCGTTCGGCCAGGGCAACATCCGCGGCGTGGCGGGTCCCGAGTCGGCCAACAACGCCGGCGCGCAGACCAGCTTCATCCCGATGCTGACGCTGGGCATCCCGCCCAACGCGGTGATGGCGCTGATGGTGGGTGCGATGACCATCAAGGGCATCCAGCCCGGCCCGCAGGTCATGACCAGCAACCCGGAGCTGTTCTGGGGCCTGATCGCCTCGATGTGGATCGGCAACCTGATGCTGGTGATCCTGAACCTGCCGCTGATCGGCATGTGGATCAAGCTGCTGACGGTGCCTTACCGCCTGCTGTTCCCGGCCATCCTGACCTTCTGCTGCATTGGCCTGTACACGCTGAACAACAACACCTTCGACGTCTACATGGCGGTCGGGTTCGGCTTCGTCGGCTACCTGTTCTACAAGCTGGGCTGCGAGCCTGCGCCGCTGCTGCTGGGTTTCATCCTCGGACCGATGATGGAAGAGAACCTGCGCCGTGCGTTGCTGCTGTCGCGTGGTGACTGGGCCACCTTCATGACGCGTCCGCTGTCGGCGGGCCTGCTGATCGCCGCGGCCTTGATGATCGTGGTCGTGATGCTGCCGTCCATCAAGAACAAGCGCGAAGAAGCCTTCCAGGAAGACTGATGACAGCACGCCTACCGCTTCGCTGCGGTGTGGCGGGTCCGTGATGACCCGTACCTCTGATGGCCCCGCCAAGCCCTACGCTCGGCGGGGCTTTTTTGTTCAGGCGGTCCTTCCGCGATGATTGCGTGTGCCCATGCGTGAAGTTCCACCGCCAGATGACAGCGACCCCCAGGCCAGGCTGCCGCTGGGGACCGAGATGGAGGTACCGGGTCCGGTAGAAGCCGCCGTGGAGGCTGCGGCCATCGCGCCGGAAGTGCCGGCGTCCCCGGTGCCTGCCGAACTCGGCGCCGAACTGGAGGCCGAGGCCGCCGCCGGCGCGCCAGGCCCCGTGCTGCCGCAGGAAGCCACGCCGCCGGTGCCGATGCGCAGCTCGGCGCTGGCGCCGCTGGAGGTACCGGTCTTCCGCATGCTGTGGCTGGCCTGGCTGACGGCCAACATCACCATGTGGATGAACGACGTGGCGGCCGGCTGGCTGATGACCACGCTGAGCACCAGCACCACGATGGTGGCGTTGGTGCAGGCCGCGTCCACACTGCCGGTCTTCCTGCTGGGCCTGCCCAGCGGTGCGCTGGCCGACCTGCTCGACCGCCGCCGCTACTTCGCCGCCACGCAGCTGTGGGTCGGGCTGAATGCCGCAGTGCTGGCGGTCGTGGCGCTGGCAGACGGCATGAACGCCGGCCTGCTGCTGCTGCTGACCTTCACCAACGGCATTGGCCTGGCGCTGCGCTGGCCGGTGTTCGCGGCCATCGTGCCGGAGGTCGTGCCGCCGCATCACCTGGCCGGCGCACTGGCGCTCAATGGCGTGGCGATGAACCTGTCGCGCATCATCGGCCCCATCCTGGCCGGCGTGCTGCTGGCTTCGTTTGGCAGTGCCTGGGTGTTCGTCACCAACACGCTGCTGTCGCTGCTGGCCTTTGTCATCATCCTGCGCTGGCAGTCGCAGCAGAAGCGCCAGAGCGCACTGCCGGGCGAACGTTTTGTCGGCGCGATGCGCGTGGGCGCGCAGCACGTCTGGCAGTCGCCGCGGCTGCGTGGCGTGCTCACCCGCATCTTCCTGTTCTTCCTGCATTCGGCCGCGCTCTTGTCGATGCTGCCGCTGGTGGCGCGGCTGCTGGGCGGCGGCGCGCACCTGTTCACCGCGCTGCTGGCCTGCCAGGGCGCGGGCGCCATCACCGCGGTGATGCTGTTCCCGCGCTGGCGGGCCCGCTTCGATGCCTCGCGCTTCATCACCTGGGGCCCGGCTGCGCATGCCGGGGCCACTTTGCTGGTGGTGGTGGCGCCGCATCCAGCCGTCGCGATGTTGGCCATGTTCGTGGCCGGCATGGCCTGGATCTCGACCGCCAACACGCTGACGGTGGCCGCCCAGATGGCGCTGCCCGACTGGGTGCGCGCCCGCGGCATGGCGATCTACCAGATGGCGCTGATGGGCGGCACTGCGGCCGGCTCGGCGCTGTGGGGCCAGGTGGCCGAGCACCTGGGCGTGCGCTGGAGCCTGACCGCCTCGGCGCTGTTCGGCTTGGCGGTGCTGGCGGTGGTGCGCAAGCGCGAGCTGCCCAGCGCCGCTGAGGACCACAGCCGCGCAAAGCCATTCAGCGCACCGAACCCGGCCATTGACATCGATCCCGACGAAGGTCCGGTGATGGTCACCGTCGAGTACCTGATCGACCCGGCGCGGGCGGCCGAATTCGCGCGGGTGATGCAGGACACCAAGCGCGCACGGCTGAGGCAGGGCGCGCTGTCCTGGGGCCTGTTCCGTGACAGCGAGCGGGTGGGCCGCTACGTCGAATATTTTGTTGACGAGAACTGGGTTGAACACCTGCGCCGTCAGGAGCGATTCACTGCCGCGGACGCGGGCCTGCGCGCGCAGCGCCTGCAGTTCCACCTCGGCGCGCACGACCCGGTTGTCAGTCGCTACCTGGCCGAGCAAGCCACCTTGTAGTGCTGGCCGAGCAGGCCACCTTGTCAGGCGCGAGCCTGCGAAGCCAGGCTTGTGCAGTCGAGAAGCCCGCCGCGCCCGTTGATTCGCCGAGGCTGCGAAGATCCACCCCTTGACCGGCCACCCGCCGCCATTGCCATGTTCGACTACGCCAATCCTTACCCCAGCGCCCGCCTGCCGGTGTTCGCGCGCAACGTCGTCGCCACGTCTCATCCGCTGGCTGCGCAGGCAGGGCTGAAGCTGCTGGCGCAGGGCGGCAACGCTGTGGACGCGACCATTGCCGCCGCCGCCGCGATGACGGTGCTGGAGCCATGCAGCAACGGCCTGGGCTCGGACGCCTTCTGCATCCTCTGGGACGGCCAGCAACTGCGCGGCCTGAACGCATCAGGCCGCGCGCCGGCCGCATGGTCGCCCGGCTACTTCCGGCAGAAATATGGCGACGGCCGCGCCACGCCACCGGTGCGCGGCTGGGATGCCGTGACCGTGCCCGGCGCGGTGGCTGCCTGGGTCGCACTCAGTGAGCGTTTCGGCCGCCTGCCGCTGGCGCAAGTGCTGGCGCCGGCCGCCGAGATCGCCGAGCGCGGCTACGCGGTGCCTGTCGTCGTGCAACAGAAATGGGCCGCTGCCGCCGCGCTGCCCGAACTCACCCGCCAGCCCGGGTTTACAGATGTGTTCCTGCCCAGGGGCCGGGCGCCAGCGGTGGGCGAACGTTGGGCCATGCCTGGCGCGGCCCGCACGCTGCGCGCCATTGGCGAAAGCCGCGGCCGGGCGTTCTACGAAGGCGAGATCGCCGAGGCGCTGGCCGCCGCCGCAAAGGCGCAAGGCGGCGCGATGACGGTGGCCGACCTGGCCGGCTACCAGCCCGAGTGGGTCGATCCCATCGGCATGGATTACCTGGGCCACCGGCTGCACGAAATTCCGCCGAACGGGCAGGGCATTGCCGCGCTGATCGCGCTGGGCATCCTGAAGCAGTGGGACCACGCATCGCTGCCCATCGACTGCGCCGAGGCCCAGCACCTGCAGATCGAAGCGATGAAGCTGGCCTTCGCGGATGTGTACCGCTTCGTTGCAGAGCCCGGCGCAATGGCCGTCACGGCGGAACAGCTGCTGGAGCCGGCCTACCTCGCCGAGCGCGCGAAGCTGATCGACCCTGCGAAGGCCCAGGACTTCGGCGCCGGCAATCCCGTCAAGGGCGGCACCATCTACCTGACCGCCGCCGATGAAGAAGGCCGCATGGTCAGCTTCATCCAGAGCAACTACATGGGTTTCGGCTCCGGCGTGGTGCT